>Ga0307305_10000975_pt1 | contig 11045 bp, 7 predicted proteins | sample ER_DNA_186_FD_194512 | JGI IMG/M metagenome (GOLD analysis project Ga0307305, IMG submission 194512) | Bulk soil microbial communities from the East River watershed near Crested Butte, Colorado, United States - ER_DNA_186 | ecosystem: Environmental > Terrestrial > Soil > Floodplain | place: USA... | reverse complement strand
TCGATTACCTCTCGCCGGAGAGTGTCGAAGTCCATGACGTTGAAGCTGGTCTTGTCGATGAAGTCCACCGCCCCGGCGGCCAGCGCCTCGATCGTCGCCTCTGCTCCTTCTCGGGTGTAGGCAGACAGCATCACCACTTTCAGCGTCGGCTTCCACCGGAGCAGCGCCCGAAGCACCTGCTGGCCGTCCATCCCCGGCATTTCGACGTCGAGCGTCACCAGGTCCGGATTGGCCTCCGGAATCTTCGCCACCGCCTCCGCACCGCTCGCCGCCTCACCGACGAGCTCGAGACTCGGCTCGGCCTGGAGCACTCGAGCGAGGGCCTTGCGGATGAAAGCCGAGTCGTCCACTACGAAGATGCGGGTCATGCGGCGTCCATTCCTTTGCGGTATACCACGCCACCCTCGAAGGAGACGGGAACGAACGGCGTCTGGCGGTCGAGCAGTGACTCGGAGTGCCCCAGCAACAGGTACCCGCCCGGCCGCAGCGATCGGGCAAAGAGGCCGATGAGGTTGTCGAACGCAGGCGCTCCGAAGTAGATCAGCATGTTCCGACAGAGAATGGCATCGAACACGGCCCAGCCGAGTGCGCCATTCGGAGCCGCCAGATTGGTCTCGAAGAAGCGCACGCCCTTCCGATGCCGCTCCTTGAGTTGATAGCGCCCGCCCGAGGGCGTGAAGTACTTCCGCCGGACGTCCGCGTCGCAGGCCCGGAGGGAGGTCGGCTCGTACACCGCATCCCGCCCCCGGGCAACGCGCACCGGATCTACGTCGTGGGCGTCGATCTCCCAGGTGATCCCCGCGAGCTCGAGCCCCGCGTTCTGAAAGGCGATCACCATGGAGTACGCCTCTTCCCCGGAGGAGCAGCCCGCGCACAGGATCTTGAAGGGTCGCTCTCGCAGGCTCGGCTTGAGCGGAGGGAGCACGTGGCGGACGAGGATGTCGAACTGGTGAGTCTCGCGGAAGAAGTAGGTCTCGTTGTTGGTGACGAGGGACGCGAGGCGGCCAAACTCCAATTCGCGTTCGGGGTGGAAGCGGAGGTAGAGGTAGTACTCGCGTAGCGAGTCGAGATGCAGGGCGCGGAGTCTGGGGCGGAGCCGTCCCTCGAGGATCTCACAGCGCACGCCGTCGAACATCAGTCCGAAGCGAGCCTGGATCAGATCTGTCAGCAACTTCCAGTCGGCCGCCTCAACGGGGGTCATGCCGCGGCCGGGGCTACCGTCCGGAGAAGGACGAGGGCAGCGCGTGCGGTGCTTGCGACGACGGGCTCCACGTCGCGGGCAAGAATGAGAAGAGGCTCGCGGCACTCGGCCATCCCCAGCAATCCGAGGCCGCGGGCGGCTTCGTCGCGAACGCACCAGTCGCTGTCCGCCGCCAGGGCAAGCAGCAAGGGAAGCTGGGTCCGGTCCGCCAGCGTTGCCAGGCCCCGAGCGGCAACCCGGCGGATCTCCGGCTCCGATTCGCTCAGCCGAGTCCGCAGAAATTGCGCGACCCCTGGAGCAGCGATCCGGATCAGTGCCAGAACGATCTCTACCTGCTCGTAAGGTCCGCACTCGCCGTAGAGGCTCTCCAACTTCGGCGCCGCTTCGGCGGCACGCAGGTGGCCGAGCGCACGGATGACGTGGTACCGGAGGGAGTCGTCGGCCCCCAGTAGCGCCGCGAGCGTAGAAACGGTCTTGCCGTGGTCCCGTTTGACCAGCAACTCCAGCGCTTCTACCTGGATCGGCTCGTGGCGATCCGCCAGGGCCCGAATGAGCGCCACCTCGGCGCGTGACCCCGGCAACTGGGCTGCGGCACGAATCGCCGGTCCCCGCACTTCCGGCGACGGGTGCCGGGCAAGCTCGATGATCCGCGCCTCGAACCGTTCCATCTTCTGGGCGTCGAAGCGTTGCATTTTCCTCTTGCCGAGAACCTCCAGCGCCGCGGCCTGGACCGGCTCGGCAGCGTCCGGGCCGAGACACGGCTCCAGCGCGCCGAGCGATTCGGCGGGGAACTCGGCGAGTGCGTCGACCGCGGCGGCCCGCTCCACTTCCACGCCTTCGCGCAGGCGGTGGACCAGTAGCGGTACCGTATCCGGGTTACCGATCACTCCCAGAGCCCGGCAGGCGGCCGCCCGAATGAGCCAATCGGCGTCTTCGAGGTGTTCCAGCACCAGCGGCAGGTCCTCGGCCTGGAAGCTTCCCGCCAGCAATGCCCCACGGCGCACCCGGAGATCGTGGTGCCGTAACAACTGGCGGAGCGCCGGCGATAGCTCGCCCGGGTTTCGCCGAAAGAGCGTGACCGCCCAGGTGGCGCTCTCGTCCGTAGCGATCCGGATCAGAACCGGCGGGTACATCGAGCGGAGGCCGGCCACTACGGTCAAAGCCGTCGCTGCCCGCAGGAGACTATCGCCGTCGCGGGGTTCACCCCCGGCGTCAGGAGCCGCGAGTCCAGGGTCCCATTGGAGGATCTCCTCCAGATAGCCGAGAAGGTCGCGAGACGGATCGAGCTCGAGCCTGCCGCTGTATTGGATGGCCACCGGCCCCGGGTTCGGGTGAAGATCGATCACCACCCCGATGGCGAGCAATAAGCCGTCGCGGAGGGACCGCTCGCGCACCGACACTAGCCGGTCGATCAGAGCCTCGAGCGACTCGGGTGCGGCGATGCGCTGGAGTGCCGCCACAGCCGGCTCGGCGACAATCGAGTCAGGCACCAGAGCGACGAGGGGTGGGACAGCCGCCGGATCGCCGATCTCGCCCAGCGCCTCGATGGCCGCGAGCTGAAGCCAGAGGTCTCCGTGGAGCAGGTCGAGCAGGGTGGGAACGGCTTGGGCGCTGCGCAGCTGTCCCAGCGCCTCGACGGCGGATTGGGCGATGTTCGGATTCGAGTGCCGCACCAGCGGGGCCACTGTCCGTACCACCGAGGGCTCGCCGATTCGCGCCAGCATCTGGAGCGCGAACATGACCACGTCCTCTTCGGGCCGGGCCAGCATGCTCTCGAGGTGAGGGACAGCATAGGGACCCTGGCGCTCAAGCGCGGTAATGGCCGCGTTGCGCAGGGTGGCGTTGGTTTCGTCGGCCACCAGCTCGCCCAGCACCTGCGGCTCGATGTAGCGAGTCGCCAGCCGGATGGCGCGGTCACGGACGACAGGCGCCTCATCCTCCAGCGCGGCCAGGATCGCCCGTTCGCGATCGACTCCCTCGAGCAGGGCATCGAGCGCCGCCAACCGTCCGGCGGCCGCGGTCTCCGAGAAAGCGCTCATACCTGGAAGATCTCGGCGCGCTGCTTGAGCGTCTCCGACTCGCTCGCCAGACTCTTCGCCGCCGAGCTCATCTGCTCGACCGCGACGAGGTTCTGGCGGGAGATGAGCGCAATCGACTCCACGGCCTCGACCACCATTTCGCCTCCCCGCTTCTGCTCGCCCACCGCCTCCGACATCTGGTGAGTCAGCTGGTTCATCTTTTGAGCCGCCCGGTTGATCTCCACCGCCCCGGCGGCGTTCTCCTTGATCGAGCCCGCGATCTGCCGGGTGAGGGTGGACATCTCGGCCATGGTGTCGAGCACCTTCTTGGCACCCACGGCCTGCTCGTCCGCCGCCGTGGCGACCCCGGCCACCAGCGTCGACGTCTTGCCGATCGATTCCAGGATCCCGGCGAGGACGCCCTCCATGATCAGGACAGCCTTCCGGGTGTCAGTTTGGACCGTCTCGATCACCTCGCCGATCTCCTGGGTGGCTTGCATCGAGCGCTCCGCCAGCCGCCGCACCTCGTCAGCCACGACCGCGAAGCCCTTCCCTGCGTCGCCGGCGCGGGCGGCTTCGATTGCCGCGTTGAGTGCCAGGAGACTGGTCTGGTCGGCGATCCCCTCGATCACCTTGACGATCTTTCCGACTTCGTCGGAGCGCGCTCCGATCGAGTTGATCGATTCCTGCAGCCGCTCGCCGCCCTGCCGGGTGTCGGCCACCGATTGCTGGCTCACCTGGTCGACCTGGTGGACCCGCTTGGCGATCGATCCGACGTTCGAGATCATCGTGCTGAGCGTGCCGCTGGCCTGATCCACCGCGCCGAGCAGGACCTCCCCGTGCCGGGACGTCTGCGCCAGGGTGGCGCTCATCTGTTGAATCGAGGCCGACGTCTCATCGACGTTGGCGGCCAGCGACTCCGCGTTCTTGGCCAGCAACTGCATCTGCGAGGCGATCTCCACCATAGTTGAGGATGTCTGCTCGGTCGAGCTCGACTGGTTTTCTGCCCCCTTGGCCATCTGGGTCGAGGAAGCGGCGATCTCCTCCGCCGACGTTGCGACCGCGCGCGACGACGTCGTGATCTGGCTGGCGATCTCGCGGAGATTCTTGACCATCTGCCGCATCGAGTGCTCCAGCCATCCGATCTCGTCCCGGGACTGGCTCTTGATGTCGGTGGTCAGGTCGCCCTTGGAGACCTCCTCTACCAGGATACCGAGCTGGGTGAGCGGGTCGGCGATCAGCCGGGCGAGCCCCAGCGCCAGGCAGACCCCGAGGACGATGGTGATCGCCAGGATGGAGACGATGAGGAACCGGGTGTCCTGGAACATCTGCTCGGTGGCTTCCCGGGTCAGATTGCCTCCGCCGACCGCGGTCGACACCCGGCTCAGTCCCTCGATGGCCTGCCAGCCCTGTAGGGTGGTCAGCAGCATGACCACCATGAAGCCGGTCAGGATCTTGCGGCGGATGGTCCAGTCCTTGATGCCCTGTTCGAGGCGGCCTGCCATAATTCCGATTCCTGGTTTCGAGAACGTGTGCGATGACCCCGCTGATGGCTCGGGGCTAGTCCGGGAGCAGCAGTACCTTCTCCAGATCGAGAAGCATGATCAGCCGAGAATTCCATCGGGCGACGCCGGTGATGTAGTCCGTTCCGGGCGACAAGACCTCTTCCGGTGCCGGCGCCACGGTCTCGGTCGGGACTTTGACCACCTGGGAGACCCCGTCCACGAGGATTCCCAGGATCCGATCATGGACCCCGACCACCACCACCCGCGATCGAGGTGTGATCTCCGCCGCAGGGAGGCCCATGCGGGTCCGGATCTCGACTACCGCGAGAACCCGTCCCCTGAGATTGGTCACCCCCCGCACGTGCGGCCGCGCTTGTGGTACCCGGGTGATTTCGCCCACCCGGATGACTTCTCTCACCTGCTCGATCGGTATGCCGAACTCTTCCCGGTCGAGGGCGAAGGTGACCAGGTGCAACTCCGGGCTCGGCCTCAACGCCTCGGTCGCCGGCGCCTGGCGTTCCAGCTCGTCGGCAAAGCGAAGCAGGCTATCCGCGCCCTGACCCGGGGGGCCGCTCACGCAGACATCCGTTGGTCCAGAATGCGCACCGCATCCAAGATGCAGGCCACCTTGCCGTCGCCCAGTATCGTGGTACCGGAGACGACGTCCGGCCGTCCCACCGTGGCGTCGAGGCTCTTGACCACGATGTCCTGATGACCGATGAGGCGGTCCACCAGAATCCCCCGCCGGCGGTTGCCCATGCTGATCACGATGTAGAATCGGCGGGAACCGTTCGGTGCGACGCCGGTACCGAGTAGCGTGCCCCCATCACAGACATGGATGAGATCTCCCCGCCAGAGCGCCACGCCCTTCCGATTCATCTCATGCATCGTGTCCGGCTCCACCCGAACGGTCGCCGCGACGTGGCTGATCGGCACCGCATAGCGCTCCCGGTCTACCTCGACGATCAGCGAGCGCAGGATGGCGAGCGTCAGCGGCAGGTTGAGCGTGAAGCTCGTCCCCCGACCCAGCCGGCTCTCGACCTCGATGGTTCCGCCCAATTCGTGGATGGCATGGGCGACCACGTCCAGCCCCACGCCGCGACCGGCCAGCGCCGACACCTCTTCCGCCGTGCTGAATCCCGGGAGGAAGATCAGTGAGCGCAGCTGTTCCGGGTCCGCCGCCCGAGACTCGAGACCGAGAGCTCTGGCCTTGGCCAGGATCTTCGCATCATCGAGGCCGCCGCCGTCGTCGGTGATCCGGATGACCACTCTCCCCGATTCCGACGTGGCGCGAAGGTCGATCGTGCCCTCTGCCGGCTTCTGCGCGCGGGCTCGCTCCTCCGGACTCTCGATCCCATGAACCACGGCGTTGGTCAGCAGGTGCATGAGTGGCTCGCCGATTCGGTCGAGGATCGCCTTATCCAGCGGGATTTCCCCACCGGCCGTCACGACGCGGACCGGCTTGTTCTCCGCCTGCGCCAGGTCCCGAACCAGGCGAGGAAAACGGCCGAATACGCTGGAGATCGGCAGGAGACGGGTCTCCATCAGAATGCCTTCCAGCCGCTTTAGCGTCTTCCGCAGCGCGAGGAGGCCCCGGTCGAGATCGGACAGCTCGTCGGTTGCCCGAACCTTGCGCGGGAGCCGGCGATAGAGCTCCGCCACCGCCTCCTGCTCGATCATCCCCTCGCCTAGCACTTCGAGCATCGCATCGAGTCGGCGAAAGTCCACCCGCACCACGCTGCTCGAAGAATCGGCGGCATCACCGCGCCTTTCAGCGACCCGGCGATCGCCCCGACGGCGCCGGGGCGATGCGGAGGGGCTCGCGTCGAGCAACGACCGGACTTGCTCGACGAATTCCGCGGCGGCCTCGGGCTTCGAGCCGTTCGCGGCCGAGCGGACGAGGTCGATCAGCAGCCCGCTGCCGCCGACGAGCAAGGCCGCCACCTCATCGCTGCGCCGTGCCGGCTCCGCCCTGAGCAGGGCGCAGACGTCCTCCAGAGCGTGGGCCACCGCCTGCGCCGGAGCGAGGCCCATCATCGCCGAGTTGCCCTTCAGGGTGTGCAGCCGGCCTCTCAACGGTTCCAGCAGATCCGCCCCCTCGTCTTCGTCCCGCCAACGGCGCTCGAGCTCGACGAACGCGTCGCCGACCTGCTCGGCCAGCGGAAGGCACTCGACGATGTAGTCCTGAATCAGCTCGCTGAACGCGTTGTCATCGGCGTCCATGATCAAGCGGATCGCTTGGCGGCGTGCTCGAACGCCCGCGCGACCACGCGCTCGAGATCGGCCGGTCGGAACGGCTTGCGCAGATAATCCCAGGCCCCGGCGGCGCGGCCCCTGGCTTCGTCCTCCGGGGTTCCTTCAGTGGTTACCAGCACGATGGGGATATGCGGATGGAGCTTCTCGGCATGTCGCCGCTCCAGGAACTCGAGCCCGTTCATCTCGGGCATGTTGAGGTCGAGGAATACCAGGGCCAGCTCCGGGTGGGCCGCGAGCAGGGCGTAGCCCTCTCGCCCGTTCGTCGCCTGGTGGACGGTGCTGCCCGCGAGCGCGCCCTGCGAGAACACCAGCTTATACATCTTCTGGTGCAGCTTCGAATCATCCACCACGAGGAATGCGTTTGGCATCACCCAACCGGTTTGTGAGGGACGGAGTGCACCACATCGGGGGAGCACTTGGGGCAGAGGGTGAGCCCCTGGATGGCAAAAGACGGACCGGGGGTGGGAGATGGTGCAAGTACTGAGGGAGTGGGAGCTTAGTGCGTCAGATCAAACCCACCAGCAGGGCGAGGTTGCGCCTTTGTTCATCATTACTCGGCATCTGCAAGACTGGGCATCTGGAAGGGCTTCGATTTCGCTCGATGGGAGCGGCCAGCGGACTAGGTCTAACCCCGATGGCCCCGGCCTGCCTCCGCCTGTGCGATCGCCCAGGCCGCGTTCACCAATCCGACATGGCTGAAAGCCTGGGGGAAATTGCCGAGCAGCTCCCCAGTCGCCCCATCCACCTCTTCCGCCAGCAGACCCAGGTCGTTCACAAACGCTGCCGCCCGCTCGAACACCCCTCGCGCCCGCTCCACCTCTCCGCCGAGCGCCAGGGCGTGGGCCAACCAGAAGGTGCAGAGCAGGAAGGGGCCTTCCTCGCCTTTGAGTCCGTCCGCGGCTCGGTAGCGGTACACCAGGCCGTGGGGGTCGCTGAGCCGCTCGGCGATCGCCTCCACCGTCGCCCGGACTCTGGGGTCGTCGGCTGGCAGAAATCCCACGATCGGGATCAGCAGCGTCGAGGCGTCGAGTGTCTTACCGCCGAACGTCTGGGTGAAGGCTCCGGCCTTCTCGCTCCAGCCTTGCTTGAGGATCGCGGCCCGGATCTGGTCGCGTCCCTCTTGCCAGCGGCTCAACCGGTCCCCGTCGGCGCCGATGGAGCCGGCGAGCTCGACGGCGCGGTCGAGGGCTACCCAGCACATGAGTTTGGAATGAAGAAAATGCCTGGGCTCGTCCCGCATCTCCCAGATGCCGTGGTCCGGCTCCCGCCACCGCCGAAGCGCCGTGTCTGCGACGTCCGCCAGGAAGCTCGCTGTGTCGGAGGTGAACGCGCCGATCTGGTCGCGCAAGCGGTGCACTGCGCTCAGCAGCTCGCCGTACACGTCGAGCTGACGCTGGTTCCAGGCACCGTTGCCTACCCGCACCGGACGGCTGTCGCGCCAGCCAGCCAGGTGCGGCAACTCGCGCTCCGACAGGTCCCGCTCACCACCCACGCCGAACATGATCTGGAGATCGCCCTCGTCGCGGAGCTGCCGGACCGCCGCGCCGGCGAGGAAATCGAAGAACTGCTGTGCCTCGTCGGGGCAGGCGGCGACCCAGAGCGCCTCGAGGGTGAGACTCGCGTCGCGGATCCAGGTGTATCGATAGTCCCAGTTGCGGCTGCCTCCCACGGCCTCGGGCAGCGAGGTGGTGGGGGCGGCCACGATGGCGCCGGTCGGCTGATAGGTGAGCCCCTGCAGCACCCGCCCGCTCAGGTGCACCAGGTCCCGCCAGGGACCATCGTATCGCTGGTGGAGCGACGACCAGCTCTGCCAGGCGGAGATTGTCTCCCGCAAACGGCCTTCGACTTCCTCCTGGGTCCAGCAGGCTTCCCCCTCAGCCGGCTGGAACTGGAGCGCGAACGCCTGCGACTCGCCCGCGCGCAGCGTCACGCGGCCGCGGGCGCTCCCGCCCTCCAAGGCGTAGGGTGTCGCTGAAGAGAGGAGCAGGCCGGACCGGTCACCCGTCGCCAACACCCCGCCCGAAACGTCACGCAGCCCTGGCTGCACTTGGCCGTAGTCCGGCCTCGGCGCGTATTCGATTTCCAGCTCGACCGTGCCCGCAGTACACTCGGCCCGACGGAGCAACGCGTGGGGCGACCGGGCACCCAGCTCGTGACCCCGTTCGTTGGGACCGACGGCGAGCGCGTCGGTGAGCGTGAGGCGGCCAGCCGGCGTCTCGAATTCCGTCTCGAGAACGAGGGTGCCGTCCAGATAGCGGCGGCGGATCGCAGTCGTGCCGGGGACGTGAATCGACCAATGCCCGGCCCGGTCGTCGAGCAGGCGGCCGAAGACGGACGGGGCATCGTAGCGGGGAAAGCAGAGCCAGTCCACCGATCCCGAGCGGTGCACCAGTGCGGCGGAACGACAGTCGGAGAGGAGCGCATAATCGGCGATCGGCTGTCGGCTCATGGATGGCTATGGGCTATGGCTTCGTTCCGCCGCTTCCGAGCCGCTCGAGCACTTCGCCCAGCCGCCGCATCTCCTCGCCATACTTCGCCCAGTCGAGGTCCCGCTGGGCCTGGAGCGCCGCCTGGTACCGTTGCCGAGCTTCTTCGGCCAGGGCTTTGATCCCTGAATCGGTGGGTGCCTCTCCTCCAGCCACCGCCGGCTCCGGCGTCCGCCTCGGCGCGGTGGATCCCCCGAACAGGTCGGCCAGCGCACCCTCGAGCGTCTCCTCCATCGCCACTCGATTCTGGTAGGCCGCAACCACGCGCTTGAGCTCTGGAATCCGCCCGCCCTCCGCTTGCAAATAGAGCGGCTGTACGTATAACAGCGACTCCTTGATCGGGATCACCAACAGGTCGCCCCGAATGACCCGGGAGCCTCGCTGATCCCAGAGCGAGATCTGGCGGGAGATCTCGGTGTCCTGGTTGATCCGGTTCACGATCTGCCGCGGACCGTAGGCGAGAGTCTGCCGGGAAAGCCGGTACACCCGAAGCCTCCCGTACTCGGTGCCATCGTTTCGCGCCGTCATCCAGGCCGCCAGGTTGTCCTTCCCCCGCGGAGTGAACGGCACCATGTAGATGTACTCGGCGTTCTTCTCCTCCGGCAGCCGCATCACGATGTGCCGCATGAACGGCACTGCCCCCTGCGATCCCTCCGACTCGGGGGCGACCGGAATCTGCCACTGGTCCTCCCGATGATAGAAATCGTCGGGCTCGTCCATGTGGTAGGTGGTGTAGAGGGCAGTCTGAATCCGGTAGATGCCGTCCGGGTAGCGGATGTGGGCCTTGATGTCGGCCGGCATGCTGTCCATCGAGACGAAGATGCCGGGAAAGATCCGGCCCCAGGTCCGGATCAAGGGATCATTCGGCGCGCTCACGTATGCGGTCAGGGTGCCGTCGTAGGCATCGATCACCAGCTTGACGCTGTTCCGCATGTAATTGGTACCGTCCTGTAGACGCTGGGCGTACGGATAGTCATCTGTGGCGGTGTAGGCGTCGAGGATCCACTTGAGGGTTCCGTCGCCGGCGACGACCAGGTAGGGATCGCGGTCGAAGACCACGAACGGCAGCGCCTTCCTCGCCCGGTCCATGATGGTGCGGTAGTACAGCACCCGGCTGCTGTTGGTGATGTCGCCCGAGAACATGATCTTCGACGAGCCGAACTGGGTCGCGAAAAGGGCCCGGCGCAGCACGTTGCCGATGGGCACGCCGCCCTTGCCCTGGTACGATGCATAGACGTTTTTCTCGCCCGAGGGATGGTCGAACTCCCGCTGCCGGGTGCCGGTGAAGACGTACTCGTTGGCCAGCTCGCCGTAATAGATCTGGGGGCGGGTGACCTTGAGCGACACGGTCGAGACCGGCGGCAGGTCCTTGATGAACAGCACCGGCAGCCCCTCGGAGGTCACCTGGTTGACCGGACTCATGGTGAGTCCCATCCCGTGGGTGAAGGTCAGATGCTCGTTGATGAAGGTCCGGGTCGGCAGCGACCGGACGTTGAGCTCCCGGGGCGAGAGCAGAACCTGCCGGTACTTCCCATCGATCCAGTAGCGGTCGTCGTCCACCGAGACGAAATCGTAGTAG
>Ga0307305_10000973_pt1 | contig 11060 bp, 9 predicted proteins | sample ER_DNA_186_FD_194512 | JGI IMG/M metagenome (GOLD analysis project Ga0307305, IMG submission 194512) | Bulk soil microbial communities from the East River watershed near Crested Butte, Colorado, United States - ER_DNA_186 | ecosystem: Environmental > Terrestrial > Soil > Floodplain | place: USA... | reverse complement strand
AATTCCAGCGGCAGCGACGGTCGGTGATTGACGCGAGCAATTTGATTTTCGAACCGAACAAAACCGTTTCGTGTCAGTTCTGAAATTACTGCGCCAAATATTTTGTCGGACTCGATCTCTAAATCCGTCCGAAGTTCCGATAGATCGACTCCACGGCGTTCCGGGTTTTTCTCGTGCGCTCGGTCAATTAAAGTGGCTGCTCTATTGATCAAATTGTGCCAGTAAGATGCGCTGGCGATGATATCGCTCGCCAGCACGATTTCGCCATCGTGGCTCAGCCGAGACAATGCTTCAGAAATTTCATCGGCGCTAAAGTTCGATTTTACCAGGAGCCTTTTGGAGTCGGTGCATTGATCACGTTGAAGCCGGGACCGAATGCAGACATCGACGTCACGCGGGCCGGTCTCGCGCGCCCTCAGGAATTGAATCTGTGCAGGAGAGCGGAAATTCGCGCGATTGGCGCCCGGATCGAGCACTGTGCCACCGGCAATGGTGCTTTGTTCGGAAGAATCGCGGATAACGAAGCGGTCGCCGACGAGCGCGACAATCGGTGAATCCAGCCGCAACCGAGCAATTGCGCTTTGCCCGGCTCCAACCGCAGCTTGGTCCAATAATGTGATTTTCGCAGCGATACGATCTGTTCCAAAATGAACCTGAACGGACCTGCCGTTCTTGATTGGACGAGCTGCAGGAGAGTTTCGCGTCAGTCGCGACGATCTTTCGAGGAGCACGTCGATTGTTGCTTGCGGACTACCGAGGCTGTCGACGGTGATGATGTCGCCGCGTTGGATTCCGTTCTCGCCAATTGAGAGATCAGCCAGATTGATGGCCGTGCGCATTCCTGGCTGCGCGATTTCGACGTCACGGCCATGATTTTGAATGGAACGAACCCGAGCTGAAACATTTCTGGGTTGAACGAAGACATCCTGGTTGCGCCGAATTGAACCGCCGCTCAGCGTGCCTGTGACGACAGTGCCGATTCCACGCAGCGTAAACGCTCGATCTACGAACAAGCGCGGCTTGCGGATGTCGGGCTGCGGCTCCGCCGTGGCGAGCTCGGTCGCGAGCGCGTCCTTGAGATTTTCAATCCCTTCTCCGGTGCGAACCGAAGTTGGAACGATTGACGCGCGCGCAAATAGAGTGTCGCGCAGTTTTTCTCGAATCTGCTCCGCAACGAGGTCGATGCCGCCCAAATCGCTCTTCGTAAGTGCGACCACGCCGCGTTGCACACGAAGATAAGTCAGAATTTGCAGATGCTCTTCAGTTTGCGGCATCCAGCCGTCGTCAGCGGCGACAACCAACAGCGCGAGATCGATCGAGCCGACGCCGGCAATCATGTTTCGAACAAAATCTTCGTGACCGGGCACATCGACGATTCCAATGTGGAACCGTTGCTCGTCATGCCCGGCAAGATTCAGCTCTGCGAAGCCGAGATCGATTGTGATTTGTCTCGCCTTTTCCTCGGGGAGCCGATCTGGGTCGGTTCCCGTGAGCGCTTTCACCAGTGCACTCTTGCCGTGATCGACATGACCCGCGGTCGCGAGGATGAAATGTTTCTCCGTCATTTGGTGCAGGCTGCGCGAATCGCATCGACGACTGTATCATCCTGGTGCGGAAGAATTGTGCGCAGGTCGAGTTTGAAACGGTCATTCGCTATATAGCCGATGACCGGCGGAGCGGTGCGGCGCAGACGGGCCGCTAAGTCGGCCGGCGAACAATGCCTCGGAACAATTTCAATTGTAACAGATGACATCGTCGATTTTGGCAATGTGCCACCGCCGACCTTGGCTGTGCTCCGGCCAATGGCGATTTGCAGCGGCAGATCACTCAGACCGGTCTTTATCACCGCGGCTCGATTGCGCAGTTCGTCTTCGGTAACTTGCAACAGACTAATCGCCGGAATTTTCGTCACTGCTAGATTGAGGTGAAGATTGATCGTGGCTTGCAGCGCGGCGAAACAAAGCTTGTCACAACGCAACGCGCGAAATAGCGGTTCGCGTTTCAAGGCGGTAACGAATCGCTTCTTTCCCGCAATGATTCCCGCCTGTGGCCCGCCGAAAAGCTTGTCGCCGCTGAAGCACACCAGATCCGCTCCGGCTTTCAATGCATCCGACGGCGTCGGTTCGTGCTCGGCGATTTTAAATTGCTCGGTCGGCACGACGGCGCCGCTGCCCAAATCCTCCACAAAAGGAATTCGCTTTTTCCTTGCCAGCGCAGCGATCGCCGCCGCAGGCGGCGACTCGACAAAACCACTCATGAAAAAATTGCTGCGATGAACTTTCAGAATCATCGCGCTCCTGGGACCAATTGCGCGCCTGTAATCATCGAGTGTCGTTTTGTTGGTTGCTCCGACCTCGCGCAAGGTGGCTCCCGTAGCTTCAATTATCTCGCCAATTCGAAAACCGCCCCCGATTTGCACGAGCTCACCACGGGAAACGATCACTTCTGATTTATTCGGACGCGAACTTGACGGCTTAAAGCCGTCGAGTTTCTGTTCGATGAAATGGTGAACGATTAGAACGAGAGCCGCTGCACAATTATTGATTACCGTAGCGGCTTCGGCTTCGCAAAGCAGCGCGAGCGCATTCTCAATATACGCGCCGCGGTGCCCGCGATCACCCGTTGCAAGATCGTATTCGAGATTGGAATAGCCCGAGCCGATTTCGGTGATAGCGCGGACAGCCTCAGGCGTAAGCGGCGCGCGGCCAAAATTTGTATGGATTACAATTCCAGTTCCGTTGATAACCGGTTGCAGCCGGCTAGCGCGAAGTAGCTCAATCGATCGATGGAGACGTTCGACTGTCGATTCAAATTCTGGGATCTCGCCGTTGCTTCGTATTTTCGACAGTCCTCGTCGGACAAGATCGACAACCAGGGGGCGCGGCAGGTCGTATTCGCCCAGCGCATCGAGAATCTTGCTAACGGCAGGAATTTCCCGGCGGGAGCGCGGTTTTACCCTTTCACGCATATCAATGGACGCCGAGACCGATGGGCGGTAATTCTTCCGATGACAACCGCGCAAGGAGTTCGCCTTTGCCGCAAAATTCCAAGAACTTTCTCCAGCTTCGCTTCGGGGACGCACAAAAGTAATCCGCCGCTGGTTTGCGCGTCGGTTAACAGAATTCGTTGCGGATCGTCCGTGTTTCCCCAATCGACAGCCACGGTTGTGGCAACAAGATTTTCGCGGCTGCCACCGGGGACGCAGCCTTGTTCGATTAAATCCGCGATCTCATCGCTAATCATGGGCACGGCACTGGTATCGACTTCGGCAGAGACGCGACTGGCGCGGCAGAGTGAAATCAAGTGGCCCATCAATCCATAACCGGTCACATCAGTCGCCGCACGCACCAGCCGCAGCTCCGCCAGTTCGGCGCCTACGGTGTTCACTTTTGACATCAGAGTGATGACCTTTTTCTGCAGGGTGCGCGATGCAGTTCGGCGCTTGATCGCAGTAGTGGCAATGCCTGTGCCCAGCGGTTTGGTCAACACCAGCAAATCGCCGGGGCGCGCATTTGCGTTCGTTGTCAGACGGCGAACATCGATCACTCCGGTGACAGCCAGTCCGTAAATTGGCTCGGGATTGCGAATGGAATGGCCGCCGATGATGGCGCAACCCACCTCGGCAGCTTTGGCCAGACCGCCGCGTAAGATCGCAGCAATCACTCTTGGCCGAACCAAATCCGTCGGGAAACCAACAATATTCAGTGCGGTCAACGGGCGCCCACCCATCGCGAAGATATCCGAGAGCGAGTTGGCGGCTGCGATTTGTCCGTAGGAGAAAGGATCGTCGACAATGGGTGTGAAAAAATCGACGGTCTGCACGAGGGCACGATGGCGATCCAGGCGATAAATGCCGGCATCGTCGAACGTGGTCGAGTTCACGATAACTTTTGGGTCCAAGGAAAGAGGAAGCTGCGGCAAAACTTGTCGCAGGGCCTGTTGGCTCAATTTGGAAGCTCACCCGGCGCAGGATGAGAGCGAGGTAAGTCTTCGGACTTGCTCACGCGACATGTTTAGTCACCTCCTTTGTGGAACCGGCATCCCTGCCGATAGGATTGGGTGGAAGCCAATGCCACTGAAAAAGCGGAGAGGATAGGAATCGAACCTACCTCGGTCCCGGTACGCGGAACCGACAACGGTTTTGAAGACCGCGAGGACCACCAGGCACCCTTCACTCTCCGGATTGCGGATTGCGGATTTCGGATTGCGAAAAGATTATTTTGCTTTCTTGATCGCCGTGACAATGGCGTCGAAATCCGGCCAATCGCCGGTGTCGAGTTTGGAATGGAGTAATTTGCCATTGGCGCGAATCTCGAAAGCGCCGCCGCTCGAGGGAATTAACGTGAGCGACTTGATGCGCTCGCCGAGCTCAAGAATTTTGGTCGCCAAACTGACGGCCTTCGGCGTGTAGTTTCAAACGACGCAGTATTCGATCGACACCTCGGTCTTCACCGACAATCTCCTTTCCGAAATGAAACTATCGATGCGATGAAATGAGGTCAAGAAGTGGTGACTACTCGATCTAATAATAAACGCGAGTCATCCTGAGTGCGGCGAAGGACCTTACACACCGTGCAAGCGTTAAGTTAAGGTAGTTTGTGTGATCAATCACCTTGTGGGAGGTCCCTCGGTCCGAGCCGGACTGGCATTTATCTGTGCGGCTCTCGTTGACCCGCAGCGCCCTGATCATCGATGTTGCGCAACATCAACCGCTGCATGGATGCGCTTGACACAATCGCCTCAAATGAGGAAGTGTAGCCGCAACCCGCTCCACCGGGCTGCGGCCTCTCCACTTCAGCAACTCCGAACGCTTTCGGAGCTGTCAGCCCTGAAGATGTTTTGGAAGCGTTGGGCCGGGACGCCTTTTACAGTGATCGTCAGCTAGAAGGCGAAGTTGAGACCGCTGCGGATCATTCCGAAATTGTTTTTTGGACCATCGATCACGCCGAAGCTCAAGTCGTTAGTCCAACCGATATGCCGCGCGAATCGGAATTCGACACCGGCTCCGAATTGACCGAGCACTTTGGTTTCGCTACCGAAGTGATCCGTCTCCGCATGGACGGCGAACGCATCCGGCGGTCCCTGTGTGTGAAGGACATCTCTCTCGCCGCCGCCGAAAATCGCACCCACACCCGCCCATGCGTAGGGTGCAACACGCGTGCACGGAATTGGATAACGCAATGTAAGCGTTCCTAAAACGGCGCCAATAGTGTGGTCGTGATTGACTTTTTCAGTAGTAAAAATCGGGATCGTCGGATCCTCGAAGATATTAAAACCATTTTTGCTGGCATCCAGGGCAAATCCTTCAATACCCACACCAAAGTAGCGATGGAAAAAGTATTTGATATCGCCGCCGCCGCCCCACGCGTGATCGCCCCCAATGTAGCGGTCGTAAGTGCCCAGTACGGGGTGGCCCTCACTGGTGCTTTGTACCACGTCGACCAGCCAAAGATTTGGGTTGTACTCAGTGTTCGTGAAAGCATAGGTGCCCCATAGATTCACATTCCATTCGTTATCGCCATACCATTCAGGACATGGCGGCGGCGCAACCTGCTTCATTTCTTTATCTGCATCTTTATCAGCGCGGGAAACCTTGCTGAGATAACGGAACCGCGAGGATACGGGCGCTTCAGCTTCGGCGCGTTCACCACCAAAGAGCCAGGAAAAAGCAACAAACACATCAGCCACCGGCGAATCGTGCGTGCAACCAAACAAAGGTGAGATGTCCAGGCGAGTTTGCGCGGTCGGTTTCCACGCGAGGGTTGGGCCGATGGCGAAGCTATTCACGGCATCGCCGCGCGTATCTTTCGTGGTGACATTTTTATATAGCATTTCTATGCCGACCTTCAGACGTTCGTTGGGCAATAGAACCGGCATCATCGCAGCCTGAGAAAACCCCCATTCGCGGCCACGGTCGCCGGTATTCTCTTTTTCAAAGAACCAGTTCATCGCCCATTCGACGCGCTCGAAGAAATCCTGAGCAAGGAGCAAACGAACTTCGTAGGCATCGGGAACTTTGGGTGGTCCGCCCTCTTCTTCTTCCTCCTCCTCTCCTCCTCCCCCTGGAGGAGGTGGAACTTCTTCGTGTCGAATCGTGCCGACCCCAAATTTGTATTCGGCAAAAAGTGTCGGATTGAGCGGAATCTTGTTCCAATCAGCAAGAGCCCATCGTGCCTCGAGACTCACTGTTTGCGCTCCGCCACCGCCATTGAATCGTTCGAACCCTGCTTCCGCCGCCACATTAAAACGATAGGGGAGACCCATTTCAATCTCTTGGGTGAACAGATAATCCGGCGGTCCATGGCGGAACCCCTGTCCCTCAAAAAGTTCGCCGAAGAAAAACGCCCATGGCGGCAATACATACGCTTGCGTTGTATTAGAAAAACGGCTTCGCGAAAGTCCCGGAGGCGCGCCGTAAGCACTCGGCACTTCTTCGCCTGTGACGACAATTGCCGGCTGGTCCGTTAATGTTACTTCTTGCGCAAAGGCCGAATGACTTGGGGCAGAAAGTATGAACGCGCATGCGACCAGCGGAATGAGCTGCCACCGACCTCCATAAAAAAGGGACATTTTTCTCATAGGTGTCGCGCATGATTACAGAATTGTAATAGTTGGCAAGACAAATTTTTGCCGATGTTCTAAGCCCTGCCATTGGGAGAGGCACGGAATTGGTCGCCTCGCTCGCCATTATTCTAATCGTGGCCGCGATTCGGTGCGGCGCCTCGATGCTCGCTCAGCAAGAGCGTCTCCGCAGCTCGCGTAAAAGTGTAGCCGCAGCCCGCTCCACCGGGCTGCGGCCTCCACTTCAGCAACCCCGAAAGCTTTCGGGGCTGTCACTCCTGCAGGTTCCGCGCTACAATTACAAAATTGTAATAATTGGCAAGATAAATTTTTAGTCGAAACCGGAGAATGCGTTTCCGCTCTGTTTACCCTCACTTGGGAAAAGTGAGGCTAACGGTGGTACCGCGACCGATTTCGCTTTGAATATTGGCGGTGCCGCCGTGAAGATCGACGATCGACTTTACCAGCGCCAGGCCCAAGCCTGCGCCATCGGATCCGCGCGATGACTCTGCACGGTAAAATCGATCGAACACCCGCGGCAAATGTTCGGGAGCTATTCCCGAGCCATTATCGCTGACTGCGACCTCGAAATCCGTCGGGCTGTCGGCAAGCGCGATTTCAATTGAACCATTCTCAGGAGTGAACCGCAGCGCGTTGTCGACCAAATTGCCCACGGCGCGCTCGAACAAGGCGGGGTCAGCAGAAATCTCTCCTTCGCCGCTGCAACCGATCGCGACATGATGATCTTCTGCGATCGTTTGATAAAACGCCGCAATTTTCTCCACGGCCGCGCGGGCGTCGAATTGCTTTCGTGCGACCGGCTCGCGTGCAGCATCAGCTCGCGCAACGAAAAGCAAGTTGTCCACGATTCCGGAAAGCCGCTCGCATTCGCCGATCGTGGATTCGATGGTTTCGCGGTACTCGGCAGAGCTGCGGTCGCGCGACAGAGCGACCTGAGCTTCCCCCAGCATGTTTGCGATGGGCGTTCGCAATTCATGCGCCAGATCCGCAGAAAATTGAGAGAGACGCGTAAAGGAATCATCGAGGCGCTTAAGCATTTCATCGAAAGCGATGGCCATGGGCTGGAGCTCGCGCGGCCAGTTGGCGGACGCGACACGCTCGTTCAGGTGCGTCGGCCCAATTCGCTCCAGTGAACGCTTCATTTCTTCCAACGGACGCAGACCGCGCCTGGTGACCGGGATCGCAATCAGAATAGATGCGAGAATGCTGCCTGAAAGAACGACCAGAACCAAGATACCAAATCTTCTCTCGACCTGCTCGTCGCTCGAGCGGTCTTGTGCAACTTGGATCGTAAACTGCTGACCACCTGCAAGCGCGCGTCTCGTCGTCAATGCAAACAATTTTCCGGCAACTTGATGTTCGGTCGGCGCCGCAATTTCGCGCGAAGCGACCGGCGGAAAAATATTTAGCGGCAGCAGCGTTTCCATCCCGGTTGTCTGCCCAATGGTCGTGCCCGCCGGATCGAGCACCCGCACCAGAAACGGAGCGCGCTTCCGGCTACCTGCTGTGTTGATCTCCGCAGCGACCGCCTCCAATCCGCCGCGTTGTTCAAAACTTGTTTGCAATGCGTCCACTTTGTCGGCGAGCACCGCATTGTCTTCCGCGAATGCGTGCCGGACGACGACCCAGTAAAAGACGCCGAGTCCACAAGCGAGCAGGAGGGCCGCCGCCAGCGTAAAAAGCAGGATGAGCTGGGAGGCGATGGAGCGCGGTTCAGGGCGCTTTGAGAACATAACCCATGCCGCGGATCGTATGGACCAGTTTGGTCTTAAACGGATCGTCCACCTTTGCCCGCAACCGGCGTACGACCACATCGACTACGTTCGTATCGGTTTTGAATCCTATGTCCCACACATGCTCTGCAATTTCGTCGCGCGATACTACTTCACCCACCGAATGCGCCAGATGAGTGAGCAGGAGAAACTCTTTCGGCGAAAGATTTAGTGGCACGCCACCGCGCTCGGCGCGTTGATGGCGCGTATCGATTTCCAAATCGTCGATGCGCAGCTTGCCGCGACGTACAGGAGTGCGGCGCAGAAGCGACCGCACGCGGGCGAGCAATTCCGAGAACGCGAATGGTTTCACCACATAATCGTCCGCGCCGAGTTCGAGCCCTTTCACGCGATCGCGTACACTGTCGCGCGCCGTTAAAAAAATGACCGGCGTCTGTACCTTCGCCTCGCGCAATTCTTCGACGAGGGCCCAGCCATCTTTTTTCGGAAGCATGATATCCACAATGAGAAGGTCAAACTTGCTCGCGCGCGTCGCCGCCAGCCCTGCCTCGCCGTCAGAGGCAACATCGACAACGAAACCGGCTTCGCGCAGGCCTTTTCCCAGAAAAGCCGCCGTTTTCTTTTCGTCCTCGATCACCAGAATTCGCATAAGCCTGATAATCCTTTCTTACTCATAGTCCTGCTCGTGCTCCACGACAGAGTCTAAAGAGCATGAGCGAGAGCAAGAGAATGGGCAAGACAAGAGAGTGGACGACTTATGAGACCGATCTGTCTCGTCCGGGCGGCAGAGCAATCACCAGCCCTGCCAGCAGAAACGTGGTTGCCGCAGAGAACAGGCAATAGCGGCAATACGCATGCAGCAGGAAGGCCTGAACGTAAAGAAGCCAGAGCGTACCGAGAAACATCGCGCCAATGGTTGGAATGAGAAATATCCGGGCGCGGACGTATCCGAACGCTGCGAACGTAGCGAAGGTAAACGCGCTGAAATAGGCCAGCAGGCCGAATAAGGCCACGGGAATTCGCCCGATCCTGGCGTACGAACTGCCCAAGACCCGGAAACAATCGGGCGATCCGCCACAGCCGAGCGTCTCGCCCGTTAACGCCTGCACCGACAGGTAAGTTGCGTCTGCGAGCCCAGCCAGCGAAACGATCGCGGCAACGATGTAAATGATCGTGCGAAATCGCGATACGGTCATGTCTGCGATTTTTTCTCCAGCGCAGCGTTGATCTCGGCGCGAATGCCCTCCGGGTTTTTGTCTTTCGGGTCCAGGGGCTGATTATTGATAAACAGAGTTGGAGTAATCTTTATCCCAAGTGACTCGCCGCGCTGGCGATCGGCTTCGACTCGTGCCTTGACCTGCTCGCCGTCCATGTCTTTTTTGAATTTATCAAGGTCGAGGCCGATCGTTCCAGCATAAGATTCGAACAATTCGCGCGGATTCGGGGCCTTGCTCCAGGTGTCTTGTTCCCGATAGAGCACGTCGTGCATCTGCCAAAAACGGCCCTGCAGCCCGGCCGCTTCAGCAGCCAGCGCCGCCTCGCGAGCGTGCTCGTGCATCGCGAGCGGAAAATTCCGAAAGACTACGCGCAAACGCGAATCGTACTCGTTCTCGAGCTGGCCAAGAAATGCCGCGAACATACTGCAGGGCGGGCATTGAAAATCGCCGTACTCTTCCAGCGTTACGGGCGCGTCCGGGTTACCACGAATGTGCAGTGACTCAGCATCGCTTTTTGCGGAGAGCGTCTTGTTCTCGGGAATGGATAAAACGTGCGGTCGCTTTGCCCGGTAGAGCATTGCACCGCTTCCGATGGTGGCCAATGCGACCAGCGCAACAATGACGAAAGGCAAATATCGCTTCATAAATTACGAGCAGAGAGCGAAAAGTTTCGGCGCAACGAATCAGTCGTCAAGTGCGCGAGTCAACCTGATTCGTTAAGGCGTAGTCGCGAAGGCCGCAAGCGAGATTAAAAAATCGCGCGCCATTAACGACGAAATCCGAATGACGAATGACGAAAGAAGACCAAGCCCCCAACGGCGCTCGTCATTCGGATTTCTGAATTTCTTCGTGCTTCGACATTCGAGCTTCGTCATTATTGACCGATATGAAGCTGTGAGAGTAAATTTGCCAATGCAATTGCGAAGACTCTCGATTGCTCTGGCGGTTCTAATCATGTGCGCGGGTTTTTTACCAGGCCAAACGCAATCTGGTTCGCAGACGGGGATCGAAGGAGTCATTACGATCGATCCCACTCGGCCCGGCCCCGTCCGGGCTGATGCTCCCAGTTCACCACTCGCGAACACGGCTTTCATGGTGGAAAGCCAAAAGGGCGAGATCACATCGTTTACCACGGATGACCAGGGGCGCTTTCGGATTCCGTTGGCACCGGGGCATTACAAAGTTTCGCTGAAAGGCAAAACAAGCGCTGTGGGGCACTACGGGCCCTTCGAAGTCGATGTCGTAGCAGGCCAAATGACAACGGTCCAGTGGCGGTGCGACTCGGGCATTCGATAAGGTGGGGTCGCGAAGCGGGCGTCGTCGCACCGGCCTTCAGCCGATAATCAAAACTCATCGGCAGGGGTGCCGATGCCACGTGCAAGCCTATTACGGGCTCGGGCGAGGCGCCGGTGTCGGACGAATCCTGGGTATAGGGCTGGCCCGAGGCGTTGGAGTAGGCCGCGGAGTCGCAGTGGGTGTGGAAGTAGGAGTAGCTGTAGGTGTAGGAGTCGGAGTCGGAGTGCCTCCA
>Ga0307305_10000971_pt1 | contig 11061 bp, 8 predicted proteins | sample ER_DNA_186_FD_194512 | JGI IMG/M metagenome (GOLD analysis project Ga0307305, IMG submission 194512) | Bulk soil microbial communities from the East River watershed near Crested Butte, Colorado, United States - ER_DNA_186 | ecosystem: Environmental > Terrestrial > Soil > Floodplain | place: USA... | reverse complement strand
GCACAAAGCGGCCGGCCTCCAGCCGCCCACGACCTGGGACGAGCTGGCCGCCGACGCCAAGAAGCTGACCAAGCCCCCGGTCTACGGGATGGCCTTCGACGCCACCGCCGACGAGCAGTCGACCTGGCAGCTCGAGCCGTTCTTCTGGAGCAACGGGGCCAGCCTGACCAAGGTGGACACGCCTCCGTTCCAGTCGGCCCTGCAGCTGTGGGTCAACATGGTCAAGGACGGTTCGGCCTCGAAGTCCGTGCTGAACTGGGGTCAGGACCCCGATCTCACCCAGCAGTTCATTCAGGGGCACGCCGCGATGATGGTCAACGGCCCGTGGATCTTCCCCGAGCTCAACCAGAAGGGCTGGAAGTACAACGACCAGTACGGCATCGTGCCCATCCCCACCGACAAGGCTGGCCAGACCGTGGTCGCGCCGCTCGGCGGGGAGACCATCGACCTCGGCACCGGCGGCTCCACCGAGCAGCAGAAGCTCGCCTGGGAGTGGCTGCAGGGCATGCAGCAGACGTCGACCATGGAGCACGTCACCTCGCTCATGTACTACCTGCCGACCAAGCCCGCGGTGACCGACCAGGTGCTCAAGGGCGGCCCTGAGTACACGGTCTTCGCCAAGGAGACCCAGACCGCCCGGTCGCGGACCACGGAGTACGGCGCCAACTACCCGAAGGTGTCGCAGGCGATCTGGACCGCGATCCAGTCCGCGATCACCGGCACTTCGTCGGTGAGCTCGGCGCTGCAGACGGCGCAGGGCACAGTTTCCGGAGTCCAGCAGGTCAGCGGCGGCTGACCTCGAGCGCCGACCGGGCTGGACGTTTGTGCCTTTGTCCGACCTGAGTCGCGTGTCGGCTCGGATCAGCGTGGAGGATTTGGCCTTCGCGGAGGATCTGGTACCTCCTGGGGTTACCAGAAGCTCCGCATAACCCGGATCCTCCACGCTATTCGGAGGTAGCCCTGGCCTGGCTCGCCGCCGCGTGAATTCCGGGACCGCTGAGGCGGAATTTACCTGACTGCTGCTCCAGGCTACGTGACGGCGGCGGTGCGGGCTCCGGCTCGGGCCGCCGCCCTTTCATGCCTAACGGTCCGGGCTTCCCGCCCCGGCCGTACCGCATGCCTCCTTGGCTTCGGCGCCGGTCCTGGCCCAGGCCCGGGTCAGCTCGCGCCACGCGGCCGGCGTCAGCGAGTACGCGCCGGCGCTGCCCCTGACGAAGCGCCGCCACGCATCCGGCCGGATCAGCGTGGCCAGCGCGATCACCATGACGGGCAGCGGAGCCAGCGGGTCGCCCCGTCCCGGGGTCAGCTCCTCCCGGCTCCCCCGGTACTCCCCGCGGTGCAGCACCGCATGGACCAGTTCCCGCGCCACGGCCCGCCGCCTGCCCTGGTGGGCCGCGCCGAGCACCGCGAGCAGCAACTGGTGGGTCCGCACCCCGGGCACCGCGGTCGGCTGCGGCTGGACCGAGCCTGACCTGGCCGGGGCCCTGGCCACCTCGACCAGCGCCCCGGTCAGGTCGACGCCGCTGGCCAGGGCGTTGGCCGGCTCGACGAGCCGCGGGTTGATGTCGATGAACCGCGGGCCGTCCGGGCCGATGATCACGTCCGCGGACAGCGCGCCGTGCCAGTCCAGTGCCGCGCCCAGCCGGGCCATGTGCTCCCGCGCCTCCGGCATGTCCAGGCCGAGCTTGTGGCTGGCCCCGCCGGAGGCGCCCTCGCGGACCCGCTGGCACGCGTGGAACGCGACCAGCTCCCCGCGGGCGAACACCGCCTGAACCATGGCCAGCGGGCCGGCCACCGGCCGCTGGACCAGCACCCCTTCCGACCCGAACGCGCCGAGCTGCTCGTAGTCCGCGGCGACCTGCCGCAGTTCGCCCGGCGAGCCTGCCCGGCGCACCCCCGCCGACGCCGTGCCGATCGGCATCTTCACAAACAGCGGCCACCCGGCCAGCCCAGTCCCGGCCAGCCCTGCCCCGGCAAGTTCGGCCCCGGCCGCCTCGACCTCGGCCGCGGTGGCCGCCACCACCGCGGGCGGCTGCGGCACGCCGACCCGGGCCAGCGTCCGGAACGCCGACACCTTGTCCTGGACCTCGGCCAGCGCGGCGAAGCCGGGCACCGCGGTGGCCAGCCCCGCGGCCTCGATCCTGTCCCGGGCCATCGCCATGACGGCGACCTGCTCCTGCACCGGGAGCAGCACGTCGGCCCCGCGCCGCGCGGCGACGTCGAGGGCGGCCTCCAGCCAGCCGGACGGGTCGCGGCCGAGGGCCGGGACGTCGTGCACCCGCCGCACGTGCCGGGTCATCCGGCACAGGCACAGCCCGGCGGGAGACAGCGCCTCCACCCGATGCCCGGCCCGGGCCAGCACGGTCGCGCACTGCCGGGCGGTCAGCCCGGCCCCGTCGCTCAGCAGTATCAGCATGACCGCCTCCGAGTTTCCGTCACGCACCCACCTCGGGCACGTCATTAGTATATGATGTAAGCATACGTCATATACTAATCTTGGCAAGGGCCGGCTGGAAGGATGTCCGCCGTGGGACGTGCGCCGCAGATCAGCCGAGAGGCGGTGCTGGCCGCTGCGTTGCGGCTGGCCGACGAGCAGGGCCTGGACGCGGTCACCATGCACGCGGTGGCCAGGCGCCTGCAGGTCACGCCGATGGCGCTGTACCGGCACGTGGATGACAAGAACGCCCTGCTCGACGGGCTGGTCGAGATGCTGCTGACCGAATATCCGCTGCCGCGGGCCGGGGGCGAGTGGGACGAGCGGCTGACCACGCTGGCCGACGGGATCAGGGACACCGCCCGCCGCCACCCGGCCGTCTTCCCGCTGCTCCTGACCAGGCCGGCCGTCACCCCGACGGCCCGCGTGGTCCGCGACGCGGTGCAGGCCGCGCTGCGCGAGGGCGGCCTGCCCGAGGCCGAAGTCGCCCGGGCCGAACGCCTGATCAGCACGGCCGTCCTCGGCTTCGCCGCCAGCGAGGCCAGCGGCCGGTTCCGCCAGCACGACCAGTCCGTCATCGACGCCGACTTCGCCGAGCTCCTGCGCTGGCTCCGCCGCGCGCTCAGCTAGGCACTGTCGGCTGCGGCCAACGACGGGACGATACTGATCCTGTGCCGCAGGTGCTGTGCCCGGTCCTGGTCGGGCGGGACGAGGAAGCCCGCCGGCTGCGGGCCGCCCTGGCGGCGGCCGGGACGGGTCGCGGCAGCACGGTGTTCCTGATCGGAGAGGCCGGCATCGGTAAATCGCGACTGGTCCGGGAGGTCGCGCGGACGGCGGGCGAGAGCGGCCTGACTGTCCTGGCCGGCCGGGCCGTGGCCGGCGGCGCACCCACGCCGTTCCGGCCGTTCGCCGAGGCGCTGACCTCGGCCGGGCGAGCGGGGCGCCTGCCGGCCAGCGAGGAACTCGGCCCGTTCCGGCCGGTGCTGGGGCGGCTGATTCCCGAGTGGCGGCCACCGCAGCCGGTGCCGGGGGAGGAGACGCCGGTCTTCCTCGGCGAGGCGGTACTGCGCCTGCTGCGCGTCCTGGCTCCGCAGGCCGGCTGCGTGCTCGTCCTGGAGGACCTGCACTGGGCCGACCAGGAGACGCTGGCGCTGCTGGAGTACCTCGCCGACAACCTGGCCGCCGAACGGGTGCTGTGTCTCGCCACCCTCAGGGAGGCCGGATATCAGGAAGGCGGCGAAGCCGCCGCGCTCGCCAGCGCGCTCGCGGCCCGCGGATCCGCCGCCATGCTGGCGCTGGGCCGCCTCGACCCGACGGCGATGGCCGACATGGCCCGGGCCTGCCTGGACGCCGCCCACCTGCCCGCCGCGGTGTACGAATTCGTCGCCGGGCGGGCCGAGGGCATCCCGTTCCTGGTCGAGGAGGTCCTGGCCGGGCTGGTGGGGGAGGGGGCGCTGACCGAGCGGGATGGCCGCTGGCACGCCGCCGACCTGAGCACGCCCGGGGTGCCCGCCACGTTCGCCGACGCGATCCGGCGGCGGCTGGACGGCATGAGCGCGGAGTCGCGCCGGGTTATCGGCGCGGCCGCCGTGCTGGGCCGCCGGTTCGACTGGGCGCTGCTCGGCCCGGTCACCGGCCTGTCCGGCGCGGCCGTGGTCGCGGCGCTGCGCGACGGCACGGACCTGCAGCTCGTCGCGGCGGAGCGGGACGGTTTCCGGTTCCGGCACGCGCTCACCCACGAGGCGGTGCTGGCGGGGCTGCTGCCGCCGGAGCGGACCCTGCTGGCCGGCCAGGCGCTGGCGGCAGCGGAGGCGGCCCATCCGGGCCTGCCGGGCGCGTGGTGCACGCTGGCCGCCGACCTGGCCGGGCGGGCCGGCGACGCGGCCCGGGCCGGCGCGCTGCTGCTCGAGGCCGGGCGGCGCGACCTGGCCGCCGGCGCGCTCGCCAGCGCCGAGCACACGCTGACCCAGGCCCGGGAGCTGGTCGGCCCCGCGCTGCGGACCAGCGTCGACGAGGCGCTGACCGAGGCCTTCGCCATGTCAGGACAGGTTGACCGGGCGATGGAGACCGGCAAGATGCTGCTTGCCCGGCTGGGGCCGCCGTCGCCGCGGGCGGCGCACCTGCACCTGGGGATCGCCCGGGCGGCGATCGCCGGTGCCCGCTGGGCCGAGGCCGCCGCAAGCATCGAGGTCGCCCGCGAGTCGCCCGGCGCCGACGCCGCCCAGATCGACGCGTGCGCGGCGCAGGTCGCCGCGGGCCGGGGTCGCCTGGAGGAGGCGGACCGGCTGGCCCGGGCCGCGCTGCGGGCGGCCGAGGGCAGCCACGAGGGTCAGAGGGTTCAGCCTGACGTGGCGTGCGAGGCCCTCGAGGTGATCGGCCGGGTTGCCCGGCAGCGCGACCTCGAGGCGGCCGAGCGGGCGTTCGCCCGGGCGGCGGACCTGGCCGGCGCGCACGGGCTGCGGTTGTGGCGGCTGCGGGCCCTGCACGAGCTGGGCACCATCGACCAGCTCAGGACCGAGAGCGTGGACCGGCTGGAGCAGGCGCGCGAACTGGCCGTGGCCCAGGGAGCACTGGCCCTCACCGCAACGCTCGACCTGCAGATCGCCGCCGGGCTGAACAAGCAGTTCCGCGCGGACGAGGCCCTGGCAGCGGCCCGGCGGTCGGCGGACGCCTCCCGCCGCTTTCACCTGGCCACGCTGCCGATGGCGCTGATCTTCCAGGCCACCGCGCACGCCATCCGCGGCGAAGAAGGCCCGATGGAGGACCGGATCGCCGAGGCGGTCACGCTCGCCCCCGGTGACCAGGACGTGACCGGCTGCGCCTGGGGGCACTGCCGGGCCACGTTCTGTCTGCTGGCCGCCGACCTCGACGCGGCGCACGCGCGGATGACGACAGGGGCTGGGCTGCTGCTGAGTTCGCCGGCGACGATCGCACCGCCGTTCCTCGGGCTCTGGCCGCTGCTCGGCGTACTGCTCGGCCGGGACGCGGCCGACGCGGCGGCCCGGGTCCGGGCCGCCCACGGCACCCGGCACCTGGTGGTCGCCGCCCTGCTCGGCTACGCCGACGCGGTCTCGGCTGGCCGCCAGGGCCGGACGGCCGATGCCGAGGCGGCGTTCGCTGCCGCCGACCGGCAGATGGGGCCGCTGGTGGCCTGGTACCGGCAGTACGCGCGACGTCTGGCCGCCGAGGCGGCGCTGGCCGACGGCTGGGGCGAGCCGGTCGTCTGGCTGCGGGAAGCCGCCGCGTACTTCGCCGCGCGCGGAGACGACCGGGTAGCGGCCGCCTGCCGGGCCCTGCTGCGCCGGGTCGGCGCGCCGGTACCGCGCCCGGCCGGCGATGGGGAGCTGCCGGGACCACTGCGCGCGCTGGGCGTGACCGAACGCGAGGCGGACGTGCTCAGGCTGGTCGCCCAGGGCCTCGGCAACCGCGAGATCGCGGAGCGGATGTTCCTGTCGCCGCGCACCGTGGAGAAGCACGTGGCCAGCCTGCTGTCCAAGACCGGCCTGCGCCGGGGGCAGCTAGCTGGGTATTCCGCCGGGCTAGATGGGTAGTCGGCCCCGGATCTGATTGGGTGCGCGCACCGATGCCGCCGCCCCGGCCCGCGAGCCACGATGACGGCATGATCACCGAACACGTGAAGCTACCGGGCGGCGTCACCGCCGTCCTGGAACGCCCCGGCGCGCGGCTGGTGTACGAGGTGGCCGGGGACGGACCCGCCGTCGTCCTCATCCACGGCTTCGGCCTGGACATGCGCATGTGGGATCCGCAGCTCGGGCCGCTGGCGGCCCGGTTCCGGGTGGTCCGCTACGACTGCCGCGGGTTCGGCGCCTCCGGGCCGCTCGACCCCGGCGTCCCGTACACTCACGCCGGCGACCTTGTCGCGCTCCTGGACTACCTGGGCATCGGCGACGCGGTGCTGGCCGGCCTGTCGTTCGGCGGCCGGGTGGCGCTGCAGGCCGCGCTGGCCGCCCCGGACCGGGTCCGCGGCCTGGCCCTGCTGGACGCCGTGCTGGACGGCGTGCCCTGGGACCCCGAGTCGGCCCGGGCCCTGGACGAGGTCACCCGGCGGGTCCAGGCAGGCGGGGTGCGGGCGGGCCGCGAAGCCTGGCTGGCCCACCCGCTGTTCGCCGCCGCGCGCGAGCGGCCCGACCTGGCCGCCGCGCTGGCCGCCATGGTGGCGGGCTACCCCGGGCAGCACTGGCTGGGCCAGGACCCGCACCGCGAGACCCGGCGGCCCATCGACGTGCTCGAGGGCATCGCCGTACCGGCTCTCGTCGCCGTGGGAGAGCGGGACGTGCCCGGTTTCCGCGAGATGTCCGCCGTGCTGGCCCGGCGCATCCCTGGTGCCGCCTACCACGTCGTCGCGGACGCAGGCCACATGGTCACCATGGAGCAGCCGGCGGCCGTCAACGACCTGCTCACCGGTTTCCTGCAGGAGGCGTCGTGGACCCGGTGAAGGTGGCGGCCGTGCAGGCCGCCCCGGTACTGCTCGATCGCGACGAGACGATCGCCAAGGTGGTGACGCTGGCCGGGAAGGCCGCGGCCGAGGGCGCCCGCCTGGTCGCGTTCCCCGAGGCTTTCGTGCCCGGTTACCCGGACTGGGTGTGGCGAACCCGGCCGTGGGACGCCGACGCCACCGCCTTGTACGCCCGCCTGTTCGACCAGGCGGTCGTGGTCGGCTCCCCGGCCACCGACCTGCTCGCCGAGACGGCGGCCAGGCTCGGGATCTGGCTGTCCGTGGGCGTGGACGAGCGCGACGACCGGGATTCCACCATCTACAACACCCTGCTGCACTTCGCCCCGGACGGGACGCTGGCGGCCCGGCACCGCAAGCTCATGCCGACCGGCGGCGAACGCCTGGTGTGGGGGACGGGCGACGGATCGACCCTGCAGGTCGTCGACACCGGATTCGGCAGGCTCGGCGGGCTGATCTGCTGGGAGAACTACATGCCCCTGGCCCGGGCCGCTCTGTACGCCCAGGGCATCGACGTCTACCTGGCGCCTACCTGGGACAACTCCGAGGTCTGGGTGCCGACCCTGCGGCACATCGCCCGGGAGGGCCGCACCTATGTGATCGGCGTCACCTCCTGCATCAGCGCCGCCGACCTGCCCGCGGACCTGCCCGGCCGCGACAGCCTGTACGGCGACGGCGGTGACTGGCTGTCCCGCGGCAACACCGTCATCGTCGGCCCCGAAGGGGACATACTGGCGGGCCCGCTGACCGGCGAGGAAGGCGTGCTCTACGCCGAGATCGACACGACCCGGGCCCAGCTCAGCCGCCAGCAGTTCGATCCGGTCGGCCACTACAGCCGCAGCGACGTCTTCCGCCTGATCGTCGACACCTCACCCCGCTCCGCGGTAACCGAGCTCAATCGTTGAGGAGCCCATGATGAAAACCCGGTCTGACGTCCTCGTGGGCGCCGTGTGGCTGGACGCGCACCTGCACGACCCCGCGGTGCGGGTGGTCGAGGTCGACGTGAGCAGGCGCGTGTACGACGAGTGGCACGTCGACGGCGCCGTATTCTGGGACGTCTACCGCGACCTGAAGGACGCCGACTATCGGCTCATCGGGGCCGAGGCGACGATGAGGCTGCTGGCCAGGTCCGGCATCGGACCCCGCTCCCTGGTGGTGCTCCACGGCTACGCGCCCGCCCTCGGCTTCTGGCTGATGAAGCTCTACGGCCACGACGACGTTCGCATTCTCGACTGCTCGCGGGACGCCTGGCGGGACGAGGGCCACCCGGTGAGCACCCAGCCGTCCGAGCCCGCCGCGGCCGGCTACGTCCTGCCTGGGCCGGACCCGCGGCTGCGAGTCGGCTACGCGGCCGTGCGCGACGCGATCGGCCGCCCCGGCCGCACGCTGCTGGACGTGCGCTCCTGGGACGAGTACCGGGGCGAGCGGTTCTGGCCCTCCGGCGGCCTCGAGCCCGGCGGCAAAGCCGGCCACGTCCCGTCCGCGGTCCACCAGTCCATCGACGGCCTGTACGACGAGCGGGGGGCGTTCCGGAACCCCGCTGCCCTGCGCGGCGTCTTCTCCGCCGTCGACCTCGACGGCAGAGACGAGCTGATCACGTACTGCACGATCGGCGGCCGCGCCTGCACCGCCTGGTTCGTCCTGACCTACCTGCTCGGCCGCGAGAGCGTCCGGGTCTACGACGGCTCGTGGGCCGAATGGGGCCGGATGGCCGATGCCCCGGTGGAGCAGGTCTGACCGCGCACCGCGCGGTTGCCCCTGCCGGTTCTGGAGGTAGTTGACATGAGCGTGCCGCGAGTGGCAAGTTCATGCCGGCGGGACAGGGGAGAGGGAAGCTCATGGGCACTGGCAAGATCAGCACGGGCACGCCGACGCGGCTCCGGTCCTTCGACCCCCTCCAGCTCGCCGACCTGGAGTATCGCGCGTGGGTGGGGTACTACTTGCGTAAATGGCCGCAGGTGCTGCGCGCCTCGATCGGCCTGGTCCGGCTGGGCTTCGGCATGGACTGGTTCCGCACGCTGCACGGCGCCTGGCTGGTGCTGCGCGCCAACCAGTTGTGGGCACCGTATCCCGACAACCACCCTAAGCGCGCCCGGGCCTGCATGCGCCGGTTCTACGCTCTGGTGCGGCTCACCTACGGCGAGCCGTCCAACCCGGCCAAGGCGGCCGAACTCGAGGTCGACTGGTGGCGGGTGCACCGGGAGCTCCAGCACGAGCCCGGCCCCACTCCGGACGAGCTGGTCGAATCGCTCGTCCGGCTTTACTGCTACCTCTACGGCGAGCCGGAAGAAGCGATCCGGCCCGCCGCGGTCCACCGGGCCACGGCGATGGAGCTGTCCGACCAGTGGGTCGCCGACGGCTGCCAGCCCGACAGCGACCTGCTGCCGCTCGAGCATGCCGCGCTGGTCCGGGCCTACGCCGCCCTCCTCGCCGCCGTTCACCACTGACCTGGCCCCCGGGCTGCCGCGCCTAGTGCGGTGGCAGGGCGGGGATGGCCGGTCCCTTCACGAACCGGCCGTCGGCGGTCTGCCGGAGCGTGATCATCCCGTCCTTGCCCGGGCGCGACAGCAGGAGGTTCAGGTAGCCCTCGGAGTCGCAGATGAGCGCGGGGTTGGCGATCGCGCTGGCGTCGGGTGCGCCCAGGTTCGTCCAGCCCGTCCACGGGCCGCCCTGGTCGACCTGGCGGCGGTGGGTCACGGTGTTGTCCTTGTGGGTGACGCACACATTGAGGGCGCCGCCCCCGTCTTGGGCGACGGCGATGCCGGTGACGGGTCCGCCCGTGTTGCCGAGCGAGGCCCAGTCGGACCAGTCGCCGGCTGCGGTCTGCGCGTTGTGCCAGATGGTGTTGTCCACTGATACGGCGAACAGTTCCAGTCCCAGCGGGCTGTCCGCGCCGGTGACCAGCACCGGGGTGATGTCTACGCTCAGCCCGCCCGGGGGGGTGCCGAGCTTTGTCCAGTCGGTCCAGGTGCCATTGGGAAGGCGGCGCTTGTGGGACAGGCCGACGGCATCAGCGGAGACCGCGAGCGGGGTGATGATGTCCAGGCCGCCGCGGTAGTCGGTGGCGGCCACGATGTAGCCGAAGAAGTCGTTGTTCCCGAGCAGCGGGCTCCACGGCGTCCAACTGGTGGCGTGGGCGGGCCGCGAGCGGAGGAAGATGCCCCGGTCGGTGTTGCTGCCGGCGGCGCCGGCCACGTCGATCTGCCCGTCGGTGCGGGTGACTCCCCACATGTCGATGAAGGCCCATGCATCGCCGGGGAAGTCGGACCTGGCGGGGTCCAGCGGGGGGACGCCCAGGGGCTGCCAGCCGGAGAAGGTGTCGTCTGCCCGGCGTTCGTTGAACCACAGGTGCCCGGCAGCGCCGTCGGCCAGGACGTGTCCGTGCCCGTCGATGTCGGTGATGCCGCGCACCTCGACAGCCCCGTGGCCGGGTTTGCCCGCATTGGCCCAGGGCCGCCAGTCGCCGCCGGCCTTCTTCTGCCGGATGCGGAACACCGGGGCGCCCTGGCCCGGCTGGGCCTGCGGGCTCAGGGCCAGCGCGAAGATGTCGATGTTGCCGTCATGGCCGAGCGAGGCCGTGAACGAGGTGATGGAGAACATGCCGTACCGTCCTTTCGTAGAGGGAGTTTCAGTGGCCCCAGTCGGGGCGGAACTCAAATCGTGGTGAGTGGGAGACCTGCTGCCGGCCGCGGCCGTCGGGCCGTACCGTCCAGATGTCGCCGATCGCCGGCTTTCCCGCGGGGAAGAGCGCGTCGGTGAAGGCGATCCGCTTTCCGCCCGGTGACCACGACGGGTTGAAGCTGGCGCGAGGGCCGGCGCCATTGTGCGTGACGTAGCGGATCTCGCGGATGCACGCCGCCAGCGGGTGGCAGGTGGCCGGGACCGTCGCGATGTCCGGCTGTGATCCCTTGGGCGCGCCTTGCCCGAAGGTCTCGAAGACCACGAGGTCCTTCGTCGGTCCGCGGGCGGCCAGCGACAGGTCCGGTACGTCGGCGGCCAGCCGCCACGGGGTGAGCTGCCTGACATGGGAGCCGTCCGGGCGCATCCGGAACACCGCCGTCTTGAGGTCCCGGTTGCGTACCCGGAGGAAGATCAGGTACTTGCCGCTGGCGGCGAACCGGGCGTGGTAGTCCTCGTACACACCGTCGATGCC
>Ga0307305_10000969_pt1 | contig 11064 bp, 11 predicted proteins | sample ER_DNA_186_FD_194512 | JGI IMG/M metagenome (GOLD analysis project Ga0307305, IMG submission 194512) | Bulk soil microbial communities from the East River watershed near Crested Butte, Colorado, United States - ER_DNA_186 | ecosystem: Environmental > Terrestrial > Soil > Floodplain | place... | reverse complement strand
GATTCCGAGAGCAGGATCTCGTACGGCGTCATTCCTTCTTCGCGCGTAGGGACCAGCCCCGTGTCGATCTCGACCCCGACGCCACCGCGCGCGGCCATCTCGGCGGACGAGCTGGTGAGGCCGGCGGCGCCCATATCCTGGATCGCGACGATGAGGCCGGAGGTGATTAGCTCGAGGCTGGCCTCCAGCAGCAGCTTCTCGGTGAAGGGATCCCCCACCTGGACCTGAGGTCGGCGCGACTCGCTCGTTTCGGACAGCTCTTCGGATGCGAAGCTGGCACCATGAATCCCATCGCGACCGGTGCGCGCACCGACACAGAGCAGAACGTTTCCGACTCCTTCCGCGGCGGCGCGGATGAGATCGCGCTCGCGCAAAAGTCCCACGCACATGGCGTTGACCAGAGGGTTTCCGCTGTAGCCAGGAGCGAAGTTCACCTCGCCGCCGAGGGTGGGAACGCCGACGCAGTTGCCGTAGTCACCCACTCCCCGCACCGCACCGGCAAAGAGATAACGGTTGCGCGGGTGGTCCAGCGGGCCGAACCGCAAGCTGTTGAGAAGCGCGACGGGGCGGGCGCCCATGGTAAAGACATCGCGAAGAATGCCGCCCACACCCGTCGCGGCACCCTGATACGGCTCCACCGCCGACGGGTGGTTATGCGACTCGATCTTGAACGCGACAGCCCAACCCTCGGGAAGCCGGAGCACGCCGGCGTTCTCGCCGGGGCCCTGGACTACCAGTGGGCCGGAGATGGGGAACGTTTTCAGCACCGGCTTGGAGTGCTTGTACGAGCAGTGTTCCGACCAAAGGGCCGAGAATACCCCAAGCTCGGTGAAGGTGGGAGTCCGACCGAGCAGGTCCAGGATTCGGCCGTATTCCAGCTCATTGAGATTGTGCTCACGCACCACCTCGGGCGTAATAGGGCGTTCCCCAGGGAGAGCGACCGCCTCGGTAAGTGCACCGGCGATGCCGGAACCGGTCACTGCCGTATCCTCAGCTGGAAGGGCCTCTTTTACGAGGTGAGACAGCGCATCGGTGAGCACCCGGCCCAGCACGGTGGGGTGCTCCTCGTGCGCCACCGCCTCGAGCTCGCCCGCATCGAGCCACATCCCACCGCAATGCGGGCAGGTCTCGATCTGCACTCCATGGTACTCACGGCTGCCCAGATCGTAGCCGTCCTTCGGACACTTCATGAAGTGGGTCTTCCGTTCGGCTTCAACCGCGGCCGTATGGGCGCGCTCCCGCTGCTTGCGCAGGAGCTCCGCGTCTTCTCGAGCGAAATATTCGTCCTCATTCCGGCTCGGCTTGTCCTGCTTCATCGGCTCTGGACTCCCATTTTCGACTCCTGATGCCATGCCATCAGGGAAGTGAAGAAGCCACTGCCGCCAGTCAACCCCAGCAGGCGGTCGGCCGCCCGCTCGGGATGAGGCATGATCCCGACGATGTTGCCCTCGGCGTTGCAGATGCCGGCGATGTGATTGGCCGATCCGTTGGGATTGGGCTGAAACGGGGAACGCTCGGTGGCGGCCACATAGCGCAGCACGACTCTCCCCTCAGACTCGAGCATGCGCAGGGTATCGGGCGCCGCCACGAACCGGCCTTCGCCGTGCGCCACCGGAAGCCGCAGCCGCGAGTCCGTCTCGTAGTCGGCCGTGAACACGGTATCGGTCCGCTCGACCGTGACATCCACCGGCTTCGACACGAACGTGAGTCCCGCATTGCGCATCAAAGCTCCGGGAAGCAGGTGCGCTTCGCAGAGGATCTGGAAGCCGTTGCATATGCCGAGCACCGGTCCGCCTGCTGCGGCGTGCTGCTTCACGGCCTGCATGACGGGACTGAACCGGGCGATGGCGCCGGAGCGCAGGTAGTCGCCGTAGCTGAAGCCGCCGGGGAGGATCACGACATCGGCTCCCCGCAGGTCCACGTCGCGGTGCCAGACGAAGTAGGCCTCGGCACCATACCGTTCGGCGGCGCGCAGGGTATCGAAGTCGCAGTTGCTGCCGGGGAAGCGGACGACCGCCACTCGGGTCATCAGTCCTCCTCCACCTCGAGCAGGTAATCCTCGGTCACGGGGTTGGCCAACAGCTTGTCACACATCTGCCGCGCCCTGGCTTCCGCTTCGCCCCGGGAGTCGGCCGCCACAGCGAGCTCGATCGCCCGCCCGACACGCACCGCCCTGGCCTCTTCGAAGCCCAAGGCAGTCAGGGCGTGCTCTACCGCCTGCCCTTGTGGATCCAACAGGCCGTCACGCGGCATCACCCGCACGTGGACTCGAAAGGTCATAGATCGTCCGGCTCCTGGCGGCGGTCACCCCACCGGCCGCGTCGTTCGTGGGAAAGAGGTGGCGGCAGCGAGGTGTCGTGGGCATCCACCAGCCGTTCATCCACGATCGCCACCGGCTCGGGTCTCTCCATGAGGCCGAGGATGGTGGCACGTGCCAGCCCGAAGGTCATATAGAACAGGCCCAATGGGAATAAAAAATACTCGGGTGCGAGAAGGCCGCCGAGCAGAATCACGATATGCACCACCAGGCCGAAAATGCCTCGAGCGCTCCGAGTGCCGATGGGGGGAAACTTCGGGTACTTGACGTTGCTCACCATCAGGACGGCCAGGAGCAGCATGAGGACGACGAGTCCCTCGTGCTGAAGGTCAAGGTAGGCCAGTGAGGCGCGGTACCAGTTGGTTTGGCTGAACGGATAGTATGCCGCCAACGTCATTCCAGCCGCAGGCGATGGCATGCCGGTGAACCAGCCGCTAGGCGGCTTGCCGGCTGAGAGAACGTTGAACCGCGCCAGCCGGAGCGCCACCGCGACCACGTAGATGTAACAGAGGATCCAGGCGAATCTTCCGGCGTTCGAGAAATCAAGGAAGTACATCAGCAACGCGGGTGCGACCCCGAAGGAGATCACGTCCACCAGCGAATCCAGCTCGGCCCCAAACCGGGTGCCGGTTCCCGAGAGACGCGCCACCCTGCCATCGAGCATGTCGAGGATACCGGCGAACACGATGAACCAGCCCGCCCACCGGAAGTTCCCGTTGAAGGCCGAGACGATGGCCCAGAACCCAAAGAAGAGGTTGCCGAGGGTAAAAGCGCTCGGCATGACGACGACCACCTGACGTATGGAAGGGCGTCGCAGCCCCTCGCGGTTCTGCCTCAGCACCATTTTGCCACCGGCGTCACTCCCACCTGAGTCGTGTCCCCCGGCTTGACGAGGATCTCAGTCCCCAGGGGCAGAAACAGGTCCACCCGGGATCCGAAACGGATCATCCCCATGCGCTCTCCCTGTCGTACCGGGGTGCCAACGTTGTGGTCGGTCACGATCCTTCGCGCGATCAGACCAGCGATTTGCCGGATCAACACTTTGCCCCGCTCGGTCGTGAGTCCGATCGAGGACTGTTCGTTGTCGAGACTGGACTTCTCCGCCGCGGCGTGGCCGAACTTGCCGGGATTGTAGTGCCGATAACCGACTATGCCGGCGGTAGGATAGCGGTTCACGTGGCAGTTGAACACGTTCATGAAGATGGAGATCCGTAGCGCGCGGCCGCCGAAGAACGCTGGCTCGTCCGTCTCGACCACGCCGACGACCTTCCCATCTGCCGGTGCCAGAGCCAAACACTCATCCCTCGGGCCGGCACGCTCGGGATCGCGAAAGAAGGCCACAACCCAGATGGACAGAGCGACCCAGAGCAGGCAGGCGATCCACCACCCGAGAGTACCGAAGCGTACTGCCGCCAGCAGCAGTGCGAGGGCGACTATCCATGCGCCGACGATAAACCACCGGCCTTCCGGCGCGGTGCGGATCAAACGTCATCTCCCAGGTCGCGTCCGGTCAGGAGCCTGAATGCCTCGAGGTAGCGCCGGCTGGTGGCGTCGACCACTTCGTCGGGAAGCGGCGGCGGCGGTGCTTCTCCGTTCCAGCGGCCCGCGGTCTTGATCGATGCGAGATAGTCGCGCAACGGCTGCTTATCGAAGCTCGGTTGTGTCCCGCCAGGTGCATAGCGATCGGCCGGCCAGAAGCGAGACGAGTCGGGGGTCAGCAGCTCATCGATCAGACGGAGCGTGCCTCCAGCGTCGGTCCCGAACTCGAATTTGGTGTCGGCGATGATGATCCCGCGATCGGCGGCGTGGGCCCGGCCGGCCTGATAGATCGCGAAGCTTGCGGAACGCAGCCGCTCCGCCAGGGTCCGGCCCAGCGCTCCCGCAACGGTCTCGAATGTCACGTTGGTATCGTGGCCGGTTTCGGCCTTGGTGGCCGGGGAAAAGAGCTGCGGGTCGAGGCGTGAGCTCTCGGCCAGTCCCGCCGGCAACGGCTCACCCGCAAGCGTGCCGCGGGCTCGATACTCCGCCCAGGCCGATCCGGAAAGATAGCCGCGTACCACACACTCGAACGGCACCGGCGCTGCCCGGCGAACCAGCATGGCTCGCCCAGCGATCTCGCTCTCGTAGCCGTCCAGCCCGGGGACGTGCTGGATGATTTCCGAGGTACGCGCGGTGAGGTAGTGGGAAGGGAACACCGAGGCCAGACGCTCGAACCAGAAGGCGCTGATCTGGGTCAGAACCGCGCCCTTCCGCGGGACTGGCTCGTTCATGACGACATCGAACGCACTCACCCGATCGCTCGCGACCAGCAGCAGATGCTCCGGGTCCACCTCGTACACCTCGCGGACTTTTCCCTGCCGGAGCAGCGGCAGCGGGAGCCGGCTCTCGGCCATAGCCTGGCCTGAGCGCAGCGAATGGGTCATACACCCACCTCCGCGGCTTCGGCCTCGGCAGCCAGCGGACGGGCCCGGGCGAGCAGTGGCTGGAGGTATTCCTCGACAAACTCCGTCACCTGTTGCGATGCGCGTCCGGTGTAATTGATCGGTTGCAGCTCGGCCTGCATTGCCATAGCGGGCACTCCGCGGAACGCGGGATCGGTCGCGAGGCGCTCGAGCAGGTCATTGGGTTGGCCGCGGCTTACCGCCTCCGCCACGGCCAGGCTGTGCCGACGAATGACCTCATGCAGCCCCTGCCGGTCGCCGCCCGCGGAGACACCCAGCAGCAGCCACCGTTCCGTTGCCATGAACGGCATCTGGTCCGCGACGTGCCGAAGAATGACATCTTCCCTGACCTCGAATCCGGCGGCGATGTTGGTGGCGAGCACCAGAATCGCATCGGTGGCAAGGAAGCCTTCGGGCAGGGTCAATCGGCGGTTGGCGCTGTCATCGAGGGTTCGCTCCAGCCATTGCGCGGCGGCCGTGTGTCCGGTGTTCGCCTGCAAGGAGATCACGAATCGCGCGAGCCCACTGATGCGCTCGGCACGCATCGGGTTGCGCTTGTACGCCATGGCGCTGGACCCGACCTGTTCGGACTCGAACGGCTCAAGCAGCTCGCCTTCATGCTGGAGCAGTCGGAGATCGGCTGAGAGCTTGCTGGCTGACTGGGCGATTCCGCTGAGCGCATCGAGCACGCTGCTGTCCAGTTTCCGGGTGTAGGTCTGACCCGTGACGGGGAACGATTCCCTGAACCCGAGCTTGGTGGTCACCACGCGATCCAGCTCCCGCACCTTTTCGTGGTCGCCACCGAAAAGCTGAAGGAAGGAGGCCTGGGTGCCGGTGGTGCCCTTGCAGCCGCGGAAACGCATCGTCTCGATGCGACGGCAGATCTCCTCCACATCCAGGGCAAAGTCCTGCATCCAGAGCGTGGCCCGCTTTCCGACCGTGGTGAGCTGGGCAGGCTGGAAGTGGGTGTAGGCCAGGCAGGGAACACCCGCAGTGCGGGTGGCAAAGCGTTCCAGTGCTCCGAGTACGGCAATGAGGCGGCCGAGCAGCAGCCGGAGTCCATCGCGCATGACGATAAGATCTGCGTTGTCGGTCACGAAAGCGCTGGTGGCGCCCAGGTGGAGATATGGCCGCGCGGCCGGTGCCTGCTCGCCGAAGGCGTGGATGTGGGCCATGACGTCGTGCCGGAAGCGACGCTCGTAGCGTGCCGCCACCGCCAGGTCGGCGTCGTCCAGGTGGGCCCGCATCTGGCTCAGGGCCTCCTCGGGGATGTCGAGGCCGAGCTCCCGCTCGGTCTCGGCGAGCGCGAGCCAGAGCCGGCGCCAGAGCCCGACCCGGTGCGGCTCACCCCAGAGGGCCTGCATGGCGGGCGAGGCGTAGCGCGTCCCGAGAGGAGAACGCCAGCGGTCGTCGCTCATCGGAACACCAGATCGGTAAAGGTCACCTGGCCCTCGCGCTCGAGATAGATCCGGATGACCTGGCCGGGGCGCACGCTGAGCAGTCTCGATACCTCGGAGGCCGCCCGCACCTGGGAGCGGTCGATCGCCAGGATCACGTCGCCGGCCTGCAACCCCGTGGCCCGGCTCACCTGGGGCGAGAGGCGAAAGATGAGGGCGCCCTGAGGGCTTCGGATGCCGCGCTCGGCCTGGATTGCTGGAGTGACGTTGATGAGCTGCAGATCCTGGAGCACCGTGATCTTTTCGGCGGTGACCGTCGGCAGATCACCAGTGATGATCCGCCGCCGAAGTGTCCCGCTGCCGCTGCGGACCGCCACCTCCACAGCATCGCCGACGTGGAGGTCGAGCTTCACCGCTTCCCAGTCCAGATAATTCCGCAGCTTCCGGCCGTTGGCCTCGACCAGCACGTCCTTCGGTCGCAGCCCGGCGCGGGCAGCGGGTCCGTCGGGCGTCACCGCGGTGAGCACCACGCCGCCCTGGCTCTTCCACTCGCGCATGGCCTGGGCACCCTCGACATCCAGGCCCACCCACGCGCGGCGTACCGTTCCGTTCCTGATGATCTCGTCCGCGACCCGGACCGCCCGCTCGATCGGGATGGCAAAGCCCAGACCTACGGAGCCGCCGCTGTTGCTGAAGATCGAGGAGTTGACCCCGACCACCTCGCCAAGCGCGTTGGTGAGCGGGCCGCCCGAGTTGCCGGGGTTGATCGCGGCATCGGTCTGAATCATGTCCAGGTAGAGACCTGTCTGATCGCCACCGGGAAGAATGTTTCTGCCGGTTGCACTCACCACTCCGACCGTCACCGTCGGCTCCGCGTTCCCCAGCAGGTACGCGTACGGATTTCCCAGGGCCACGACCCATTCGCCGATCATCAGGTCGTTGCTGTGTCCCAGTGAGACCGTTGGCAGGTTCTCCCTTTTGACGCGGAGCACGGCAATGTCGGTGAGCGGATCCTCTCCCAGCACGGTCGCCGGCAGGTCGCTCCCGTCGGGGAGCGTGACGACGACGCGCTCGGCGTTCGCCACCACGTGCTGGTTGGTTACGATGATCCCGTTGGGCCGGATGACGAAGCCGGTACCGTACCCTTGAACCAGGCGGGCGCCCTCGGGCACAAAGAAGAAATCCCAGGGCGAGCGGGACGCAGCCTGCTGGCGGGAGGTGACGTTGATGGAGACGACGGCGGGGGACGCTCGGTCTGCCGCGGCGACCAGCGCCGTCCGGCGGGAAGTACTGACCGCGTTCTGCGCCACAGCAACGCCGGCGGCGCTCTGCGCACCGGCTGAGGACACCGAGAGTCTGGGGGGCGAATCCCGGCAGCCCAGCAGGGCCACCCCCAGCGCGAGGCGAGCGAGACTAACCCGGGTACGCCGCCGCATGCGCCTCCCCGATCGACTCGAGAAAAAGTTCAGGAGGGTACGTGGCCGCGATGAAATAGAGTCCCTGCGGTGGTGCCGGAGGGCTGGTGTCCTGATTGTCTCCTCGAGCCAGCAGAGCAGTGATGTCGCTGAGCGGACGGCGCCCCAGTCCGACATCGACCATGGTCCCTACCAGCATACGCACCATGTGGTGCAGGAATCGGTCGGCCTCGACATGAAAGCTCACCCCCCGGCGGTCGACCCGAGGCCTCCATTCAGCCAAGGAGAGACGGCAGCGGTGATGCGGCTTGTTGCCTTTCGCGGCGAAGGCAAGGAAGTCGTGCTCGCCCTTGATCAGGTGAGCCGCTTCGCGGAGCAGCCCCATGTCGAGCGGACGGGCGAGTGCCCACTCGAACGGCCGGCGGAACGGGGAGGCAGCACCGGCATCCAGGCCAATGTCGTAACGGTACCGGCGGGAGATCGCCGATTTCCGGGCATGAAAGCCAACCTGCATCGGCTGCACGGCCTCGACCCAGCAATCCTGCGGAAGCAGCGCATTGACTGCGCGATGCATGTCGGAAGCGGACCAACTGAGCGGTGCGCTGAAGCTGACGCCCTGACCCAGCGCATGGACCCCGGCATCGGTTCGGCCCGCCGCGTGCGCCACGGTTCGACGGCTGAAGAGGCGCTCCAGAACCCGCTCGAACTCGGCCTGAACGGAGCGACCGGTGGGCTGACGCTGCCAGCCGACAAAGCCGGTGCCGTCGTAATGCAGGATGGCAAGGAAGGTCCGGCTCATCGGGCGAGAATCTAGTCTCCTTTCACCCCCCGGGCAAGCCGCGCAACTGCTTGTCACGATTGACAAAAGCGCCTCTTTTCGGGTACAATTTTCCACCCTTCGCGATCCCCCAACTTCATCCGTTGCCCGGCTCTCGCCACCTGTGACCAACGACGGCCCGCTGCTTTCCGCGCTGCACCATCTAGCCCAGGGCCTTCCGCTCGATCGGGACGCCACCACGGCAGCATTTGCCGTGCTCATGTGCGGAGGCGCGAGCCCGGCTCAGGCAGCCGGCCTGCTGATGGGTCTCCGTGCCCGGGGAGAGACGGCGGAGGAAGTTGCGGGCGCCGCGCTGGCGCTGCGGGGCGCGATGGTACGGCTGGAGACCGACAATCCCGAGGTCCTGGTCGATACCTGCGGGACCGGCGGCGGCCGAGTGGGGACGCTCAACATCTCCACCGCAGCTGCCTTCATTGTGGCGGGGGCCGGGGTGCAGGTTGCCAAGCACGGGAACCGGAGCTTCACCTCGAAATCGGGCTCGGCGGATGTGCTGGAAGCACTCGGTATCAATATCTCGCTCGCGCCTGAGGCCGCCGCCGAGGTACTGCGATCGGTGGGGCTCACCTTCCTCTTTGCTCCCACGTATCACCCGGCCATGCGCCACATGGGCCCGGTGCGGAAGGAGCTCGGCGTCACCACGATCATGAACCTGCTCGGTCCCCTGGTGAATCCTGCCGGCGTGGTCCGCCAGGTCGTCGGAGTGGCGGATGAGACCAGGGCGCCTCTGGTGGCGGATGCGCTCGCCGCTCTCGGTGCAAGGCACGCGCTGGTGTTGCACGCAGCGGTGGGCATGGACGAGATCAGCCCCTCGGGCCTCACGTCGGTCTGGGAAGTGGAGGATGGTCGCGTCAGGACGTGGCAACTGCGGCCGGCTCGGTACGGACTCGAATGCGGTGATCTGGATGACCTGGCCGGCGGAGAACCGGCGGAGAACGCCGGACGGATCGAGCAGTTACTCTCGGGCGAAGCCAACGAGGCCGTTCGATGCGCTGCACTGTTGAACGCGGCCGCGGCGCTCTATGTCTCGGGAAACGGTTGGTCGCTCGATGAGGCGGCCAGCAGGGCGCGGGAATCGTTGTCCAGCGGAGCCGGGGCCGCGGTCCTGGCCCGGCTTCGGGCCGCGGCGCCCCGTCCAGCGTTCTAGTATTTTCGAATTACCCCGACCACGACCCCCTGGATCAACACTTCGCGCTCCTGGAAGCGCATGGGCTGCATGGACGCGTTGGCGGGCTGGAGCCGGATCCAACCACCGGGCTCGCGGTAGAACTTCTTCACCGTGGCCTCGTTGCCGTTGACCAGCGCGATGACCATCTCCCCATTCTCGGCGGTTTGCTTGCCATGGACCACGACGATATCACCGTCGACGATGTGCTCATCGATCATTGAGGTGCCCTGGACCTTGAGCGCATAGTTGGGACCCCGGCGAGGCAGCATCTGGTCAGGAACGGCGATGGTTTCCTCGTGCATGAGGGACTCGATTGGCGTGCCGGCCGCCACTCTACCGAGCAAAGGGATCTCGCTGGCCGCCGACGTGCCCCGCGGCGGGAGTACCTCGATGGAGCGGCTCTCATTGTACGAGCGGCGGATGTAGCCTTTGCGCTCGAGGTTGGTGAGGTGCTCGTGGACGGTGGCCAGAGATTGAAAGCCGAAATGCTCGGCGATCTCCTCGAAGCTCGGCGCGTAGCCTTGGCCGTGAATGTGGCCTTGCAGGTAGCTGAGAATCTCACTCTGGCGCTTGGTCAAGGGCATCAGGATTTCCTCCTCGTCCGCGTGGCGACCGAATAGAGCCCGAATGAAAGTACCCGAATACGTGCCGAAGGACAAGATGCCTGTTTCGCTGGACGAAATTCTGAGCTCCACCCGACGGGGACTGCCGGCCCTACAGGCCCGGCGGGCCGAGCTGGAGCGCCAGGTAGAACATGCACGGCGGCCTCCGCCGTTCGGCGCGGCGCTCCGGCGGCCCAACGTCGCCGTGATCGCCGAGGTGAAGCGGCGCTCTCCGTCGGCGGGCTCGATACGGGAGGATCTGGATCCGCTCGAACGAGCGGTGCTGTACGGAACCCATGGGGCCGCTGCGATTTCCGTCTTGACCGACGAGCCGTACTTCGGTGGCTCCATGGCGGATCTCACGGCTGCCGCCGAGCGTGCGGTCGTCCCCGTCCTTCGCAAGGACTTCATCCTCGATGAGCTCCAGATCCTCGAGGCTCGGGCGGCCGGGGCGTCCGCCGTGCTGCTCATCGTTCGTGCTCTGCCCCGTTCGCGCCTGGCATACCTCATGACCTGCGCCACCGCCGCCGGTCTCGAGGCCTTGGTGGAGGTCCACAGCCTGGGAGAGCTCGACACCGCGCTGACCGCTGGGGCAGCGATCATCGGGGTGAACAGTCGAGATCTGGACACATTCAAAATCGATACTGTTGCCGCGTGGAAGATCATTCGACAGGTCCCACCCGACCGTATCGCGGTGGCGGAAAGTGGCATCAGCCGGCAAAGCGACGTCGCACGCGCGGCCGAGGCGGGGGCCGACGCCGTCCTGGTCGGCACCGCGCTCTCGCAGGCCGCATCGCCCCAGGGCCTCCTCCGAGAGCTGACCAGGGAGCCGAGACGTGGTCGCTAAGATCAAAGTCTGTGGCATCATGCGGCCCGACGAGGCCGCCTT
>Ga0307305_10000966_pt1 | contig 11092 bp, 6 predicted proteins | sample ER_DNA_186_FD_194512 | JGI IMG/M metagenome (GOLD analysis project Ga0307305, IMG submission 194512) | Bulk soil microbial communities from the East River watershed near Crested Butte, Colorado, United States - ER_DNA_186 | ecosystem: Environmental > Terrestrial > Soil > Floodplain | place: USA... | reverse complement strand
GTATGCCATTGTGCCCCGGCTGCTGGCGGTCGCGGACGCGGACGCGGTGGATGCCGTGCTGGTCAGCCACGGGCACCCGGACCACTGCGCTGACCTGAACCCGCTGCTCCGGGCCAGGGCCATGCAAGACGAGCCGCCGCCGGCGCTGCCGGTGTTCGCGCCGGCTGGCGCACTCGGACCGGTGCTCGCGCTGGACCGCCCGGGCATGCTGGACGACGCGATCGCGCTGCGCGAGTTCACGCCGGGAGACCGGCTGGAGGTCGGGCCGTTCGGCCTATGCAGCTGGTTGCTCCCGCACTGGATGCCGAACGCCGGGCTGCGGCTGGAGGCGAGCGGCCAGGTGCTGGCTTACACCGGCGACAGCGGGCCGAGCCCGCTGCTGGCCGAACTCGCCCGTGGCGCCGACGTCTTCCTGGCCGAGGCGACCGAACCGTGGCAGCTGGCCGGCAGCGAGGCCCGCTACCTGTCCACCGCCCGGCAGGCCGGCGAGGTGGCCCGCGAGGCCGGGGCCGGGCGGCTCGTGCTCACCCACCTGTGGCCGGGCACCGACCCGGAGGAAGCGGTGCGGGCCGCGGCCGGGAGCTATCCCGGCGAGATCGCCGTCGCCGTCCCCGGGCTGGTTGCCGAGCCCGGTCTCCAGGGAGAATGAGCCGGTGACGGGACAGCTGCGGCCGGGCCAGCTATGGCCAGCGCTGCTGGCCGAGGCGTGGGCGGCGCTGAGCGGGGAGTCCGGCGATGCGGGTGATGCCAGGCTCCCGGCCGGGCTGGAGGTGCTCTGGGTCAGCGGCGCCCCCGGGAACCTGCCGTCGCGGCTGCCCGCCGAGGACGTGGCCATCGCCTGCGCCGGGGCCGCGCTGCTGGCCGCCGCGGCCCTGCATGCCCAGCGCGGCGGGGACAGCGGATCCCGTGGCTCGCCGGTCGTGCGGCTGGACCGCGGGCACGTCGCGGCGGCCTTCCGCAGCGAGGCCTTCCTGCGGGTCGACGGCGAGCCGGCCGGGCCCGGCTTCGCACCGCTGTCGCGGTTCTGGCGCGCCGCCGACGGCTGGGTGCGCACGCACGGCAACTACCCCTGGCATCGCGCGGCGCTGCTACGCGCGCTGGGCTGTGCCGGCGACCCCGAGCCGGTGGCGGCGGCGATCGCGGACCTCGGCGCCAGGCAGGCCGAGGACCTGGTGACCGGCGCGGGCGGGGTCGCGGCCGCCGTCCGCGACGAGGCCAGCTGGCAAGCGGAGCCGCCGGGCCAGGCGGTCGCCGCGACGCCGCTGGTGGAGGCGGCCTCGGTCGGCGGCGCGCCGCCGCGCTGGCGCCCGGCCGGGGAGCTGCCCGCCTCGGGCATCCGGGTGCTCGACCTTACCCGCGTCATCGCCGGACCGGTCGCGACCAGGTACCTCGGGGCGCTCGGCGCCGACGTGCTGCGGCTCGATCCGCCGGACCGGCCGGAGCTGACGATGCAGACCTATGACGGACTGCTCGCCAAGCGCAGCGCGCTGCTCGACTTCGGCGTGGACGGCGGCCATGACCGGCTGCATGACCTGCTCTCCGGCGCCGATGTGCTGGTGCACGGATACCGGCCGCACGCGCTGGACCGGTTCGGGCTGGATCCGCAGACCCTGGCGGAGCGGCATCCCGGCCTGGTGGTGGTGAGCCTGTCGGCGTGGGGCAGCCGCGGACCGTGGGGCGGCCGGCGCGGCTTCGACAGCATCGTGCAGGCGGCGTCCGGGATCGCACTGGCCGAATCCCCCGATGGCGAGCGCCCCGGCGCGCTGCCGTGCCAGCTGCTCGACCACGGCACCGGCTACCTGTGCGCGGCCGCCGCGCTGCAGGCACTGGCGCGGCAGTCCGCCCGGGGCGGCACCCAGTTCCGCGAGCTGTCCCTGGCCCGGACCGCGCACTGGCTGCTCGGCCTGCCCCGGGACGCGCCGGGCTCCGCCCCGCCCCCTGGTGACGACGACGAGCAGACGTGGCTGACCACGCTGGACAGCGCGGCCGGGCCGGTGACCACCGTGCTGCCGCCCGGCCGGCTCGACGATGAGCCGCTGACCTGGCCGCGACCACTCAGCCGATACGGCGCCGACGACGCGGCCTGGTCGCGCTTACTGGATTAATGGTTGGTCTGGGGCGCGCGGGACCTTAAGGTAAGTACTGCTGTGAGAACTTACGAGGTCATTGAGCGGATTGACGTGTTCTGCGACGCAGTCCCACGGCGCCGGGCCCGGGCCGACGAGTACGGGCCGCTCGTGCTTTTCGTTCCCACCGGCCCAGGCTGGCCGTACTACGCCCGGCCCAGGCGCGGCCCGAGGCCGCGGATCACCGCCGCCGACATCCGCGCCGTCCGCGCCCGGCAGCGCGAGCTGATCATCCCCGAATCCTTCGAGTGGATCGAGCCGTCCGCGCCCGACATGGCGGCGGCCGCGGCCGAGGCGGGCCTGGAGGTGCAGACGCATCCGCTGATGATGCTGTCGGCACGGCCGGCGGCACCGGCGCTCCCGGCCGGCATCGCGGTGCGCGCGGTCGCGCCCGAGGATCCCGAACTGGACCGGATCTGGGCGGTGCCCGCGGTCGCGTTCGGGCACCCGGGCACCGCGACCGGGCAAGCCGGGCCGGCCGAACGCGACAAGATCGCCGCCGATCACGACGGCGGCACGATCGAGATGCTGCGGGAACGGTTGCGGTCCGGGCAATCGGTGCTGGCCGCGGCGTTCGGACCGGACGGACCGCTCGCGGCCGGAAGCTGCCAGGCCGTCGACGGGGTGGCGGAGATCACCGGCGTGGGCGTGCTCCCGTCCTCGCGCCGTCGGGGGCTGGGCGCCGCCATCACCGCGCTGCTGGCCCGGGATGCGCTGGATCGCGACGTGCAGACCGTCTTCCTGTCCGCCAGCGACGACGCGGTGGCCCGCGTCTACGCCAGGATCGGCTTCCGCGAGATCGGCACCGCCATGATCGCCGAGCCCCCAGCCGGGTAGAACTACCAGGCGGCGTCGGCGATGTAGCGGGACCAGGGGATGGAGGTGGCGCGGCCGTCGTGCACGATCGTCGCGTTCGTGCCGGGCTGCAGGTAAGTGAGGACCAGGACGCTGCCGTCGGCGTTGGTGTAGAGGATCTGCTCGAACTCGCTGCGCTTCCGCACGTTGAGGTTGTTCAGGACGGCGGTCTGCTGGCCGGTGGCCGCGGACCAGGTCACCAGCTGCTCGCGGATCGGGCCGTTCCGTTTCAGGCTTTCGAGCTCCTCGATGCCGAGCACGGTCCGGCCGTCCGGAGTGATGATGGCCCCGCGCCACGCGTTCAGCCCCTTCGCACCGTCGGTCCAGGTGGCTACCGTCCTGCTGTCGGTCAGGATGTCGGAGCCCGCGGCGCGGGTGTCTAGCAGGCGGACCGTGTTACCCCAGACGAACGCGACGTGCCGGCTGTCCGCGGTCCAGGACAGCGCGTCGGTGTTCACGCCTCCGTAGACCATGCCGCCGCTGCCGGGCACGCACTGGGCGCAGGTGCGGGTGCTCCAGGCCCGTTCGGTCCCTGTGGCCAGGTCGAAAACGTAGAGCTTGTCGTCGAACGGCGGGTCGCTGCCGATGTCCGCGGCTAGCTGGGTTCCGTCCGGGGACAGGGCCATGTCGTGGATCCCGTGGCCGGCCGGGACGTATCGGGCGGGCAGCGCGGTCAGGGTCATCCGGGCGCCGGCCCGGGAAGCCTGGTCGATGCGCAGCAGGAAGAAGCGCTGGGCGGGGAAGGACGGCATGCCGTAGGAGTGGACCGGGCCCTGCGCGGACACGACGAACGTGCGGTCGTCGGCCGCGGCGCTCACCCCGGTGAACGACACGTACGGCTTGGGCGGGGTGACCTTGGCCAGGACCGCGCCGGTCCGGGTGGACCTGAGCTCGGCGGCGGTGTCGACGAGGGAGGAGGAGCCGAGCTGGTTTTCCACGTCGGACCGGGGCTTCGCGGTGATCAGCGCGACGTAGTACGCCGGGACGCCGTACGGGCCGGCCGACTGCCCGGCGGTGACGGGCTGATGCTTCAGGCTTCCGGCCACGGTCAGGGCGCCGGCGACGGCCGCGATGACCAGGGCCGCGGCGGCCAGCGGCGCGGCCCGGGCGCGCCACCTGGTGTGCCGCCCGTTCTGGCCGGCTCGCGGCTGAGGGCTCAGGTGCAACGGGGGCGCCTCGGCGGGAATCTCGTCCGCCGTCTCGCGGAACGCGGCGCGGAGCTTGTCCTGCAGCGGAGTCATAACGTGCTCTCCAGCAGATGACCGAGCGCCTTCAGCGCCCGGTGGGTGGCAGACCGGACTGTGCCGGGACGGATGCCCATGATCCGGGCGATCTCCGGTTCGGGCAGGTCGAGATAGAAGCGCAGCACCAGGGCCTCGCGCTGGCGGTCGGGCAGCCGGCGGACCGCGCGCAGCACCTCCTGGCGCTCCTCGCGGCTGAGCACCGCGGCTTCCGCCGATCCGGTCGGCGGCTGGTACATGGTGACCCGGTGACCGAGGGCCCGGCGGCGCAGGACGCTGCGGCAGCCGTTCAGCACCGAGGACCGGACGTAGGGCAGCGCGCCGCTGGGGTCGGCCAGCCGGCCCCAGTTCCGGTACAGGCCGCAGAAGGCGTCCTGGACCACGTCCTCGGCCGCCGCCCGGTCGCCGAGCATGAGGTAGGCCAGCCGGATCAGGCCCACGGCCTGGGCGCGGTACAGCGCCCCGACCGCCGCCCCGGCTCCGCCGGCCGGGCCGGGGACCGGACCCGGTTCAGGCCGGCCCGATTCAGGCCAGCGGAGCACCGCGGAACCGGTCAGGTCTTCTGGCTCCATGTAAGTTAAGACGCTCGGCGCGGCCTCCTGCTGCTCGTCGGATCGCACAACCTCCCACAAGAAGCATCGCACCCCATGACCGGCGGTACCTCCTCCTGGGCTACGGCGAGATCACGAAGAGGGACAGGGATAACCGGCCTAACGTCACATCGTGCCGGTTGGCTGCCCGCCTGGTGGGCGGCGCGGGCCAGCCGCGGGGTCATCCAGCTGAGCATCGACGGGATCTGCGCGCGCCACGTGGTCATGGTGTGCCGGCCGCCCGGGGTGAGGGTCAGGGGCGCATCCGGCTGCCGCGGCCGCAGCTCGTGCCAGAATCGTTCGGCGTTGAGCACGTCCTGGCCGTCGGCCGCCCCCGCGGCCAGCCAGAACCTGGGGACGACGGCGGCCGCGGGCAGCTCGTCAAGCGGGGTGTTCTCGTCCCGCAGCCGGTCATCGCCGCCGAACGGGCTGACCGGGCGGCCGGTTCCGGCCAGCTGGTTGTCCAGCGGTGTGAAGTAGCCGCTGAGCACTCCGGCGAACCCGTACCGGTGCGGGTAGCGCAGCGCCATGTTAGCGGCGCAGAACCCGCCCTCGGAGTAACCGGCCACGGCCCAGGCCGGGCCCGGCCGCGACACGCGGAGCATGCGCGCGACCTGCGCGGGCAGGTCCACCGCCAGGTAGGTCAGGTCCTGCGGGCCGCCCGCCTGGTTCAGGCATTGCAGTGAGATCCTGGCGCCGCCGTTCGCGTCCGGCATGACCAGGACGGCGGGCCGGGCGAGCTTGTCCGCCAGCAGGCGGTCGAAGGCTCGCGTCACACCGACCACGGTGATCCAGTCCTGCGGCTCGCCGGGCTGGCCGTGGATGAGCTCGATCACCGGGAACCGGTAGGCCCGGTAGGCCGGCTGGAAGTACTGCGGCGGCAGGTAGACGTATACGACCCGGGTGATGCCGCTGCGCTGGCCGGTCACCGTGGTCCGCATCAGGTAGCCCTGCCGCTGGGCCAGCTCGAGATGGGCCCGGCTCCCGTCGAGCGTGCCGGATCGCGACCCGGCGGCGAGCTCGACGTGGGGCACCTGCGGTGCCGCGCTGGCACCTTGCTGGGTGAGGTCCGCCATCATGGCGCCCCAGGTCTGGTAGTAGCCGTAGTACTTGTTGACGCCCAGCACGCCGAACACCATGGCGGGAACGAACGCGAGGCACGCGGCGAGGACGCGGAAGGCCGCGCGGCGGGCCGCCAGCGTCCGCCACATCAACACGCCGAATATCGCGATCAGCAGGACGAAGAGCACGGTGCTCTGGGGTTCCAGCATTCAGGCCTCCGGATCTGGGACCCGGAAAGAACCTCATGCCGCCGTTCGCGCCCCCGCGCGCGGCACTCCCCCGTAAGAGCCCCCGTATGGATTGATCCTGCCTATACGGAGCCCGCGCCGTTCGGTCTGATACGCCCGGAAGCGCCGTTTAGTGCGGCATCTCCGCGACACCCTGGGCTACCGCGCACGGCGCGCACAACCGCACGTCCGCCTGCCCGACCCGCCTGGTCAGCACGGCCCGGCCGTCGCACACGCCCTTGTCATCCGGATGGGCCGCGCCGCACTGGCACCGGCATGCGCGCCAGTCTCCGGACAACGCGGAGCGCCCGGCCTCGACCACGGCCCGGATCGCCGGGTCGAGTTTGTTCATCGCGTCGGAGGTCGCGGCCGACACCTGCTGCCGCCACTCCCCCAGCGCGGCCGTGGCGGCCTGCCACGCCGCGGCGAGTTGCTGGTTCGGGTCGCCTGCGTTATCAGCCATATCCGTATTTTCTCACCCGGTGGCCGTCATGGCCAGCCGTGATCGCAAAAGCTAGCCGGGCCAGCGCGGGTCACGGCCGCCGGGCTGCCCACACCTGCTAGGCTGCGCCCGTCTTGGGGTGTTACGCCTGTGTGGTGGGGAGGCTGATGGGTGACTTTGAGGAGGTTGAACGCCTTCAGGCGGGTATCCGCACGTGGCTTTTGCGGACGGCGCGAAGCGGCCGTCACGAGCTCCGCGGCATCAGCGCTCCGGCCGTGCTGCCGATGCTGTGCGCGGCGGCGTTCGGGCCTGCCCTGGCCGACGCGGACGGCGCGGCTCCCGGCCTGGCCAGGATGGGCGTGCTCGTCTCGGTCGGAGCCGACGTGCTGGCTCATCTTCTGGAGGGGGCGTCCAGCCGGGCCCGTTCGGCGTCTGCGGACGCACCGGACCTGACCCGGAGCCTGGAGGCGGAGATCAGCCGCTCCGTCCGGGAGGTCCTGGACGCGGGCGGCTCGGGCGCCGGTGAGCTGCGCTCCGACATCGCGATGGTCATGCGGGAGATCGACGCGGGCGGCACGGCGTTCCGCGCCGCGATCGAGGCCGGCGACGAGGAACTCGAGCGCGAGGTGCTCGCCGCACTGGAATCGCTGAGCGCCGAGTTCGGCGACATGGCCTTCATGCTGTCCGACCTGGCCCGGGCGGCCGAGGAGATCCAGGACAGCCTGGGCGGCCAGGACGTGGAGCTGCGGGCCGCCCGCGAACGAGCCGTCCGGCAGTCCGCCGACGTCCGCATGGTCCGCGAGGAACTCGCGGTCATCGAGCAGCGGGCCGGTCAGTGGCAGCCGGAGCCGGCCGAACCTTCGGCCTCGGGCCCACGATGGGACGGTGGCTGCCCGTACCGCGGGCTGCTGCCCTACGACCAGGCCCACGCGGCGGTGTTCTGCGGCCGGGAGCGGCTCACCGCGGCCCTGGCCGGAATGCTCGCCGGGACCGGGATCGTCATGGTCACCGGCGCCTCGGGCGCCGGCAAGACCTCGCTGCTGCGGGCCGGCCTGGTGCCCGCGCTGGCCCGCGGCGTACAGGTGCCCGGGTCGCAGGGCTGGCCCGTAGTCAGCCTCACCGTGACCGCGCGGCCGCTCACCGACCTGGCCGCCGGGCTGGCCAGGCTGGACAACCGGGATCCGGCGGCCGTCCGGCAACGGCTGGCCGACGCACCGGGCCAGGCGCACCTGCTGATCCGCGAGCTCATCAGGAGCGCCGCCCGGCTGGTGCTGATCGTCGACCAGTTCGAGCGGGTCTTCGCGGCTGACGGAGCGCAGGAGCGGGCCGAGCGGGCCGCGTTCGTCGACGCGCTCAGCGCGGCGGCCGCCCGCCCGGCCGGGCCGCGGGGCGAGCCGCCGGCCCGGGTGGTGATCGCGGTCCGCGGGGACTACTGGGATCGGTGCGCCGCCCTTCCGCAGCTGGTCGGGGCGATGGAACGTGATCAGCTGGTGGTCGGCCCGATGCCAGACGCCGGACTGCGCCGCGTGATCACCGGTCCGGCCGGGGCGAGCGGGCTGCGCGTTGAGAGCGCTCTCATCGAGGCCATGGTGGCCGACACGAGCGCGGCCGGCGCCTCCCTCCCCATGCTCTCCCAGGCCCTGGCGCTGACCTGGGAGGACCGCGAGGACGACCGGCTGACCAGGGCAGGCTACGACCGGGCCGGCCGGGTGGGGGGCGCAATCGAGGCCGGCGCCGAGGAGGTCTACGCCGGGCTGACCGAGGATCAGCGGGCGATCGCACGGGATGTGCTCCGGCAGATGACGGCCGTGGACCGCGACGGCAGGCTGGTTCGCCGCCTGGTGTCCCGCGCCGGACGCGACAGGCGCGCCGACGCGGTGCTCGGCGCCCTCGCGCAGGGCCGGCTAGTGGTGCTGGGCGACGGCACGGCGGAGATCGCGCACGACGCGCTGCTGCAGGCCTGGCCGCGGCTGCGCGACTGGCTGGCGGAGGATCAGTCCAGCCTGATCCTCTACGGCCAGCTCACCAAGGACACCGCGCGGTGGCGGCAGCACGGCAAGGATTCCTCGCGGCTCTACCGTGGGGTTCAGCTCGCCGCGGCGCGGGAAGCCGCGCGCGTCTGGGCGGCCGATCCGGGCCGGTACCCGGCGCTGCCCGCGGCCGAGGCCGAGTTCCTCCGGGCCAGCGGCCGGGTCAGCACCCGGCGCCGGCGGGGGCGCCGCACGCTGGCCGGCGCCTTGGTCCTGCTGCTCCTCGCCGCCCTGGCCGGGGCGGGGCTCGCGGTCCGCTCGGCCCGGGACGACGCCAGCCGGCAGCGCACCGCTGCCACCTCGGCGCGGCTCGCCGGGCAGAGCACGACACTGGAAGCCACCGACCCGGTCACCGCGTCGCTGCTCGCCGGGGCCGCGTGGCGGATCGCGCCGACCGCGCAGGCCCGGTACAGCCTGCTCGAGTCGCTGGCCCAGCCGGTGCGCGGCATCCTGTCCGCCCGTTCGGGCGAGGTGACCGCCGTCGCCTCCAGCCCAGGCGGGAAGACCCTGGCGGCCGCCTACCGGGACGGCAAGATCCGGCTCTGGGACACCGCCTCGCATCACCTGGTCAGCACCGCGACCTGGGGCGGCGCAGCGGACGTGCTCGCGTTCGCCCGTGGCGGCAAGACGCTCGAGGTAGCCGGGCCGAGGGCCGTCGGGGCGTGGAACCTGGCCGGCCGGGCCAAGATCGCCAGGCAGCCGCTGGCCGGCGAAACCGGCGGCCGGTCCGCTGCGTTCAGCCCGGATGGCAGCAAGCTGGCCACCGGCAGCAACGACGGGAACGTCCGGCTCTGGGACGTGGCCACCCAGCAGGAGATCGGCGCCCCGATGAGCTCAGGCCTGGCGTCGGTCGAGGCCGTAGCGTTCAGCCCTGACGGGGCGACGGTGGCCACGGGCAGCAGCGACGGAACGGCCCAGCTGTGGGACGCGACCACCCAGAACGAGGTCGGCACGACGATGACGGCCGGGCCGGCCGCGATCAGGGCGCTCGCGTTCGGCCCGGGCGGGAAGGTTCTCGCCGCCGGCGGCGAGGACGGCGATGTGCGGCTCTGGGACACTGCCACGCAGAGTCAGCCGGGCGCGACCATGGCAACCGGAGCCCCGGTCGTGGCCCTGTCGTTCAGCGGGAACGGAACGACGCTGGCCACTGCGGAAGGCAACGGAAGGACCGAGCTGTGGTCTACCGCCACCCAGGAGCAGACCGGCGCCGCGCTCGCAGCGCAGGGTTCGGCCCGGGTGAGCGCGCTGGACTTCGGGCCAGGCGCGGGCCTGCTGGCCACCGGCGACGCGACCGGGACGATCACCTTGTGGAACCCGGCCGGCTTTCACCAGTCCTCGGCTCCGGTTGTCACTGGTGCGCCGGCATCACCGGCCGCAGCCGCGGGGCACGCGCCCGCCGTGCTCAGCGCCCGGGGCGAGATCCTCGCGGTCAGCGGCCAACGAGGCACGATACGACTCCGGAACGCCCGGACCGGGCGGCCCGTCGGCCAGCCGATCATCACCCATCAAGCCGTGACCGGGCTGGCGCTCAGCCCGGACGGCAAGCTGGTCGCCGCCATCGGCGCGGACGGCAAGGCCCGGCTGTGGCGCGTGGCCACCCGGCAGCCGACCGGCATCGTGGTCGCCGTGGGGCAGGCCCGGGACGCGCTGGCGTTCAGCCCGGGCGGCACGACCTTCGTCACGGTCGGGCTGAACGGGACCGCGGCGCTGTGGAGTGTGGCCACCGGGCACCGGGTCGGCGCGCTGATGAGCGCGGGTGTGGCAGTTAGTGCGGGCCGGGAGGCCGCCGCGGCGGCGTTCAGCCCGGACGGACGGATCCTGGCCACGGCCGTCGACGGCAGCATCCGCCTGTGGGACACGGCTACCCGGCAGCAGATCGGCACGCCGATGACGGCCGGACCCGGCGCGGCCTACGCGGTCGCCTTCAGCCCGGACGGCCGCACGCTGGCCACCGCGGGCGCCGAGGGCGCGGCCCGGCTGTGGGACGTGGCTACCCAGCAGGAGATCGGCGCGCCGATGACGGCCGGCCCGGACCCGCTCTATGCGGTCGCCTTCAGCCCGGACGGCCGCACGCTGGCCACCGCCGGCGCCGACGGCACCGCGCGGTCCTGGAACGTGGCCTTCCCGGCCGGGCTGCTCGCCGGCGCCTGCGCCATCGCGGACCAATCCCTCACCCGCCAGCAATGGGCTGGCTACGCTGGAACCCAGCCGTTCCAGCGGGTCTGCCCGGCGAGCTAGAGCCTCGCCCGGGCCTGCCGGGCGGACGCTGTATGGCTCACGATCGGGATGGTGGTCAGGACGTCGGTCTCCGGGGCGAGAGGCAGGCACGCGGGCTCCGGGCGCTCCGGTCGCTCCGGTCGCTCCGGTTCCAGGCCGCCTCGAGCGCCCATCCGGGTCGTGCTCGTGGCGCTGGGCGCCTGCGCCGTCATCGCCGGGGGCACCGTAGCGGGCCTGGCCGCGATGGGTTCCGGGGGCCCGGCCGGTACTAACGGCACCCCGGCAGGCGCGATCAGCGGGAC
>Ga0307305_10000964_pt1 | contig 11104 bp, 9 predicted proteins | sample ER_DNA_186_FD_194512 | JGI IMG/M metagenome (GOLD analysis project Ga0307305, IMG submission 194512) | Bulk soil microbial communities from the East River watershed near Crested Butte, Colorado, United States - ER_DNA_186 | ecosystem: Environmental > Terrestrial > Soil > Floodplain | place: USA... | reverse complement strand
TGGGGCTGCCGATCGAGCGGGTCCGATCTGCCGGGACCGACAATGCGCTCTACCGGCTCGGCGAGGACCTGGTCGTGCGACTGCCGCGCATCCACTGGGCTGTCGGCGGCGTCGGCAAGGACATGCTCTGGTTGCCCAAGCTGGCGCCGCTTCTGCCGGTTGCGGTTCCGGTGCCGCTGGCGAAAGGGGAACCGGCGGAGGACTACCCGTGGACCTGGGGCGTCTATCCGTGGCTCGCGGGCGAGAACCCCGCGATCGACAGCGTCCCGGCCGCGAAATCGCTCACGAACGAGGTGGCGGACTTCGTCAAGGCGTTGCACCGCGTCGATCTCGCCGGAGGACCGGCGGCGCGTCGCGGCAGGCCGCTCGCGGAAGTGCAGGACGAAGAGGCGCGTGCCGCACTCGCGGAATTGAAGGGAATGATCGACGTCGACGCGGCGACCGCCGCCTGGAACGCAGCGATTCAGGCGCCACCCTGGACCGGGCGTCCGGTCTGGGTCCACGGAGACCTCCTCGCCGGGAACCTGCTCCTCGAGGGACGCCGCCTCACCGGCGTCATCGACTGGGGTGGAGTCGGGATCGGCGATCCCGCCTGCGACCTGATCGTCGCCTGGGGCCTGCTCCCTCGCGACCTGAGGCCTGCGTTCCGCGCCAAGCTCGGCGTCGACGACGAGACCTGGGCTCGCGGCCGCGGCTGGGCGCTGTCGGTCGGCCTGATCGCGCTCCCGTACTACAAGGACACGAATCCCGTGCTTGCAGCCACGGCGCGACAACTCATCCGCGAAGTCCTCGCGGACGCGGGCTGAGAGGTATGTGTGGCTACGCCCGGAGGACGATCTCGACCGCGGTGCCGCGGCCGGGCGCGGAGACGAGCCGGAACCCGCCTCCGATCGAGGCCGCTCGGGCCCGCATGTTCTTCAAGCCCTGACCGGCCGCGACCTTCTCCTCGTCGAAGCCGGAGCCGTCGTCGACGACGGTGACGAAACGCTCGCCGTCCCGCTCCTCGATCCTCACCTCTGCCCCGCGCGCTCCCGCGTGCTTGCGCGCGTTCGCGAGCCCCTCCTGGACGATCCGGAAGATCTCGATCTGCTCGTCGGGTGCGAGGCGGATCCCCTCCTGGATCTCGAGGTCGACCTCGAGCGCGCCGTCGGCGGTGAGAAAGTCGACGTAGCGGCGCAGGGCCGAATCGAACGGCGCGGAGCCGCCTGCCGCCGAGAGCGCCAGCACGGCGAAGCGAGCCTCCTGCTGCGCCGCCGCGGCCGCTTCCTTGAGCTGGGCCAGGGTCGTTTCACGTGGTGCGCCGTTCGCGAGCATGGTCGCGTGCGTAGAGACCGCGAACAGGTACTGGGCGAGCCCGTCGTGGATCTCGCGCGCTACCCGGGCGCGTTCCTCGGCGACGGCGCGCCCGAATTCGGCGAAGCGAATCGCGCGCCAGACGCCGACGAGGAGCACGCTGTAGGAGAGGAGCCGCAGGAAGTCTCCCTGCGAGACGTAGCGGTTCGAGAGCAGCGGCGTGAACACGTAGTGGAGCTCGGCGAAGAGCGCGAGCGTCGCGCCGAGGCAGAGCCAGCGGTCGAGGTCGTTCCGGCGCGCACGAAAGCGCAGGCCCCAGCCGACCATCGCCACCAGTGAGAGCAGCGCCTGCCCGGCGAGCGCGCCTGCGAGCTGGGAAGGCTGCTGCGCCCCGACGCCGGCCGCAACCGGCGGCAGCGAGCCGCCTGCCTCGTGGGCGACGCCCCAGGCGAACCCCAGCACGATCGCCACCGCGAGCAGCACCTCGCCGAGGGCACGGCCGCGCGCGTTCACGCGTCGCCGGGAGAACGGTGCCGCCGCGATCAGCCCTGCGGCGAACAGCCGGCCGCCGATCCCGGCCCAGAACTCGGTGCGGTGCAGTGGATCCCCGCCGAGCACCGGCGCGATCGAGAACGCGAGGGTCGAGGCAGCCGCTGCCGAGAAGCCGGCGCAGAGGAGCAAATCGAGTCGCCGCCCCTCCACCGAGAAGCGGAGGCCGGCGAGCAGCGCCACGATCGCCGCGGCCAGCGTCACGGCGGTGTCCAGCACGAGCCGAACCTGCGGCAGCGAGTAGGTGTCGCGCAGCGTCGGATAGGCGACGAAGAGCGCCAGCGTGGCGCCGAGCAGCCCGATCAGGAGCACTTCGCCCCAGAGCCAGGCCTGGTAGTCGTCACGTTCGTGCCGCATGAGACCCTTGTCGGCAGACGGAACGCTGCCGATAAGGGTTCGATGCGAGTTCTCCTCGTCGACGACCATCCCATCACGCGCGATGCCCTTGCCGCGCTGCTCGGCCAGCACGACTTCACGGTCGTGGGCCAGGCCGCCGACGGCACGGAGGCGATCGAGCTCGCCCGGAGGCTTCGCCCGCAGCTCGTTCTCCTCGACCTCTCGATGCCAGGGCTCGGCGGGCTCGAAGCGTTGCCGAGCATCCGCGACGCGGCGCCGGAGTGTGAGGTCGTCGTGCTGACCGCCTCCGGGACCGAGGGGAACCTCCTCTCCGCGATCCGCGGCGGCGCGGCCGGTTACTTGCTGAAGAGCGAGCCGCCCGAGCGCATCGCAGAGTTTCTCCGCGGCGTCGGCAAGGGCGAGGCGGCGCTCTCGGGCGAGGTCGCCCGGCGCCTGCTCGAGCAGGTGCGCGACGGAGGCACGCGCGGGGTGCCGGACGCGATCGCGAATTCGCTCAGCGCCCGCGAGGTCGAGGTGCTGCTGCTGCTCGACGGGCACCTCGGCACCGAGGAGATCGCGGCGCGCCTCTACATCTCGGAGCACACCGTCCGCTCGCACGTGAAGAGCCTGCTCAGGAAGCTCGGCGTCTCCTCGCGGCGCGAGGCGCTGGAAGCGCTCAGCTCCGCCAGAGCGGGCTGAAGAATCCCTCACCGCGGGGATGCCGTTCACCCACGACCGGCGGCCGTTGTGCCGATACTCAGATGGACACCTTCCTCCCATTTGGGTGTTTTGGAAGCGCGGTGGCTCTGTGCTTCCTCGGTGACACGGCCGGCCCCGGAACGGGCCGGCCGCGTCATTTGGAGAACCCTTCGAGCGCGGCGGCGACCAGGCTCGGGAGCGTGCGCGGGTCGTAGCCGCCCTCGAGAACCGCAGCGACGCGCGGCCCGAGCTCCGCCGAACGGCTCGCGAGCTCACGGAAGCCGTCGACGGTGACGCGCATGCCCGCAAGCGGGTCGTCGATGTGCGCGTCGAAGCCGGCCGAGACGAGCACGAGCTCCGGCTCGAACGCCTGCACGGTGGGAGCAACCAGCGCGTCGAAGGCCTCCAGGTACTCGTCGTCCCCCGAGCCGGCGGGAAGCGGGACGTTCAGGGTCGTCTCGTCGCCCTCACCCGGCCCGCCGCTGCCGGGATAGAAGGGCCACTGGTGGAGCGAGACGAAGAAGACCGAGTCGTCGCCGCGGAAGATCTCTTCGGTGCCGTTCCCGTGGTGGACGTCCCAGTCGACGATCGCGACCCGGCCGATCCCGAGCTCGACCTGTGCGTGGCGGGCGGCGAGCGCGACGTTGTCCAGCAGGCAGAAGCCCATCGCACGGCCGGGCAGCGCGTGGTGGCCAGGCGGACGGACGAGGGCGAAGCCTCCGCGCTCGGCTGCCTCGAGCGAGCAGCCGGCCGCCAGGCGTGCAGCCTTCCAGCTCGTAGCCGAGGCCACCGTGTCGGCGTCGAGGTGAGTCGGCACTTCGATCGCGGCCAGCCGGTCGAGGTAGCCCGGGTCGTGACACCGCTCTACCTGCTCACGCGATGCGGGCTGCCCCTCGGCGATCTCGAAGGCCTCGAGCAGGGCCTCGAGCCGGGCCCGCGTCTCGACGTGCGGCTCCGTCGGGTGGAGCTCCGCGAGCTGCGGATGGCTTACGAAGTCGATCGGACCGCCGCGGCGAGCGTCTCGAGGTGGGCCTCGCCCTGCGTGCGGCCCACCAGGTAGCAGAGCAGCGACGCGTTCGTCCGCTCGCCGGACTCGTGGGCGGCGATCCGTGCAAGCAGGATGCCGGCCTCCTCGTCGGAGAGTCCTAGCTCCGACGCAGGAACCCGGGCGGCGGCCGCAACGGCGTCTCGTGCCTGCGTCAGCCAGGCATCCACCCGATTGATCCTAGGCCATGCCTGCCAGGCGGTCGGCGAGTTGATTCAGGCCCCAGTCCCTGGCGAGAGTCGACGCCTCCGCCCACGAGGGATGCTGATCTTCGAGGGGAGGGAGAGGGGCGGAGGCGTCGAGCGTCGCTATTCGACGGTAGAGCCGCAGGTCCTCCGCTTGAGCCGAGAAGCGGCCGGCCTCGAGCGCGGCCTCCAGCGTCGCGTGCTCACGGAGGACGTCCGCAGCCTTCTTCGGGCCGACGCCGGAGGCCCCGGGGAGCCGGTCGGATGGATCGCCGCGCAACGCGATGAAGTCGGGCACCTGGCCCGGCTCGACGCCGTAACGCTCCCGCACCTCGGCCGGGCCGATCCGGGCCAGCTCGGAGACGCCCCGCACCGGCTGCAGGATCGTCGTGCGTTCGCTCGCCAGCTGGAAGGCGTCGCGGTCCGAGGTTGCGACGAGAGCCGAGCCACCACGCGCCTCCTCGGACGCCACCGCGGCGGCGAGGAAGTCGTCCGCTTCGTAGCCCGGCGCCTTCGCGTTCGCGAATCCGAGCGCGGCGACGAGCTCCGGCAGCTGATCGAGCTGCTCGAGCAACTCGGGATCGAACTGGCGTCCACTCTGGTAGCCCTCGAAGGCCTCGTTGCGGTAGGTCGGCTCGCCGATCGAGTCCCAGCCGACCAGCAAGGCCCTCGGCTCCTCTGCCTGCCACAGGCGCAGGACCATGTTCGTGAAGCCGAGGACGGCGCTGAGGCGCACCGACTTCGGCATCGCGTGGTAGGCGCGGTGCGCCAGCGAGTCGCCGTCGATGATGAGCAAGGGCCTCAAAGCTCGGCGCGCAGCTCCTCGATCCGGGTCATGAGCCGCTCGGTCGCCTTCTCGGCGGCGCTCTTCTGGTCCAGGCCCGCGAGGTCGGAGAGCTCGAGCGGCTCCCCGAACGTGACGCGGAGCGGGCCGAGCCTCAGCAGGCGGTCGGTGCCGGCGATCGCGACCGGTACCAGGGGCGCGCCCGCGTTGAGCGCGATCCGGGCCGCCCCCGTGTGCGCGCGGGCGACGTGCCTCTTGCGCAGTCCCTTCCGCCTGCGAGTCCCCTCCGGGAACATCACCACGATCTCGCCGCTGCGGACGAGCCCGGCCGCCGTACGCATCGCCTCGACGTCGCTCTCTCCGCGCCGCACCTTGAATGCGCCGCCCGCGCGCAGAATCGGAGCAAGGACGGGGTTGAAGAGCTCCGACTTGGCCATGAAGCGAAGCTGGCGCCGGGGCAGGAGCGGGATTCCGAGCGCCCACGGGTCGAAGTTGGAGGTGTGGTTGGCTGCGAGCACGAAACCTCCCTCGGGAAGGTGTTCCAGGCCTCGAACGCGAAGACGGTAGAGACCCATCACGACCGGCCAGCTCACCAAGCCGACGAACAGGTAAAGGGGCGAGACCATGGCACGCAATCGTCACATTTCCGTGCACCACACGTGGGAATTTCGCCGGTACGGTGGTCGAACGGGGCTTCGCCAAGGCGTCGCTGGCGACGCCGACCAGAAGAGGCCGTGCCGGCTTTGCCGGGACGGTCGCTAAGGTGACTGAGATGAAAACCTTGGTGATCGCCGAGAAGCCTTCGGTCGCACGCGACCTCGTCGACGCGCTGCCGGGGAGCTTCGAGAACAACGATTCGTACTACGAGTCCGAGGACACGATCGTGACGTTCGCGGTCGGGCACCTCGTCGAGCTGATCAACCCGGAGGACTACGACGACCGCTTCAAGCGCTGGCGCATGGCCGACCTGCCGATTGTCCCGGAGGAGTTCAAGCTGCGCGCGCGAGACAAGAAGGCGGAGAAGCAGCTGAAGGTGATCCACAAGCTGCTGAAGCGCGAGGACGTCGATCGGCTCGTGAACGCCTGCGACGCTGGCCGCGAAGGCGAGCTGATCTTCGCCTACATCTACGAGACCTCGGGCGTCGACAAGCCGGTCGAGCGGCTCTGGATCAGCTCGATGACGAAGCAGGCGATCCGAGAGGGCTTCGAGCAGCTTCGACCCGGCGAGCAGCTGCGACGGCTCGAGGCGGCGGCGCGTTCCCGTTCGGAGGCGGACTGGCTCGTAGGCATGAACGCGACCCGCGCGGCGACGATCCGCGGCCGCGCCTGGGTCGGCGGCGTCGTCTCGCTCGGACGCGTGCAGACACCGACGCTGGCGCTGATGGTCAAGCGCGAGCGCGAGATCCAGGCCTTCGTTCCGGAGCCCTACTGGCTCGTCCACGCCCAGTTCGATCCACGCTACGAGGGCCTCTGGTTCGAAGGCGACGAGACCCGTCTCAAAGAGGGAAAGCGTGCCGAGGCGATCGCTGCGAAGGTCTCCGGCGCCGACGGCGTCGTCGAGTCGGTCGAGCGCAAGGAGCAGTCCGAGCGCGCGCCGCTCCTCTACGACCTGACCTCGCTCCAGCGGGACGCGAACCGGCGATTCGGGTTCTCCGCACGCCGAACGCTCCAGGCTGCGCAGTCGCTCTACGAGGACAAGAAGGCGATCACGTACCCGCGCACGAGCTCGCGCTGGCTGTCCGGCGACCTCGTGGCGCAACTCAAGCCGACCGCGGCGACGCTCGCGCCGATCGGCGAGTACGCGGCGGCCGCGCAGTACGTCCTCGGCCTCAAGCAGCTTCCGCTGGGCCGCGTCGTCAACGACTCGAAGGTCGACGACCACCACGCGATCATCCCGACCGACGTCGAGCACGACCTCGACCGCTTCTCGCCCGACGAGCGGCGAGTGTTCGACCTCGTCGCCCGCCGCTTCCTGGCCGTGTTCCATCCGCCGGCGCGATATGCCCGCACCACCGTCGTCACGCTCGTCGAGGAGGAGCGGTTCCGGACGCGGGGCAAGGTCACCCTCGAGGCCGGATGGCGCGGGGTCTACGGGTTGGAGTCCGACGAGGACAAGAAGGCGCGCCAAGACGAAGACACCGAGAACGAGAGTGCGGAGCTACCTGCGCTTGAGCAGGGCCAGAAGGTCAAGTGCGCCGTGGCCGAAGTGGAGGCGAAGGAGACGAAGCCTCCGCCTCGCTACACCGAGGCGACGCTCCTCTCGGCGATGGAGACCGCCGGCAAGCTCGTCGACGACGAGGAGCTGCGCGAGGCGATGAAGGAGCGCGGCCTCGGCACCCCGGCCACCCGCGCCGAGACCATCGAGACGCTGATCCGCAGGGAGTACATCGAGCGAGTCGCGAAGGACCTCCAGCCGACGCCGAAGGGCCTGCAGGTGATCACGATGCTCGAGGAGCACCCGCTTACCTCGCCCGAGCTGACCGGCGACTGGGAGAAGCGCCTCACCGACATCGAGCACGGCGGCGACGACCGGAAGGCGTTCATCGACGACATCGCCGAGTTCACGCGCGCGACCGTCGAGAAGATTGCTGCGCTCGACAAGGAGAAGCTCCGCCCGGAGCGCGTCGAGCTCGGCCCCTGCCCGCGCTGCGGCGCAGAGACCGGTGAGATCATCAAGGAGAACTCGAAGGCCTACGGCTGCACGAGCTGGAAGAGCCGCGAAGAGGCGGGCTGTGGTTTCGTCATCTGGAAGCGCGTCGCGGGCCGCACACTGACCCCCGAGATCGCGCGCCAGCTCCTCGAGGAGGGGAAGACGAAGGAGGTCATCTCGGGCTTCCGGTCCCGTGCCGGCAAACCTTTTCGCGCGCGCCTCGTCTTGAACGGTGAGGGAAAGGTCGAGTTCGACTTTCCGGCGCGTACGCAAACCAAAGAGGCCGCCGTCGCGGAATAAGAGATACCGGTACCACGTTTTGAGCAGCGAGCCCGGCAGAAAGGGTCGGCTTCCCCTGTTCGGGCGAGGAGAATCTCCCTACAGTGCGAAAGATCGGAGCGGATACGACGTCTAAGACTGAAGAGGTGAAGTTGACTCAGCACCAGTTGCACGAACTACTCGAAACCGAGCCTGCTCGCGCGCTGCTCGAGGGCGCCGAGGAACGCGGGTTCGTCGAGCCCGCCGAGCTCGAGGCGTTCGCGCTCGAGCACGAGCTCGCCGACGACGAGGTCGAGCTCCTGACCCGCGAGCTCGAGGCCACCGGCCTCGAGGTGCGCGAGGCAGATTCCGGTGCGGATGCAGCGGAGAAGGTTCGCGAGCGTCCTGCCGAGCGGGAGCCGGAGCCCGAGCCGCACGTGCTCGTGGGCGCGGCCGACAGCCTGCAGCTCTTCCTGGCCGACATCGGCCGGCACAAGCTGCTGACCGCGGCCGAGGAGGTCATGCTCGCCAAGGCGATCGAGCGCGGCGACCTGAGCGCGAAGCGGCGGATGATCGAGTCGAACCTGCGACTCGTCGTCTCGATTGCGAAGGGCTACCGCGGTCTCGGCGTCCCCTTCCTCGACCTGATCCAGGAAGGCACGCTCGGCCTCAACCGCGCTGTCGAGAAGTTCGACTGGCGCCGGGGCTACAAGTTCTCCACGTACGCGACCTGGTGGATTCGCCAGTCGGTGCAGCGCGCAGTCGCAAACCATGCGCGCACGATCCGCGTGCCCGTGCACGTGGTCGAGCGCCAGCAGAAGCTCGGACGCGCGGCGCGCCGGCTCGAGGTCGAGCTCGGCCGCGAGGCGACGAAGGAAGAGCTCGCAGAGGCCACGGGCCTGCCGATCCAGCACGTCGACGAGGCGCTGGGCGCCGCACAGGCGTCTGTCTCGCTGAACCAGACGGTCGGCGCGGACGACGAGGGCGAGCTCGGCGACCTCTTCGCCGACCGCGAGGCCGCCGATCCGTTCGACGAGGCCGAGGAATCGCTCCGCCGCCAGGGCGTGCGGCGGGCGCTCGACGCGCTGCCCGAGCGCGAGCGGCGGATCCTCGAGCTGCGGTTCGGCTTCGAGGGCGAGCCCTGGACGCTCGAGGCGATCGGCCACGAGCTCGATCTGACGCGCGAGCGCGTCCGTCAGCTCGAGGGCCAGGCGCTGGCTCGGCTGGCCGCCCTCCGCGAGCTGCAGACCGCAGCGGCCTAGCCAACTGCCGCAACGGCGTAGTCTCCACCGCTAACATCCACGCCCCGCTCGGCGTCCGTATTGCCGAACGGTCCAGGCGTCCGACTGGAGGAGATGTGGTGAAGCGCTCAGTGATTTTCTCGGCGGCGGCCCTTGCGTTCGTCGTAGCCGCCGCAGGTTGTGGCGGCAGCTCGAAAAAGACGAGCACGTCGAAGGCGCCGGCTGGAAACAAGGGCGGCACCTTCACTGCGGTCGCCAACACGGCGCCGTCCGGCTCGCCCGATCCGCAGGTGAACTACACCCTGCAGGAGTGGCAGCTCCTGATCATCACGCACGACGGACTGGTCGCCTTCAAACGTGTCAGCGGCGCCCCGGGCACGAAGCTCGTCCCGGATCTCGCCGAGTCGATACCGAAGCCGACGAACGGCGGTAAGACGTGGGCGTTCAAGCTGCGCTCGGGAATCAAGTTCTCGAACGGCCAGACGTTGACCGGCAAGGACGTCAAGGCAACGTTCGAGCGCCTTTTCAAGATCGCCAACAGTCCGAACGCCGGCACCTGGTACAACGTCATCCAGGGCGCGGACGCCTGCATCAAGAACGCCAAGACGTGTGACCTCTCGAAGGGGATCACCGTCAACGGCAATACGGTCACCTTCCACCTGACGACGGCCGATCCCGAGTGGCTGGACAAGCTCGCGGTGCCGTTCGCGTTCATTCTGCCGGTCTCGACTCCGACCAAGAACGTCAACATCCCGCCGCCGGGGACCGGGCCGTACAAGTGGGCGCAGTACGCGCCGAACAAGCAGATCAAGCTCGTCCGCAACACGTTCTTCAAGGAATGGTCGAAGGACGCGCAGCCGGACGGGAACCCGGACGTGATCATCGAAAAGTTCGGCCTCAGCCTCGAAGCCGAGGTGACACAGGTCGAGAACAACCAGGCCGACTGGATGTACGACCAGCCGCCCGCGGACCGGCTCAACGAGCTCGGCACGAAGTTCGCCGACCGCGTGCACATCAATCCGCTGACCGCGAATTACTACTTCGCCTTCAACGTCCGGGAGAAGCCGTTCGACAACCTCAAGGCGCGGCAGGCGGTCAACTTCGCCACCGACCGCAACGCCCTGGTCAAGATCACAGGCGGCCCGAAGCTCGCGGTGCCGACGTGCCAAGTGCTGCCGCCAAACTTCCCGGGCTACGAGCCTTACTGCCCGTACACGAAGAACCCGGGCAGCGGTAAGTGGACGGCGCCGGACCTCGCGAAGGCGAAGCAGCTGATCGCCCAGTCCGGCACGAAGGGCGCGAGGGTGAAGGTGAACACCGACAACACCGACACCGACAAGGGTCTCGGCCTCTACTTCGTCGGCCTGTTGAACAAGCTCGGTTACAAGGCCTCGTTGCAGGCGCTCTCGTCAGACATCCAGTACCCCTACATCCAGAACTCGAAGAATCACGTCCAGTTCGCGTTCTCCGACTGGTACCAGGACTACCCGGCAGCCTCGGACTTCCTCAACATCCTGCTCGGCTGCGGCTCGATCCATCTGAACTCGAACTCGAGCCCGAACATCGCCGAGTTCTGCGACAAGGGCATCCAGGCGAAGATGGACCAGGCCGGCAAGACGGGCATCACCGACCCGGCCGCCGGGAACAAGATCTGGGCGCAAGTAGACAAGGAGGTCACCGACCAGGCGCCGTGGGTCGCGATGTACAACCCGAAATACGTCGACATCCTGTCGAAGCGCGTCAAGGGCTACCAGTTCAGCCCCCAGTGGTACTTCCTGATCGACCAGACGTCGGTGAAGTAGCTCTGGGGACCGCGCGTGGCTGAGTTCGCGTTCGAACCGGAACCCGAAGTCAGGCTGGCGCCCGGCGAGACCGCCAAGGAGATCTCCGGGAGGAGCCCTTGGCGGATCGCCGGGCGGCGTCTCGTGCGGAACCGAATCGCCCTGGCGTCGCTCATCCTGTTCGTCTTGGTCGTCGTCGTGAGCCTGCTCGCGCCGGTCTACGCCCACGACATCGCGCACACCGATCCGTTCACGTCGAACCTCTCCGGAACGACCGTTGTCA
>Ga0307305_10000963_pt1 | contig 11107 bp, 11 predicted proteins | sample ER_DNA_186_FD_194512 | JGI IMG/M metagenome (GOLD analysis project Ga0307305, IMG submission 194512) | Bulk soil microbial communities from the East River watershed near Crested Butte, Colorado, United States - ER_DNA_186 | ecosystem: Environmental > Terrestrial > Soil > Floodplain | place... | reverse complement strand
CGGAGTGTGGGACGTAGGGCCGGCATTCACCCCGCAACGGGCAGACTTCGGTCTCGCCTATGACGCGGGAACGAACAAGTTGTACGCACTGGCGGGAGACCTGCCAAATGACGGTAATCCCTTCAACTCGACTAACCTGGTAGATGAGCTCGATCTGTCAGGCTGGCCCGGAGGAACCTGGAACCCATCACCGCCTGTTATGCCACCGCAAAACCGCCAGGCTAACCAAGCCGGGTTCTACGGAAACGGCGATATCTGGAGTGTAGGCGGCATAAACGGAGCTACCTTCGTGTTCACAAACGAGGTATGGCACCGCAACAACGGCGGCGGATGCCCAACGCCAACCCCTACAGCGACAGCTACGGCGACGCCAACCGCAACGGCAACGGCTACAGCAACAGCGACAGCTACAGCTACAGCAACGGCAACGGCAACAACACCGCCACCGCCGACGCCGACACCCACGGCGACTCGGCCTCCGCCGACACCCAGACCTCGGCCCACGCCGTGGCCGCGCCCGACGCCGTAAGCGAATGGGTTAAAGAGTTACAACAGAAGTAATCAGGAACTCGCGAGGCAACTCGCGAGTTCCTTGCTTTGTAGCACAGCCATCTTGGCTGTGGGGGCACCGGGCATCCTGCCTGGGATCGGGAAATCGTAACCGGCAGGCGGGACGCCCGCCAGCTCCACAGGCAAGATGCATGTGCTACGGCATCCGTGGTTTCAAAATGAAACGTCCCGGAAAATCTTGACATTCCGCCGGGCTTTTGATTAAAAGCGTAGCTCCGGCATTCATTCCGGGCGGCCAACTAAAACCTACGTGAAATTCTATGATTAAAAATGCTCATCACACATCCGCTTCGTCGCCGTGGCGGCGTATTTTTTGTTCGTTGTTCCTTGTCGCAGCTGCTGTGGTTGCCATTGGAGCTATCAATTCCCCACGAGCTGTCGGCCAGCGAATTGGCGGCAACCCAGTCAACATCGCGAACAAGATCGCCCCATGGGTGGTCGAGCACACCGCTTACGGGCAGCAGGCTGAATTTTTTGTCGTCCTCGCTGAGCGGGCCGATCTGAGGCCGGCAGCCAATTTACCAGCTAAGAGCGAAAAAGGCCGCTTTGTTTATCGAACTCTGCTGGAAAAGGCCCGGATCACCCAGGGGCCAATCCTGGAATGGCTGCGCGAACGCAACGTCGAACACCAATCTTTCTATATCGTTAATGCCATCCTGGTAAAAGGCACTCGACAGATTGCCGAGGCACTGGCGGCCCGGCCAGACGTGGCGCGCGTAGAAGGCAATCCGCACATCCAAAACAACCTTCCGCAACCAGAGGCAGTTGACGAAGCGCCTCCGCAATCCGCCTCAGGCGGTCGTCCGGCGACCATCGAGCCTGGCATCCAATATACGCGTGCGCCAGACGTCTGGACGCTCGGATTTACCGGACAGGATATTGTTGTAGCGAGCGCAGATACAGGCGTTCGCTGGACGCATAACGCGCTAAAACCGCACTATCGCGGCTGGGATGGTCAAAACGCCGATCACGACTACAACTGGCATGACTCCATTCACGATAGTGTAGGCAACCCGTGCGGAAACGATTCCACAGCCCCCTGCGACGACAACGCTCACGGCACTCACACTACCGGCACGATGGTCGGCGACGACGGCGCCGGTAATCAGATCGGCATGGCGCCCGGCGCAAAGTGGATTGGTTGCCGTAACATGGACGCGGGCACCGGCACCCCGGCCCGTTACATTGAGTGCATGGAATGGTTTCTCGCGCCTTGCCGCATAGGCGGTGGCGACTGCGACCCAACGAAGGCGCCTGATATTACCAATAACTCCTGGCATTGTCCGCCGGAGGAAGGTTGTTCGTTTGACTCGCTGCAAGCTGCTGTAGAAGCACAAGCTGCTGCTGGTATCATGATGGTATCCGCCGCGCAAAACGCCGGGCCGAGTTGTTCCACCGTGGAAAATCCACCCGGAATTTACGAGGCAACCTACTCGATCGGTGCGTTGAACACCGGCACCGACACCATTGCTGGCTTTAGCAGCCGCGGTCCGGTTACAGCTGATGGAAGCGGGCGGATTAAGCCTGATATCAGTGCTCCCGGGACAGGCACGCGCTCGTCCACCAATGCCAGCGATAGTTCCTATGCAAATTTCAGCGGCACATCCATGGCTACGCCGCATATTGCCGGGGCCATGGCCTTGTTGTGGAATGCAATTCCCGGTCTGCGCCACCAGCTTACCGCTAGTCGCGACGCGTTAAACAACTCGGCAGTGCATATCAGTGACACCCAATGCGGCGATGCGGGCCCGCCAAACAATGTCTATGGTTGGGGCCGCGTGGATATCTTAGCGGCGGTCGGCGGCGGTTCGCCTACGCCCACACCCACGCCCACGCCTACAGTGACTCCTTCAGCAACGCCAACGCCTACGGCCACCGCAACGGCAACGCCTACGGCCACGGCGACAGCTACCCCCAGGGCAACGCCAAGACCTCGGCCGACTCCGCATCCGCGACCATGAGGATCGGTTAAAGGTTAACAGAGTGACCCGCTCTCAGGCGAGTTACACAGGGAGTAACTCCGGCAACTCACGAGTTACTTGCTTTTAGGAGCTGCGTGCGCGCGCAGTTAAAATGGAGGGGCGAACTCCGTGAGCCCTGGTCTTCCGCAGCATGCATCCCGCAATGATTTGTTTACAGAAGGCAACGAAGAAAACAAAGGTTTGGAGGTTCTTAACCAGGCAAAATAACTCAACGAATTCTTCCGCTTCATCTCTTCGTTACCTTCGTTTCCTTCTGTTAAATTCCGTACTCCGCGAGCGCCAGACATCCAAGGATTTTTACAGGAGGCGACGAAGAGAACGAAGGTCACATTTTTCAGCCTCAAAACAATCCTCTTGGGCACCTTCGTTTCCTTCTGTTGGCCCGAATCCGGAGGGGCGCTCTCGAAGGCTCTAAGCACCCCGGGCGTCGCAGAGCTTCGCCCTCCATGACGAAGCGAGCGATTGCCATTCAAGTCCTTTGTCATTCGTCATCCGCGAATCGAGCTGATGGGAACAGCGAGATAGAAGGTAAAGCCGCGAAGGATAGCGGCGAGCGAGTTGGGAAAAGGAGCGAGTTTCAAATCCGTGGTTTCAAAATGAAACTTCCCGGAAAATGTTGACAAGCCGCCGGGCTTTTGAGTAAAAGCGTAGCCCCGGCATTCATTCCTGGCAGCCAACTAAAACCTACGTGAAATTCTATGATTAAAAATGCTCATCACACATCCGCGTCGTCGCCATTGCGGCGTATTTTTTGTTCATTGTTCCTTGTTGCAGCTGCTGTAGCGCTCGTCGCTGCTGTCGCTTCTTCGAACGCTGTCGGCCAGCGCGTTGGCGGCAACGCAGTCAACATCGCGAACAAGATCGCGCCATGGGTGGTCGAACACACCGCCAACGGACAGCAGGCTGAATTTTTTGTAGTGCTCGCCGAGCGGGCCGACCTGAGGCCGGCAGCCAATTTGCCAACTAAGAGCGAAAAGGGCCGCTACGTTTATAGTACCTTGCGGAACAAAAGTCAGGCCACGCAAGGTCCAATCCTGCGATGGCTCCGGGAACGCAACATAGAGTACCGCTCCTTTTACATCGTTAACGCAATTTTAGTGAAGGGCACTCGCGAGATCGCCGACACATTGGCTGCTCGCCCGGATGTAGCGCGTGTCGAGGGCAACCCGCTTATCCACAATAACCTTCCCGAAACAGAAGGTGTGACTGAGGCGCCTTCTAAGCCTCAAGTTCCAAAGACGATCGAGCCGGGAATTACTTACACGCACGCGCCGGACGTCTGGAACCTCGGATTCACAGGGCAAACTATTGTTGTCGCCAGCGCCGACACCGGTGTTCGCTGGACGCATAACGCGCTGAAACCTCATTACCGCGGCTGGGACGGAACAAACGCGGACCACGATTACAACTGGCATGACTCCATCCATGACAGCGTAGGCAATCCCTGCGGAAACGATTCGCCAGAACCTTGCGATGACCTTGCCCACGGCAGCCACACGACGGGCACCATGGTCGGTGACGACGGCATGGGTAACCAGATCGGTATGGCGCCCGGCGCAAAGTGGATCGGTTGCCGTAACATGGACGCCAACGCTGGTACACCAGCCAGGTACATCGAGTGTATGGAATGGTTCCTGGCGCCTACCCGGATCGGCGGCGGCGACCCCGACCCGACGAAGGCACCGGACATCACGAACAACTCCTGGGAGTGTCCGCCTTCGGAGGGTTGTTCGGCTGAAACATTGCAAGCGGCTGTCGAAGCACAAGCTGCTGCGGGTATTATGATGATGTCAGCTGCACAAAACTCCGGGCCGAGTTGTTCAACCGTGCAAAATCCGCCCGGAATTTACGCCGCAACCTACACAGCAGGAGCCTTAAACACTGGCACTGATACCATTGCTTCCTTTAGCAGTCGCGGCCCTGTTACCGCCGATGGAAGCGGGCGGATCAAGCCTGACATCACTGCGCCAGGTACGGGCACGCGCTCGTCCACCAACGCCAGCGATAGTTCCTATGCAAATTTCAGCGGCACATCCATGGCGACTCCGCATATTGCCGGGGCCATGGCTTTGCTCTGGTCGGCCCATCCGCAGCTACAGAACCAGCTCGATCCGAGTCGCACAGCTTTGAATAACACGGCTGTCTTTATCTCTTCGACCCAATGCGGTGACGCGGGACCACCAAACAACGTCTATGGTTGGGGCCGGGTCGATATCCTTGCTGCGGTAAACTCAATACCATTCCAATCTGGACTCCTTTATGGCTCTACCGGCGGCGATAATGCTAACGGCGGCGGGCGACTCTGGCTCATTGACGTCACGAACCAGAGTGCAACGCTGATCGGGAATACTGGTTTCGATCGCCTGGGCGGCATCGCGTTTGATGGCAATGGTACCCTTTACGGTGTCGCCGGCGGAAGCGGTAACCCAGGCACTTTGATGACCATCGATCCAACGAACGGGACGGCGACGGTCATTGGACCGATCTCTGATCCAAGCCTCGCTGTTGACGGTCTCCGATTCAACTCGCAGGCCGTCCTTTATGGAGGTGCGTTTGATACCGTCAACAGCGTCGGCAAACTCCTGACCATCGATCCCACGAACGGAAACGTCCTTAGCTCGCTGACGCTAGTAGGCTCCGGGAACTCGTTCTGTCCCGGAATCGCCTTCGATTCGCTAGATATCTTGTATGGCTCGCGCGGAAATTCCAGCGGACGATTGGAAGATCTCGATCTGATTGATCAAGTCACCGGTGTGCTCACGCCCATTGGACCGATGGAAGCTGTGATCTCTGATGTCGTATTCGCTCCTGACGGTGCGCTCTATGGCAGCTCTCCTACTGGAGAGCTTTACTCGATCGATCCAGTCACTGGCGCCAAAACGCTCTTGTTCAACACGAGTATTGCGCAATTGGCCGGCCTGGCAGCTGCGCCAGCATTACCGACACCGACACCGACACCAACACCGTCGCCCTCAGCTACTCCGACAGCCACACCTACAGCGACTCCCACGGCAACGCCAACCGCAACGCCTACGGTTTCACCGACGCCCACTGTAAGGCCAACTCCAACACCCAGACCTCGCCCGACGCCGTATCCTCGGCCGACTCCGTAGCGAGTAGTAGTTGAAGAACAACTAATTCGCGATTAGTGAAGCGGGAACTCGCGAGGCAACTCACGAGTTCCTTGCTTTTCGGAGCTGCGTGCGATCTGAATGTGCGAGCGCCAGACATCCAAGGATTTTTACAGAAGGCAACGAAGAGAACGAAGGTCACATTTTTCAGCCTCAAAACAATCCTCTTGGGCACCTTCGTTTCCTTCTGTTGGCCCGAATCCGGAGGGGCGCTCTCGAAGGCCCCAAGCCCCCCGGGCGTCGCAGAGCTTCGCCCTCCATGACGAAGCGAGCGATTGCCATTCAAGTCCTTTGTCATTCGTCATCCGTGAATCGAGCTGATGGGAACAGCGAGATAGAAGGTAAAGCCGCGAAGGATAGCGGCGAGCGAGTTGGGAAAAGGAGCGAGTTTCAAATCCGTGGTTTCAAAATAAAACTTCCTGGAAAATATTGACACGACAACGCGCTTTGATTAAAAGCGTCGTCTCTCGATTCATTCGCGGTCAAACAAACAACAACGTACCGGCAATTCTATGATTAAAGACTCAGATTCACATCGCCCATCCGTGCCGTCGCCGTGGCGGCGTATTTTTTGTTCATTGTTCCTCGTTGCAGCTGCTGTAGCGCTCGTTGCAGCTCTCGCTTCTTCCGACGCCGTCGGCCAGCGCGTTGAGCTGCCTACGCAAGCCGCGTTTCATCCTGCGCCTGCGCAAAAGATCGCGCCGTGGGTGATGGAGCACACGGGCAATGGACAGCAGGCTGAATTTTTTGTCATGCTAGCAGATCAGGCCGATCTGAGTCCGGCCGCCGATTTGCCAACTAAAACCGAAAAGGGCCGGTTCGTTTATCAAACCCTGCTGGAAAAGGCCCAAAGCACACAGGGGCCAATCCTTCAGTGGCTGCGCGAACGCAACATCGAGAATCAATCTTTCTATATCGTTAATGCAATTTTGGTCAAAGGAGACCGCCAGCTTGCCGAGACATTGGCGGCCCGTCCCGACGTGGCGCGCGTCACAGGCAACCCGCACATTCACAATGACCTTCCTGAACGAGGCCCGATCGAGGAATCGCCTTTACAACCCGGAGCGCCGGCGACGATCGAGCCGGGCATCACTTACACGCACGCGCCTGACGTGTGGGCACTCGGATTCAAAGGGGAAACCGTCGTCGTTGCGAGCGCCGACACCGGTGTTCGCTGGACGCACAACGCGCTCAAGCCGCACTACCGCGGCTGGGACGGAGTCAACGCCAATCACAACTTTAACTGGCACGATTCCATTCATGACAGTGTGGGCAATCCTTGCGGGAATGATTCGCAGCAGCCTTGTGACGATTTCTTCCACGGCTCGCACACAACCGGCACAGCGATCGGCGACGATGGCGGCACCAATCAGATTGGAATGGCGCCCGGCGCAAAATGGATCGGTTGCCGTAACATGAACCAGGGCGATGGCACGCCGGCAAGGTACATCGAGTGCATGGAATTTTTCCTTGCGCCTTATCCACTTAACTGCACGCCCAACGAAGGTGACCCAACCAAAGCTCCTGACATTACTATCAACTCCTGGGGTTGCCCCGCTTCGGAGGGTTGCGTCGTCGGCGACGAATTGCAAGCCGCTGTTGAAGCTCAGGAAGCCGCAGGTATCCAGATGGTGGTTGCCGCGGGTAACTCGGGCTCCGGTTGTTCCACGGTGTCGGATCCACCGTCGTTTTATGCGGCTTCCTACACAGTCGGAGCTCTGAACACCGGCACGGATACGATTGCTGGCTTCAGCAGCCGTGGTCCGGTCACGAGAGATGGAAGCAATCGTACTAAACCTGATATTACTGCTCCGGGCACAGGCACACGTTCGTGCGACAATTCGTGCGACAGTTGTTATACGACTGCCAGTGGCACGTCCATGGCTACTCCGCATATCTCTGGCGCGATGGCGCTATTGTGGTCGGCCATTCCCAGCTTGCAGAACCAGATCCAGGCGAGTCGCGACGCGCTGAATAGCACGACTGTTCAGATCCTTTCAAACCAGTGCGGCGATCAGACACCTCCAAACAACGTGTACGGCTGGGGGCGGGTCAATATCGCGACGGCTGTAGGAACGCCGCCACCAACGCCGCCGCCACCAACGCCTACGCCTACAGCGACGGTGACGCCATGCGCGCCTGGAACACCCACGCCTACGCCCACAGCGACGGCAACAGCAACGGCAACGGCTACAGCAACACCTAGTGTAACTCCGACAGCCACGCCAACAGCTACTGCGAGCGTAACTCCCACGGCAACGGCGACCGTTTCGCCTACTGCTACGCCAAGGGCGACACCGAGGGCTCGCCCGACACCGCATCCGCGGCCGACCCCGTAGTGGGGTTAGGGATTAGCGTCGCAGAGCTCCGCCCTCCATGTCTCGATCCAGAGCGCGTGTAAATGGAGGGGCGAGCTCTGCGAGCCTTGGCTGGGCGGATAGCTTCAGCGAAGGCGTGTAATCAGTTGTAGCCACGGCGCTCTCTGCGCCGTCTGAGCTGCGGGCTGCGAACGATCTGAACGCCCCACAGGCGGGTGGCTACAGATTTAGTGGTGATTAGCGACTTGGTTCTAGCCCCGAAAGCTTTCGGGGTCACCCCGGCTGCGTTGGTGGATCGTCTTGTCCGCAAGACGATGGCACAGAGATCGCCGAAGGCGCAAATATTTGGCGGCAGAGCGGCAGGTGATGTTCTCAACGCGTTGAGGACAACGCGTTCCACCTTGGCGGTGCTCGATGGCAATGCGGGGAATGCTTCGACATAGCCAGGCGGCTACAACTCGTTCTTGCGCGGAAACCAAACTGGCATTAGCGAAAATACGTGACGACAACGCGCGCGTTGCAGAATGACGAAATCCGAATGAAGGAGTCCGAAAGAATGACGAATGATCGAATGACACTGTGGAGGCAGCCGTGCCGGCTGCATTCCCTTGTCTCGCAGGCGACACTTCCGCCATTCGGACGGACTCGTCCCGTGGCGAGCCTGCCACTACAGTTCAGTCGTCATTCGTGCTCCGTCATTTCTGCCGTGGCTTCTCTCGTGTTAATGATCCAAATGTGTTGCAGCGCGTCGGCTCAAGCCCAATCTCCAAACATCATGACCGGCAGATGGAATGTGGAGATTAATTTCGCGGATGGGAACAAGCGCTCGCTGCGTTTTGACGCCCAAGACAACGGTAAGGGCACTTTCCTGCTGCTCGATCCGACATTGAAAGTCTGGGGGCCCGCGAAACCCTCGGAAGCGAAGTGGACGCCAGGAGACCAAAACTCGGTGACGTTTTCGGGCGCGGTGGAATTTCCGCTGGGCAATGTCGGCCGCGATCCGGGAATGTTGACGTTTAAGGGTAAATTCGAAACGCCAGACGCGATCACCGGCGAGGTGGAATTCGCTCCGCTTGTCGGGGAGCGACCGTCAAAGCACGGCAGTTTCAAAGCGACCCGAACTCAATAGGAGCTAACGGAAGGAAGCGAAGATGACAAAGACCCGAAGGGTCGAGTTGGAGATTAGCCGGTGGTGCGAACCACCGGTGATCGAATATGAGACACCCGAAGCCCCGACAGGGGCGGTCGGATTAAACGTAGCTTTCGTCAAATTCCACGCCGTAGCGACGTAACAATTCCAAATACTCCTCGCGAAACGTGCGCGTGCGATGATGCTCGTCCTGTTGCTCGATGTAGCGACGAACTGCGTTGCGTTGAGAAGCGCTTACTGTAAACGCACCATAACCTTCCTGCCATGCAAACTCGCGCATGCCGATCTCATTGTGCACCCATCCGGAAGAAACCGCCTTCAACTCGCGAAGCACATCAGCAAGGCGGTGTGTCGCGCGAAGGCCAATCAGAAGCTGCACATGATCGGAGACGCCGCCTATGCTTTCGGCAATTCCATTCGCCGTGCGGATGATTCCACCAAGGTACGCGTGTAATTCACCGCGCCAGGCCGATTGGATTATCGGTTGTGATTCTTCGTTCCAAAGACGATGTGATAATGCAGGCTCAGATGTGTCGATGACATATGGGATTGATTACGACGCCCCGCCGGGGCTGGGAACTTTTTTGTCTATTCCCGGTGGTTTGCACCACCGGCTAATATTCAACATCCCCTCCGGGATTGGGGTTTTGCTTCCGCGAAATAGTAACAGCATTGTTACCAAATCTGCAGAAGCAGCTGTGCCGGCTGCAATCAACTGAATGTAGGTGAATCGGCTTTTCCTGAAAATGCCCGTCCGGCTCGGACCGATGGCAAGTGAATCGCCGAAGGGCGCAAATATCATGCGGTAGAGGCCGCATTATTTTGACAACGGGTTGACCACAGCACGTTTCACATTCCGCAAGAAAATCCTAAAAAAAGTGTTGACACGCTCCGGCACCCTGAACTAGACACAGCGCTTCAATGCCGAGGGCAAAAAAGTCCGAAGCAAAATTAGAAGATTAACTCCAATAGAAAAAGTGTTGACGCGTTTCTGGCATTTCGGCTAGAAGCGACGGTTCACATTCAGATCCCATCCACTTCAACTCAATGAAAAAGAAATCCACTTCGCAATCAGCATTCTTCAATCTGCGTGTATTAGTCGGTCTGTTTATAGCCCTGGCCGGGGTCTCGCTGGCGCTCCTCGCCACCGCGAAGCCATCCGGGCGCGGTGCACCCGTTGGGCCCAATGCCCCCGCAGGGCCGTTTAAGTATAAGGTTACGACCCAGTCCTCCATCGACCCGCTCGTTCCTGCAATGTTCGACTGTTCCAAGATTAAGCAGCTTGGCATTGACAGACAGGAAAACCTGCGGGCCGGCGCCATTATGATTTTCTGCGGTCTATCCGAGGGCGGTAAAGCTTTCTCCGGCAAGAAGCAGCACTTCTCCAAGCTTGTGCACAACCTGACGGCACCTTTGGTGTATGGCGGCACGGACGTGGACCTGATCACCGGCACCGAGAGCTTTCCCAATGTTACCCAGTCGGAGACATTCACTTGGGCCAACCCGGATAATCCTCTTCAGGTCGTGGTGGCGTACAACGACTCACGAGGCCGCAACTTTAACCCGATCAACATCTCCGGCGCATCGGTTTCCAACGATGGCGGCACCACGTTCACCCGGTTGACCAAGGCCAACGGTCAAAGCCCCTTCGACAATACCTTTGGTGATCCCGTGGTTCTGTACAACAAGCCAAGCGGGACCTGGTTCACGGTGTGGCTGGATGGAGCTTGCGGCGGTCAGGGCTTGGGCGGGTATAAGTCCACCACGCCTGATGACCCGAATAGCTGGACCCATTTCTGCGCTTTCCTTGAGGGCTCTGCAGATCGCGAGTCTGGCTGGGCGGATAACAACCCCGGTTCTCCTTTCTTCGGGAACATGTACATTTCCTGGAACGACTTTGGTGTTGGCAACGCGAACATCTTCGTTGTGCGCTCCACTGACAACGGTCTTACCTGG
>Ga0307305_10000960_pt1 | contig 11114 bp, 8 predicted proteins | sample ER_DNA_186_FD_194512 | JGI IMG/M metagenome (GOLD analysis project Ga0307305, IMG submission 194512) | Bulk soil microbial communities from the East River watershed near Crested Butte, Colorado, United States - ER_DNA_186 | ecosystem: Environmental > Terrestrial > Soil > Floodplain | place: USA... | reverse complement strand
GTCATCCACCTCGACGGTCGGCGGACCACCCGGGATCGAGGCGTTCGCGCCCCAGCGGATGGCCCGGCCCGTCGTCGGGTCGATCCCGCGGAGGCCATCGTCCGCGGACAGTCGGGCGGCACCGCTTTTTGCATACCCCAGGATCGTGTCGACGAACCCACCCGGGATCGAAACGCGCACAGTCGGGCCGGCGGGAGCGCTGTCTCGCGGGGCCGTTGACGCGTAGAGCCATGCGCCGTCGACCGAGAATCCCAGAGGTGTGAGATCGACCGGGCTGTCGGAGGGTGGTGGAAACGGCTCGGATTGCGGTTTCGACGACCCGTCGGGCTCGCCGACGATGACGACCCGCTGGGCGAGAGCGGTCCAGGCGGGATCGAGTGTGATCACCCACCAGGTCCCGGGCTGACCGACGAGCGCGACCCTCCTGGAGTCGCTCGACCAGGTGATGCCTCGACTGGTGGTGAGCCCCGTTCCCTCCCATGACACGTGCCCGTCGGCCGTGACGAGCCGGGCATTGTCCAGGGCATCCTCGCCGCCCGGATGGATCGTCGCGACGATGAGCGCCGTTGCGTCGGGCGACAGGACGCCAACCTCCGCGTCGCTCGTGAACGCCGCCCGAAAGGTGCGGACGGTGCGCAATGGCTCGCCGGGATTCCAGGCGACAAGCTGAGCGTCATTGCCGCGGCGCTCGAGGACGAGCGGGTTCGGGGCGCCTCGAAGGGGTTCGTTGGCCAACGCGAGGAGTGCCTCCCGGCGCGACGACGACGAGGTCGGCCGCACGGTCGGGGACGCGAGTGGCCCGGACGCCGAGGCCGAGGCGGCGGAAAGCGCGACGTCCGAGGTCGTGTCCGCCGCCGGGGCGTGCGCTTTCGGTGGCAGCACGGCGAGGGCGATCGCGACCCCCACGACGGCTATGCTCGCCGAGAGGACGACCTTCGCCCGGCGTCGTCCGCTCGGTCCGCCGGCGACGGGTCCGATCGGCACATCCAGCGCGCCCTGCTCGCGTTGGGGCGTATCCGGCTCCGGAGCCTCGTGCCGCCGGTCCATCCGATCCGTCAGCTCTCGAGCAGCCGTTGGAGGGCGGCGATCCCGCGAGCCACGTCGCCGAAGCTCGTCGTCAGAGGCGACAACCCGAGTCGGATCGAATCCGGCGCCCGGAAATCCGGGACAACGCCGGCGTCGATGAGCCCGGCAGTCAGCCGGCGTGCGTCGGGATGGCGGACGGCGATGTGGGCGCCGCGGCACGCGGCTGGACGAGGGCTGCCGACTGACACGCCGAGCGGCGACAGTCGTTCGTCGACGAGCGCGATCGCGTATTCCGTTAGGGCGATCCCCTTGGCCCGAATCCGGGTCATCCCCGCCTCGGCGACGAGACCGATCCCGACCTCCGCCGCCGCGAGGCCGAGGATCCCGGGCGTCCCGGTCAGCCACGCCCCGATGTCCGGCCTGGGTTCGTAGCCGTGGCCCATCGCGAACTGATCGCGCTGGCCGAACCAGCCCTGGATCGGGTTTCGGAGCTGCGCCTGGAGCGATTTCCGGACGTACAGCCAGGCCGGCGCACCCGGTCCGCCGTTGAGGTACTTGTAGGTGCAGCCGACGGCGAGATCGACCCCCGTGCCGTCGAGGTCGACCTCGATCGAGCCTGCCGAGTGGCTGAGATCCCAGAGCACGAGCGCGCCGGCATCGTGAGCGAGCTGCGTGATCGCGGCCATGTCTGCGATGGCGGCCGATCGGTAGTTGACGTGGCTCAGGGTGACCAGCCCAACGTCGCCGGGATGCTTCTCGAGGACCGACGCGACTTCGTCGGGCTGCGGCCCGTCGACCGGATCCGGGTCGAGCCAGGCGATCTCGGCTGAGCCATCGGCGGCCAGGCCCTCGAGGACATATCGGTCGGTCGGAAAGTTGGCTCGATCGGTCAGGACGATCCGCCGACCGGCCCGCGCTGCAAGCGCCGCCCGCGCGAGCTTGTAGAAGTTCACCGTCGTCGAGTCGCTGACGATCACCTCGCCCGGCCGGGCACCGAGGATCTCCGTTGCCAGCAGGTCGCCAACGCGGCCGGGCTCCTCTATCCAGTGGTCCCAGCCGCGGATCAGCTCGCCGCCCCACTCCTGGCCGACGACCGCGGCGAGCCGCTCGACGGTTGCCCGCGGCAGCCGCCCCAGGGAGTTGCCGTCGAGATAGACAAGGCTCGGGTCACTGAACACGAAGCGATCGCGAAAGGCAGCAAGCGGATCGGCGGCATCGAGGGCGGCGGGGTCGAGCTCGTACTGGGTCGCCATGCCGTCAGCCATCACCCGAGTCTACGTCGCCGGACAATTCAGGGATCCCGGCCGACCAAGGTCACCGTGGTAACCTCCCCCCGGAACGGCGCTGCTCATCCGGCCCATCCGCCGCGTTGGCCGCTGCGCGCGTCGCTCACGCACCTTTAAGTGCGCTCGCTTCCGTGCTCTCGGCCGCCTTGCGGCTGGACCGGCTCAGCAGCGCCGAATGTTAAGGAAGAGCATGACCAGCATCGTCGACGCCGCCGAGTACCTGTTCACGTCCGAGTCGGTGACCGAGGGCCACCCGGACAAGATGTGCGACCAGGTCTCGGACGCCATCCTCGACGCGATCATCAAGGAGGACCCGGAGGCCCGCGTCGCGTGCGAAACGGCGACGACGACCGGCCTCGTGATGGTCCTCGGCGAGATCACGACGACGACCTACATCGACTTCCAGGCGATCGTGCGGGAGACGGTCCGCGACATCGGCTACACCAAGGCAGACTACGGTTTCGACTACCTGACCTGCGGCACGCTCGTGTCGGTCAAGGAGCAGTCGTCCGACATCGCCCAGGGTGTCGACTCGGCGCTCGAGATCCGCGACGACGCCGCCTCGACGTTCGAGCTCGGCGCCGGCGACCAGGGCATGATGTTCGGCTTCGCCTGCCGCGAAACGCCGGAGCTGATGCCGCTGCCGATCGCCCTCGCCCATCGGATGGCCCGCCGGCTGGCCGAGGTCCGCAAGTCCGGCCAGCTGCCGTATCTCCGCCCCGACGGCAAGACGCAGGTCACCGTCGAGTACGCCCACGGCATACCGAAGCGAGTCCGAACGGTCGTCGTCTCAGCCCAGCATGACCCGGATGTTCGCGCCGAGCGGCTCCGCAAGGACATCGTCGAGACGGTCATCCTGCCGTCGATCCCGACCGACCTGCGCTCGACCGATCCGATCATGCACGTCAACCCGACCGGTCGTTTCGTCACCGGCGGCCCGATGGGTGACGCCGGCCTGACCGGCCGCAAGATCATCGTCGACAGCTACGGCGGGATGGCCCGACACGGCGGCGGCGCCTTCTCCGGCAAGGATCCGACCAAGGTCGACCGGTCCGGTGCCTATGCCGCCCGATGGCTCGCCAAGAACGTCGTCGCCGCGGGCCTCGCCGATCGGTTCGAGGTCGAGGTCGCGTACGGCATCGGCATCGCCCGGCCGATCTCGTTCAGCGTCGAGTCGTTCGGGACGGGACGGATCCCGGACGAGGACATCCAGCGCATGATCGAGCGCCATTTCGACCTTCGGCCGGCATCGATCATCGCGGCCCTCGACCTTCGCCGGCCGATCTACCGACAGACCGCCGCTTACGGCCACTTCGGCCGGCCGGATCTCGACCTGCCCTGGGAGCGCACCGACAAGGCCGCCCTCCTGGCGTCCGAGGCGGGCATCGCCCAGCCGGAGCCTGTGCCCGCGGCGTAGTCACGGCCCACCGGGCCCCCATCCCGGAACCTCCCTCAAGCTCCCTGTTGTTCGACGATCATCCCAGCGACGCCCGCAGGCCCCGCCGTTCCGGATCGCCGAGCCTGGCGCGACAGCACGTACTGGCCGATGAGCAGGATCGCAAGCGTGATGAACAGCATCAGCGCCGCGACCGCATTCGTGGACGGGTTGACGCCCTTGCGGAGCGCGCCGAACACGTAGAGCGGGATCGTCGTCTGGTTCGTCCCGTGGACGAACGAGGTGATGATGTAGTCGTCGAACGCAAAGGTGAACGACAGGAGGAAGCCCGCCACGATCGCCGGCAGGAGCTGAGGGAACGTGATCTGCCAGAACGTCCGCCATGGCGTCCCGTACAAGTCGAACGATGCCTCGATGTGGGTCCGGTCCATGTTGGCAAGGCGGGCCTGCACGAGAAGCAGCACCAGGCTGATGTTGAAGACCGACAGCGCACCGACGATCGTGTGGTAGCCGAGGCCGATCTCGGGGCCGCCAGTCAGATTCGAGATCAGACCGTTCTTGCCGATCGTCACGGCGAAGAAGACGAGGGTCGACAGGGCGATGACGATCTCGGGAACGATCAGGCTGACGTAGGTCAGGGCGTCGAACGGCAGCCGGAACCACTTCGGCGCACGCTGGATCCCCAGCGCCGCCATCGTCCCGATGATCGTCGACACGGTCGCGGTCGCGAACCCGACGATCAGGCTGTTGATCAGGTTTCTCTGGATCTCCTTGCTGTTCAGGACGAACTCGTACCAATGCAGGCTGAAGCCCGTCCAGTTGGTGACCCGCGTGTTCGCGTTGAAACTGAACACAACGACGACCACGATCGGCAGGTAGAGGAACCCATAGACGAGCCAGGTGTGACCGCGCAGCCAGATCTCGACGAGGACCCCGAACCGGTCCCGGGCCGGCCTCCGCCCGCGCGGCAGGTCGCGGCCGGCGACCAGCGGCGTCGCGGGCGCGGCGGGCGTGGCGGGCGCGGTCAACTTGCACTCACAGCATGCTCACGTCCCGGCTGCGCCGGCCGCGATTGATGAACCAGACGTAGAACGTGACGCTGACGAGCATGATCGCGACGAGGACGACCGCCTGGGCCGAGCCCACCGGCCAGTCGCGCGCCTCGAGGAAGCGCAGGACGAGTGCGCTGCCGACGGTGAAGACCCGGCCGTAGCCCAGGATGTTCGGGATGACGTACTCGCCGATCATCGGGATGAACACCAGGATGCTCCCGGTGATCACGCCGGGCAGCGCGATCGGGAACGTGATCTGGCGGAAGGTCGCCCAGCGGCCGGCACCGAGGTCCTTGGACGCCTCGACGAGCGACCGGTCCATGCGCTCGAGGGTCACGTAGAGGGGGAAGACCATCAACGGCAGGTAGCCATACACGAGGCCGAGCTGGACGGCCCATTCGGTGCCGAGGATTCGCCACGAATCATCGCCGAACACGCCGCCGATGAAGCCCGCCAGGCCTTCTGGCCCGAGGATCGTCAGCCACGCATAGGTGCGGATGAGGAAGCTCGTCCAGAACGGGATCACGAGCAGAACGATGAAGAGGCTCTTGCGCCGGCCCGCGCGGGTCGCGATGTAGTACGCGAGTGGAAGCCCGACGAGCACGCACAGGATCGTCCCCACGATGGACAGCCGGAGGCTGGTGAGGAACGGATCGACGTTCTTGGCCAGATCGGCGTAATTCGCGCTCGTGAACCCACCGGCATAGCCCCCGGTCGGGCCCGACTCCCCGAAGCTGAAGACGATCACGATGATGATCGGCGCGACGAGGAGCAGGAGGTACCAGAGGCTTGCCGGGAGCAGGAGGACCCCGGTCAGCAGGCTCGAGCGCCTGCTGACGCGGGCAGTCATCGGATCGGACGCCGAAACGTTCTAGGCCTTGCCGATCTTCGACTTGAACTCGGCCCAGATGTCGACTCGGAGCTTGTCGGTCGACACGTCCTTGGCGCTCTCCAGGAGGCCGGAGTCGAAGATCGCCTGCGGCACGAAGATCGTGGGATCGTCCAGGATTTTCTGGGGGATGAGCTTCTTCGCCTCGTCGTTCGGCGTGGCGTAGGCGTTCGTCACCGTCTCCTGGGCCTGGATCGCCGGCTCTTCGATGAAGTTGAGGAATGCGTGGGCCGCGATCGGGTGCGGCGGGCTCGCGAAGATCACCCAGGTGTCGAGCCAGTACAGGGTCCCGTCCGACGGAATGATGTACTTCGTGTCCGCCGTCTTCGGATCCTGGATGAGCTCGTCCAGCCCGCCTGTCCAGGTCAGCCCGAGCACGGCCTCGCCGGTCTGGAGCTTCTTCTGGTATTGATCCGAGTCGAGGGCGAGAACGTGCGGCGCAAGACCCATGAGCAGGTCACGCGCCTTGCCCAGCTCGGTCGGGTCGACCGAGTTGACGCTGTAGCCGAGGGCCTTGAGCGGCGCCACGAACACGTCACCGGGCGAGTCGACGATGACGATCTTGCCGTGGTAGTTCGGGGCGACCTCGAAGAACTTCTTCCAGGAGCTGACATCCTCCTTGACGTACTTCGTCCGCACCGCGATGCCGGTCGTGCCCCAGTCCTTCGGCAGCTGGTACTCATCGTTCGGGTCCCACCAGAGGCCCTTGAACTGCTTGTCGATGTACTTCGCGTTTGGGACCTTGGACCAGTCGATCTTCTGGATGAAGCCGCCCTGGACCAGGGCTGGGGTGAACTCTGCGGTGGGCGCCCCGACGTCCCACTGCCCACCCGCGCCTGCCTGGAGCTTCGTCAGGAGCTCCTCGTTCGAGGCATAGGTGTCGTAGGTGAAATCATCGACGGCGTAGCGCTTCTTGTATTCCTCGATGTTGCTCGCGTCGACGTAGTCCGACCAGTTGTACATCCAGAGATGTCCTTCGGTCGGCTCCTGCGAGAAGGCCGGCGCCACCGATGCAAGCGCCTCGGACGGCGCTGCCGAACCCGGCACAGCCGGCGTGCCGGCCGCGACCGACGCCGGCGCTTCGGACGCCTTCCCGGCGCCGCACGCCGCGAGGAACGCCGCCATGCCGGCCAGGGCGCCACCGGCCATGAATCCTCGCCGGTTGACCTTCGTCTGCGACATCCGCCGCAGAATCTCCTCGAGATCCTTGTCTGCCACCGTCTCCTCCTGCCTCTCCCTGTGACCCATTGCCGGGCGCGCCCGAAGCCTTGCCTTGCCGATGGCCCGAGTCCGCCGATTCGCTAGCTGATGAGAACCAGATTGGCCTCCTCGTGCCACGAGACTACGACCCGATCCCCCGGCCCGAATCCCGATATCCGATCCGCCCCCGCCGCGTTCTGGCGGCGGACGACCAGCTCGCCCGCCTGCGCGGTGTCGACCCGGTACTCGGTCTGGTCGCCAAGGTACGTCCCCTGGCGGACCTGGCCGTCCAGCTCGATCCAACCCGGCCCGCGCGATGGCGTGCCGGCCGGATCGATCCCGAGGCGCTCCGGACGAATCGCGACCACCACTTCGTCGCCGGCGGCGGGCGTCGCGTCGGGGTCAGTCACCTTGCCCAGCAGCCGGAGGCCGCGCGCCGACTCGACTTCGGCGCGACGCGTGGCGGCATCGAAGCTGAGGATGCGTCCGGGCACCGGATTGGAGACGCCGATGAAGTTCGCGACAAACTGGTTGACGGGCCGCTCGTAGAGCTCCTCCGGCTGGCCGTGCTGCTGGATCCGCCCGTCGCGCATGACGACGATGACGTCACTCATCGTCAGCGCCTCTTCCTGATCGTGGGTGACGTAGACGAACGTGATCCCGACCTCCCGCTGGAGGGCCTTGAGCTCGAGCTGCATCTCCTTGCGGAGCTTGAGATCGAGTGCGCCGAGCGGCTCGTCAAGGAGGAGGACCGTCGGATGGTTGACCAGCGCGCGGGCGAGGGCGACCCGCTGCTGCTGGCCGCCGGACAGCTCCCACGTCCGCCGCTTGCCGTAGCCGGTGAGGCGAACGAGGTCGAGCGTCTCGTCGACCCTTCGCTGCTCCTCGGCGCGGCCGACCTTCTTCTGGCGCAGGCCGTAGCCGACGTTCTGGGCCACGTCCATGTGAGGGAAGAGGGCGTAATGCTGGAAGACGGTGTTGACGTTGCGCCGGTACGGCGGCACGCCGGCGATCGGCCGGCCGGCCAGGACGATCTCGCCGATGGTCGGCTGCTCGAAGCCCGCGATCATCCGGAGTGTCGTCGTCTTGCCGCAACCCGACGGTCCAAGGAGGCTGTAGAACGTGCCGCGGGCGATGCTCAGGTTCATCCGGTCGACCGCGGTCACGTCCCCGAAGCGCTTCGTGACATCGATAATCTCGACGTCCGGATGACCGCCATCGACACGGCCCGACGGGGTCGATGACGTATGAGCGGCGGGGGGTGCGGTGACGGTCACGCACGGACCTCGAAGCAGGTTCGACAAGCTCGCCGGGTCCCTGTAGCGCCGCTACAGGCAGACGGATGCTACGCGGCGTGAAGCCACGGAGTCAACGCCCGCATGGTGCGAGATCCGAATCGCCCACCATGTGCAACCTGAGCGGGTCGCACACGGCCTGAAGCTATACTTCAGCCGCCGTGACCCAGATCAGCGATCCCCGGTCCGCTCTGCCCGCGACACGACTTCAGCTTGGAGCCAGGATCCGGGCCCTGCGTCATTCGCGCTCGATGACCCTCCGAGAGCTCGCCGACGCTGCCGGCGTGACAGAGAGCTTCCTGTCGCAGGTGGAACGCGAGGTCGCGAGCCCGTCGATCGCCTCCGTCCAGCGGATCGCGGGGGCCCTCGGCCTCGCGATCGCCGAGCTCTTCATCGAGGAGCCGTCGACGGGGCGTCTCGTTCGTCGTGCCGAACGCCGCCGGATCGAGTACCCGGGCCTCGGCACCATCGACGAATTCCTGACGATCGGCCTGTCCGGCCGAGTCCAGGTGATCGTCTGCACGATCGCGCCGGGCGGCGGGACCGGGCCGGAGGCCTACGCCCACGATTCGGACGAGGAGGTCGTGGTCGTCCTCGAAGGCTCGATCGACCTGTGGGTCGGCGACGACCACCACGTCCTCGACACCGGTGACGCGATCACGTACTCCTCGAGGCTCGCCCATTCGAGCGTCAACAACGGCACCGTCCCCGCCGTCGTCCTCTTCTGCGTGACGCCGCCCAGCTTCTGAGCCCTGGGTCCCTCCATCGGTCGCGAGCGATGAGCGGAACCGGCGGGCCCTAGAATGGCGTGGCCCATGTACATCGTGATCCTGGCCGGTGGTGGCGGGACCCGGCTCTGGCCGCTCAGTCGGCCGGAGCGCCCCAAGCCATACCTGCCCCTTATCGGCGAGGAGTCGCTCCTCCAGCGGACCGTCCGGCGGATCGCGCCGCTCGTCGGCGAGGACGACATCTTCTGCGTGACCGATCGGCGCTTCGGCCAGCTCGTCCGCGATCAGGTTCCGGACGTGGGGCTGATCGTCGAGCCGAACGGCCGAAACACAGCGGCCGCGATCGCCCTGGCCACTGCCGTCATCGACCGGCCAGAATCGGAGGTCATGCTCGTCCTACCGGCCGACCAGTGGATCGAGCGCGAGGATGCATTCCGCGACATCGCGGCGGTCGCCGGCGGACGTCTCGCGACCGGTGCCTTCGACATCGAGGATCCGCTGGTCACGCTTGGCATCTCGCCGACCCGGCCGTCGACCGAATTCGGTTATCTCCGGCCGGACACGATGCACGCCCAGCGGATCGACGGCGTGCGGGCATACCCGCTGCTCGCCTTCGAGGAAAAGCCGACCGAGATGCGAGCCCGGGAGCTGATCAACCTGCCCGGCGTCGCCTGGAATGCCGGGATGTTCGCCTGGCGTCGCGGCGCGATCCGGGCGGCACTCGAGAAGTACACGCCGCTGATGATGCTCATCGACCAGGCGACGAACTCCGAGATCGCCCTGGCCGCGGCCTACGATCGGATCACGCCCATCTCGATCGACCACGCGGTCATGGAGGGGGCCGCCGCCGATCGGCGCGTGGTGATGGGCTCGATGGACGTCGGCTGGAGTGACCTCGGCAGCTGGACGGCCCTGCTCGCGGCAATGGCCGGTGGGGATGCTCGTGGAGCTACGGGGCGCGTCGTCCAGGGCGGCGAATCGATCGACCTGGGGGCAGACGACCTGCTGATCCGCCCGGCCGCGGGGCGACTCAGCGTCGAGGCGGGCAGAGAAGGCACGGTCGTCGCCGACAGTGTCTGGGCCCATCTCGCCGGAGCCCGACATCTCAGCGCCGAAGTCCAGGCCCTCCTCGATCGGGTTGCCCGCCAGGAGGAGCGAGCGTGACGAATATCGCCGAGGCACCGACACCGACGACGATCGTCTTCGGGACCGACGGATGGCGGGCGAAGATCGCCGACGACTACACGTTCGAGAACGTCCGCCGCTGCGCCGACGGCGTCGCCCGCTACGTCGTCGAGCGCGGCGAGCAGGCCAAGGGCGTCGTCATCGCCTACGACCGCCGGTTCGCGTCCGAACATTTCGCCGCGGCCGCCGCCGAGGTCCTCCTGGCCCACGACATCCCGGTCGCCTACGCCGCCCACGCCGTACCGACCCAGATGTCGAGCTACGAAGTCGTCGAGCGCGGCTCCGCCGCGGGGATCGTCATCACCGCCAGCCACAATCCGTGGACTGACAACGGCTTCAAGGTCAAGTCGCCATCGGGCGCGGCCGCCGGGCCGGAGATCCTCGCGGTCCTCGAGGCGCAGATCGCTCGCAATGGCGGCACCGCCATCGAACGGCGGCCCTTTGCCGAGGCCGAGGCGGCCGGCCTCGTCGAGCGTTTCGACCCGTTCGAGGGGTACGAGCGCTTCGTCCGCCGGACGGTCGATCTCGACGCCCTCAAGGCCGCCGATGTCAGCATCCTCGTCGAGCCGATGTACGGCGCCGGGGCCGGCTGGATCCCGCGACTCCTCGCCGGCGGGAAGATCCGGGTCACGGAGATCCACCAGGAGCGAAACCCGTACTTCGGCGGGATCAACCCCGAACCCATCCGGCCGCATGTCGACGAGGCGCTCGAGCTCGTGGCAAAGGGCGGCTTCGACCTTGGGTTGCTCCTCGATGGCGACGCCGACCGGGCCGGAGCGATCGACGAGAAGGGCACGTTCATCCACCAGCTCCAGGTCACGGGACTCCTGATGTACTACCTCGCCGAGCATCGCCTGCTGCGGAAACCCGTCGTGGTCAGCGTCAACAACACGTCCATGGCCGGCCGGCTCGGTGAGCGGTACGGGATCGAAACGTTCGAGACGGCGGTCGGCTTCAAGTACATCGGGCCGAAGATGATCGAGACCGGGGCCATGATGGGCGCCGAGGAATCGGGCGGCTACGGCTTCGGCGTGCATCTGCCGGAACGCGACGGGAT
>Ga0307305_10000954_pt1 | contig 11125 bp, 9 predicted proteins | sample ER_DNA_186_FD_194512 | JGI IMG/M metagenome (GOLD analysis project Ga0307305, IMG submission 194512) | Bulk soil microbial communities from the East River watershed near Crested Butte, Colorado, United States - ER_DNA_186 | ecosystem: Environmental > Terrestrial > Soil > Floodplain | place: USA... | reverse complement strand
ACCTCGGCGGCCACCGGCTCAAGGATCTGACCGGGCCACAGCGCCTCTATCAGCTCTGCATCGAGGGCCTGAGTGCCGATTTCCCGCCCCCGCGGACGCTCGAGGGGCGGGTGACCAATCTCCCTGCCCAGCCCACGCCCCTGGTGGGGCGTGACCGGGAGCTTGAAGCGGTACGCACGCTGCTCCTTGCCGAGGACACCCGCCTGGTCACGCTCACCGGGCCGGGCGGAACGGGAAAGACTCGCCTCGCTCTCCAGGTCGCCGCCGACACCGTCGACGAGTTCCCCGACGGCGTCTACTGCGTTCTGCTCGCCCCGGTCACCGACCCCGAGGTCGTCCCGCTCGAGCTCGCGCGCGTGCTCGGCATCGACGAGATGCCCACACAGCCGATCATCGAAGCGTTGAAGGCGGGACTGGCGAGCCGGCGGACGCTCATTCTCTTCGACAACTTCGAGCACGTCGGGGCGGCGGCATCCCTGCTCGCCGACCTGCTCGGGGCCTGCCCGCGTCTCAAGCTGCTCGTGACGAGCCGGGAGCCCCTACACATCGCAGCCGAGCGCCAGTACCCCGTGCCGCCCCTGCCCGAGTCCGACTGCGTGCTGCTGTTCGTAGAGCGGGCCCGCGCCGTCCGGCCCGACTTCGAGCTCACGGACGAGACCGGGCCAATCGTCGCGGAGATCTGCGAGCGGCTCGACGGGCTCCCCCTCGCCGTAGAGCTCGCCGCCGCCTGGAGCAAGGTGCTGCCGCCGGCCGCCCTTCTCCGCCGCCTCGAGCGCCGGCTCGAGCTCCCCGCCAGCCGAAGCGCGGACGTGCCCGCGCGGCAGAGCACCCTGCGCGAAGCAATCGCGTGGAGCTATGACCTCCTCTCCGACGAGGAGCGCCGGCTCCACACACGGCTTTCAGTCTTCGTGGGCGGTTGCACGGTCGAGGCCGCCGAGCGGGTCGCCGATCCGGACGGGGAGCTCGGGATCGACGTCCTCGAGGGGATCGCATCGCTCGTCGACCGCAGCCTCCTGCGCGAGAGCGAGGACGACGAGGGCGAGCCGCGGTTCGCGATGCTCGCGACGATCCGAGAATTCGCGCGGGAGCACCTGAGGGAAAGCGGCGAGGAAGACGAGCTCCTCCACCGGCATGCGCTCGAGTTTGCTCGCTTCGCCGAGGAGGCGGAAACGGGACTGCGGACCGGCGATCAGCTCCTCTGGTTCAGCCGGCTCGAGAGCGAGCACGACAACCTCCGCGCGGCTCTCGATTCCTCGGCAGCGACCGGAGACGACGGGACTGCGCTACGGCTCGGCGGGGCGCTCGGCTGGTTCTGGTACGCGCACGGGCACGCTCTGGAGGGATGCGCCCGACTCACCGACCTGCTCGCGCGGACGGAGAACGTGCCCGAGGAGCTGCGCGCCCGGCCCATGTACGCGCTCGGCGTGCTGCTTGACCAGCGCGGCGAGCCCGAACGGGCGGCGGAGCTCGTCGAGCAGAGCCTCGCCGTTTTCCGCGAGCACGGGGAGCAGGAGAGCGTCGCTAGGGCCCTCAACAGTCTCGGAACCATCAGGCGAGGCCTTGGCGACCTCGAGGCAGCGCGATCGCTGCTCGAGGAGAGCATTCGAGTGCGGCGTGAACTCGGTGATGAGGCGGGGACGGCCGGGGCGCTCACGAACCTCGGCGTTGTCGCCTTCGAGCAGGGCGATCTGGACGGAGCGGAGGCTCGCTTCACTGAGACGCTCGCGCTCGACCGCGCGCACGGAAACGAGTGGGGCGCCGCAGTGGCGCTGGATAACCTCGCCGCCGTCGCGCTCGAGCGCGAAGACCACGACCGGGCGGGCGAGCTCATTCGCGACACCCTCACAGCGGCCGAGCGGCTGGCTGACCGGGAGCTGATCGCCTTCGGTTTCGAGAAGGCAGCCGTTCTCGCGGCCGCGGAGGGGAATGCGGCCCGAGCCGGCCGGCTTGCGGGAGCCGCCGATGGGCTGCGCGAATCAGCCGGCTTCGAGCGCAGCCGCTTCGACCGCGAATGGCTCGAGCGGCACGTGAGCGCAGTGGCAGGTGAGGAGTTCGAAGCCGGCCGGCTCGCCGGACGAGCGCTCGAGCCCGAGGACGCGCTGCACGAGGCGCTGCACGATGGATAGACCGCAGTGGCAGCCGGTCTCAACGCGCACCCGCCCACTTCACCTCCTAATGCGGCGGTACGTCCTCTCCCAATGAATAGAGCCACTGCAAGGGCGTGTCGGACACCGTCTCCACAGTTCCTGTCGAGTTCGATTCTGAGACGAGTCCATCCGTCAGGTGCAAGGAGAACGAGCCTTGACGGGCAAGAACTAGGTTTATGAGCCCTGAAGCAACCATGGGGTACGCGGTCGCAAACCAGCTACGAGCGCGCGGGGTACGCGGTGTCCTGGTTCAGATGGCGGAACGTGGACAGATCATCGAACTCCGCTGCGAGATGCCAAAGTGCTATTGCCACAAGGGGCGGGGATATTTCGCGCCGAGATCTACTCCCCTGACCGATTGGGCGCCGTCGCCTGACCACTACCCCCGGCTCAAGGCCGACGGTGGACACCTCGTCCCCTGGAACGTCCGGCTCTCTCACGTCCTCTGTAACCGAATGGACTATGGCTGGCGGACGAGGATTAGACGGATGCTCGAGAAAGGGATGTCACTCGAGGAGATCGCCGAGAAACTGAACGACAAGCGGGTACGGCGGCCGCATGGTAGCTCCAGCTGGTCGGCCACAGCGGTGCGAAAAGCGTTCGTCTCCTAGGTAGCTAGGCGGTCTCCGGCTCGCTAAGCGCATTGGGGTCAGGTCTTGCGATGGCGCGTCAACGCAAGACCTGACACCTACGCCGCTTGAGCGCAGTGGTAGGTGAGGAGTTCGAAGCCGGCCGGGCCGCGGGACGAGCGCTCGAGCCCGAGGAGGCGCTGCGCGAGGCGGTGGGCGACGCCTAGAGCTCCCGCCGACCGATAGCAGAACCCCGATCGGACAAAGCGGATCGAGCTAGTCAGCCCACCAGTCGCGCTGACCCTCGACGTCAGCACGGCGATTTTCGCCGAGACTGGGCGCTCCGATCACGATGATCTCGAGGCCGTCGGGTCCGGCTTCGTAGCCTCGCCACGTACCGGGTGGGACTCGCACGGCGTCCCACTCTCTGAGCTCGACGATTTCGTCGTCGAGCTTCATCCGTCCGCTCCCGCGCACGACGACGTACACCTCTTCCTGCTCCTTGTGCGTGTGACCGTACGGGAAGCGGTAACCGGGCGGGATGCGCTGGTAACAAAGTCCGGACTGCTCGAGTTCCAGCGCGTCGGTAGCCAGGCGGAACTCCAGCTCCGCCGCACCGTCGAAATTGGACCCGACGTCTTCCAGGTCGTGCTTGAGGTTTCTGAGCGAAAACGGCATGGACGCGACCCTATCGAGAGCGCGGGCGTCAACCGCTCGATTTGAAGGCGGTTTCGAGTGGAGCTGGACGGCATCGAACCGACGACCTCATGCTTGCAACGGGCCGGGACCGGAGCCGATCGCCTGCTAGCGTGACGCCATCGCGATTCAACGCATGGACCACGTGAGCGTGGTGGTCGACGATCTCAGCGCTGCGACGAAATTCTTCACCGCGCTGGGGCTGAAGGTGCGCGGCGAGGGCACCATCGAGGGCTCGGTCGTCGACCGCATCGTCGCACTGGAGGACGTCCTGGCGCAGATGGTGATGGTCGAAACGCCGGACGGGCACGGCTGCCTGGAGCTGGTTCGGTTCGACCGCCCCGCAGCGCGCGAGGGCGACGGTCACGCCCCGGCCAACACGCTCGGCATTCGCCATCTCTGCTTTCAGGTGGACGACATCGACGCCTCCGTAGACCGCGCGCGGTCGCTCGGCGCGCAGCTCGTCGGCGACGTCGAGCAGTACGGCGACAGCTATCGGCTGTGCTATCTGCGCGGCCCGGAAGGGATCATCGTGGAGCTCGCGGAGAAGCTCGGCTGACCGCCGCGGTCGAACCTACTAGCCACCGGCGAATCGCGAGGAGAAAGCCGCGTCTGCTCCAAGCTCTGACGCCAAGGCGCGCGTGACCACTGTGTGACCAAGGCCACCCGGCCTCGGGAGCGTCAGGAGCCGAGAATCGGCCTCATACACCTAGCTGCAGCCGGTGTTCTGGCCGCAGTCGCGGCACGTGTAGCACGAGCCGGTGCGCACCATGCGGCCGCCGCACTTGGCGCACTCGACGGCGTCTTCCCACGCGTTGAAGAGGGCCGTCTGGCCGGGGGGTGAGGCCGGCGCGGAGTCGTCCGGCGCGGCTGTCTCGCCGTTCTCCAGAATCGAATGGGCCTGCGCCAACCGGGCCTTCACCTCGGGGCTCATGATCCCGAGCTCCTGCTGCGTGTCGGCGTCGAGGAACTTCTTCCCCATCCACCGGAAGATGTAGTCGACGATCGACTTGGCGACGCGGATGTCGGCGTCGTTCGTCACGCCCGACGGCTCGAAGCGCATGTGCGCGAACTTCGAAACGTAGACCTCCAGCGGCACGCCGTACTGGAGGCCGAGCGAGACCGAGATCATGAACGAGTTCATGAGCCCGGCGAGGGTCGTCCCCTCCTTGGCGATGTCGACGAAGATGTCGCCGGGCGAGCCGTCGTCGTAGAGACCGACGTGGATGTAGCCCTCGTAGTCGCCGACGCGGAACTTGCGTCCGACCTCGACACGGTCCTCGGGTAGACGCTTGCGATCCTCACGAGGCACCGGCGGAGCCGCCGCCTCGCTCTTCCCCGAGAGCGGCTGCGCGACCTTGCAGTTGTCGCGGTAGATGGCGATCGCCTTGACGCCCAGCGTCCACGAGTCGAGGAGGAGCTGGGAAATGTCGTCGATCGTGGCCGACTCGGGCAGGTTCACCGTCTTCGAGATCGCGCCCGAGATGAAGGGCTGGACGGCGCCCATCATCTTCACGTGGCCCATGTAGTGGATCGCCCGGTCGCCGATCGCGCAGTCGAAGACCGGGTAGTGGTCGGCCTTCATGAACGGCGCGCCGACGATGGTGTTGCGCTCGTCGACGTAGGCGACGATCTGGTCGATCTCCTCGGGCGCGTAGCCGAGCTTGTCGAGCGCCATCGGGACGGTCTTGTTCACGATCGTGATCTCGCCGCCGCCGACGAGCTTCTTCGACTTGACGAGCGAGAAGTCGGGCTCGACCCCGGTCGTGTCGCAATCCATCATGAAGCTGATCGTCCCGGTGGGAGCAAGCACGGTCGCCTGCGCGTTGCGGTAGCCGGCGACCTCGCCCTCGTTGAGCGCGTCATCCCAGGACTTGCGCGCGGCAGTGAGGAGATCGTCCGGAACGATGTCCGAGTTCTCGATGTTGCCGACGGCGGCCCGGTGCTGGGCGATGACGCCGAGCATCGCGCCGGCGTTCGGCTGGTAGCCCGCGTGCGGGCCCATCCGCGCAGCGATCTCGGCCGACTTCTTGTACGCCCGCCCGGTCATGAGCGCCGTGATCGCGGCGGCGTAGGAGCGGCCCTCGTCGGAGTCGTATGGGAGCCCGCGCGCCATGAGGAGCGCGCCGAGGTTCGCGTAGCCGAGCCCGAGCTCGCGGTAGGCCTTGGCGTTCCGCTCGATCTCGGGCGTCGGATAGCTCGAGTAGCCGACGATGATCTCCTGCGCGAGATAGACGGTGTCGACCGCGTGCTCGAACGCCTGCACGTCGAGCTCGCCGTCCTCGCGGCGGAACTTCATCAGGTTGAGCGAGGCGAGGTTGCACGCCGAGTCGTCGAGGTGCATGTACTCGGAGCACGGGTTCGACGCGTTGATGCGGCCCGAGTTCGGGCTCGTGTGCCACTTGTTGATCGTCGTGTCGTACTGGACGCCCGGATCAGCACACTTCCACGCCGCCTCGGCCGCCTGCCTGAGGAGATCGCGCGCGGGAAGGGTCTTGACGACGCTGCCGTCGGTGCGCGCGGTCAGGTTCCAGTCCTCGTTGGCCGCCGCCGCTTCCATGAAGGCGTCGGTGACGCGGATCGAGTTGTTTGCGTTCTGGTACTGAATCGACGCCCAGTCGGGCGAGTTCAGCGACATGTCGTAGCCGGCCGCCTCGAGGACGCGCGCCTTCTCTTCCTCTTTCGCCTTGCACCAGATGAACTCCTCGATGTCCGGGTGGTCGACGTCGAGGACGACCATCTTGGCCGCGCGCCGCGTCTTGCCGCCTGACTTGATCGTGCCGGCGGAGGCATCGGCGCCGCGCATGAAGCTGACCGGGCCCGACGCATGGCCGCCCTTGGAGAGCTGCTCGTGCGAGGAGCGAAGCTTGGAGAGGTTGATGCCCGAGCCCGAGCCGCCCCGGAAGATGATTCCCTCGCGGCGGATCCAGTCGAGGATCGAGTCCATCGAGTCGTCGATCGAAAGGATGAAGCAGGCCGAGCACTGCGGCTTCTCCTCGAAGCCGACGTTGAACCAGACGGGCGAGTTGAAGGACGCGAGCTGGTTGACGAGGATCGCCTTCAGCTCGGCCTCGAAGGTCTCGGCCTCGTCCTCGTCGGCGAAGTAGCCACCCTCGCGGCCCCAGCCGCCGATCGTCTGGACGACGCGGCCGATCATCTGCTTGACGCTCGACTCGCGCTCGGGCGAGGACATGCGGCCGCGGAAGTACTTCTGCGCGACGATGTTCGTCGCCGTCTGCGACCAGAACTTCGGAAACTCGACGCCCTTCTGCTCGAAGACGGCCTTGTCCTTGCCCGGGATGAAGGCGTCGCGCATCTCCCATTCGATCTCCTCGAAGGGGTCGCGACCGGGAATTGTGAAATAGCGGTCCACGCCGAGACGCTTCTCAGGCTCGACGACGGCGTTCAGTAGAGCCTCGTCGGCAATGACTGGAGCGTTCTCGGTGCGTGCAGCGGACGCCATTTCCCTACCTCCAAGAGTATCTGTTTCGGGGTCCCGTAAATCGGGGGTCCTGAGGGTAGTCTCGGCCTCGGACGGAGCCGATTTGCAGGGCTTTTACGAGGCTTTAGAGCGCTTCGCGAAGAGCGTCCGCGGCAGCCTGCAAACGTGCGCTGACCTCGGTCAGTTCCCGCGCCGCGAGGTCGATGCGCTCCTGCTGCGTGTCCGCGCGCTCGCGAATGGAATTGAGCTGGTCTGCCATCTCCTTGACCGCGTTAGTCAAGTCGGCAAGCTGACCGGCGATCAAGGCGGTGTCCTGCTGCTGCGTCATCTACTGCCGGGATTCTACGTCCGGGTAGTCCCGACCGGAATACTTATTTGCGCTATGGGGGTGCAATGAGCGTGAACGAACCGCCCGTTCGCGAGAACGAGGAGTTCTGGCGCGACTTCCTCAGCCGCGGCCATTCGAAGGAGCGTGCCGCCCGCACGCTCTTCAAGCTGATACCTCAAGACCCGCGCTGCAGGCTCTGCGCCGCGCCGTTCTCCGGTGTCGGCGCGCCGATGATGCGACTGATCGGCAAGAGGCCTTCCGACAAGAGTCCGAACTTGTGCTCTTCCTGCTTCACGTTCATCACCGATCACCACGGCGGCGCGGAGATCGAGTGCACGCTTCTGTTCGCTGACATCCGCGGCTCCACTGCACTTGCCGAAGGCATGTCCTCGACAGATTTCCGACAGCTTATGGATCGCTTCTACGACACCGCCGCCGAAGCCGTCTTCGACCACGATGGCATCGTCGACAAGTTCGTCGGAGACGAGTTGGTCGCAATCTTCTATCCGCTCCTCGCGGGCACGCGCCACGCGGCCCGCCGGATTGACGCTGCGCGTGCCCTGCTCGGAGCCACGGGCCATGCGGATCCTGCGGGTCCCTGGGTTCCCCTCGGAGCCGGTGTACACACCGGCACGGCGTGGGTTGGCGCGGTCGGCGCAGGAACTGCCGCGACGATGACCGCGCTCGGGGACGCAGTGAACACGACGGCCAGACTCGCATCGGCCGCCACGGCCGGGGAGATTCTCGTCACGAGTGACGCCGCGGACGCCGCCGGTCTCGATCCCGATCTGGAGCGCCGGCCCCTGGAGCTGAAGGGAAAGCACGAGCCGGTCGACGTGGTGACGCTGACGGTCAGCCCCGCGCTGACGTCATGAGCCCGGCGCCAGGCCCTTGAAACGGAGCTCTTCGAGAGCCTTCTCGCTCTTCCGCAAGCCCTCGAGGCCCATGCCGCGAAGCACGCCTTCGGCCTTCGTGAACTGAATCTCTCCGTACTCGACGACCTGGATGTGATTGCCCCAAGGATCGCTGAAATCGACCGAGCCGCGAGGCTGAACTTCGACGCCGGCCTCTTGGAGCGCGCGCCGAGCCACCTCTTTGTCGTCGACTACGAGACCGAAGTGGCGCTGCGAGTCGGGCGGCTGCGTGCGGCCGCCTGCGAGCGCGATGAACTGGTCGCCCATGTCGATGAAGGCCATGCGGTTTCCGCGTCCGCGCAGCTCGAATTCGAAGATCCGCCCGTAGAACTCGAGCGCCTCAGCGACGTCGCCCACCTCGAGGGCGATGTGGTTGAGGCCGACCAGGCGCGGGTGCGCTATGGCGCCGGTGCCGTCTGCGGAGCGCTCGCGGCGAGAAGTCGCCGCAATCCCTCTTCGAGCTCCACCTCGGGCTCCCAGCCAAGCACCTGGCGCGCCCGCGTGATGTCTGGCTGGCGCACCTGCGGGTCGTCAACCGGAAGGGCCTCGAAAACGATCTCGGACTTGGATCCGGTCACGCGCACAACGGCCTCGGCAAGCTCGAGCAGGGTCATCTCGTGCGGGTTCCCGATGTTGACCGGGAGGTGCTCGCCGCTCGTCGCGAGAAGGTAGAGCCCGCGGATGAGGTCGTCCACGAAGCAGAAGGAGCGGGTCTGCGAGCCGTCCCCGAACACCGTCAGCGGCTTGTTCTCGAGCGCCTGGCGCATGAAAGTCGGAATCGCGCGCCCATCGTGCGGGCGCATGCGGGAGCCGTAGGTGTTGAAAATCCGAACGATGCAGGTGTCCACGCCCTGCTGGCGGTGATAGGCCATCGTCAGCGCTTCGGCGTAGCGCTTCGCCTCGTCATAGACCCCGCGGGGGCCGATGGGGTTGACGTGGCCCCAGTAGGTCTCCGGCTGGGGATGCACCTGCGGGTCGCCGTAGACCTCGCTCGTCGAGGCGAGGAGGAAACGCGCGCGCTTGATCTTCGCCAGGCCGAGCATGTGGTGCGTCCCGTAGGAGCCGACCTTGAGCGTATGCAGCGGGAGGCGCAGGTAGTCGATCGGGCTGGCGGGGCTGGCCAGGTGGAAGACGAAGTCCACCGGCTCCTCGATGAACCAAGTCTCCGTCAGATCCTGGTTGACGAAGACGAAGTCGGACCCGTTCTTGATGTGCTCGATGTTTTGGAGCGAGCCCGTGTCGAGGTTGTCCACGCACACGACTCGGTGGCCCTGCTCGAGCAGGTAGTCGCAGAGATGTGAGCCGAGAAAACCGGCGCCGCCGGTGACAACCGCAGTACTCATCCAATACTCAGTTTAGTGACGTATGGGAGAAAATTCCTGCTCTAACGCAGATCTTTGTTCGACTCCATGCTGGCGGCCATTGCGGGTTCCTCCGCGGCCGGGGTACGATGAGTTCCGGAGGCATTGGGATGGCAATGAGGGTTTGGGGTCTCTCGAAGAAGGCGGCGAACTACCGGCCCGCCCACCAGGCTGAGGTCCGCTGCGACCACTGTAAGTACATGTTTCCGCCACTGGCGCTCGGCGGCTGTCGCTTGGTCCGGGGGCCGATTCGCGGCTCGGCCACGTGCGACCACTTCACGCCTCGTCGCTGACCAACCGGCTCGGTTATTCGACGTAAGCGCGCTACGCTCCCACCGTGGCCGACCGCCCGCTGCTCCATCGCATCCACAACCCGAGCAACTACGAGTGTGGCTGCGATCCGGACTGCTGGTGCCGGCGAACGAGGATCGGACGACTCGTCAAATGGTGGTTCCCTGCCCGACTCTTCAGGATCCGCCACAAGAACCACGTCTTCGACGGCATGACGTGGGATGAGATTCGCGAATGGAAGCGTAAGCAGCAGCTGCGCTAGCGCAAGTCCTTGTTCGACTCCATGTCGAACCACATGGCGAAGAGGAGCAGCTGAAGCCCGGAGATGACGAGGAGGGCGACGAGGACGATCGTCGCGCTCGTGATCGGGTTGCCGGCGAAGCGCAGGGCGACCTCGACGATCCCCAAAAGAATCCCGACCCCGAAGAGCAGGATCCCGAGCATGTAGAAGAGGATCAGCGGGTGGAAGTCGCGGATGACGTACTTCTGGCCCATGCGCCAGAAGAAACCCTTGAGCAGAAGCCAGGAGATGCGCGGGATCACCTTCCGCAAGCGAATGCCGCTCCGCTCGCCGACGCCGTAGATCGGCCGGGACGGGTAGTCGCGCACGCGCCGGTTCCAGACGTTCAGGTGAACCAACAGGTCGTTGGGGAAGCCGTAGCGCCGGTAGACCCGCTCCAGGTCGACCATGCGGATCGTCTCCAGGTTGACCGCGGTGTAGCCCGACTGCGAGTCGGCCACGTGCCAGTAGCCCGACGCGATCTTCGTCAGGAAGGACAGGACGGCGTTCCCGAGATAGCGCGTCTTCGGGATGAGCTGCCAGGCCTGGCCGGTGAAAAGCCGGTTCGCCTTCGCGTAATCGCACTCGTTCGAGGCGATTGCACGGACGAGCATCTCGAGGTCGTCTGGATCCATCTGGCCGTCGGCGGCCATGACGCAGGTGACGTCGTACTCGTCCGCGGCCGCGCGACGGTAGCCCGTGACGATCGCCGCGCCAACGCCCTCGTTCTTCTCGTGACGGATGACCTCGACGCGCTCGTCGGCGCCTTGGGCGCGCTCGACGGTCGCGTCCGTCGAGCCGTCGTCGACGACGTAGATCTTGTCCACGAAGGCCGGGATCGTCGAAACGGTCGAGCCGACGAGGCCTTCCTCGTTGAAGGCGGGAACGACCACCGCCACCTTCTTGTCGTCGAACACAGGCCTTAACTAAGCCACGCGGGTGCGACGGCGCTGGACGAGCGGGTCCCAAAGGAGCGCGAGCGCTATCCCGATGATGAGACCGATGAGGGCTCCGACGGCGAGCGAGCTCTTGCTCGAGCGCGCGTTCACCTTCACTGCAGCGGCCCTGGTCACGATCTGGCTCCTCTCCACGTTCAC
>Ga0307305_10000953_pt1 | contig 11141 bp, 11 predicted proteins | sample ER_DNA_186_FD_194512 | JGI IMG/M metagenome (GOLD analysis project Ga0307305, IMG submission 194512) | Bulk soil microbial communities from the East River watershed near Crested Butte, Colorado, United States - ER_DNA_186 | ecosystem: Environmental > Terrestrial > Soil > Floodplain | place... | reverse complement strand
GCGGGAGTCGGTAAACCGTGTCGAGCAGCGTCGTTGCGTATTGCGAGTAGCGGGCGCGAGCTGTGAGGATGTCCTTGTAGGTGCAGGCCGGCAGGGGAGCGGTCGAGAGCGAGGCAGCCACTCCTGCGGCCGGTGCGATCGTCCTCGAGGCAGCCGACACGGAGCCGTACGGCAGCGCGATCGAGACGATCGCCAGCACGGCGAGCAGACGGGCGACTCGTGCTTTCACGCCGAATGCCCAATCGTGGTCCATGCTGATCAGGGTATCGGAGGCGTCGAACTCGGGAGCACCCGGATGTCCAGCGTGACCAGCTCGATAACCATCAGGCGGCCAATCGAGGACGTGTTCGGGGTCCTCACCGATGTCGAGCAGACCGGCAAGTGGTTTCCTGGCAACATCGAGGAGCACTGGACGTCGCCGGCACCGCACGGTGTCGGCTCGACGCGGCACGCAGTAGTCACCATGCTCGGCAGGCGCACCGAGCACGACGCGGTGGCGACCGAGTACAAGCCGCCGCATCGGGCCGTGATGATGGGCACCTCACCGAATGCCCCGTTCGTTGTCGAGCTGACGTTCGCGCGCGATGGTGACGACACGGACGTCGAGGTCATCTCGGAGATCGGGCTCCGCGGCGCCGCGCGGCTTCTCGGACCCCTGGTGACGGCGATGTACGGCCGAGCCTGGGCTCGCGGCCTGGCGAATCTCAAGCGCCTCATGGAATCGGGAGCGCTCTGACGCGGACGAGCCGGCTAGCGCGCCACGCGGTAGCGGAGGTAGACGACTCTCGAATTGAAGGTGCGGGTCTCAACGAGTTCGAGGTCCACCCGGCGCTCGTCCCGGGGAAAGTACGGTGTGCCACCGCCGACCAGCACCGGGTGGACCATGGCCCGGTATTCGTCGATCAGGCCCAACGCGGCCGCCTCGGCTGCGAGCGTCGCGCCACCGATCGCGATTTCGCCCTCCCCCGGCTCGGCTCGCAACCGCTCGATCTCCTCCGCCAGGCCGCCGGAGGCCAGGCGGGCATTGCCCTGCAGCGCCGACAGCGTGGTGGAGAAGACCACCTTCGGGAGCGGCTTCCACAGTGCGGCCCACTCGAGCTCTGCGTCGTCGAGGGATTGATCCTGGTCGGCGGTCTCCCAGTACAGCATCGTCTCGTACAGCCGTCGTCCCATGAGGTGGACGCCGACCTCTCGAATGTCGTCGATCCAGAAGCGAAAGACCTCCGCGTCGGGGACCGTCCAGTCGAAGCCGCCGTCCGGCCCGACGATGTAGCCGTCGAGCGAGACGCCCATCGAATAGGTCACGCTGCGCATCAGAAGTCCTCCTCGGTAACCGGTTAGACAATACGACCGCCGGACGCCGCGGAACTCATCGCGGCTCGCACGGGCACCGGCCGCCATTGCCGCCGAGCAGCGGTATCTGGCAGCCGCCTTCCTTCGGGCTCATCCCCATTCTCGACTTACCGACCGTTCTTGACGCAGGGACCTCCACCGCGAGTCTTGACATGTGACTAATCTGTCACATATAGTCGCGAACGTGAGCGACGACCTGATGGCACCGGCGTTTCGGGCGCTTGGCGACCCGAGCCGGCGGCTCCTTCTCGATCGGCTGTTCGAGCGCGATGGCCAGACGCTCGGCGAGCTGAGCGCCCACCTGCCGGCGATGACTCGTTTCGGGGTCATGCGGCACCTGGACGTGCTCGAAGAGGCGGGTCTTGTCACGACGCGGAGGGATGGTCGCCAGAAGCGGCACTACCTCAATCCGGTCCCGATCCGGCTCGTCCACGATCGCTGGATCAGCAAGTACGCCGAGCCCGTCGTCGGTTCGATGGCGGCCATCAAGACCCACCTGGAGGCAGAGGCAATGTCGACCCCAGACCACGTCTATTCCGTGTTCATCAAGGCCGAGCCGGACCGGGTCTGGCGGGCCATCACCGACGGCGTCGAAACCGAGCGCTACTACTACGGCACCCGGGTGAGCTCGGACTGGTCGAAGGGCGGCAGGATCGTCTACGAGTACCCGGATGGCTCGGTCGCCGCCGACGGAGAGGTCCTCGAAATTGATCCCGGCCGGCTCGTCACGATGTCCTTCCATGCGCGATGGGATCCCGAGGTCGACGCGGCCGGACCAGTCCGGATGACCTGGGCGATCGAGCCCGCCGGCGACGCCAGCTCGAAGTTGACCGTTACGACCGCGGGCATCGTCGCGGGCACGAAGATGGCAGAGGAGTTCAGCGGCGGCATCGTCTACATCGTCTCGGGACTCAAGACATTCGTTGAGACAGGGGTGCCGATGGCCGTCGCAGCCGCCGCCGGTTGACTGCCCTTGGCTGACGCCCGCCCAACACGCACAAAGCCCTCGTCGCGGGATCGCGGCGAGGGCTCATTTCGTTGACGCTGAAACTAACGCGAGCGCATACTCGTATCTCACCCTGCGGACCCCCGGCCGGACCCGGGTATGCGTTCCTTTCCGGCCCGACCGTCGGCCCGATCGTCATCAAGTCTGAGCCCGTTCCGACGGGCCGATGCGCTCGCGCTGCGGGCGAGGAGGGCGGTCGCGCGATGATCCCGGCCCAGTTCGATTACGTCCGTCCAGCCAACCTGGACGAGACCCTCAAGATCCTGGCCGACCGCGAGGGCGAGGCAAAGCTGCTGTCCGGCGGGTACAGCCTGTTGCCGCTCCTCAAACTCAGGCTGGCCCAGCCGGGCCTGCTCGTCGACCTGCAGGATGTAAGCGGCCTCGACGCGATCGTCGAGACGGACGATGAGCTCCGGATCGGGGCTCGGGCCACCCATCGCCAGATCCACGAGAACCCGATCGTCGTTGATCATTACCCGCTCTTTCACGACGCGGCCGGGGGGATCGGCGACCCGCAGGTCCGCAACTGGGGGACGATCGGCGGGTCGGTCGCCCACGCGGATCCGTCGTCCGACTGGCCCGCGGTCCTCCTCGCGGCCCGGGCCTCGCTCGTCTGCCGGAGTGCGGCCGGCGAGCGTGTGATCCCGGCTCGAGAGTTTTTCATCGACACGTTCACCACCGCGATCGAGCCGACGGAGGTTCTCGTCGAGATCCGGGTGCCGCGTCGCGCCCGCGGCGTCGGGGGCGCGTATCGCAAGCTCGAGCGGCGCGTCGGTGACTTTGCGACGGTCGGTGTCGCCGCCGTCGTGAAGCTCGCGGGCGACGGACGCATCGAGCGCGCCGGGATCGGCCTGACGGCCGTGGCCGAGACCCCGTTCGCGGCCACCGAGGCGGAGGCCGCCCTCGAAGGTCAGGCTTCCTCCGAGGGCGTCTATCGAGCCGCCGGTGACGCGGCGGGGGCCCAGAGCCGGCCGTCCGACGACAGCCACGGCCCAGCCGACTACAAGCGGGCGATGGTGGCGGAGATGACCGTCCGGGCACTCCGGGCGGCCGTCGATCGCGCCCGCGCGAATTCGTGAGGAGCGACGAGCATGAGCACCCAGCATGTCCGTCTCACCGTCAACGGCGAGATCCGCGAAGCCGACGTCGAACCTCGGCTGCTCCTCGTTCACCTGCTCCGTGACGTCTTCATGCTCACCGGCACCCACATCGGCTGCGACACGAGCAACTGCGGTGCCTGCACGATCCACGTGAACGGCCAGAGCGCCAAGTCGTGCACGATGCTCGCCGTCCAGGCCGACGGCGCCGAGATCAGGACGATCGAGGGGATGGCCGACGGGGCGACCCTACACGCGCTCCAGCAGGCCTTCTGGGACCAGCACGGCCTCCAGTGCGGGTTCTGCACCCCGGGAATGATCATGCAGGCGGCCTGGCTGCTCGACCAGAACGAGAAGCCGACCGAGGCCGAGATCCGGATGGGGATCAGCGGCAACCTCTGCCGCTGCACCGGCTACGTGAACATCGTCAAGGCCATCCAGCAGGCGTCCGGCCAGCTGGAGACGGGCGAGTCGGCCCCGATCGAAGCCGCTGCCACGGTCGAGGGCCAGGAAGTCTCGGCGGAACCGGCCGCGGCCGGTTGAGTGGGAGTTACGACATGACGACAGAAGAAGCAACGCTCCAGACGACCCCCGAAGTCGGCGGCATGGGCCATTCGGTCAAGCGCAAGGAGGATCCGCGGTTCATCCGCGGCGCCGGCGAGTACATCGACGACCTCGTCCTGCCGGGCATGCTCTGGCTCGACATCGTTCGGAGCCCGTATGCCCACGCGACGATCAAGGGCATCGATTCGAGCGAAGCGCTCAAGGTTCCGGGCGTTGCCGCCGTCGTCACCGGCAAGGACCTGGAGGGCTACAAGCTCCACTGGATGCCGACCCTGGCGGGCGACATGCAGATGGTCCTCCCGACCGACACGGTGATGTACCAGTCGCAGGAGGTCGCGGCGGTCATCGCCACGTCGCGGTACGCAGCCGCCGACGGCGTGGCTGCAGTGCTTGTCGACTACGAGCCGCTGCCGGTGATCGTCGATCCGCACAAGGCACTAGAGAAGGATGCGTTCGTCCTTCGCCCGGACCGCGCCGCGGATAAGCAGACCAACCGGATCTGGCACTGGGAATCGGGCGACAAGGCCAAGGCCGATGCCGCCCTCGATGCGGCCGAGGTCCGGATCGAGGAAGACATCTACATCCCCCGGATCCACGTGGCCTCGATCGAGACCTGCGGCTGCATCGCCGACTGGGATGCGGTCCGCCAGCAGCTCACCCTGCACATGACCAGCCAGGCGCCCCACGCGATCCGCACGGTTCTTGCGCTGGTGGCGGCCGGGGCCGGGCTCCCGATCTCCGAGCAGAACATCCGGGTGAAGACCCATGACATCGGCGGCGGGTTCGGGGGCAAGGTTCCGGTCTATCCCGGGTATGTCCTCGCGGTCGCCGCATCGTTCCTGATCGGAAAGCCGGTCAAGTGGATCGAGGACCGCTCGGAGAATCTCCAGGCCGACTCGTTCGCCCGCGACTACCACATCCATGCCGAGATGGGGGCCACGAAGGCCGGCAAGATCACAAGCCTGAAAGTCCGGACGATCGCCGACCACGGCTACACGGACGCGGCTGCCGACCCCTCAAAGTTCCCGGCCGGCCTGTTCAACGTGATCACCGGCTCCTACGACTTCCAGAACGCGTTCGTCGAAGTCGACGGCGTCTACACGAACAAGCCGCCCGGTGGCGTCGCCTACCGCTGCTCGTTCCGGGTGACCGAGGCGGTCCACGCGATCGAGCGGATGGTCGACATCCTCGCCCACGACATCGGCAAGGACCCGGCACAGCTCCGGATGGAGAACTTCATCCAGCCCGAGCAGTTCCCGTACAAGTCGCCGACCGGCTGGGAGTATGACTCGGGCAACTACCCGGCCGCGCTCCAGAAGGCGATGGACATCATCGACTACCCGGGGCTGCGCAAGGAGCAGCTCGAGAAGCGCGCCAAGGGCGAGCTCATGGGCATCGGCATCAGCTCGTTCACCGAGATCGTCGGGGCCGGCCCGTCCCACGACTTCGACATCCTCGGCCTGAAGATGTTCGATTCGTGCGAGATCCGGGTCCACCCGACCGGCAAGGTCCTCGCCCGGATCGGCGTCCAGACCCAGGGCCAAGGCCACGAGACGACCTTCGCCCAGATCATCGCCGAGGAGCTGGGCTTCCCGGTGGCCGACATCAAGATCGAGTACGGCGACACCGACACGGCGCCGTACGGTCTCGGGACCTACGCCTCGCGTTCGACGCCGGTTGCCGGCGCTGCTACCGCCATGGCCGCCCGGAAGATCAGGGACAAGGCCCGCAAGCTGGCCGCTCATCTGCTCGAGGCCAGCGAGGACGACCTCGAGTGGACGAACGGCAAGTTCAGCGTGAAAGGTTCGCCGGATCGGTCGAAGACGATCCAGGAGATCTCGTTCGCCGCCTACACCAATCATCCCGCCGGGATGGAGGCCGGCCTCGAGGCGGTCGATTACTACGACCCGCCGAACCTGACGTTCCCGTTCGGCAGTTACATCTGCGTCGTCGATATCGACAAGGGGACCGGCCAGGTCAACGTCCGGCGGTTCGTAGCCGTCGATGACTGCGGCAACATCATCAACCCGATGATCGTCGACGGCCAGATCCACGGTGGCCTGACGATGGGCCTCGCCCCGTCCCTGTACGAGGCGATCACCTACGACGAGAACGGCCAGAACCAGGCCGGCACGTTCATGGACTACCTCCTGCCGACGGCGGTGGAAACGCCGTCATGGGAGGTCGCCAAGACCGTGACGCCCTCGCCCCATCACCCGATCGGCGCGAAGGGGGTCGGGGAGTCGGCGACCGTTGGCGCGCCGCCGGCGATCGCCAATGCGGTCGTCGACGCGCTGTGGCACCTCGGCGTCCGGAATATCGACATCCCGATCACCCCACAAAAGGTCTGGAAGATCCTCCGCGAGGCGGGGGTGACGGCCTGAACGGGCAGGAGCCGATCGGCCGAAGCCTCTTCGGCCGGGCAGCCGAGCTCGCGGCGGCAGGCCGGCCGTTTGCGTTCGCGACGGTCGTCGCGGTCGCCCGACCGACGTCAGCGCGGCCCGGTGCGCACGGGATCGTCCATCCCGACGGTTCGATCGAAGGCTGGGTCGGCGGCTCGTGTGCCCAGCCGGTCGTCGTCCGCGAGGCGCTCCACGCCATGGCCGACGGCCAACCGCGACTGCTTCGGCTGTCGAAGGACGCGCCGGCCGAAGGCCGGCGCGGTGACGGAATTATCGAGCTGGTGATGACCTGCCATTCCGGCGGAACCCTGGAGATCTACGTGGAACCGAACCTTCCCGCGCCGGTCCTGTGGGTCGCCGGCACGACACCGATTGCCGGAGCTCTCGTCACGCTGGGAGCGGCGAGCGGCTTCGCGGTGACCCTCTTCGATCCGATCGCAGAGGCGGCCTCGTTTCCCGGTGCCGGGCGGGTCCTGACCGACACGGATCTCGCGTCGATCGACCCGGATGTGGCGCCGTTCGTCGTCGTCGCGACCCAGGGGCAGTGGGACGAGGAGGCCCTCGCCGGCGCGCTTCGGCGCGAAGCGCGCTATGTCGGACTTGTTGCCTCGCCCACGCGAGCTGCGGCCGTCCGGGCGTGGCTCCGCGACGAGGCCGGCCTGGCCGACGATCGATTGGCCGCCCTGCGCGCCCCGGCAGGCATCGACCTCGGGGCCGAGACCCCCGAGGAGGTCGCCCTTTCGATCCTCGCCGAGCTCGTCCAGGTCCGCCGTGGACGGGCCGATTTCGTCGCGTCGCCCGGGCCGGCGACGACCGCCGCCGCTTCCTCGCCCCAGCAGCAGCCCGGCCTGGTGGCCGCACCGGACGACATCGTCATGCTCGATCCGGTCTGCGGGATGACGGTCGACCGCGACCACGCTCGCCACCTAGCCGAGCACGATGGCGTCGTCTACGCGTTCTGCAGCCTCGGCTGCCGGACGCGCTTCGTCAAGGAGCCGACGGCCTACGTGACCGCCTCGGTATCATCGGGCGGCTGACCCGGTCTAACCCGAGGGAGACCCGATGAAGTTCGAAGGCACCGTCGACATCGGAGCGCCGCGTGAGAAGGTCTGGGCTTTTCTGATGGACCCGAACCAGGTCGGCCCGTGCGGTCCAGGCGTCGAGACCATCGAGGTCGTCGATGAGACCCATTTCAAGGCAAAAGCCAAGGTTGGGATCGGTTTCATCAGTGCCAGGTTCAACGTCGACATGGACATCGCCGAGCGTGACGAGCCGAACCGCGCCGTCATCAAGGCCCGCGGCCAGGCTCCCGGCAGCGCCGTCGACGCAACGGCGACGATGGCCCTCAAGGATGGCGCGGCCGGTGGGACGGTCATGGATTGGGCGGCCGACGTGCTGATCGGCGGGACGCTGGCGAGCGTCGGGGCTCGCCTGATCGAGGGCACGGCCAACAAGATGATCGGCCAGACGTTCGACTGCATCAAGGCCAAGCTCGAGGCCTAGGCAGGCAGCCGCACCGGACCGCGACGTGGCGATCGAGTGGGTGTGTCCGGATTGCGGAGCGCCGTTCGTGGCGCCAAACGCATCTCACTCGTGCGTACAGATCGATCTCGACAGCCATTTCGCCGGCGCGTCACCAGCGGTCCGCGCTGCGTTCGATCGTCTCGTCGAGCTGGCGACGGTCGACCACCCGATTCCGGTCGTCGCCCAGAAGACGAGAATCGTCCTCGCCGCCCCGATGCGATTCATTGCGGTAAAGGTCCGCCGCGACGGGCTCGAAGGCCACATCCTGTTCGATCGCGCCGTGGTCCACCCCGTCGTGGTCGATATCAAGCCGAACGCCTATGAGAGTGGCCTCTTCCTGCATCGCTTCGCGATCCGCTCGGCAGACCAGCTCGACGACGCCTTCGCGAGCTTCGTCCGCGAGGCCGCGGCGCGGGTCGGCCGCCGTGAGCGCCTGACACGGGCCGACGGATAGCAGTGATGGAGCGCCTCAGCCGCGTCGTCGGTCCGGTGGCGACCAACGTTCACGTCCTCGCCGATCCACGCACGCGAGAGGCCATTGCGATCGACACGGCAACACCCTCGCTCGCCTGGATCGCCGACGAGCTGGCCGCCCGCGACTGGACATTGAAGCTGATCGTCTCGACGCATGGCCATTGGGATCACATCGGCGACAACGCCGCGATCGTCAGTGCAACCGGCGCCGAGATTGCCGTCCATCCGCTCGATCGCCACCGGCTCGAGAACCCCCAGCCTCTATTCGCCTCGTTCGAGATCCCACCCTCGGTGCCGGCCGTCGAACTCGCCGAGGGCGGCGAGATCCGCTTCGGCGAGATCCGATTGCGCGTCCTGCACACGCCGGGTCATACGGAAGGCTCGGTATGCCTGCTCGCATCCGATGACGGGCTCCTATTCAGCGGCGACACGCTGTTCGCCGGCGGCTGGGGCCGAGTCGACCTGCCCGGCGGCTCGCCCGAGGCGATGGCGGCGTCGATCGCCCGCCTCACGGAGCTCGAAGACGCCCTGGCCGTCCTGCCGGGGCACGGCGCCATGACGACCATCCGCCGCGAGCGGGCGTGGATGGATCTGGTCCGCAGCGCCGGGCGGTTGCTCACCTGAGCGCGGCGGCGCGCCTAAGCGATCGGGAATTTGCAGCCTCATATCGGCTTCCGGTACTGGACCCCGGTCCGGGCGCGGCGAAAGCCGAGGTTCTCGTAGACGTGCAGCGCGCCGGTGGGATTCTCGGCGTCGACGCCCAGGGCAGCCTCGGTCATGCCCGCGTTCCGGAGCGCGCGCATCGATTCGGCGATCAACGCCGATGCCAGGCCCCGCCGCCGCCAGGGCCGGCGGACGCTGACATGATCGAGCCATCCGCGTAGCCCGCCGAGGGCCTCGTTCTCCGCCGGGTAGACGAAGTTCATCACCGAGCCTGCAACCTCGTCGCCGTCCCAGGCGACGCGCCACAGGCTCGTGTCGAGCTCGGGGCTGGCGAACCACCCTTCGAAGTCTGCCTCCGTCCGCTCTCCAGCGTTCCAGTGGTCGCGGAACGCCTCGGCATCGGAATCCCAGATCCGGCGATGATCCGCGTCGATGACGGGCCGCATCTCGAGACCGTCGGGAAGCGGCAGGTCCGGGATCGGTTCCGTCAGGTCGCGGACCATCATGAAGCCGTAACGGGCGACCGAATAGCCCTCGCTCTCGTAGAGGGCGACCGCTCCCGCCTGCGCTTCGTCTGGCCAGCTGCCCAGAGTCCGCTCGCCGGTCCGACCGTCCACGAGGGCGACCTCACGCGCACGGGCCTCCGCCCAGTGGAGGAGCGCCCGTCCCAGGCCGCGTCGCCGGAACCCAGGACGCACCCAGCCTTCGACATGGTGGTGCGGTCCCAGGTCGCGCGTCCGCACGTTTGTCTCGGTGGCGCCGACGATCGCCCCGTCGACGAGGGCCACGAGAAGGTCGCGACGCGGGTCGAACTCGCCGCCGTGCTCATGCTCGGCGCGGAGGTTCTCGACCGTCGGGATCCAGTCGATCCCATCGGCCAGGTGCGCCTCCCGCATGAGCGCGACAAGGCCCGGGTAGTCGCGGTCAGGATCGAAGGTCCGGCAGTACAGGCCCGCAATGGGCGGCGCATCCGGCAATCGGACCTCTCGGTCGATGTTGGCCGTCATCACCGTCCCTCCCGTCCGTACTTGGCTTCCATGTGCTTGTCGACCGCCTTGCCGATCGCCTTCCACTTGCGGCGTTCCTGCGCGCGGGCTAGGGCGTCGACCCGGCGAAGCTGGTGACGCGCCTCACGCTCGAGTTTGTTCCACGCCTCGAGCCGGCCAGGCTCGAGGGAGCCCGCGGCCAGCGCCGCCGCGATGGCGCAACCCGGCTCACCGTTGTGCCGGCAGTTGCCGAAGCGGCAGGTCGTGACCAGCTCGTCGATCTCGGGAAACGACTGCTCGACCCCGTCGGGATCCCAGAGAGCCAGCTCGCGCATGCCCGGCGTATCGAGGACCATGCCGCCGTCGGGCAGGATGTGGAGCTGACGCCGGGTCGTCGTGTGGCGACCGCGGGCGTCGTCGGCGCGGATCTGCTTGACGACGGCGCGATCCTCGCCGGCGAGCCGATTGAGCAGCGTCGACTTGCCGACCCCGGACGATCCCACGAAGGCGACTGTCCGGCCCGACCCGATCCGAGCCCGGATCTCGTCCATCCCCCGACCGTCGATCGCACTGACCGTCAGGATCGCCGCGCCGACCGCGATCCGCTCGACCTCAACGAGGATCGGGGTCGGGTCGTCGACGAGGTCGGCCTTCGACAGGATGACGACCGGCTCCGCACCGCTCTCCCAGGCGACCGCGAGATATCGTTCGAGGCGGCGCATGTTGAGGTCGAGATTGAGCGAGACGACGATGAAGACGACGTCGACATTTGCCCCGACGACCTGGGCGGCGGTTCGCTTGCCGGAGGCCTGACGGACGATCGACGTCCGGCGCGGCAGGACGGCGTGAATGGAGCCGTCGTCCGGACCGCCATCGATCGCAACCCAGTCACCGACAGCCGGGAAGGCCGATGGATCACCGGCCGCCTCGTGACGGAACCGCCCGGTGATCGACGCCCGCCGCTCGCCCGTCGCCGTACGGACGACATACGAGCCGCGATCCTCGGCGAGGATCCTGGCAGGCTCGCGCCCGGCGGCCAGGTGCGGGGCGTGGGGGGGGGGCCAATGCGCCC
>Ga0307305_10000952_pt1 | contig 11144 bp, 10 predicted proteins | sample ER_DNA_186_FD_194512 | JGI IMG/M metagenome (GOLD analysis project Ga0307305, IMG submission 194512) | Bulk soil microbial communities from the East River watershed near Crested Butte, Colorado, United States - ER_DNA_186 | ecosystem: Environmental > Terrestrial > Soil > Floodplain | place... | reverse complement strand
TCTCGACCTTCGACCTCTTGGACGAGGCCGAGTACGAGCAGGGCCGGATACTCGCCGAACGGAACTTGCCCGCCCAGGTCGACTACGAGATCCACTGGCTCGTGGCCATTGCCGAGCGTTAGAGTCGCGCAACCCGACCGAGGAGGCGACGATGGCGAAGCAGCTCAATTGTGGGGACGTTGGCTTCGACTGCCAGGCGCAGTTCAACGGGGAGACCGAGGAAGAAGTGATGGCTCAGGCGGCGGAGCACGCGCGCAGCGAGCACGGCATGTCCGACAGCGAACTGCAGGAGCACGAAGACCCCATCCGGGGCGCGATCAGAGACGTGTAGGGACTGTCCCGCTGGATCAGCTTGGGTTCAGCGCCCGCGGTTGCTCTAAGGGACTGTCCCCGCAGCGGTCGACCTCAAAGCGGCGGCTCGAGTCCCAACCGCTTCAGGGACAATCCCCGGAGGGGACAGTCCCTTAGATCTGCCAGGTGCCGCCGCGGAGCACGGGCACATCGCCGCCGTCGGCGGTCAAACCCGTCACCTGCACGTCGTCGCCGCCGATCATGAAGTCGACGTGGATCGCGCTCTTGTTGATCTTCGGCACGTCCTCGGCGCCGACGGTGAGCTCGTAGGCGTTCCCGAGCGCGATGTGGCTCGCGGCGTTCTCGTCGAGCAGCGTGTTGTAGAAGGTCGTGCCGAGCGTCCCGATCCTGCCTTCGCGGTCGACGAGCGCAAGCTCGCCGAGCCGCGAGGCGTCCGCGTCGTAGCCGGCGCGCTCGCGTAGCACCTCGGCGCCGCTGTCGGCCTGGATGTCGACGGCATGGCCGCCCTCGAAGCGCACCTCGAGGCCCGTGACGATCGTGCCGGCGACGTCGAGTGGCTTCGTCGCCCGCACGACCCCGTCGGCGCGAGTCGGGTCGGGCGTCGTATAAACCTCCTCGGTCGGGACGTTCGGCATGTGCTCGATGCCGTCGACCGTCGTCGCCGAGCCGCCTTCCCAGAGCGAGGTGGGCAGGAGGCCGACCGTGAGGTCGGTCCCGGGTCCCACGAGGCGGATCGCATCGAAATGGTGCTCGGTCAACCGGGCCGCCACCGAATGGAGGGTCTCCTTGCGTTCCCGCCAGGCCGCCACTGGATCGTCCTCGTCGAGCCGGCAGACGTGGCTCAGCTCTTGCGCCAGCCGGGCGAGGGCCGCCTCGCCGTCGAGGTCGGGATAGACGAGCTCGGCCCAAGGCTGGGTCGGGAACGGCATGATCGTCCAGTTCACGAGCCGCTTGTTGATGATCTCGAGGCGCTCCCGGATGTCCGGAAGCTGGTCGCGGCCGGCGCGCTTCGGATCGACGCCGTTCAGGATCCCCGGCGAGACACGCGGGACGAAGACGATCCGCGCGGCGCGCAGGTCCCCGAGTTGGAGCATCCGATTCCCATACCACTCGGGCACGAACTCGAGCGAGTCGTCGGGGGCATGCTGAAGCCGTGACCTCTTGACGTAGGGGTCGAAGTAGGTCGGGTCGACGAAGCGGGCGCCGCGCTCGTAGGCGCGCTCGGCAACCGCGCGGACGATCGGCTCCATGCCGGTCTCCGCCTCGATCGTGACGATCTGCCCCGGTTGGACGTTCGCGCTGAAGTCGACGGCCAGATGGGCGAAGCGCTCGAGCGCCTGCTGTTCCATCGGCGGCAGGATAGTGAGTCGACGATCCCGGACGCGTGTCGTCCGCGAGACTCGCTAGTGTCCCGCCCGACCACGAACCCCTTTAACCCGGTCCAGTGAGGCCGGAAAGGAGTGCGAATGACCGTGCCTGCCCTCGTCCGAGCTCGTCCCTGCGCGTGAGCGTGGCCGACACCGAGCGCGAGACGGTTCTCCTCGACCAAGAGGCCGTTGAGCGGACGCTCTCCCGGATCGCGCACGAGATCATCGAGGGGAATCCCGAGCTCGACAAGGTCGCGCTCGTCGGCATCCATACGCGCGGCGTCCCGTTGGCCCAGCGCTTGCGACGCAAGATCGCCGAGTTCACGGGCCGCGAGGTCGCTCTCGGTCAGCTCGACATCACCTTCTACCGCGACGACGTCCACGTGCGCGGCGGCGAGGCGCCGCAGCACCCGCAGCCGCTCGTCCGCGACTCCAAGCTCGATTTCGCGCTCGACGGGATGACCTGCGTGCTCGTGGACGACGTCCTCTACACGGGCCGCACGATCCGGGCCGCGGTCGAGGCGCTGTTCGACTACGGCCGCCCCGCGCGCGTCCAGCTCGCCGTGCTCGCCGACCGCGGACACCGTGAGCTGCCGATCCGGCCCGACTACGTCGGCAAGAACTTCCCGACCCACCGCGACGAGCGCATCCACGTCCAGCTCGTCGAGATCGACGAGGTCGATCGCGTCGTGCTCAAGAGCGTCACGTCAAGAAAGGAGCCGTAGGTGGCTGAAATCCGCGTCATGCGGGAGGACCTGCTCCCGCCCAAGGAGCCGCCGCGCCGGCACCTGATCTCGATTGGCGACCTCGGGCGCGACGACGTCGAGCGTCTGCTCGGCACCGCACGCAACTTCGAGCGATCGCTCGAGCGCGAGCTGAAGAAGCTGCCGACCCTGCGCGGCAAGACGGTCGTCAACCTCTTCTACGAGTCTTCGACCCGTACCTCGTCGAGCTTCGAGTTGGCAGCGAAGCGGCTCTCCGCCGACACGATGTCGATCAAGTCGGCCGGCTCGTCGGTCGACAAGGGGGAGTCCCTGAAGGACACGGCGCTGACGCTCGGGGCCTACGACCCGGACGTGATCGTCATCCGCCATCCGCAGATCGGCGCGCCGCAGCTGGTCGCCCGCTACACGGGTGCCCACATCGTCAACGCCGGCGATGGCAAGCACCAGCACCCGACCCAGGCGCTGCTCGACCTCTACACAATCTCCGAGGAGCTGGGGCGGATCGAGGGCCTGCACGTCGCGATCGTCGGCGATGTCCTGCACTCGCGCGTCGCGCGCTCGAACATCCAGGCGCTCGCGCTGATGGGCGCGCGCGTGACGCTGGTAGGTCCGCCGCCGCTGATCCCGCGCGGGATCGAGGCCATGGGCTGCGAGGTCTCCTACGAGATCGACGCGATCAAGGCCGCCGACGTCGTCTACGTCCTGCGGATGCAGCGCGAACGGATGGCCGAGGGCGCCAACTTCGTGCCCTCGCTGCGCGAGTACACGGCGCGTTGGGGGGTGACGCCCGGAAGGCTCCGGCCCGGCCAGAAGGTGATGCATCCGGGGCCGATGAACCGCGGGGTCGAGATCGACCCGGTCGTCGCCGACGCGGCGGACGCGCTGATCGAGCAGCAGGTTCGCTCGGGGCTCGTCGTTCGGATGGCGGTTCTCTACGACCTGCTCACGCATGGGCCCGCCGGCGTCCAGGCCGCAGCCCTGCACGAGATCGGGGCCGCATGATGCTGTTCGGCATGCAGGGCAGCGACGATCTCGTCATCCGCGGCGCGCACGTGCTCGACGCGGCCGCGGGCGTGGACGCGGTGCTCGACGTCCGCGTCGACGGCGGCACGATCGCCCAGCTGGGGACGAACCTCGACACGAACGCGCACCGCGTCATCGACGGGCAAGGCCTCGTGCTCGCGCCCGCATTCGTCGATCCGCACGTCCACCTGCGCACGCCCGGCCGAGAGGACGAGGAGACGATTGCTTCCGGCACCGCCGCCGCAGCAGCCGGCGGTTACTGCGCGATCCTGGCGATGCCGAATACGGAGCCGGTCGTCGACTCGGCGGCCGTGCTCGGCTCGCTCGCCGAGACTGCCCAGGCAGAGGCGGACGTGCCGGTCGGCTTTCTCGCAGCGATCACGAGAAATCAGGGCGGCGCGGAGCTGACGGAGATGGCCGAGCTTGCCTCCGCGGGCGCTGCGGCGTTCACCGACGACGGGCAGCCGGTGGTCGCGCCGGGCCTGATGCGGCGCGCGCTCCAATACGGCGCCGTCACCGGCCGGCGGCTCGCGCTGCACTGCGAGGAGCCGACGCTCTCGAAGGGCGGTCAGATGCACGAGGGTGCAGTCTCGGCCGAGCTTGGCTTCGAGGGTTATCCGTCGGTTGCGGAGAGCCTGATGGTCGAGCGCGACCTGGCGCTCGCCGCCTACGAGCGGCAGCCGCTGCATCTCCTCCACCTGTCGGCGCGAGAGTCGGTGGAAGCGCTTTCGCGCGCCCAGGTCGCGGGCGTCGCCGCAACGGGGGAGGTGACGCCGCACCACCTCTGCCTGACCGACGAGGCGGTTCGCTCGCTCGACCCGAACGTGAAGATGAACCCGCCGCTGCGGGCCGAGGAGGACCGGCAGGCGCTGATCGCCGGCCTCCGCGACGGCACGATCGGCGCAGTTGCGACCGATCACGCCCCACACGCGCGCCACGAAAAGGAGGTGCCGTTCGAGGCCGCGCCCTTCGGCGTCACCGGGCTCGAGACCGCCTTCTCGGCGCTCTACACGCATCTGGTCGAGCCCGGGCTGCTGAAGCTGGAGACGCTGCTCGAGCGGATGTCCGCGGGGCCGGCGCGGGCGTACGGTTTGGATGCGCCGCGGATCGCCGTTGGCGCGCCCGCGAACCTCGTCCTGCTCGACCTGAAGGCAAGCAGGCGCGTCTCCGAGAGCGATTTCCGTTCGCGCTCGATGAACTCGTGGCTTCTCGGCCAGACGGTCAAGGGCCAGGTGCGGCTGACGATCGCGGCCGGGAGGGTCGCGTTCGAGGGGTGATCGCCGTGGTTCCGACACATCTGGACGCTGCCTCCGAGGCCTATCGCGCCGAAGTCGAGGCCGCGATCGGCGAAGAGGTGGGAGTCCTCGAGTCGTTCGTGCTCGGCTCCGGACTGGTCGGCGGCTACCGGCCCGGCGAGAGTGACCTCGACCTCGTGGTCGTCGTCGACGCTCCGCTCCAGGGCGAGCCTCGCCGCCGCGCGATCGAGCGGATCGCGGCTTTCGAGCGGCCTGGGCGGAGGCTCGAGCTGGTCGTCTACGTGCGAGGGCAGCAGCCGCCCGACTTCGAGCTGAACCTCGAGGTCGACGACGACGGTGCGCGGGAGGCGCCCGACGAGCTCGACCACTGGTTCGTGATCGACGCGGGCATGGCGCAGGAGCGGATCCCGGCGTGGACCGAGTACTTCGAGCCGGTTCCCGAGGATCGTCTGCGCGAGGCAGTCGCGGCCTCGCTCGCCTGGTCGGAGGAATGGCCCGAGCTCGAATTCGCCCGGCTCAACGCCGCTCGTGCACGCCATTACCTCGAGCACGGCGAGTGGCTCTCAAAGCAGGAGGTGAAGCGTTGAAAGGCTTTCTGGCGCTCGAAGACGGCACCGTCTTTGCCGGCGAATCGGTCGGCGCGGAGGGTCTCGCATTCGGCGAGGCCGTCTTTACGACCGCGATGACGGGCTATCAGGAGATCGTCACCGACCCGAGCTTCGCCGAGCAGATCGTCACCTTCACGGCGCCCATGGTCGGAAACTACGGCGTGGAGCACGCGCGCTCGGAGTCGGCGGGCCCGCACGCACGCGGGGTCGTCATGCGCGAGGCGCGTGGGCCGGCCTGGACGGACTGGCTCGTCGAGCACGGGCTCGTCGCCCTCTCTGGGGTGGACACCCGGACGTTGACCCTGCACCTGCGGGATCGAGGCGCGATGCGCGCTATCGCCGTGGCAGGCGACGCGTCGGTCGACGAGGCGCTGCAGGTCGTCGCCGGCCAGCCGCCGATGGCGGGGCGTCCGCTCGTAGCTGACGTCTCGACCAAGGAGCCCTATGTGGCTAGCGATTCGGGCAGAGCCCGAATCGCCGTCGTCGACTACGGCTGCAAGCGCTCGATCCTGCAGCGGCTGGCGGCGGCCGGCGTGGCCGTGACCGTGTTCCCGCACTCCGCACAGGTCCGCGACCTGCACACCTTCGACGGGATCCTGCTCTCTAACGGGCCCGGCGACCCGGAGCCGCTCCACGACGAGGTCGAGACCATCCGGGCTTTGCTCGGGCGGGTTCCGATGCTCGGCATCTGCCTCGGCCACCAGCTGCTCGCGCTCGCGACCGGTCACGAGACCTACAAGCTCCCGTTCGGGCATCGGGGCGCGAACCATCCGGTGCTCGACAAGCGCTCCGACCGAGTGCTCGTGACCAGCCAGAACCACGGCTTCGCGGTCAAGTCGAGCGCGGCCAAGGAGGTCACGCACGTCTCGCTCTACGACGGCACGGTCGAGGGCTTCGACTTCCCGTGGCTTCGCGCCCAATCGGTGCAGTTCCACCCCGAGGCCGGGCCCGGCCCGCACGATGCGTGGCCGCTCCTCGAGGAATGGGTCGGAGAGGTGGCGTATGCCAAGGCGGCGTGACCTCCGTTCGATCTGCCTGATCGGCTCGGGGCCGATCGTGATCGGGCAGGCCTGCGAGTTCGACTATGCGGGGTCGCAGGCCCTAAAGGTGCTGCGCGAAGACGGCTTCCGCACCATCGTCGTCAACTCGAACCCGGCGACGATCATGACCGACCCCGGCTTCGCCGACCGCACCTACCTGGAGCCGCTCGACCTGCACGGCGTCGCCGACGTGCTCGGCCGTGAGCGCCCCGATGCGCTGCTGCCGACGCTTGGCGGTCAGACCGCGCTGAACCTGGCGCTGGAGCTCGTCGCCGCAGGGGTTCTCGAGGCGCTCGATATCGAACTGATCGGCGCCGGCCCCGACGTGATCCGCCGCGCCGAGGACCGCGAGCTCTTCCGCGAGACCGTCCGACTCGCCGGGCTGAAAGTGCCGGAGTCGACGATCGTCACCGATCCCGCAGACCTACCGATCGACTTGAGCTTCCCCGTGATCCTGAGGCCGGCGTTCACCCTCGGCGGCCACGGCGGCGGCACCGCAAGGTCCTGGTCGGAGCTCGAAGGACTCCTCGAGCGGGCCCTGACCGAGAGTCCGGTGCGGCAAGTCCTGGTGGAGGAGTCGCTACTCGGCTGGGACGAGTTCGAGCTCGAGGTGATCCGCGACCGCCGCGACAACGTTGTCATCGTCTGCTCGATCGAGAACCTCGACCCGATGGGGGTTCACACGGGCGATTCGGTCACGGTCGCACCGCAGATGACGCTCTCCGACGAGGCGTACCAGGAGCTGCGGGACGCGGCCGCGGACGTGATCCGCGCCGTCGGCGTCGAGTGCGGCGGCTCGAACATCCAGTTCGCTCGCCACCGCGAGAGCGGCGAGCTGCGGGTGATCGAGATGAACCCGCGCGTCTCGCGCTCGTCGGCGCTCGCTTCGAAGGCGACCGGCTACCCAATCGCCAAAGTCGCTGCCAAGCTGGCGGTCGGTTACACGCTCGACGAGATCCCAAACGACCTAACCGGCACGACGCCTGCGAGCTTCGAGCCGACGCTCGACTATGTCGTCGTCAAGGCGCCGCGCTTTGCGTTCGAGAAGTTCCCGGGCGCCGAGACCGAGCTTGGCACGCAGATGAAGTCGGTCGGCGAGGCGATGGGAATCGGCCGTACCTTCACGGAGGCGTTCCTGAAAGCGATCCGCTCGCGGGAGCTCGACGGCGGCGCGGTCACGCCCTGGGAGGCGCTCGATGCAGTCCCGTCGGGTGTCCATCCCTGGTTCCGGCGGGAGCTGGAGAGCGTGGTCGCGGCCCTCGCGCACGTGCACTCGCTCGACGATCTCGTGGCTGACGACTGGCTACGGCTGAAACGGGTCGGGCTCTCGGACGCCGACATCGCTGCGCGGTGCGGTGCGACGGAGGAACAGGCGCGAGCCAAGCGCCGTTCGTGGGGCGTCAAGCCGTCCTTTCGCCGCGTCGATTCCTGCGCGGGTGAGGTCGAGGCGGGGTCGAACTACCTCTACTCGACCTGGGGCGAGGCCGACGAATGGCCTACGGCCCGTAGTCACCACAACCCTCGCGCAATCGTGATCTTGGGTTCCGGCCCGAACCGGATCGGCCAGGGGATCGAGTTCGACTACTGCTGCGTCCACGCGGCGAAGACGTTCCGCGAGCTGGGCTACGAAGCCGTGATGGTGAACTGCAACCCCGAGACCGTCTCGACCGACTACGACACCTCCAACCGGCTCTATTTCGAGCCGCTTTGCACCGAAGAGGTACTGGCCATCTGCGACCGGGAGCGGCCGGCCGGAATCGTCACGCAGTTCGGCGGCCAGACCCCGCTGAAACTCGCGCGGGCGCTCGAGGCCGCGGGCCACCGCGTCCTCGGCACCTCGCCGGAGGCGATCGACCTCGCCGAGGACCGCGAGCGCTTCGGCGCAATGCTGGACGAGCTGCAGATCCGCTGCCCGGACTGGAGCACCGCGACCGAGCCGGACGAAGCGGTCGCGGCGGCAGAGCGGATCGGCTACCCAGTGCTCGTCCGGCCCTCCTACGTGCTGGGTGGACGTGCGATGCGCGTCTGTTACGGACCCGAGGAGGTTCGCGCGGCCATGGCGGGCGCGCAGGGACGCATCCTGCTCGACCGATTCCTCGAGCAGGCGCTCGAGCTCGACGTCGATGCGCTCTGCGACGGCGAGGACACGTACGTCGCCGCTGTGATGCAGCACGTCGAGGAAGCGGGCGTCCACTCCGGCGACTCCGCTTGCGTGCTGCCCGCGCCGGCGCTGAGCCCGCTCGAGCGGACGTACGTGGAAGAGGTCGTCCGGGAGCTTGGTGCGGCGCTCGGCGTCGTCGGCCTCCTGAATGTCCAGCTCGCGATCGCCGAGGGCGAGCTCTACGTGCTCGAGGTCAACCCGCGCGCCTCGCGAACGGTGCCGTTCGCGAGCAAGGCGAGCGGCATCAATCTCGTTGCCGCGGCCTGTCGCCTCGCTGCGGGTGCGGATCTCGGCGAGCTGGATCTTCCGGCCGATCCGACGCCGGCACAGGTCAGCGTCAAGGCCGCTGTGCTTCCGTTCGCGCGTTTCCCCGGCGCCGACCCGGTACTGGGGCCTGAGATGAGGGCGACCGGGGAGGTGATGGCGACTGCTGCCGACTTCCCGACGGCATTCGCGAAGGCCGAGCGTGCCGCCGGCCGTGCGTTGCCGGTGGGAGGGACGGCCTTCATCTCGGTCTGCGACACACACAAGGAGGCGATCGTTCCGGTCGCCCACGCGCTCGTCGGGCTCGGCTTCGACCTCGTCGCGACGGCAGGAACGGCGCACGTGCTCGCCGCAGCCGGCCTCGCGGTCGAGTACGTCCGCAAGGTGACGGAGCCCGGAGAGGGCCCGACGGTGGTCGACCTCGTTCGCCGTGGGCGCTGCGACCTCGTGGTCAACACGCCGCAGGGCTCGGGCGCTCGGACGGACGGCTACCTGATCCGCGAGGCGGCGCTCGTCGCCCGCGTTCCGTGCATAACGACAATCTCGGGCGCCGCCGCCGCGGTCGAGGCGATCGCCCACGCCCAACCCGAGATTTCCGTCTCCCTCCAGGAGCGAATCAGTGCAGCGCGCGCGAGCTAGGGTCACCGGCGCCGAGCAGGTCGGGCCCTACACGCTGCTGCGGGTCGCCCGCGGCGGCTTCGAGCCGGGAATCCCGGGCCAGTTCTTCATGCTCGAGGCGCCTTCACGGCCGCTGCCTCGGCCGATGAGCCTCTGTCTCGCGCCGCCGGGCGAGCTAGCCTTCCTGATCGATCCAATCGGCCCCGGAACGCGGGCACTCTGCGCGCTGCAGCCGGGCGATCGGCTGGCAATCCTCGGTCCGCTGGGCAACGGCTACCGCCTCGACGTCGAGCGGCCGCTGCTCGTCGGCGGCGGCATCGGCGTCGCGCCGCTTCCATATCTCTCGGACGCGCTCGGCCACCCGCCCGCGATCCTCGGCTTCCGCAGCGACTGGCACGCCGAGGCGGCGCACCTTGTTCCGAATGCGGAAGTCGTGGTCGAACCGACCTACGTCACCGAGGTGCTTTCGCCCGGCCAGGACGTCCTCGCCTGCGGGCCGGAGCCCATGCTCGCAGCGGTCTCGAAGCTGGAGCCGACCGCCCAGCTCGCCTGGGAAGCGCCAATGGCCTGCGGCTACGGCGCCTGCTACGGCTGCGCAGTCGAGATTGACGGGGAGATCAAGCGGCTCTGCGTCGAAGGGCCTGTTCTCGCGGCGGAGGCGGTTGCCGCGTGAACATCCTGAACGCCTCGGGCTGCCTCGACGCGCTGACGGCGCCGAAGGTGGCGCGCTCCCTGGATGCGTTCGTCACGAAAACAGTGACGCCACTGCCACGCGAGGGGAATGCGCCGCCCCGGATCGCCGAGGTCGAGCATGGAATGCTGAACTCGATCGGGCTGGCGAATCCCGGGATCGACCGCTTTCTCGCGCAGACGCTGCCGAGGCTGGCGGAACTCGAGGTGCCGATCTGGGTCTCGGTGGGCGGCTTCGCGGTCGCCGAGTACGCAGACCTCTGCGATCGCCTCGACGACCGCCCCGAAGTCGAGGCGATCGAGCTCAACGTCTCCTGCCCGAACGTCGACGATGTCCCGGCGAGCGTGGGGGAGATCGTCGCCGCGTCGAGGGCGGCGACCCGAAAACCGCTCCACACCAAGCTCTCACCGGCGACGGCGGACATCGCCGAGGTCGCACGTGCCGCCCAAAAGGCGGGCACGGACGGGCTCTCGCTCGTCAACACGATCCTCGGTCTCGCTCTCGACGAGCAGACCTTGAAGCCCCGCCTCTCCCGCGGCGCGGGCGGCCTCTCGGGGGCGGCGCTCAAGCCGATCGCGCTTGCAGCCGTCTATGCGTGCTACGAGGCGACGGGCCTCCCGATCGTCGGGATGGGCGGTATCACCTCGGGCCGCGACGTGCTCGAGCTCGTCGCGGCCGGGGCCGCGTCTGTGGCGCTCGGCACGATCCTGTTCGCCGACCCGGGCGCGCCCGCACGGATCAGAGCCGAGCTTGCAAGCGAAATTGCGAAGCTCGGCGTTGGCGAGATCGACAACGCAATCGGCCTCGCGCACGCCGAATCCGTCGCAATTTCCAAGACCGTTGCGCGCGCTGCAGCGATGTCTGTCCAGTAAACACCCTGCAAATCGAGACCTTTCTTCCTGGTTGACGGCCTCGCCCCACTTGTTAGTATGCGGCGTTCGTGCCAGCGCTCAAGACTCAGGCCCAGGCACCCCTCCGCTCGCTGGATCAGCGTATGGAAGCGCTCAAGCGGGCGAACGACATACGCGTCCGCCGGGCGCAGCTGAAGAAGGACCTCAAAACCGGCGCCGCGAACATCG
>Ga0307305_10000951_pt1 | contig 11147 bp, 12 predicted proteins | sample ER_DNA_186_FD_194512 | JGI IMG/M metagenome (GOLD analysis project Ga0307305, IMG submission 194512) | Bulk soil microbial communities from the East River watershed near Crested Butte, Colorado, United States - ER_DNA_186 | ecosystem: Environmental > Terrestrial > Soil > Floodplain | place... | reverse complement strand
TCCGGAGGTGGTGTGGTCTTCCGACGAGACGGCGACCTACGAAGAGGGTTGTCTGTCGATCCCCGAATACTACGAAGAGGTCGAGCGGCCGAAGGCGGTGAAGGTGAAATTTCTCGATCTCGACCTGAAGCCCCAGGAGATCGAGGCGAGCGGGTTGCTGGCAACCTGCCTGCAACACGAGATCGATCATATCAACGGCGTGCTGTTCATCGACCATATTTCCAAACTCAAGCGCGACATGGTGATGAAGAAATTCAAGAAAGCGGCAAAGAAGACCGAAGGCGTCAAGCCGCTGTCCGAGGATCAGGAGCCTTCGCATCATATCGGCTGACGTCGCCGCGCCGGCGCGCTAAAGGTTTGCCTGAATGCGCCTGATCTTCATGGGCACGCCCGATTTCGCGGTGCCGACACTGGTCGAACTCGCCGCGCGCGGACACGGCATCGTCGCCGTCTATACGCGCGCGCCAAAGCCGGGCGGCCGCGGCCTCGACCTTCAGCCCACGCCCGTCGAGCGCGAAGCACGGCGGCTCTCGCTTGCGGTCCACACGCCGAAAACGCTGAAAGACGAAAGGGCACAGCAAGCTTTCCGCGCGCACGATGCCGATGCGGCCGTCGTGGTCGCGTATGGCCTGATTTTACCGAAGCCTGTTCTCGAAGCGCCACGTCTCGGCTGCTTCAACGTGCATGCTTCGCTGTTGCCACGCTGGCGCGGTGCCGCACCTATCAATCGCGCGATCATGGCAGGCGATGCGGAAAGCGGCGTCACCATCATGAAGATGGATGAGGGCCTCGACACGGGCGCCATGGCGAATGCTGATCGCATGCCAATCGGTCCGGACACGACCGCGGGCGAGTTGCACGATGCCTTGTCGCGTCTTGGCGCCGACCTGATGCCGCGCGTGCTGGCTGCGGCGGGGCGCGAGTCGCTCACGCTCACGCCGCAACCGCAGACGGGCGTCACCTACGCGGAAAAGATTGCCAACACCGAAACGCGCATCGACTGGAAGAAACCGTGGAAAGAAGTGCATGATCACATTCGCGGTCTGTCGCCTTTTCCCGGCGCGTGGTTCGAGCTTGGCGGCGTGCGCGTGAAGGCTTTGCGCTCGACGAAAGGCCCGGGCTCGGGTGCACCTGGCACCGTACTCGACGACAGGCTGACGATCGCCTGCGCCGATGGTGCCGTGCGGCTCACGCAGGTCCAGCGCTCCGGCAAGCAACCGATGGCTGCCGAGGAATTTCTGCGCGGAACGCCGGTGAAAGCCGGCACGTGGGTCAGCTGAAATGCCGCGCTACAAGCTCATCGTTGAATACAATGGCAGGCCTTTCGCCGGCTGGCAGGTCCAGGCCGACCAATTAACCGTTCAAGGTGTGCTGACCGCGGCGGTCGAAGCGCTGTCGGGTGAAAAAACGCTGGTGCAGGGCGCAGGGCGCACCGATGCCGGCGTGCATGCGCACGGGCAGGTCGCGCATCTTGATCTTGCGAAGGCCTGGGACACCGATACCGTACGCGATGCGCTCAATGCGCATTTGCGTCCGCATCCGATTGCCATTCTGTCCGCCGAGCGTGTTGCCGCCGATTTCAGTGCCCGCACGTCGGCGATCAAACGCCGCTACCTCTACCGCATCATCAATCGCCGTGCTGACCTCACGCTTGATGCCGGCCGCGCATGGCGCGTGCCTCGACAGCTCGATACCGATGCCATGCACACGGCGGCGCAGCGGCTGATCGGCAAGCACGACTTCACGACGTTCCGATCAACCGAATGTCAAGCCAAATCGCCGGTAAAAATGCTCGACGTGCTTGCCGTCGAGCGCGATGGCGAGGAGGTGAAAGTGGCCGCAATCGCGCGTTCGTTCCTGCACAATCAGGTGCGCTCGATGGTGGGTTCGCTGGTCTGCGTCGGCGAGGGGAAGTGGAGCGCCGACGATTTGCGCAAGGCACTGGACGCGCGGGATCGGACGGCCTGCGGGCCGGTGGCGCCGCCGGATGGCCTTTATCTGATGCAGGTGGACTACTGAAACGCCGGGTGTTGCCCGGCGATCAGGCGAAATATCGGTCGATGATCTTGCGATAGATGGTGGTCAGCGCCTGCAGGTCGGCGATCGGCACACGTTCGTCGACCTGATGCATGGTCTGGCCGACCAGCCCGAATTCGACGACCGGGCAATAGTGCGTGATGAAACGCGCATCCGAGGTGCCGCCCGTCGTCGACAGCAGCGGCGTGCGCCCCGTCACTTCGGCAACAGCTTTCGCAACAAGTTCGGTGAACGGCCCGGGCTTTGTGAGGAATACGCCGGCGTTCGACGGTTCCCATCGGAATTCGAACTGGATCTTTCCGCCGGCGGGCTTCGCCGCGCACTGTTCGATCAGCTTTTTCAACGAATCGAGCGTGTGCTTGTCATTGAATCTGATATTGAAGCTCGCCCGTGCCTCGCCAGGGATCAGATTGACGGTTTTGTTGCCGACGTCGACGGACGTGAATTCCAGATGCGAGGGCGCAAATTGCGCACTGCCCTGATCGAGCGGCTCGCTTTGCAGCGCGGCGACAAGCGTAACGAGTCCGCGGATCGGATTTTCTGCGCGCTGCGGGTAGGCGACGTGCCCTTGCCTGCCAGTGACAATCAGATGGCCGTTGAGCGAACCGCGGCGGCCGACTTTGATTGTATCACCCAGGGCTTCCTGATTGCTCGGCTCGCCCAGAATGCAGTGATCGAATTTTTCGCCGCGTTCGGCCGTCCATTTGAGTAGCTTGGGCGTGCCGTTGACCGCGATGCCTTCTTCGTCGCCCGTGATCAGGAACGAGATCGAGCCCTTCAGCTTGCCGCCATTTGCTGCGAGATGATCGAGAACGGCCGCGACCGCGCAGGCGATGCCGCCTTTCATGTCGACAGCGCCGCGCCCGTACATTTCGCCGCCGGCAACCGCGCCGGAAAACGGCGGATGCTTCCAGGCTTTCTCGTCGCCCGGCGGCACCACGTCGGTGTGGCCCGCGAAAACCAGGTTCGGCGCCACCGTGCCAATGCGCGCGTAGAGGTTCTCGACGTCGTCGGCGTCGGGCTCGCGGAATGTCATGCGATGCACGCTGAAGCCGGACGCTTTCAGTGTTTTTTCGAGAAACGAAAGCGCGCCGCCTTCAGCCGGCGTCACCGACGGACAGCGCAACAGATCGCGGGCTAAGGTTACGGGGTCGGCGGACACAGTTGGTGGCCCTAGTCCCTCAACAACTCGTTGATGCTTGTCTTCGAACGCGTGCGTTCGTCAACGCGCTTGACGATCACCGCGCAGTAGAGACCGGGGCCGCCGCTTTTGCCCGGCAGCGTGCCTGGCACGACAACGGAATAGGGCGGCACTCCTCCTTGCGTAACCGAACCGGTTTCGCGATCGACGATGCGAGTCGAGGCGCCGAGATAAACGCCCATCGACAGCACCGCGCCTGTGCGCACGATGACGCCTTCCGCCACCTCGGATCGCGCGCCGACAAAGCAGTTGTCCTCGATGATGACCGGCCCAGCCTGCAGCGGCTCGAGGACCCCGCCGATGCCGGCGCCGCCGGAAATATGGCAGTTCTTACCGATCTGCGCGCAGCTTCCGACCGTGGCCCAGGTGTCGACCATGGTGCCGGAATCGACATAGGCACCAAGATTCACAAAAGACGGCATCAGCACGACGCCGGACGCGATGAAAGCCGAGCGGCGCACCACGCAACCGGGCACTGCGCGGAAACCCGCCTTGCGGAATCGCGCGGCGTTCCAGCCCTTGAATTTGGAGTCGACCTTGTCCCACCACACCGCCTTGCCCGGCCCGCCGGGAACGACGCTCATGTCGTTGAGGCGAAACGACAACAGCACGGCCTTCTTCAGCCATTGATTGACGTGCCATTGTCCGTTGGCGTCGCGCTCGGCGACACGCACTTGTCCGGTATCGAGCAGGTCGAGCGCGGAATTCACCGCCTTGCGCACGGCACCCTTGGTCTTCGGGCCAATCTTGTCGCGGCCTTCAAAGGCATCGTCGATGACGCGTGCAACCTTGTCGGTAGACATGGCGGCTCCGGTTCGTTCGCTGCGGTTTGTCGATGGCGGGGCAGGGGATGTCAAGCCGCGCTCACCGGGCTAAGCTTGCGGCGAGGGAGAAATGCTCATGAATCTGCAATTCATGCGCCTCGGTTCAATCTTCGTGGCCTTGGCGCTCAGTGCCGGCAATGCTTTTGCCCATCATGTCATGGGCGGCCGGACCCCGGCGACCTTCGGCGAAGGCATGTTGTCCGGCCTCGGTCACCCGATCATCGGCCTCGACCATTTTGCCGCCGTGGTGGCGGTGGGCTGCATCGCCGCCATGCACGCCGCGGGGGCTTCGCCCGTCGTTGCCTTCATCGTGGCGATGATGGCCGGTGTCGCGCTGCTTTTGAATGGTGCGACCGTGCCGGCGGCAGAAATTCTGGTTGCGCTTTCCGTCATCGCGCTCGGGGTGCTGATGCTGAGCCGGCGGCAGATGTCTGTCGCTGCCGCGCTTCTGTTGTTCGCGCTCGTCGGCCTCGTGCACGGTTACGCGCTGGGCGAGTCGATCTTTGGCGCCGAACAATCTCCGCTTTATGCGTACTTGCTCGGCCTTGCGGTCATTCAAAGTGCGATTGCACTGGTCGCCATGGCGATCACGCGCCGCCTTGCCGGACAATCCGGAGATCTTTCGCCGTTGCGGCTGGTCGGCGCGGGGATTGGCGGTATCGGCTTGCGGTATTGATGCAGCAGATTGTGCCGGCGGCCTGATCAGCGTCGCACAATTTCTTCCAGAAAACGGGTGAGATCGTCGGTCAGATGATCGACGTAAGGCGCATCACGTCCCTCGAGCTCCCAGGCTTCGCGAAACACTTCACGCTGGTCTTCCGGCACCACCAGCACGGTGGTCATGCCCAGCGCATGCGGTGTCTCGAGGTTACGCGCCAGGTCCTCGAACATCGCCGCTTTCGCAGGGTCGACACCATGGCGCGCGAGAAAGCGCTGGTAGACTTGCGGCAGCGGTTTCGGATCGAGGTTCGCGGCAGCGATATCGAATACATCTTCGAAGTGGTGATGAATGTCGAGCTTTTGCATTACCGCGTCGGCGTGCTTGCGCGTACCGTTGGTGAGGATCAGCTTGCAGCCTGGGAGTTTCTCCAGTGTGGCACCGAGCGCCGGATTCGGCTCAAGCGGTGAGTGATCGATCGTGTGAACGAAGTCGAGATAGTCATCGGGGCTCATGCCATGCTCGGTCATCATCCCGCGCATGGTCGTGCCGTAACGTTTGTAATAATCCTTCTGGAGACGGAAGGCTTCGTCTTTGGACACTTTCAGAAAATTCGCGACATAGGCGCGAATGCGCTCATCACTTGCTGCCAGAGATTGAGGTGATGCGGGGTAGAGCGTGTTGTCGAGATCGAACACCCAGGTTTCGATGTTGCCGAAACCGCGCGGCGCCTGAGCGGACCTTGTCGACACGGAGCTATGGTTCCTTGAAGCGCACGGTCATTGACGGTTTGCCGGCCAGATCGATCACGGCAAAACCGGCGGCATTCAGACCGCGCGACGCACAATCCTTGTGGTCGGCCAGTTCGAAACGTCCGTCCCGCGTGCACAACGCGACCGTGCCGCCCCAGGCGAGCGGTGCATCGCCGCGTTTGACCGGACGGCCATTGGCGTCGATCGCTTCCGCATAGCTGTAAAGCTTGTATGGATCGCCGCGTACGTCCGGCCGCACGCATTGACCCGCCTCGACGCGATACCAGCCGCGGGTGACGATCGCTCCCATCTCGACGATGCCGAGCGAGGCCATCACCGCGTTGTGTCGTTGCACCAGGAGAAGCCGACGCCCTCGGGGTTGCGCGCCGCTTCGACCAGAACGTCGAAGAAATTCGCGCCCGAAGCCGCATCGGCGGCAAGCTTGCGGTCGTTGATAAATTTCGTGATGGCGGCCTGCGTCTTTGTCCCCTGCACGCCATCAATCGGGTAGGCGTTGTAACCGGAAATCACGAGCAGGCGCTGGATTCCTGCAAGCCGAGCCTGTGCGTCGTCGTAGTCGGCTTCTTCCGCGAGGTTGACGACCGGGCCTTTCGGCGATTCGGCCGGCTTGGCCGCGCTGAAATGGGCTTGCTGGTTTGCCGGGCAACCGCGCGCGTTCGGAATTTCGAAATCGCCGTTGCGGGCGCAAAATCGGCGTCGCCGTTTTGTGGCAGCGGCGCAGCGCCATAGACGGACGGCGTGCGCGCATGCAGATAAACCATATCGGCATCGAGCGGCCCGTCCATCACTTGCCGGCATTGGCCGGGATCGAGGCGATACCAACCGCGTGTGACGACATTCGCGCGTTTTTCGACGCCGATCGCCGCTTCCATCCGAAAGCTGGTGCGGTTGCACAATGTCTGTTCGGCGTGGACTTGCGTGGTCGCAAGCACGGCAATTGGCGCGGCAATCATGGCAATGAAACCGCGAATCATGCCGAGCATGCTAGATCGCATCTGAGCGTCGCGGAACCGGCATCTCGCCGGCGCGCGAGGAATGTGCAGGCAGAAATTGCGTCAGCGATGCATCAGCGTGCCGACGCCATGGTCGGTCAGCAATTCCAGCAGGACGGCATGCGGCACCTTGCCGTCCATGATGACGACGCCTTCCACGCCCTGGTCGAGTGCGTAGATGCAGGTCTCGACTTTCGGAATCATACCGCCGGAAATCGTACCGTCGGCAATCAGCTTGCGTGCATCGGCCATCGACAGTTCGGCAATGAGGTTCTTCGACTTATCGAGCACGCCGGGGACGTCGGTCAGTAACAATAAACGCTTGGCCTTGAGCGCGCCGGCAATGGCGCCAGCAAAGGTGTCGGCATTGACATTGAAAGTGCCGCCATTGGCGGAGGTCGCCACCGGTGCGAGCACCGGGATCATTTCCCGGCCGATGACCTGATTGAGCATGGTCAGGTCGACTTTTTCCGGCTCGCCGACGAAGCCGAGGTCGACGACCTTCTCGATGTTGGAATCAGGATCGACGACAGTGCGGCTGACCTTGCGCGCCTGCACCATATTGCCGTCCTTGCCACACAGTCCGATCGCCTTGCCGCCCGCCGCATTGATGTAGCCGACGATCTGCTTGTTGATCGAGCCGGCCAGAACCATTTCGACGATCTCCACGGTCTTGTCATCGGTGACGCGCAATCCGGCGGCGAATTCCGATTTGATGCCGAGCTTTTTGAGCATAGCTTCGATCTGCGGACCGCCGCCATGGACCACCACCGGGTTGATGGCGGTCTGTTCGAGCAGGACGATGTCCCGGGCAAAATCGCGCGCCATCTGCTCCTGGCCCATGGCGTGGCCGCCGTATTTCACAACGACGATCTCCTCGTCGTAGCGCTGCATATGCGGCAGCGCTTCGACGAGGATGCGGGCCTGCTCTAGCGGGTCGATCTTGGGCGCTTTGCTCATTGCTTCGGCCTCATTTGCCGGGCGGTTCTAGCCGATCGGGCAGGGGCACGACAATGCGTCAGGCCTTTCTTTCCTCCAGCAGGCGGGCAATGGCCGCGCGCAATTCGGGGATCCCGGCTCCGTCGCGGGAGGATGTCGAAAGCACGGTCGGGAAGGCGGCCGGACGCCGGGCGAGGGCCGCTTCGACTTCGGCAATGCGCTCGCGCAGCTCCGAAGGCTTCACCGCATCGCATTTTGTCAGAACAATTTGATGACTGACGGCGGACTGGCCCAAGGCATCAAGCGCCGCATCGTCGGCCGTCTTGAGGCCGTGGCGGGCGTCCACCAGCACATAGACGCGGGCCAGATTGCTGCGGCCGCGCAGGAACGCATCGATCAGCTCGGTCCATGCCGCGATCTTGGATTTCGCCGCGGCGGCGTAGCCGTAGCCCGGCATGTCCACGACGTTGAGGCTGCCGCCGCCGGTGAAGAAGATGAGCTCCTGCGTGCGGCCCGGCGTTTTCGAGATACGTGCGAGGGTCTTGCGGCCGGTGAGCGCGTTGATCAGGCTCGATTTGCCGACATTGGAGCGCCCCGCAAAGGCAATCTCGACCCCGCGCATCGGCGGCAGCGACACAGGTGTGCCCGCCGCCGCAACGAAGCGCCATTCTCCGGCGAACAGGCGCCGGCCGGTCTCGATTTCGTGTCGGGTGAACTCGGGTGCCATCACACATTCTCTAGCGGTCATTCCGGGTCCGGCCTTCGGGCGGCCCGGAATGACGCAATGAAAGAATTGGAGTGTGTCGCAGGCTGCGTCTAGGACGCCTTCTTCTTCACGAACATCGCCTTGATGTTGTCGAACAATTCAATTTTGGCGCCGTGCTTGCGCATGATGACGCTCTGCTGCAGCACCGAAAGCGTGTTGTTCCATGCCCAATAGATCACCAGTCCGGCCGGGAAGCTCGCCAGCATGAACGTGAAGAGCAGCGGCATCCAGTTGAAGATCATCGCCTGCGCCGGGTCCGGCGGCGCCGGGTTGAGCTTCATCTGCACCCACATGGTCACACCCATGATCAGAGGCCACAGGCCGAGATGCAGGAACTGGCCGATCACCGGCAGTACGGTGGGATCGACCGGAATCAGGCCGAACAGGGTGAAGATGTTAGTGGGGTCTTGCGCCGACAGGTCGTGAATCCAGCCGAAAAACGGCGCGTGGCGCATTTCGATGGTGACGAAGAGCACCTTGTAGAGCGAGAAGAACACCGGAATCTGGATCGCGATCGGCAGACAGCCGGCGAGCGGATTGATCTTCTCCTTCCGGTAGAGCTCCATCAGCTCCTGCTGCTGCTTGGCCTTGTCGTCGGCATAGCGCTCCCGGATTGCCGTCATCTGCGGCTGCACCGCCTTCATCTTCGCCATCGAGGCGTAGGATTTGTTGGCGAGCGGGAAGAAGGCGATCTTGATCAGCACGGTGACGATCAGGATGGCGAGACCGAAATTGCCGACCAGCCGATAGAAGTAGTCCATGACAATGAACAGCGGCTTGGTGATGAAGTAGAACCAGCCCCAGTCGATCAGCAGATCGAAGCGATTGAGCTTGAGCTGCTGGTCATAGCCGTTGACGACCTGCACTTCCTTGGCGCCGGCAAACAGCCGGGCATTGGCGGCAGTGGTCGCGCCCGGTGCAATCGTCTGTGCGTCGAGCAGATAATCGGTCTGATAGGTCTTGATATTGCCCAGCATGCCGGTCGAGAAACGCGCTTTCAGGCGCGCGGCGGGGTCCGGCAGCAGCGTGGCGGCCCAGTATTTGTCGGTAATGCCGAGCCAGCCGTTGGTCACGTCGAAGTTGACGAGCTTCTTTTCCTCGATGCTCTTGTAGGTGAATTCCTGCAGCCCGGAATCGCCGAGGACGCCGATCAGTCCCTCATGAAGAATGTAATAGCCGAGCGTCTGCGGCGTTCCATGGCGCGATATCAGCGCATAAGGATAAAGAGTGACCGAGTTCGTGCCCTTGTTGGTCACCTCATCCTTGATGGTGAAGAGGAATTTGTCATCGACCGCGATCGTGCGGCGAAACTCGAGACCTTCGCCGTTGTCGTAGGTCAGTGTCACAGGCTGGCCGACGCCGAGCGCGCCCGAGCCTGCCCGCGTCCAAACAGTGTCCGCTGTCGGCAACTTGAGGTCGGAGCCGCCGCCTCCGGTCCAGCCGAATTCAGCGTAGAAAGGATCCGCAGTGCCTGAGGGCGAAAGCAGGATCACCGGCGGCGATTTCGGATCGACGGTTTCGCGGAACCGCACAAGCGCAAGATCGTCGATGCGTGCGCCCTTGAGCGCGATCGAGCCCTGCACGTTATCGGTCGCGATCGGAACGCGCAGTGAGGCGGCCAGCGCCGCAGCCCGATTGACCGGCGCGGCGGCCGAGGGTGCGGCCGCGTGACCGGGAACCTGTGGCGAACCGGGTTGTGCGGGTGCCTGCGGCGGCTGGCCTGGTTGCGCCGGTGTCGGCGCTCCCTGCTTTTGCTGTTGGGTCTGCAACTGCTCCTGCCGCGCCTTCTCCTGCGGCATGCCGACGAAATATTGCCAGCCGATAAGCACGAGCGCCGAGAGCACGATGGCGAGAATGGTATTCTTATTGTCGTTCATCACGATTCCGTTTTGCCATTGCGTCTTGCATGCACACGCCGCAACGCCCCTTCGAAGTCCTGCGTCATCACGGCGAACGGCTGGCTGAGTGCCGCGCGCCGTCCGACCAGAACGTAGTCATGCCCGGCCTGAAGCCGGCTTGCGGCCGAGAGCCGCACGATCTCGCGCAAGCGACGACGAACGCGGTTCCGCTCGACCGCATTCCCGACCTTTTTTGACACGGTAAAGCCCAACCGTGCCGGTTCCGTGTCACGGCGCTTGCGTGCCTGCAACACGAATGCCGTTGCCGGCACCTTGATCCCTGATGCCGCGGCGAGGAAATCCGCCCGTTGCCCTAATCGCTCCATGGAAGGCGCGGCGGCTTTCGTCGCCGTTAGGCAGACAGCCGCTTGCGTCCTTGTCCCCGACGTCCCGACAGGACTTTGCGCCCGCCCTTGGTTGCCATGCGCTTGCGGAAACCGTGACGGCGCTTGCGTACAAGCTTGCTCGGTTGATAAGTCCGCTTCACGTTTCAGTTCTCCGCTGTCGCTGTGGGGAAGGAGGACATCGTCCTCGAAACGCCTTGAAACCCGAAATTTCGGGCCAGCACATGAGTTCGCGCGGCTTATAAGGGAGGGGCTTTGGCCCGTCAATGAGACGCTGTCGTGTGGTTTTCGAGGTCAATACGCCTCACAAGGCGGTGAGAGAGCCCGGCCCGGTCGGGAGCTCGTGTATAAAGCGTCAATGCCAGGACCGGCCCCCGCCATCGATCATCCCGGTTTCGCCCGCCGGATTCTGCCTTTGGCAGCGATCATCGCCCTAGCGGGAGTGGCCTATCTCATCAGCGGCGGTATCTCGCTCGAATCCCTGGTGCGCCACCGCGCAGCGGTCGATGATTTCGTCGCCTCGCATCGGTTGCTGGCCGTCCTCGTCTATATGGGCGTCTACATTCTCGTCGTCTCGGTCTCATTGCCGGGAGCCGCGTTTCTGACCGTCACCGGTGGCTTTCTCTTCGGGATTGCGGTCGGCGCCACGGCCGCTGTTATCAGCGCCACCATAGGCGCCACACTCATATTTCTGGTGGCCCGCACGGCGCTGGGC
>Ga0307305_10000950_pt1 | contig 11149 bp, 13 predicted proteins | sample ER_DNA_186_FD_194512 | JGI IMG/M metagenome (GOLD analysis project Ga0307305, IMG submission 194512) | Bulk soil microbial communities from the East River watershed near Crested Butte, Colorado, United States - ER_DNA_186 | ecosystem: Environmental > Terrestrial > Soil > Floodplain | place... | reverse complement strand
CGGCCGCCGCGGTGGTCGTCGCGATCGCGATCGCGCTTCCCAACGTCGGCGGCGGGAACAAGGGCGCCGAGGAGGATTCCGCGGCGCGGGTGGCAGTTGGGGCGGCCGCTCAGGACGCCGGGTCCGGAGCCCCCGAGGTCGTTGACAAGAACTACGGCGCGAAAGACCTCCAGCGTCTCGCCAGTGCCGTGGCGTCGGACACCGCGACCGCTGAAACTGCGCCGCAGTTCGCTCAAGCCGATTCCGCCGCCGCCGGTTGCGTGGGCAAAGCCTTCAAAGGGCAGCCTCTCGGTCAGTTGACTCGTCTGATCCAAGCCAAGTTCGAGGGCCGTCCGGCCTATATCGCCGTCTACCTCGAGGGCCCCGGTGCGGGTGAGCCCGCCGACACCGCGGCCGTCTGGGCGGCCGCCAAGGACGACTGCAGCATCCTTTCCTTCGCCTCCGCTCGCATCTAGGGCTCCGGCCCCCCCGGCGCCGAGGGAAGGAACCGCCTGAGGTCTGGCGTTCAGGTCGTATGGGAGGATTGGCACGCATGACGACTGAAGGCACGAACGACGTCCGGAACGTGATCGTGATCGGGTCCGGCCCCGCCGGGTTCACGGCCGCCCTCTACGCCGCGCGGGCCAACCTCGAACCCCTGGTTCTGAAGGGCCTCGAAGCCGGAGGCCAGTTGATGCTCACCACCGACGTCGAGAACTACCCGGGCTTCGTCGACGGGATCCTGGGTCCGGAGCTCATGGACCAGATGGAGAAACAGGCGGCTCGCTTCGGGGCGGAGATCCTGTCGGTCCACGTGACCCGGGTCGACCTTTCGTCCCGGCCGTTCGGCGTCTGGGCGGGTGATCAGGAGTGGCGCGCGCGCACGATCGTGATCGCGACGGGCGCGACCGCCAGGTGGCTCGACGTGCCCGGCGAGGAGAAGCTCCGTGGCCGGGGGGTCTCCGCGTGCGCGACGTGCGACGGCTTCTTCTTCCGCGACCGCGAGCTCGTGGTCGTCGGTGGGGGCGACTCGGCGATGGAGGAGGCGACGTTCCTCACGAAGTTCGCGTCCAAGGTCACGATCGTTCACAGGCGGGACGAGTTCCGCGCCTCCAAGATCATGCAGGAGCGCGCCCTGGCCAATCCCAAGATCGAGGTGAGCTGGAACGCGGAGGTGGTGGAGGTCCTCGGCGACGACGCCGTGACCGGTGTGCGTCTGCGCGACACCATCACGGGAGACACGAGGGAGTTCCGCACGGACGGCGTCTTCGTCGCGATCGGCCACACGCCGAACACCGAGCTCTTCCGCGACTCGTTGGAGCTCGACGCCGACGGGTACATCGTCGTCCGAGAGCCGCGCACCCACACGTCCGTCGAGGGGGTGTTCGCGGCGGGCGATGTCACCGACCGGATCTATCGTCAGGCGGTGACCGCCGCCGGACAGGGATGCAAGGGCGCGATGGATGCGGAGAAGCTGCTCGAGGCCGAGGCGCACTCCCAGGCCCGCGAGGGGAATCTCCACAGCGAGCCGAGCGTTCAGACCAGGGCGTAGACCGCCGGCAGACCCACGGCGGTCCCGAGAGGAGAAGAGATGTCCAACATCGGAGACGTGACCGATACGGAGTTCCAGGCGAGCGTGCTGGACTCGGAGACCCCGGTCCTCGTGGATTTCTGGGCCGAATGGTGCGTGCCGTGCCACATGGTCTCGCCGGTCGTCGAGGAGATCGGCCAGGAGAAGGGGCACGACCTGAAGGTCGCGAAGTTGAACATCGACGACAATCCGGACGCCACCAGAACCTATGGCGTCATGTCGATCCCCTCCCTCATCCTCTTCAAGGCGGGCGTAGAGGTCGTGAGGGTCACGGGCGCACGACCCAAGGACGCCATCCTGCGAGACCTCGACCCGCACCTGTCGTAGGACCGCATCCCCACGCGGCGTCCACGGCGGTTGCCGTTGCGCAGCGCGCCCACGCAGACTCGGACCGATGCACATCTATCGCGTGGGCGACCGAGGTCCGGAGATCACGGACATCCAATCGAGGCTGACTGCGCTCGGAGCCGTCGTGGACGACGCCGAGCGCGACGGCACGTTCGGCTCGTCCACGGAGGCCGCCGTCCGATGGTTCCAGCGGGACCGACACCTGCAGGTCGACGGCCTGGTCGGCCCCGACACGTGGGAACAGCTCGTGGAGGCCGGGTGGCAGCTCGGCGATCGCACCCTGTATCACCGGGCCCCGATGTTCCGAGGCGATGACGTCCGCGAGCTCCAGCGCATGTTGAACGCCCTCGGCTTCGACTGCGGCAAGCAAGACGGACTGTACGGTCCGTGGACCGACGCCGCGCTCCGGCTGTTCCAACGCAACGTCGGAGACGAACCCGACGGGATCGTGGGACCACACACGCTCTCGGTCCTTCGTCGGATGAGGCCGCTCGAAGCGGTTCCCTCGCGCGCCCTGGTCCGCGAGCGAGAAGAGCTGAAGGCGTCTCGAGGGCCGATCGAGGGACGGGTGATCGCGGTCGACATCGGTGAAGGCCCGGACGGTGGCGGCGCGGTTCATCGTCGCTCTGCACAGGCGCTCGTCGCGGCGCTTCAAGCGGTTGGTGCCGATCCGAAGCTCCTCGCGATCGGCGAAGACGCGGCCGCGCCGTCGGATCGCGCCCGGCTTGCGAACGAGGCCGGCGCGGCCGCGTCGATCACCGTCGAGCTCACGGCCCGGGACCGCGAAGGTGACGGTGGCCCGGTCTGTTCCTACTTCGGAAGCCGCACCACACACTCGCCTTCGGGATTGGTTCTGGCGCAACTTATCCTGGAAGAGCTCGAAGCCGAGTTCGGCCTTCGCGGCAAGGTCCGCCCACTCACGATCGCACCGCTCCGTGAGACGAGGATGCCCGCCGTCCAGGTCGAGCCGCTCACGGGGGCCGGAGAACATGAACATGGGATGTTGAGGGACCCCGATCTTCCGTCACGGCTCGCCCGTGCGGTGGCGGCCGGCGTGGGCCGCTTCTTCTCGGGTTAGCCGGCTCTTCGGCGAGCGAACAGCGCGAGTATCAGACCCAGGAGCGCGCCGAGAAGTGATGCCCTGACAGCTCGCTCTCGTTCCGTCGGATACGACCGTGCCTCCTCCACGCCGGTAGGCTAGTCGTCGGACCGCATCCTGGGAGGAAGCTCGACCGTGTCAACAGCCGGACCCGTCTTGATCGTCCTCACTCTCGGGCTCGCGGCGCTCGTCTTCTGGATCTGGGCCATCGTTGATGTAGTCAAGGTACCTGACGATTCGATGTTCAAGGCCGGGAACAAACTCATCTGGGTACTCGTGATCGTGTTCGCCGGCGTGATCGGAGCCATCATCTATCTCGTGGTCGGGCGTCCCGAGCCGGGCAGCCAACCGATGAGGCCGTCGCCGATGGGTCCCAACCAGCCGCCGCCCCCTCCGCCCGGCGCCCTCGGCTGACGTCGTCGATCTCCGCGAAGGATCGAGGAGAGCTGGACTCCCTCATCCGAGTGTGTTCAGGCGTGCCGGCGCTGCCCCTTGTGTGATGACATCACTCAGTCGGGGGCGAGACCTGGTCCCGAGCCGACGATCTCGGACACGATTCGGTCGAGGTCGTCCGCGGACCCGAAGTCGATCAGCACCTGACCTCGTCGGCGCCCCATCCGGATCACGACCCGCGTTGCGAGCTGCTCGGACAAGATCTCTTCGACCTCGGCGAGGTTGGGATCCGCCGGATCCGAGCGGGCGGCCTCCTTCTTCCGAGCGGGCTCGGCCGGCGCCTCGATGAACCGACGCACGATCTCTTCGGTCTCGCGGACGGAGAGGTCCTCCGCCGCGACGCGGAGTGACAGGGAGGTGATCGCCTCCTGGTCGCCCAATGCGAGGAGCGCTCGCGCATGCCCCGCGGAGATCTTCTCGTCCGTGAGGAGCTGCTGGACCTCGAACGGAAGCGCAAGGAGTCGGATCGTGTTCGCGATGTGAGATCTGGAAACACCGACCCTGTCCGCGAGCTCCTCCTGCTTCAGCCCGAGCTCGTCGAGGAGCTGCCGGAAGGCCTCTCCCAGCTCGATCGGGTTGAGGTCCTCTCGGTGGATGTTCTCGATCAGTGCTTCTCTGAGTAGGTCCGAGTCATCCGAATCCCGCAGGACGACAGGGACGGTGGCCAGCCCTGCGAGCTTGGCGGCGCGGAGCCTCCTCTCCCCCGTGACGACTTCGTAGCCCTGACCGGTCCTGCGCACGACGATCGGCTGCAAGATCCCCACCTCGCGGATCGATGCCGCCAGCTCTTTCAGCGTCTCGTCGTCGAACCGGCTCCTCGGCTGCTTCGGATTCGGCGCGATCGCGTTCGCAGGGACCTCGAGGAGTCCCGTGCTCGCCTCGCCAGCTTCAGGTGCGCCGGGGATCAGCGCCGAGAGCCCGCGTCCGAGACCCCCTCGTTTGGACATCAATCGCCTCCCTTGCGGAACATTCGCCACCGGCGCTTGTGGCCTCTCTCGTCATCGAGCGTCGCTCCGATGTCCGCGATGCCCTCTCGCATCTCGTTCGACCCGGGCGAGGGTGGCGCCACTTCCCGCGACCCCTGGATGTCGATCTCGGAGTTCCCGTCGATCACGACCACCCTGCGCTGGGGGAGTTCGCCGGGAGCAGCCGGGCTCGAGGGCGGCTTTACCCTGGGCTCAGGTTGGGCTGGAGGCTCTTCCCACAGTTCCTCATCCGAGAGCTGAGGATTCGGCGGCGGTGCCGGATCCGGCTTCACACTTGGGGCGGCCTTCACGCGTGGGACGGCCTCGATCGTTGGAGCGGCCTCGATCGTTGGAGCGGCCTCGATCGTTGGAGCGGCCTCCGGTTCGACGCCTTCGCGTTTCGGCTCCGCTTCGATTGACGTTCCGGAAGGGTGATCGGCCTTCTCCTCGGCGGGATCATGCTCCTGGGAGCTCTGCTCGTCCTGCTCCCCTGCGCCATCCCCATCGGGGAGCGGCCCCGCCTCATCGACCGTCACGACGTCGTCCATCGGAGCCATCACGCCAACCGATATCTCGTCGTAGTGCGGCATCGGTGTGTCCGGTGGCGGCCGGAGCGCGACCTCGCGGGCGAGTTGACGATAGGCCTCGGCCCCCTTGGACTTCGCGTCGTAGATGGTGATCGGTTGTCCGAAGCCCGGGGCTTCGGACAAGCGCACGGTCCGGGGGATGATGACTCCGTAGACGAGGTCGCCGAAGTACTTCTGCACCTCTTGCACGACCTGCTCGGAGAGCTTGGTGCGAGCATCGAACATCGTCATCACGATGCCCGACAGCCTGAGGCCCGCGTTGATGTTCTGTTGAACCAAGGAGACGTTGCGCAGGAGCTGCCCCAGTCCCTCGAGGGCGTAGTACTCGCACTGGATCGGGACGATCAGCTCCTCCGCGGCGGTGAGCGCGTTGATGGTCAAGAGGCCCAATGAGGGAGGGCAGTCGAGAAGGATGAAGTCATACACACCCTCACTGACCGGTTCGATCGCCTTCTTGAGCCTCGACTCGCGTGAGAACTGAGACACGAGCTCGATCTCCGCACCCGCCAGGTCGATGGTGGCGGGCACCGCATGCAAACGCTCCACTGGGGTCGGGACGATGGCGAGATGGATGTCGGCTTCCGAGACGACGACGTCATACACCGTTACCTCGCGGGCATCGTGACGGATCCCCATCCCGGTGGATGCGTTGCCCTGGGGATCGAGGTCCGCCACGAGCACCCGATAGCCGATATCTGCGAGCGCGGCCCCAAGACTCACGGCGGTGGTGCTCTTGCCGACCCCGCCCTTCTGGTTCGCGATCGCGATGATCCGAGCCCGTCCCGGGACTTCTGGCACGACCGGCCCTTGCTTCCTGGAACGCTTCGGCTTGGCAGGCGTGGGGGCGTGGGGAGTGGAGGTCTCCACGGGTTGAGACGTGCTGGCGGAAGCCTTGCTCACTGTCGGGTCATGATAACGATGGGCCCGCCGCTTTCAAGGGTCGCCTCGCCGACGGCCCTCACAGCGGCCCCTGAGGGCGCCTCCCCCAGCGTGAAGCTCCTGCCGGCCCAGTAGAGCAGTTCCCCCTCGGGATCAAGCAGAGCTTGGGCGACCTCCCACGTGCGGGAGAGGTCACCGAATCCCCTCGCCAGGCACACGTGGAACCCGGGGTCGAGACCTTCTGCGGGTTCGGGGAAGACTCGCACGTTGGGCAGCCGGAGCCTCTCGACGACGAGCTCGAGGAAGGCGGCTCTAACCTGCCGGGGCTCGGTGAGCGTGACCTCGAGGTCGGGTCTGACCACCGCGATGGGGAGGCCGGGGAGCCCGGCTCCGGACCCGAGGTCGACGACCCGCTCGGCATCCAGCGAGATGTAAGGCATCGCCCGGAGGCTGTCCAAGATGTGACGGGTTCGGAGATGGCCGCTGTCGGAGGCGGCGACGATCCCACGGGGGACCGCCTGACTCAGGAGGAGCTCCTCATAGAGAACGAGCCTCGCGCGCTGGGTGTCGGAAAGCTCTTGGGGAGTCCAACCCTCATGTTTCACGTGAAACACGGCCTCTCGGAGCTGTGGCCGATCCGGGGGAGTTACGTGGGCCGTACGACCACGAATCGGTCGGGGTCGACGCCTTCAGAGATGCTCTCCAGTCCTTCGAACTCGGCGACCACATCATGGACCAATTTGCGCTCGTAGGCGTTCATCGGGTCCAAAGCCTCCTCCGTTCCGGTTCTCTGAACCCGCTCGGCGACCTCGCGAGCACCTTCGACCAGCCGCTCCTCCTGGCGCTTCCGATAGTCGCCGACGTCGACCAGCACGCGGATCCGGTCGTCCAGGCGTCGGCCGACCGCGGTTCGGGCGAGCTCCTGGATGGCATCCAGCGTCTGGCCGTGGCGGCCGATGAGCAACGCCATATCGTCTTCCGGGCCCTCGACGATATCGATGTAGACGTGACCCCGGTGGGTCGTCGGTTCGGCGATGGCGTCGATCCCCATCCGCTCGAGGAGCTCCTCGACGAAGTCGGCGACGGCGTCTGCTTGCTCTTCCAAGTCCACGTCGTCCATGTCCGACAACTGATCCCCCTGGTCGTGTCCAGGCACGCCCGGCTCCTGTTCCATCTCCCCTACCTCCCGGACCGTTTCGGGCGGTTCGGACGGTTCGGGCCGGACCCCTTGGGCCGTCCCGAGCCCCCACCTTTCGTACCCTTCCCGGTCCCGGTTTGCCCCTTCCCGGTTGTTCGGGGCGGTGGCTTCCGCAGGGTTGGCGGAGGGTCACCTTGACGGCGCTTCCGCTCCTGATCGGCCCGCTCCATCATCTTCCCCACGAAGCCGCTCCTCGGCTTGTCCGGCTTGCTCGAGGCCGCCTTCGCCTTGGCGGCTGCGATCCGGCGTTCCATCGCCTCGGGGCCGATGTGCCCGAGGCGAAGCATCACCGATTGCTGGCCGATCTGGAAGAGGTTGGAGACCGTCCAATAGAGCACCAGGCCGGCCGGGAATTGGAAGCCGAAGATGCCGAACATCACCGGCATGATCTTCGTGATGATCTGCGTCTGCTGGTTCTGAGCCGATGCGGGCGTGGCCTTCTGTGTTTGCCGGCTCGAGTAGAAGGTGGTGGCGATCATGATCGCCAGCATCACAAAGTACGGGATCCGATCCGCGCCTGAGTTCCCGCAGTCCAGTGTGTCGCCGCTCGGCTTGCGCTCCGTGTTGAGCACGGGGACGGTCTTGCCCGCCGTTTGCGCCGAGCACTGCAGGTTCATGAAGAGGAAATGCAGCCCGTCTTGGTTGTGGTGCGTCACGTCGATGAACAGCTGCGAGTTCTCAGGGAGATGGTTGTTGTGGTACTGAACCACCCCGGGATTCTCCGGGTCCGCGGGCAAGGGGATCGGCGCCCGGATGACCGAGTACATCGCGATGAGGATCGGGAACTGGAGGAGGAGTGGCAGGCATCCGCCGAGTGGGTTCACCCCGTACTCCTGATAGAGCTTCATCGTCTGCTCTTGGATCTTCTGTTTGTTCCCCTTGAACTTCTTCTGGATCTCCTTGATCTTGGGTTGCAAAGCCTGCATGGCCTGCATCGACTTGATCTGCTTGATGCCGAGCGGAAGTAGCACGATCCGGAAGACGATGGTCAGGATGATGATCGCGAAGCCGAAGTTCCCGGTGATGTCGTACAGGCGGGCCAGCAGCCAGCCGATCGCGTTGAGCAGCGCCTGGAAGGGCCCGATCTCAGCGAGCATCGAGTTCACCTCCTGCGACCACTCTCTGTCTGACAGTACTTTGTATGGCACTATCATACAGAGCACTGTCATCCGAGAAGTGCAGTCCGACGTCACGGGCAGGGTCGTGGGCATGAGCTCGCGGGACGGGATCGAAGCCGCCTGTCCCGAATGGGTTGCACCGGAGCACACGTCCGACCATCAAGAACGAGCCCTTGAGTGCCCCATGCGTTCGGATCGCCTCCTCCGCGTAGCGAGAGCACGTGGGGGAGAACCGGCACTGCCCACCCAACCAACCCGAAAGGGTCAGCCGATACAGCGAGATCGCGCCGAGCAGAAGCAGCCGCGCAGGAGCGCCGGCCCGCCACAAGAAGCCTCGGACGAACGTCATGCGTGCATCTCTCCGCGCTCGAGCAGCTCGGTCATCTCCTCGATCAGATCCTGGGTTCGAGCGTCCCGGATGGTCTCACGGGCGACCACGACGACGTCACGTCCATCCACGCCTCGCGGCGCGACCTCACGCAGCGCCGCCCGAAGGACCCGCCGCGCTCGGTTCCGAGCTACCGCGCCACCGACCTTCTTGCCGGCGACGAGTGCAGACTCCCCCGAGCCCGGCGCGACGAACAACACGACTCGCCTCCCGTGCACCGGCCGTCCGTCACGGAACACTCTCTGGATCGCCGGGGTGCGCACGTCTCGATCAGCCGGAGACGGACAGGCGGCTGCGGCCCTTGCGCCGTCGCGCGGCCAGGATCGCTCGCCCGGCCCGCGTGCGCATCCGCAGACGGAAGCCGTGGGTCTTGGCCCTTCGGCGGGTGTTCGGCTGGTAGGTGCGCTTTCCCTTGGCCATCGTCGGATCCCCTGCGAAAAGGAAGGCCGGCTGAGCGCCGACCGAAGACGGAAGTATACGGAAACATCCCAGGATGAAGGGGTTGACAAGAGAAAGAGCGTCAAGAGGCCGCTCGTCGCTCGCGTTGTGGAAAAACCCGGTGCTATAGTCCGCCCCGCACTTCCCCGGGGTGATGGGGCCCCCGGCGTATCTCCGACCCCGCGACCTCCCGGATGTCGGTTATCCACCGGTGTGGAAAGGTTCTGTGGAATCTCAGATGGCCGTGGCATTGCCTGATCAGGAAGCACGGCGGACCTGGTCGGCCGTCCTGGACCGAGCGCGCACCGAGCTCCCGGAGACCACGTTCCTGATGTGGTTCACCGACGTGCGCCCGATCGGCCTCCACGAGGAGGTGCTTTCGCTCGCGGTCCCCAGCCAGTTCGTAAGAGAGCGCTTGCAGCACAACCATCTTGGGCTCATCGAACAGGCTGCGGAAGAGGCGTTCGGTCGCCCGGTGAAGATCGAGATGGCGGTGGACGAAGCGATCCGCCACGAGGAAGGCCCGCTGGTCGACCTGACCTCCGCTCCGCCCGCGGCATACGCCGCCATCGGCGCGCCGCCCGCGGCAACGCCAGCCGTGGGGAAGCCTCTCGGTGCGCCCGGCCTGCCGTTCCCCAACTACACGTTCGACGCGTTCGTGCCGGGTCCCTCCAGCCGGTTCGCGCACGCGGCCGCCATGGCCGTCGCCGAGGCACCGTTGTCGACCGCGTACAACCCGCTCTTCATCTACGGCGGCACAGGCTTGGGCAAGACCCACCTGCTCGTCGCGATCGGTCATCACGTCTGGCGCCTGATGCCGGACGCGCGGATCAAGTACGTGACCTCGGAGCAGTTCGTGACGGAGTTCATCAAGGCCGTTCGCGAGCGCCAGGGCGACGCCTTCCGTCACAAGTACCGCGAGGTCGACATCCTTCTCGTCGACGACATCCAGTTCCTCGCCAAACGTGAAGAGACGCAGACCGAGTTCTTCCACACCTTCAACCACCTCCACGGCGCCGGCCGCCAGATCGTGATCGCGTCGGACCGGCCGCCGCACGAGCTGTCGGGCCTCGAGGAGCGGCTGGTGAGCCGGTTCCGGTGGGGCCTCTGCGTCGACGTGCAGCCTCCCGACCTCGAGACGCGCATCGCGATCCTGCAGCTGAAGGCCGAACGCGAGAACATCCCCGCGGTCGTTCCCGAGGTCATCGAGTTCGTCGCGTCCAAGTTCGACCAGTCCGTCCGCGAGCTCGAGGGCGCGTTGGTGCGCGTCGTCGCCTGGTCGGAGCTCACGCGCCAGCCGATCGACATCGAGCTCGCCGAGCGGGCACTCCAGGACCTGATCCCTCAGACCGAGCACGAGATCCCGCCGCCGCTGATCATGGAAGAGACGGCGACCTACTTCCAGCTCTCGACCGGTGACCTCGTGTCGAAGTCCCGATCCCGGCCGCTCACGCAGGCGCGGCACATCGCCATGTATCTGATGCGCGAATGCACAGGGCTCTCACTCGTCAAGATCGGCGAGATCTTCGGCGGCCGTGACCACACCACCGCTCTTCACGGCATCAAGAAGGTGGAGGACGAGATGCGGTCTCGCGATGACACCTTCCGCCAGGTTCAGGACCTCACGCGGATCATCCGCAGTCGTGTTCGCGGGGTTGTGTGATGCCGGTGGATATCGTTGCGGAACGGATGACGCGAGACGACGCCGGATCGAGGGGAGGGGAGAGCGACAGGGATCTTCCACCGTTCATCCACATGTCGGTCATCCCCGCTACGCTGCGCAGACCGACCACTCATGCACATTCCCACCGCCCCTACTACTGCTCTCTTTTAGTAAGAACCTAAAAGCATCAGGAGGGTTGAAGATGAAGTTCCGATGCGACCGCGACGACCTCTCGGAGGCGTTGCAGACGGTGCAGCGCGGCGTCTCCTCGCGCCCTGGGATCCCGGCACTCACGGGAGTTCTGATCGAGGCGGCGGAGGACGGCACCCTGACCCTGACCACCACCGATCTCGAGGTCTCGGCCAGGCTCGCGATCAGTGTCCAGGTGCAGGAAGCCGGCACGGCGCTCGTACCGGCACGGTTGCTCGCCGACACCGTGAAGT
>Ga0307305_10000946_pt1 | contig 11164 bp, 9 predicted proteins | sample ER_DNA_186_FD_194512 | JGI IMG/M metagenome (GOLD analysis project Ga0307305, IMG submission 194512) | Bulk soil microbial communities from the East River watershed near Crested Butte, Colorado, United States - ER_DNA_186 | ecosystem: Environmental > Terrestrial > Soil > Floodplain | place: USA... | reverse complement strand
CCGTCTCACACAAAAGCTTTCAACCGAGTTTCCAAAACAGGTGTTCAATTCGCCTCTTGCCGAATCGACGATCCTCGGTGTTGCCTGCGGTCTGGCGGCGTACGGCAAACGCCCGGTTTTCGAACTGCAATTTATTGATTTCATTTATCCGGGATTCAACCAACTGGTCACAAACATCTCGAATTTGCGCTGGAGATCGTTTGGCAATTGGAAATGCCCGGCGGTGATTTACGCTCCTTATGGAGCTTATCTGCCTGGCGGAAGTTTGTGGCACAGCCAGGCGAACGAATCAGCGCTCGCTCATTATCCCGGTCTGAACATTGTAATCCCAAGTACGCCAGCAGATGCCGCCGGATTGCTATGGACAGCGATGCATGGTGAAGATCCGGTCATGTTTCTGATACCGAAACATCTCCTTTGGGCGGAACACCAGTATGCGGAACCAATTCGTGCCGTTCCCTTGGGTCAGGCCCGCAAGTTACGCGACGGCTCCGATGTCACGCTGGTTGCATGGGGCAACACCGTCGAAAAATCGCTCGAGGCTTTAGATAAAATCGACAAGGGGATCAGCATCGAGCTGATTGATCTGCGTTCCATCGTTCCGTGGGACAAACCGGCAATCGAGGAATCCGTGCGCAAGACTCGCCGGCTGGTGGTTGTTCAGGAGGACACCGAAAATTGTAGTGTCGGTCAGATGTTGATTTCTCACATCGCGAGCGCACCCGAACTATGGAACGAAATGATCAGCCCGCCGATTCTTGTAAGTAAGGCAAACGTCATGATCGGTTACAACCCGATTTATGAGTACGCAGCGTTACCAGACGTCGAGCGGATCGTCTCCGCAATTCAGCGCTCGGTTCAAGCTACACATGAACGCGCGGTTGTAGCCACGGGCGTTGAACGCAGCCGCTTGGTCCCGTCCCTTCCGCACGTCCCGCCGGGGCCAGCGCCCTCGGCTACAGCGGAAACCAGCAAGCAGCGGATACAACGCATCACCGTCCCAGTCATGGGTGAAGGGATTCGCAATGCAAAAGTCGTTTCGCTTTTGAAAAATCCCGGCGACACCATCGCGCTCGATGATGAGCTCTGCGAAGTGGAGACCGATAAAGCCGTTTATCCCATTCAGTCGTCCTTTGCCGGCGTGATGGGTGAGTGGAAAACAAAGGTAGGTGACACGGTCGAGATCGGTGAGGAGCTTGGCACGATCATAGCCGCCGAAGCATCGTTTGCCGACCAGTTTCAAGAAGCAGCTGAGGAATCGGCAGGAGCTGTAGAGGCGGCTGTTCCCAGCCGCAAACAACCAGAAATTGCGCCTGACAGGCGCCACTACAAAGTCGAACCTGCGCTTTCACCAACGATCACACGCAAGCTCGTTCACGTGATCCCCGCCAACTTGCAGATCGATGCGCAATGGGACGCAATTCGTAAGGCGCGCGATGCGGCGAAGAGGAAAAATGGGAAAGATGCCCCTTCCCCTTCCGTGATGATCGCATGGGCAGTGGTAAGAGCCATGGAAAAACATCCACCTTTCCGTCGCCTCATTTTGGAAGACGAGCATATCGTTGAGAACGAAAATTTCGATCTGGGTATTGCGGTAGCGCTGGAAGGCGATCGCCTGGCAACAGCGGTAATTGTTGATGCGAACAAGAAGAGCTGGCCGGAATTCGTCAAGACTTACAACGAAACAGTCGATGCTACTCGCGGCGGCCGCGTCGACGCGATGAACGCCCCGGTTGTGATAACCAGTCTGGGCGCATTTGGGGTAAAGGCCGGCGCGCCTATTGTTGTGCCGCCGTCAGTCGGCACGTTTTTCGTCGGCACCGCGCATCGCGAATTGATTCCAAACGGGAAGAAAAACGAAAGCGCGGAAGTCATCACGCTTTCGCTTACGTTCGATCATCGTGTGGTAAACGGCGCCGGCGCGGCCAGCTTCGCGAACGAAACTAAGAAACAGATCGAAGGATTTAGAATTCCGACAGCAGAGAAACACGCAGTTTCGGCTTAACTGGCGGTCTTGTTCGCGCCAGAAAGATGACTTCGTGGCCAGCAATTCAGGTCGATATGCGCAACGCAGGCGCAAAGTGGGTCGATGAGGAAGTCGTCGTGGACAACGGACTGGTTTCCAGTCGTAAGCCCGACGACATCCCCGCGTTCAACAGAAAGATGATCGAAGAGTTTGCCGAAGGCCGACACACAGCCGCCGCCGCGGCGTAAATCGCCTCGTTCGAGATTCCATCGACTGCGCGCAAGTAACGGCGGATTGATTGTAAGTCAGCTTTGTCCCGCGCCAATGAGGAATTGGCGTTTCGCGGAATGGAGCCGGCTGGCGCCCAACTACATAGACGGGCGGCCCGAAAGATGAGCTCGCTGGCGCGAGCGAATCAATCGCCCTACAATTGTCTGCGCTCATCGGTGTTATGACCACTGCCAACAAGATCACCGTCGTCCGGATTTTGATGATTCCGGCTTTTGTGACGATGGCCATTTATTACGGCGAGAGCATCCAGCATGGCACGCCGCTTGAGTGGATGCGTTTCACTGCAATTGCCATTTTCGTGCTCGCTGCCGTCAGTGATGGTTTGGACGGCTATGTTGCACGCCATTACAACCAGAGGAGTTCGCTGGGAGTCATTCTCGATCCGCTCGCCGATAAGGGCCTGCTTTTGAGCGGCATTATTACGCTGAGCATCAGTAACTGGAGCGACATTGATCCTGATTATGGGAGGTTCCCGGCGTGGTTTCCCGTTCTCGTCATCTCGCGTGACGCCGTAATCCTTGTGGGCGCAATCGTCCTTTATTTGCTCAATGGCAAAGTGCACGTAAAACCAAATTGGACAGGAAAAGTGGCGACCGTCTTGCAGATGATCGCGATTGGATGGGTGATGCTACAGCTTCACTTTCTTCCGCTGCTCTATGTAGTTATCGCAGCCGGCGTGTTCACTTTCATCTCAGGAATCGTTTACGTCACCGACGGGGTGCGCCAGTTGCAAGCCGAAGGCCACGCGCATGCGACAAAACAGTGAATTCGACGCTTCCGCATAATGAACGACGCTGCGAACAAGCTTCCCGCCGTTGCCATCGTGGGCCGGCCAAACGTGGGCAAATCGGCACTATTTAATCGCCTGATTGGTCGAAAAGTTGCGATCGTTCACGATCAGCCCGGAATTACGCGTGACAGACTCTCCGCGACCTGCACCCGTGGCACACGGCCTTTCGTTCTGTGGGACACCGGCGGGATTTTTGGGGCCGGTGAAGTGGAACTAACTGCGCAGGTTCGCCGCACGGCCGGGGAAGCGTTTCGCGACAGCGATTTTTTGCTTTTCGTCGTCGATGCAAAAGAAGGTTTGTCGCCGATAGACGAAGAGCTTGCGCGCTCGCTGCGCAAATCTCAAAAGCCCGTGATTCTGGTGATCAACAAGATCGACCACGAAAAACATGAGCCGCTTGCAGCAGAGTTCGATTCGTTAGGCTTCAAATCAAGCATTGCGATCAGTGCAGAACATGATCGGGGCATCTTGGACTTGCTAGGCGCGATCGATCGAGTTCTCCCCTCGTCCAATGTTGATTCACGATTCACGAGTCACGAGTCACTCGGGGTCGCGATCCTCGGCCGACCAAACGTGGGAAAATCTTCACTGATCAATTCCATCGTGCGCAGCGAACGCGCTATTGTGAGTGAATTACCAGGAACCACGCGTGATGCCGTCGACGTTCTTTATCGACGCGGCGGGCGCTCGTTCGTTTTCATCGACACGGCGGGAATCCGCCGACGCGGAAAACAATCAACGTCAGTTGAGATCTTCAGTGTCATGCGCGCAGAACGGAGCATCCGCCGCGCCGACCTTTGCATTCTGATTGTCGATCTCACAGCCGGCATAACTGCGCAGGACAAACGAATTGCTGGATTGATTCAAGCGGCGCACAAAGCGGCGATTATTATCTTGAACAAGTGGGATCTCGTTAAACCAAACCGCAATCAAAAGCAGGCCATCACCAAACTCGTGGAGGCTGCGCGCCAGCAAATTTTCTTTCTGGATTATGCGCCAGTGCTAATTACATCGTCGTTAACTGGAGAACATGTCAGCAAATTGTTTTCGTTGATTGAAAAAATCCACCGCGCAGCGCGGCAGCGTGTTGGCACAGGAGTTTTAAACCGATTACTGCGGCACGCGTTCGAAGCGAACCCACCACCGACAGTAAGGGCGCGGCGCCTCAAACTCCTTTATGCTGCCCAATCGAAAGGCAAAGAAGATCAACAGCTTCAACCTCCGGAATTCGTCCTTTTCGTGAACGATTCCCGTTTGTTAAGTCAAACGTACAGGCGCTACTTGGAATCCCGCATTCGCCAGGCGCAACCTTTTCCAGGGTTGCCGATCATTGTAACGCTGCGTCCTCGCGCGAAGCATACGATGCCAGCGTCACGCCCATGAGGGAAATAAAACGATTGCTCGGGGCTGCCCGCGATAGGAGGAATAAGGGCTGGAGGGAAGCATGGCAGTTGCGAGCGAAATAAGCCGCAAATCAGCAGGTTGCGGAATGTTTGATCGAACGTTCTTCCTGCCCTACGTGTCTGACGAGACCGTATGAAATCGACGCAGGAAATTACGCAGGAAGTTCGTGAGCTGGGCCAGTGGATTCCAGCGCTCCGCCAACAGGTCGGTCGCGTTATCATAGGCCAGAAATATTTGGTGGATCGCCTCCTCCTCGGGCTGCTCGCGAATGGCCACCTCCTGCTCGAGGGCGTCCCGGGCCTGGCCAAGACGCTCACGGTGAAAACAATGGCCGCTTGCATCCAGACGGGTTTCCAAAGATTGCAATTTACCCCAGACCTTTTGCCTGCGGATCTAATCGGCACGCTCATTTACAATCCGCGGACAGGCGAGTTTACCACCAAGCTCGGCCCGATCTTCTCCAATCTAATCCTGGCCGACGAAATAAATCGCGCACCGGCCAAGGTACAGAGTGCGTTGCTTGAGGCGATGCAGGAGAGGCAGGTGACGATTGGCGAGCAAACCTATCCGCTCTCCGATCCGTTCCTGGTTTTAGCAACCCAGAACCCGATTGAACAGGAAGGAACTTATCAACTGCCGGAAGCGCAGCTCGACCGTTTCATGTTCAAATTAAATATTGGCTATCCGCAAAAATCTGAGGAGCGAAACATTCTCGATCTGATGGCGACTTCCGCACCCGATTTGCGAGTTGATCCGGTGGTTGATCCGAAGCAGATCATCGCTGCCCGCGACGTGGTTAACAGCATTTACATCGATGACCGCGTGAAGGACTACATTGTGGACGTCGTCTGGGCGACGCGCGAGCCCGCAGCCTACAATCTGCGACTCGAGGGACTCATTCGTTACGGAGCTTCACCACGTGCGACGATTTATCTAGCTCTCGGCGCGCGCGCGCACGCGTTTCTGAATGGCCGGGGCTACGTCACGCCGCAGGACGTCAAAAGCATTGGCCCCGACGTGTTGCGACACCGCATCATTGTTAGCTACGAAGCCGAGGCGGAGGCAGTTACCAGCGAGACGATTATTGAGAGGATCTTTGCTGGATTGCCGGTGCCGTAATCTCTCGAAGTGATCAGTGATCGGTGAACAGTGATCAGAGATGGAACCTGCGAAGTCGTTTCGGGACCTGAAGGTATATCAAGCCTCGCGAGAGGCAGCGCGATCAGTTTTTGAGTACTCAAAAAGCTTCCCGCGTGAGGAACGATATTCGCTCATAGATCAGATCCGAAGAAGTTCTCGCGCAGTCAAGGCGATGATCGCCGAAGCGTGGGCTCGCCGCCGATATAAAGCGGCATTTATAAACAAGATCGATGAAGCTCTTGGAGAAGCCTACGAAACGCAGTCCTGGTTGGATGATGCCCTCGACAGCGCATATCTGTCCAAAGAGGCGTTTGAGGAACTAGATAGGCGTTACGACGCAATCGGCGGCATGCTTTCAAGGATGATCGATCGGGCCGACGATTTCTGTAAACACGCGCCGGGAACAGATTACCGATCACTCGTACGCGAAGAAGACGAGTCTCCGTTCACCGATCACTGATCACCGATCACATGGAACCAGCGGAGATTCTCAAAAAGATCAGGACGCTCGAAATCAAGACACGCGGCCTCGTCGAGACCGCGTTTGCCGGCGATTACCACAGCGTCTTCAAGGGCCGGGGAATGAATTTCGAAGACGTGCGGGAGTATCAACCAGGCGATGAAATTCGCGCGATCGACTGGAACGTGACGGCACGGATGGGCAACGCGTTTGTGAAAAAATTTACAGAAGAACGCGAGCTAACGGTAATGCTGGTCGTGGATGTCAGTGCATCGGGAAACTTCGGGAGCACAACGCAATCAAAACGGGAATTGGCCGCAGAAGTCGCGTGCTTGCTCGCTTTTAGCGCGATTAGGAACAATGACAAAGTCGGGCTCGTCCTCTTCACCGATCGCGTTGAGCTTTTTATTCCGCCAAAAAAAGGCCGTTCCCATACACTAAGACTTATCCGGGAGATTTTGTTTTTCGAACCAAAGGGACGCGGCACAGAGCCGACCCTGGCCCTCGACTATCTGAACAAAATTGTCACACGACGCGCCGTGGTTTTCTTCATTTCGGATTTTCAGGCGCCCGATTTTTCGCGAGCGCTGGCAGTGAGCGGACGGCGGCACGATTTCGTGGCCATTCACATTCACGATGAACGAGAAAGGGTATTACCAAATATCGGCATCATCACCTTGGAAGACGCTGAGACCGGCGATCAAATTGAGATCAACACGGCTGATCGCACAACGCGCGCGCGTTTTAGCGGACTTGTGGATGAACGCGAGCAGGAGCTTACGCGCGTGCTGCGCCGGAACAATATCGACGCGATCGCTCTGCAAACCGGCAAAGACTATCTGCCGCAGCTGCGCTCCTTTTTCAAACAACGCGAGCGCCGCATTCGTGTTCGATGAGAGGGATCGCAGAAGTGATGGAGAATGAAATGAATTCGCCTGCCACTACTCCGCTACTCCAATACTCCATTACTCCTTTGCTGTTGGCTGAGGAGTTTCACGATATTGCGCCGCCGATTGATTATTCCCTGATTTCGCCGTGGCTGATTTTTCTCGGAGCGTTCGTCCTGCTCGCGGCGATCGGTCTGATTGTGTGGTTTGTTGCGAAATCTTTCCGGCGCCCAACGCCGCCCCAACCACCGCGCGAGCGCGCACTGGCGTTGCTTGAGCAAATACGGACGCAGATCACTGCGATGAATCCATATCGCTTCAGCATCCGTGTGTCCGACATTCTCAGGCTCTACGTGACGGAACAGTTCGGGTTGCCCGTCACGCTGCAAACCTCTGTCGAGTTTCTGAGTGGGCTCAGAGGTTCATCGCCGTTCTCCGACGACGAAAAATCGCTGCTCGAAGATTTCTTGAACCGCTGCGACCTGATCAAGTTTGCAAGGTACGAGGCAACAACTGCAGACAGTGAATTGTTACTTGATGAAGCGATCCGCTTTGTGAAAGGAGGTCAACCATGTTTGATTGGTTCACAGGAAATAGCGCGTTGACCTTCGCGCATCCGTGGCTGCTCCTGCTGCTCTTGGCGGTTCCGTTGCTCGCGTATTTGCGTGGAAAACGCGGCCCAGCCGCTGCGCTGACTTTTTCATCCACAGCAAGCCTTCGGGCGATCGGAAAACAAAGCGCTGCGCGTGCAGGGAAAATTCTGCGGTCACTAGTGCTGGCTTCGATTGCGGTCTTTGTGATTGCGCTAGCGCGTCCGCAGCTCGGCAAGAGTCTTACTAAGATCGAGGCCAGTGGGATCGACATTATCCTCACGCTAGACGTCTCCGGATCCATGCTGACCAAGGATTTTACAATCGGCGGACAGGAAGCGACGCGTGTCGATGCAATTCGCGAAGTCACACGTAAATTCATCGAGGGCCGGCCAAACGATCGAATTGGGATCATCGCATTTGCAGGTCGTCCGTATGTCGTGAGCCCGATGACGTTGGATCACGATTGGCTGCTGCAAAATCTGGATCGAGTGCGGATTGGACTGGTCGAGGATGGTACCGCCATTGGGTCGGCCGTGGCAGCAGCAGCTAACCGGCTAAATGATAAACGTTCGAAAAGTCGCGTGCTCGTTCTCTTAACCGACGGAGAAAACAATGCTGGTAAGATTCCACCAAACACTGCGGCCGAGGCAGTCAAAGCGTTAAAGATCCACCTCTATGCAATCGGCGCAGGAATCAACGGAATCGCCCCCGCCCCGATATTCACTCCCAAAGGACCGTTAACAGATGCATTAGGTAACATTCTCTATGAAAACCAGCGCGTGGAATTTAACGAGGCCGGTCTGAGAGAAGTGGCTAAAATTGCAGACGGCAAGTTCTTCCGCGCGACCGATACACAATCGCTGGAGCAAATTTATAATGACATAGACAAGCTGGAGAAATCGACGGTTAGCGTGAAAAAATATCAACAATACCGCGACTTGTTCCCGCTGTGTCTGATGAGCGGCTGCGGGCTGTTGCTGGCGCAGATTCTATTGTCGCAAACCATCTGGAAGAAACTGCCGTGAATTCTTTCGTCGTCATTCTGAGCGAAGTCGAGGAATCCCGTGAAGCTACCTTACCGTATTTTCGCGGGATCCCTCGACTGCGCGGAGTTTACCCTGAGCGAGCGAAGCAAGTCGAATGGGCTTCGCTCGGGATGACAATGATGTTTACGGCCGCTTTAACGTTTCAACCCTTCAACGTCTTAACGAACACATGACTTTCGGCGCGCCACAATGGCTTTGGGGATTGTTTCTGATCCCGATTCTGGTTGCGCTGTTCATTCGCTCAGAACGGCGCGGGCTCAAACGATTGCAGGAATTCGTTTCGGCGCGACTACTGCCCCAGCTCGCTGGGACGGTGAACCGCCCTCGCCGCATATTAAGATTTGCGTTGCAATTGCTCGGGCTTGCATTGGCCATTGTCAGTCTGGCGCAGCCACGCTGGGGTTACACGTTTGAAGATGTGAAACGCAAGGGTCTCGATTTGCTGATTGCCGTGGATACATCGCGCAGCATGCTTTCCAATGACGTGCTGCCGACCCGACTCGATCGCGTCAAGCTCGCAATCCAGGATCTAATCAGTCAGTTGCAGGGCGATCGTGTTGGTCTGATTGCTTTTGCCGGCCGCGCGTTTTTACAGGCGCCTCTGACTATTGACTATGACGCTGTAGTTGAGGCAGTGAACGATCTGGATACCAAGACGATTCCAGAGGGCGGCACCAATATCTCGAGCGCGATTACTCTCGCCACGCAGAGTTTCGGTAAAAGCGCCATGGGAAATCGCGCTCTGGTCATCTTCACCGACGGCGAAGAATTAAGTGGGGACGCCGTGAAAACCGCGAAAGAAGCGGCTGACGCCGGTGTGCGAATTTTCACGGTGGGCGTTGGAACACCACAGGGTTCACTCATCCCGGTGACTGGCGACGATGGTCAAACCAGCTTCGTCAAAGATTCATCCGGCCAAGTCGTTAAATCGAAGCTGGATGATAAACGTTTGCGCGAAATCGCTCAGACTACTGGAGGTTTTTATCTTCACTTGGAAAACGGACCCCGCACGATGCAGCAAATACAGAATGAGGGCCTGGCAAAAATGCAGGCTGCCGAACTGGATGTGCGTTTGTCGCGTCGACCGATTGAACGTTACGAATGGCCGCTCGGCGCAGCGTTAATTGCTCTCGCACTGTCGATCCTGATTCCCGAACGAAAACGGGTGCGACAAAGAGATTACGCTGCCGCGCCTGCTCGCAAGACTGCGCGTGGTGTTGCCGGCGCGCCTGCCGGGGCCGCAGCTGCAACCGCACTTCTCGTGATATTCCTTTCTTCATCTGCGTTCGCCACCGCGCCAGGTGTCGATGCGTATCGCAGCGGGAAATTCGAAGACGCCTACAGTCAGTTTCAGGAGGCGTTAAAATCGCATCCGCAATCGCGCGCAGAGGACAAGCTACAGTTCGATTCAGGCGCGGCTGCTTACAAACTGAAAGATTATAGCAAGGCGTTGGAATCATTTAGCCAGGCATTGCTTTCCCGGGATACCGCTTTGCAAAGCAAAGGCCATTATAATCTTGGGAACACACTTTATCAGCGTGGCGAAGCACAAAAGAGCGATGATAAAAAACTCAGCGACTGGACAAACGCGCTCGATCATTATGAGCAAACGCTCAAGCTCGACCCGCAAAACAAGGAAGCGAAGGACAATTACGATTACGTAAAGCGGAAGATCGAAGAACTGAAGAATAAAAAACAAGAACAGCCCTCCCCTTCCCCCTCGCCGCAGCAGAAGAACGAACAGGACAAACAGGACAAACAGAACAAGCAGGATCAGAAGCAGGACCAGCAACAAAAACAGGAGGAACAACAAAAACAGCAACAACAGAACCAGCAGCAACAACAAGGTCAGGGCGAACAGCAGCAGAAAGACCAGCAGCAACCCCAAGATCAGCAATCACAAGGCAAGTCTGGAAACCAGAAAGATCAGCAACAGGAAAAAAACGACCAAGCCCAAGCGAAGAACGAGCCGCAAAAAAAACAGCAGCAGCCTGGTGAGACTCCTTCTCCCTCTCCCGGTGCCGACAAGCAACAAGGCCAACAGCCTTCACCTTCGCCAGGAGAACGGCAAAGTGAAGAATCGCCGAGCCCGGGCGAAGGAAAAAATGAGACCCCCTCACCATCTCCGGGAGAGGGTGAAGAGGAAAATACGACCCCTTCCGCGACTCCGGGAGAATCTCCGCAAAAGAGATTTGCGGGTGACGTGAAGGGAGCTGGCGAAGATAAATCACAGAAGCCGCCTGACAAGAACGCGCAGGTTGCCGAAGCCGAACCCGAAAAGGAGGGCCAGATGAGCGAACGCCAGGCCGAAGCTCTTCTGGAATCGATGAAAGACGAGGAGGCGCGGGTTCAACTTGATGAACGCAGAGCAACGCGCCATGTCTATAAGGACTGGTGAGGCAGGTTCGTCATGTCGAGCCAAGTCGAGACATCCCGTGAATTCGACCGTGTGTTAAGCCACGGGATTCCTCGACTCCGCTCGGAATGACGCTTGCAAGATGCTTTTTAGGATGTCGACGCCCGGACGAATTTTTATCGCTTTCTTCGGAATAATCGCAACGACGCAGTTTGCGCATGCTGATTCGCC
>Ga0307305_10000943_pt1 | contig 11183 bp, 11 predicted proteins | sample ER_DNA_186_FD_194512 | JGI IMG/M metagenome (GOLD analysis project Ga0307305, IMG submission 194512) | Bulk soil microbial communities from the East River watershed near Crested Butte, Colorado, United States - ER_DNA_186 | ecosystem: Environmental > Terrestrial > Soil > Floodplain | place... | reverse complement strand
AGCGGAGCACCTTCTCGAGCGATCCGAGCTGCTGAGCCATCGTCTTAGGGTAGCGACCCTGCGAGCACTTGACGAAAGATCGACCATGCCGTCGGAACGCGAAGTTCCGTCAATCACTGCTACAACGGGTCGGCCTCGACCTCCCAGAGGGTCTTGTCGAGGCGACGGGCACGTACGACGTAGTGCTCGCCTTCGCTGCGTCCGATTTCCTCGAGCTCCGGGACGCTGCCGAATGCGCGTTCGCCGTCGACCGCCAGCGTGCGGCCTGCATCGCTCGCGACAAGCTCGAGCTCCTGGCCGTCGGCTTCGAAGGCGGCGACGCGGACACGGCGGGCGGCGACCGCCCAGACGTCCGCTCGCTGGCGGACGGCCTCGGCGCGGTAGGGCGGCTCGACCGTTTGCTCGATCGCGTCGGCGAGCGGAGCGATGGTGTCCTCCGGCTCGTCCTCGTCGACGACGAGATCGCCGTTCGGGAGGGTGACGAAGTGGAGCTCGTCGCCGGTCAGGCCGGGTGCCTGAGCCGAGGCGACGGCGTCCCAGCGGCGGGGGCGCGGCACGCCGTGGATGCCGGTCACGCCCCAGTGCGGCCCTGGGTCTACCAGAGGCCGCTCGGGCTGCTGCTCCAGGCGCGCCTCGCGCGCGAGCTTCTTGTGGATCGGCTCGCGCCGGAAGATCACTGCGGCTCGATGAGCCCGTAGTCGCCGTCGCGGCGGCGGTAGACGACGTTCACCTCGCCGGAGGCGGCGTCGCGAAAGACGAAGAAATCATGGCCGATCAGCTCGAGCTGGAGCACCGCTTCCTCCGGGCTCATCGGATTGACCGAGAACTGCTTCGTCTTGACGATCAGCGGTTCCGCCTCGTCCGCGACGACGGGGATCGTCTCCGAGGCGAGCTCGTTGGCGCGGGCGGCGCGTCGGCGGCGGGAGCGGGCGCGTGTCCGGTAGCGGTTGACCTGACGCTCCAGCTTCTCGACGAGCTGGTCGATCGAGGCCCGCATGTCGGAGGACGCCTCCCGCGCCCTCAGAACCGGGCCGTTCGTCCAGATGGTCGCCTCGGCGACGTGGTTCTCCGCGATCGAGGGATTCTTCTCGACGGCCAGCTCGAGCTCCACCCTCGGGTCCGTCAGCTGGCGCTCGAGCTTCCCAAGCTTCTCCTCGGCATAACTGCGTAGCGCATCGCTGATCTCGAGGTTCCTGCCCTTGACCTGGAACTGCATCGGCCCTCCTTCGACGCTCGGCTCCCGGCTTGGAATCTAACGGACGACCCGCGCGAAGGTAACAACCTCGACCCTTCTGGCGCCGGCCTTGCGGAGAGCGCTTGCGGCTGCGCTCGCGGTGGAGCCGCTGGTGTAGACGTCGTCGACGAGGACCACGCGCGTCGGTGATTCTCGCGCAGGGGCGAACGCACCGGCGACGTTACGCCGGCGGTCGGCGAGTGACAGCCCACGCTGCCGCGGGACCGGCCGGGTCCGCCCGAGGAGCCGGAGCACCGGGAGAGACCAGCGTTCGCCGAGCTCGCGGGCCAGCCGCTCGGGCGGGTGGTGGCCCCGCTCGAGACCGCGCCCACGATCGGGCAAGACGAACGTGAGCGCCGTCGCGCCGGGTGGCGGGAGCGTGTCGGCAACGGCGTCCGCAGCTGCGGCGGCCAGCGTGCGGAGCCCGCGCTCCTTCCACGAGCGCACGAGCCGGCGAACGCGCTCGTCGTACGCGACCGCGGCGCGGGCGGAGGCGAATGCGAGGCGGCGGCCGGAGCACTCGCGACACCGCGCCACAGGCCACGCGGTGGGAGCACCGCAGCGGTCGCAGAGGGGCGGGCCGAGTCGCGGGAGGGCGTCGCAACAGGCCCGGCACAGCTGCTCTCCCGCGGCGTCGCAGACGACGCAGCGCACGGGCAGGATCAGATCTAGAAGCCTCACGTCACACCACACTCACCTCCTCGAGGAGCGTAGAGACGAAGGCGTCACGCTTGGGTGACCGCTTTGTGACGAATGTGTGCCGGATTCAGCCCGGCGACGAGAAGGCGCGGTCGGCCTCGGCGAGCGTCTCCCTGGAGCCGACGTCGAACCACCGCCCCGGCACCCGCCAGGCGTATACGGGTACCCGTGGATACAGCCATTCCACGAACAGGCCGGGCTGGTCGGGGTTGTTTCCGCCTTCGATGTACTCGCGCACGAGGCGCAACGACGAGCGAGGGTAGAAGTAGAGCGCGATTCCCGTGAGCGTGCTGCGTGGCCGCTCCGGCTTCTCCTCGAAGAACATCACCCGGTCGTCGGGGTCGAGCTCGATCGCGTTGTAGCGCCGGATCGCCTCGAGGTCGCCGACGTCGTAGACGCCCAGTGCCGGCGAGCCCTTCTCGCGTCCGAAGTCGGCGAACGGCGCCAGGCTCTCGCTGAAGAGGTTGTCTCCGGCGAGGACGAGCAGATCGTCGTCGATCGCGCCCTCGCGGATGGTCAGGTCGAGGTCGCCGATCGCGCCGAGCTTCGACTCCTCGTCGCTGGTCCCGTCGTCGACGATTCGCACGTCTGCTTCATGGGCCGCCGCCCAGTCGCGGAAGGCACCGGCGAACTTCGAGTTCGTGACCAGGTGGATCTCGTCGAGCCCCTCGACGTCAGCGAGCCGCTCGAGCAGGTGCTCGACCATCGGCCGCCCTCCCACCGGCAGCAGCGCCTTCGGCCTGTCGAGGGTCAGCGGGTAGAGCCGCGTGGCGTACCCCGCCGCGAGGATGACGGCCTTCATGCGGGCACCGCCCGGGCCAGCGACTCGACGAAGGGCGCCCGGTGAATGCCGTGCTCGGTCACGATCGCGGTGATCAGCTCGGCCGGAGTGACGTCGAACGCCGGGTTCCACGCACGGAAGCGTGCGCTCACCTCGGCTGGGTCGCGCTCCTCGATCGGAATCTCGTCGCCCGCCGCGACCTCCAGATCGACCGACGAGCTCGGCGCCACCACGGTGAACGGAACTCCGTGCCGCGCCGCCAGCACCGCCAGCGGGTACGTACCCACTTTGTTCGCCGTGTCACCGTTGGCGGCAATGCGGTCGGCACCGACGAAGACGCAGTCGACCTCGCCGCGGGCGAGCAGCTGCCCCGCGGCGGAGTCCGCAATCACGGTGTACGGGATCCCGGAAGCCTCGAGCTCCCAGGCCGTGAGCCGAGCACCCTGAAGGAGCGGGCGCGTCTCGTCCACGAACACGTGCCGCAGCAGCCCTCGGGTCCATGCCTCCCGAAGCGCGCCAAGCGCCGTCCCCTGTCCGCCCGTAGCCAGCGCGCCGGTGTTGCAGTGCGTCAGCGCTCGCGCTCCCTCCCCCACGAGCCCGGCCGCGTGCCCGCTCATCAGGCGGCAGCGCTCGACCTCTTCGGCGTGCAGCTCGCGGGCTCGTACCGCGGGGTCGGGAGCCGCCCGCACCTGCCGCAGCGCCCACTGGAGGTTCGCCGCCGTCGGCCGCGCTGCGCCCAAGACCTGCGCAGCCTCGTCGAGATCCTCGCCCCTCCTGGCTGCGAGCACGTAGCCATATGCCGCCGCGATCCCGATCGCGGGAGCACCCCGTACCGCCAGCGTCCGGATCGCCTCGGCCACCTCCGCCGCGGTCGAGCAGACGAGCTCCACCTCCTCGTCGGGAAGCCGCCGCTGGTCGAGCAGCACAACGGCCTCCGGCTCGAGACGAAGGATGCGTTCTGGATCGAGTCGCTCGCTCACGTGATCCCCAAGAAGCGAGCGACGGCGCGCCGCACGTCAGGCGACCTCACGAGATCCCAGTGCGCGAGCCCGGGAAAGTCAACCAGCTCCGAGCGGTATAGCTGCGCGACCGCTATGCCGCGCTCCTCCCGGAATTCGTCGCCGGCGACCACGAGCGAGGGACACGGAAGCGCCGGCACCGAAATTCCGCGCTTCCGCTCGGCGCGCGCGAGCAGCGACTCCGGCCGCGCCCTCATCCCTGCCGGGAAGCGGCCGTACGCCTCTTCCGGGTCGAAGACGCCCGGGTGGGGCTCTATCGAGTCGTCGCGCCCCTGCACCTCGGCAGGCGGGCTCGACTCGAGCAGCGCGACGCTATGCGGCTCCAAGCGCTGCGCCGCCTCGAGCGCGACGAGGCCGCCCATGCTCCAGCCGCAAAGCGCAACCGGGCCTGGCACCTCGTCCGCCGCCGCGCGAGCGACCCGATCCGCGTACTGCGCGTGTGAAGCGTGCGCCACGTCCAGCCCCTCCTGGAGGTCGACGGCCAGCACCTCGGTGCCGTCGAATGACTCCTGCCAACTCTCGAACGCCCACGGGCCGTTGCCGGCGCCGTGGACCAGAACCAGCGATGCGGGCGGCGCTACGTGCCCTCGTCCCAAGAAGCCAGGTACTTGGCCTGCTCCTCGGTCAGCTCGTCGATGGCGACGTCCATCGTCTCGAGCTTGAGTCGCGCGATCTCCTTGTCGATCGCCTCCGGCACCGGGTAGACCTTCCGCTCCAGGCTGGCTGCGTTCCCGACCACGAACTCCGCGGAGAGAGCCTGGTTCGCGAACGACATGTCCATCACCTGCGCAGGGTGGCCCTCGGCGGCCGAGAGGTTCACGAGCCGCCCGTCGGCGATCAGGTAGATGCGGCGCCCGTCTTCGAGCGCGAACTCGTCCACATACTGGCGCAGCGTCCGTGTCTCCGTCGCGAGCGCCCGCAGCGCCGGGATCTCGATCTCGACGTTGAAGTGCCCTGTGTTCGCAAGGATCGCGCCGTCCTTCATCTGCAGGATGTGCTCCCGGGTGATCACCGACTTGTCGCCGGTGGCGGTGACGAAGATGTCTCCGACCTGCGCGGCGCCCTCCATCGGCAGGACCTGGAAGCCGTCCATGACCGCCTCGAGCGCGCGCAGCGGATCGACCTCGGTCACGACCACGTGCGCGCCCATTCCCTTCGCCCGCATCGCGACCCCGCGGCCGCACCAGCCGTAGCCGGCGACGACGAACGTGCTGCCCGCGAGCAGGATGTTCGTCGCGCGCACGATCCCGTCGATCGTCGACTGACCCGTGCCGTAGCGGTTGTCGAACATGTGCTTCGTCAGCGCGTCGTTCACCGCGATCACCGGGAATCCGAGCGCGCCGTCGCGCTCGAGCGCCTTCAGCCTGATCACGCCGGTCGTCGTCTCTTCGGTTCCGCCCAGGATGTCGCCGAGCTGTTCGCGTCTGTGCGAGTGCAGGACGCCGATCACGTCGGCGCCGTCGTCCATGGTCAGCTGCGGCTTGTGGTCGACAGCAGCCTCGATGTGCTGGTAGTAGGTGTCGTTGTCCTCGCCCTTGATCGCGAAGACGGAGATCTCGAACTCCTCGACGAGCGCGGCGGCGACGTCGTCCTGGGTCGAAAGCGGGTTCGAGGCGCAGAGCACGACGTCGGCGCCGCCGTCCTTGAGCGTCCGCATCAGGTTGGCGGTCTCGCTGGTGACGTGCAGGCAGGCCGAGATGCGATAGCCGGCGAGCGGCTGCTCGCGCTCGAAGCGCTCCCGGATCGCCGCCAGCACCGGCATTTGCCTGTCGGCCCACTCGATCCGGCTCCGCCCGTCGTTGGCAAGCCCGAGATCCTTGACGTCGAAGCGCTTCGTGGTCGCCACGCGCGGCAGTCTAGTGACTCTCGCAGTGATGGTGCCCAGGCTCTCGGGCGCTAGCACCAAGGCAGAGGCGGCACTCGTACGCAGGGCAGGCTGGTTGCCTGGGCAAGGACGAGAGTGGACTCTGGCGCAGCGTGATAGCGGGCGAGAGACAGGCCTCCATCGCTGGGAGAGGGACCGGTCAGACCGGGTCGGTGCGGGTCGTGCTCCCGCCCGTCACGGAGCCGGCCCCTCTCTCCCCGGTTCAGCGCGCCCGTAACGATCCTCGAGCCGCACGACGTCCTCGAGCTGGGGCGTCGAGACCTCGACGATCGTCGTGTCGTCGACCGCGGTCAGGCGGTGCACCGTCCCCGCCGGGAGGTGGAAGGCGGCCCCCGGCCCCACGACCTCGCTGTTGAGCATCCGCTCGCCCGGCGCGCCAAGCTCCAGCTTCGCGCGACCCGAGAGGACGTACCAGGCCTCGTCCTTGACTTTGTGAAACTGCAGGCTGAGCGCCTGACCGGCCTTCACGAACAGGATCTTTCCCGCATACCGGTCGGTCTTCGACCACACCAGCTCGTGGCCCCAAGGCTTCTCCACCTTCTCGGGCTCGGCTGCGAATTTCTCGAGCCCACCGAGGTTGGGTGAAGTCAGATGGTCGTGCCCCGCCACAGGCGGCGCGAACCTACCACCATGCGGCTACGCGGGCCACCCCGGGTGCTCGGCGAGGTACTCGCTCGCCACCCGCAGATCCTTCGGCGTGTTGACTGTTAGCCACACGCCTTCGTGCCGAAGCGCTCGAAGACGGCCCTCGGCCGCGAGCTCCGGGAAGGTCGTCGTCTCGTGGTCGCCGCGCTCGGGAAAGCGAGCGAGCGCCTCCTCGCCGAGCACGTAGATTCCACAGCTGACCCACTGGTCGAGGCGCGGGGCTTCGCGGAACCCGGTGACGAGATCATCGTCGAGGTCGACGACACCGAACGGCGAACGCAGCGGTACGACCGTGATCGTCGCCGCCGCTCCGCGCTTCCGGTGCAAAGCGAGCAGCTGGGAGAGGTCGACGTCCACGAGCTCGTCGCCGTTCAGCGCAAAGAGATCGCCCTGCTCTCGGCGCGCCGCGGCCGCGTAGCGGATCCCTCCCCCGCGCCCGAGCGGCTCCGGTTCCGGGACCGCCACGATCTCCGGGCCGATTCCGCTGAGCGATGCCTCGAAGACGTCCTCCTGCCCGGCCGCGCAGCTGACGAGGACGCGTTCGACGCCCGCCGCGCTCAGCTGCTGAACCTGGTACGCGGCGAGCGGCCTGCCACCTAGCTCCACGAGCGCCTTCGGGCGGCCACCCGCCGCCTCGCCCAGGCGCTCTGCCTTCCCGCCCGCCAGGATGACCGCCTCCATTACGGCGCCGCCTGGGGAGTCGTAGGCTCCTCCGTCTCCGGAAGAGCGGCAAGGGGCGAGGCGGCGCGTCCGATGCCCTCGTAGGTGAAGCCGGCGGCCCGTGCCTGCTCGGGGTCGAGCAGGTTCCGGCCGTCGACGATCAGCGGCCTCCGCATCGCCTGCCGGACCTCCTCCGAGGCGAGCGCGCGGAGCTCGTCCCACTCGGTCACGATCACTGCGGCGTCAACGTCGGCGACCGCGTCGAGGACGCTGTCGCAGAAGGTGACGCCCTGCAGCAACCGGCTTGCATCGGCTACCTGGTCCCAGGCGCGAACCTCTGCGCCTTCGGCGAGCAGTCGTGAGGCGAGCACGAGGGACGGCGCCTCGCGCAGGTCGTCGGTGTTGGGCTTGAATGCGAGCCCGAGCAGCGCCACCGTCTTCCCGCGCAGCTTGCCGAGGTGCTTCTCGAGCTTCCCGACGACGCGCCGCTTCTGGAGCTCGTTCACCTCGATGACCGCGTTCAGCAGCTGGAAGTGGTAGCCGGAATTCGAGGCGAGCTGTTTCAGCGCGACGCCGTCCTTCGGGAAGCAGCTCCCGCCCCAGCCGATCCCAGCGCGCAGGAAGTGCGGGCCGAGCCGGTGGTCGAGGCCGACGCCCTCCGCGACCTTGACCACGTCCGCCCCGGTCGCCTCGCAGACGTTGGCGATCTCGTTGATGAAGCTGATCCGCGTCATCAGGAACGCGTTCGCGGCGAGCTTGATCATCTCGGCGGAGGCGACGTCCGCCTGCACGATCGTCGTCCCGAGCCGCTCGTACAGCGAGGCCAGCGTGGCGGCGTCGGCCTCGGTGAACGCGCCCACGACCACCCGGTTCGGGCGCATGAAGTCGTCCACGGCGCTGCCCTCGGAGAGGAACTCCGGGTTCGAGACGTAGCCCACGTGCGCAAGCCCTCGCGCGTCCAGCGCCGCCCGCACCTTGTCGCCGGTCCCGACCGGAACCGTGCTCTTCATCACCAGGATCGCCCGCTCCTCGAGCGCGGGGAGCTGGTCGACGACCGTCCAGACAGCGGACAGGTCGGCGTCGCCGGAGTAGGTCGGCGGAGTGCCGACGCAGACGAACATGATCGGCGCGGAGACGACCTCTTCGAGCTCGAGCGTGAAGGTGAGCCGTTCGTGGTTGCGCTCGACGAGCTCCGCGAGCCCTGGCTCGTGCAGCGGCATGCGCCCTGCCTGCAGCGCCTCGATCCGCTCGGGGAGCACGTCACGCACGACGACCTCATGGCCGAGCTCGGCGAAGCACGCGCCGGTGACGAGTCCGACCCAGCCCGCCCCGAAGATGCCGATCCTCGGCTTCGTAGCGCCATTCACGGGCCGGAGCCTATCGAGGCAGCGGCCGCAGTCCGCGGGCGATCGCCAGCATCGTCTCGTTCGAAAGCGAGTTGAGCAGCGTGTTCACGACCCAGTACGTTGCGCCGCCCGAACGCAGCACGACCATGTGCAGGTTCGAGCCGGAGTAGTAGAGGTCGAACTCGCGGCCGTTCACGCGCTGCGTGAGGCTCTTGTCGGCCAGCACCGGGGCGTCGGCCCAGCGCGTCTCCTCGATGCCCCAATACTCCCTGCCGCCGGTGACGAAGGTGAGGCGGAGCGCCGGCTGGCCCTGGAGCGCGTAGACCCGCACCGGCGTCTCACCGGAGCCGGAGTCCAGGTACGAGCTGCGCTCCAGCCGCGTCGGATACTGCAACTGGAAGGGCAGACGCTTGCGCAGCCTGAAGACGGCCGAGCGCGACACGCCCGGGTCGCGGCGCACGTTCGGCGGCTGGCGCGTCGGTTGCTGCGGGACGACGATCGGGGCCAGCTGGTCGTGAAACGTCGAGCCCACCACGACGACGAGCAGGGCGCCGTTCGAGAGCCGCTTGATGTTCCGCGGCATCGGCTCGACGTCGGCGCTGCCCACGAGCCGGGAGACCTGCTGCGCCGCGACCTTCCCGTTCTTCGGTCGCACCGGGTCGAAGTAGATCTTCGAGTGGAAGTAGTTCCAGTTCGGCGCGTTGGCGTTCTGGCTACCGGGTGGAAGCAGCGTGGTATAGGCCTTCTGGCGAAGCAGGTAGCTCGCGTTGGAGGCCGAGCCTGCGCGACCGTTCCCGTTCAGCACCGTGAGCGTGACCTGCTTCGGTGGGATCGTCCGCTTGCGGGCGTGGAGCTTGCGGCCGAGCGCAACCGCGGTCGCCGTGGTCGAGGCCTCGACGTCGGGGTTGAGGAACTGCTGCACCGCGTCGTCGATGTTGGTCGTGGAGGTCGTGAGCTCGTTCTGCCCCACGATCCCGCCGATCTTGACCTGGAAGACGTGCCCCGGCGGCAGCCCGTAGGCGAACTTCGCGTAGCTGTAGACCGTGCCGAGGCTGAAGTCGCCGCTGCCGCCGACGCCGATCTCGACGTAGTTGTGGTGCGCGATCGTGTTCACGATGCGGACCAGGCTGGACGGCCCGATCGATTTCGCGATCCGCTGCCGCGCCGCCGAGACGAACTGCTGTTGCCGCGCCAGCCGGTAGAGGTCCGAGTCGGTGTGCCGGTAGCGGACGAAGTCGAGCGCCTGCTTGCCGGTCAGGCGCTGGTAGCCCGGCTGCAGGTCGATGTTGGCGAAGTTCGTGTACGAGGTGCCGACGTTCTTGTTGTAGTAGCGCCGGTCGATGTCCATCCAGACACCGCCGAGCTTGTTCGCGACGGCGATGAAGCCGGCGAAGTTGACGCTGATCAGGTAATTGACCTGCAGCCCGGTCAGGTGGCGGACCGTCTCGAGCGCACCGGAGGAGCCGCAGAAGGCGTAGGCGCTGTTGATCCGGGCCGAGCCGCTCGCCGCTGCCGCAGCGCCGCCCTTGCCGGGGCACCAGATCGGCACGATCAGGTCACGCGGGAACGAGAGCAGCGAGATCGTCTTCGTGACCGGGTCGGCGCGGATCAGCATCATCGTGTCCGACCGAGAGGGTGCGTTGCCCTCACCGGCGCGGTGGTCGTAGCCGATCACCAGCGCGGTCGCGGCGTGCTTTGCGTCCGGCACCTCGTCGAGCCGAGCCTGGGCGCGCTTCGCGTCCACGGAGTGCGCCTGCAGCGCCGCCGCGCTCTCGTGGGCCCAGAGGTAGAAGCCGCCCACGAGGCCGCAGACCAGCATCAGCACCGTCACGAACAGCCACAGGACGTAGCGGCCGACCTGCGCCGCGAGCCCCCGCCTGGGAGGCGGCGGCTGCCGGTAGAGGCTCACCGGCGTGAGCGCACCCGGCGGGAGGACGGCGCGGCCGTTGCCGTTGACCTCGGCGCCGCGGCCGATTCCTCTCTTCAGCGTTGTCCGCATTGAAAAAAGAGAACGCCCTGGAGGCGTCCGCCGGCATCAGGATAGCCGACGCCCCGGCGGGCTAGCCCGGTTAGGCGCTAGCCGGCCGGCGCGTGCGCGCGGTTCAGGGCTTCCTCGGCGAGCCGCGTGCCCTCGACCATCGCGCGCAGCTTCTCGTAGGCGACCTCCCAGCTGCGCGTGCGCAGCCCGCAGTCGGGGCAGACCTGGATTCGCGCCGGGTCGCAGAAGACGTCGACCGCGTACAGGATCCGGTCCCGCACGAGCTCGGGCGACTCGACGAAATCGGTATGGATGTCGAGCACGCCGAGCCCGAGGATCGGGTCGTAGGGCAGGTCGCGGAACTTCGAGATGACCTCGTAGCCCGGCCGGTCGGCGCCCGAGCTGCCGAGCTCGCGGAGGTCGTAGTTGGCGAAGCCGACGCAGTACTGACTGCAGCCGCTCATGCCCTCGATCGCAGGGAAGAAGAGGTCGTAGTCCGAGAAGCAGAGATGCGTCGAGAACAAGCAGTCGAGCCCCTCGACGCTGACGTTGAAGCTCTCGACGAAAAGGTCGAGCTCGTCTGCCTCGGTCGAGGCGCCGGGCTCGTCGATCTGGATCCAGTCCGCGCCGAGGCCGATCAGCGCCTCGAGGTTCGGGCGGATCAGGTTGCGCGCGATGTCGAGGGTCAGCTCACGCCTCGCCTCGATCTCCTGGGCGCGGCCGTAGCCGCCCCCGAGCCGCCCTTCCTTTGGCGTGTGGTGCTCGTCGTACGACCAGATCGCGAGCGTGTAGGCCCCTGTGACCGGGATCTTGAGCCTGTGCTTCGCGGCCGACTTCAGGAACGAGAACTCGTCGTTGTGGTACGGCTCCCGCAGCCCGACCGGGCCGACGGCGGCCGACTTCGAGTAGTACTTGTTGTCGAAGCTCCGGACCGTG
>Ga0307305_10000942_pt1 | contig 11183 bp, 10 predicted proteins | sample ER_DNA_186_FD_194512 | JGI IMG/M metagenome (GOLD analysis project Ga0307305, IMG submission 194512) | Bulk soil microbial communities from the East River watershed near Crested Butte, Colorado, United States - ER_DNA_186 | ecosystem: Environmental > Terrestrial > Soil > Floodplain | place... | reverse complement strand
CGCCGCCTTGAACAGCGCGTTGCCGTCCTCGAAGGTCTCCGAGAAGCGCACCGTCCTGTTCCGCTTGTCGAGGAGCTTCTCGAGCCGCTTGCGACGCTCCTCGATCGGCAGATCGATCAGCGGCTCTCCGTCGACCTCGAGCAGGTCGAAGACGAAGTAGACGATGGGGGTCCCGGGCTTTCCCTGCTGCATCGCCGAGAAGCTCGGCCGCCCGTCCTCGTCGAGCGCGCAGACCTCGCCGTCGACGACGCAGTCCGGGGTCTTCACCGCCTTGACGAGCTCCTTCGCGACGTTCTCGAAGCGCTTCGTGTAGTCCTGGTCCTTGCGCGTGCGCAGGTCGGGCTCGCCGCCCGCAACCGTGGCCATGATCCGGTACCCGTCCCACTTGATCTCGTACAGCCAGCCGCCGTGGGGTACGTCCTTGGCCTGAGTCGCGAGCATCGGCCGGTAGTGACGGGCCGCGCGTGCCTCGGGCGCGGAGTCGTCCTTCTTTCGCAGGATCAGCCAGTTCTTCGGATCCCCCGAGAGCTTCGCAGGGACGAGCGCGTAGGTGCCGTTGAGACGCTCGCCGTGCAGCCGAACCGTGAGCCCGCCGTTCTTCTTCTCCTCGACGAGCTCATACGTGCCCTTGTCCCAGATCTCGACCGTGCCCGCGCCGTACTCGCCCTTCGGGATCTCCCCCTCGAAGGTCCCATACTCGAGCGGGTGGTCCTCGACGTGGACGGCGAGGTGCTGCTGTCCGGGTTCGAGCGGCGGGCCTTTTGGCACGGCCCAGCTGGCGAGCGCGCCGTTTCGCTCCAGCCGAAAGTCGTAGTGGAGGCTCCGCGCCGCGTGGCGCTGGACGACGAAGATCGGGTCCTTGCCGCGCTTCTTGCCCCCGAACGGCTCGGGCGTCTTCTTCGGGTCGCGCTTGCGCTTGTACTCGGCGAGCTTCGCTTTCGGCACCGGGCTAGCTTGCCTGTTCGCCGATGGGGACGAGAAACGTCGACAAATGTTTCGACCCGAGCACTACGGGAAGACACGAGCTAGAAACAGGACGCGTAGGTACTGAAAAGCTCATCCCTCGACCAGGGGGGTCACACTCGGGGTCGGCCTTTGCGCCGGCCTCGAGGTTTCTCGGAACCGTTGACAACACTGTGGATGCTGTGGACAGCGGGACCGGCGAGAACTGTGGAAAACTGTCAGGAACCGCTTCGTAGAGCGGTTTGTGTGGGACGCGCCGTGTATATCCCGAGTCGGCGGTACCGCTCGCGACGTTGTTCACGAAGTTCCGCACCGGGGACCGCCGACAGCTCGTCGAGGGTCCTGCCGAGCGCCTGCCCGAGCAGGCGAGCTGCTTCGTCCGGGTTCAAGTGCGCACCGCCCTGTGGCTCCGTGACGATCTCGTCGATCACGCCCAGCTCGAGGCAGTGGATCGCGTCCGGCTTGAGCGCGACCGCCGCTTTTTCCTTCAAGGCCCCGTCGCGCCACAAGATGGCAGCGCAGCCCTCGGGTGAGATCACGCTGTAGATCGCGTTCGCCTGCATCAACACCCGGTCGACGAGCCCGATCGCGATCGCACCACCCGAGTTCCCCTCGCCGATGATGCACGAGACGAGCGGGACGGTCAGCCGCGCCATCAGCGCCTGGGAACGAGCTATCGCTCCGCCCTGTCCGTGCTGCTCCGCGGCCACGCCTGGGTACGCGCCCGGTGAGTCGAGGAAGGTGACGATCGGGAAGCCGTGCCGCTGAGCGACCTCCATCAGCCGCATGCCCTTGCGATAGCCCTCGGGGTGCGCCATCCCGAAGTTGCGGCGCTGGCGCTCGTTGAGGTCGCGGCCCTTCTGCTGGCCGATGAGCGCGATCGTCCGGCCGCCGAATCGCGCGAGTCCGGTCACGAGCGCGGGGTCCTCGGCGCGTGCCCGGTCGCCGTGCAGCTCGACGAAGTCCTCGAACAACCGCTCCACGTAGTCGAGCGTGTACGGCCGCTGGGAGTGGCGCGCCAGTTCGACCACGCGCCACATCTCTTCGTCCGAAGGCTCGGCCTCTTCGATCCGGTCGAGCTGCCTTTGCAGGCGCTTCGCGTCGCCTGTCAGCCGCGTTCCCCGCAGGAGCGGAATGCCGCGGAGCTTGTTCAGCCGTTCGCGGAGCTGTCGTTCGTCTTCAGCGGCCATTGGAGAAGAGTCGCAGAGTGCGGCCGAGAAAGGGCCTCAGCTCGGTCCTGGGCAGAATCGCGTCGAGGTGGCCGAAGCGGAGGTTGGACTCGGCGAGCCCGAAGTCGTCGGGGAGCTTTTCGCGCGTCGTCTGCTGCACGACGCGCGGCCCGGTGAACGCAAGCAGCGCGCCAGGTTCGGAGACAATGATGTCGCCGAGGCTCGCGAAGCTGGCGAGGACGCCGGCCGTCGTCGGGTGGGTCATCACGCTGATGAACCCGCAGCGCGCGTCGCGCAAGTCCTCGATCGCGCACACGGTCTTGGGCAGCTGCATGAGGGAGAGGATCCCCTCCTGCATCCGCGCACCGCCCGATGCTGTGACCGCGACGAGCGGCACCCTCCGCTCGACGGCGGAGTCCGCCGCGCGGGTGAGCTTCTCGCCGACGACGCTGCCCATCGAGCCGCCCATGAAGCTGAAGTCCATGACCGCGAGCTCGCACGCCTCGCTCTCGATCGCGGCGCTCCCGATCACCATCGCATCCCCGAGACCGGTCGAGACCTCGGCTTCGGCGAGCCGCTCGGTGTACGGGCGCAGGTCGAAGAAAGCGAGCGGGTCTTCGGACCGCAGGTCGACGGCCTCCTCGTGGAACGTTCCGGTGTCGACGAGCTGCGCGATCCGATCGCGCGCTCGCACCGGAAAGTGGTAGCTGCACTGCGGGCAGACACGAAGGTTCGCCTCGAGCTCGTCGTCGCGGTAGTGCGACCCGCAGGACGGGCACGTGTTCGGGTGCTTTCTCGCTCCGTCCGAGTTGTCGGGGCGATGCTTGTGCTCGATCGAGACGTCTATGCGTGGCTCGGCCAAGACTCCTCGATTATCCCTCAAGCTTCTCGAACACCAGGTTCGTTCGCTCCACGCGCATCCCGGCCCGCTCGTAGACGCGAACTGCGCCGGTCGGGTTCTCCGCGTCGACTCCGAGGCCAACCGCCTTGAAGCCGCGCCTCGCAAACTCGGCGAACGTGTGCTGGAGCAGCGCTTGCCCCAGGCCGCGCTGGCGGTACTCCGGCACCACACCCAGGATGCGCACCCAGCCGAGGCCGGGCTCATTCTCGGGCGCTCGCGAGAGGATGATGCCCGCAACCTCGCCTTCCTGCTCCGCGATGAACCACAGAGAACGGTCGAACGACGGCTCCTCGACCATCCAGTGCAGCCAGCTGTCGTACGGGTCGGGGGCGAACATCCACGTGTCCGCGAAGGACGCCATCTGCGCCTCGTAGACCCGGCGCTCCTCGCCCTCGCGCATCGCCCGGACGGAGACGCGGTCGGGCCACTCGGGCTCGGACTGGTCTCCGTCGAGGTCGATCCGCATGTGGAACGAGTGGCGCGCCCTGCGGTAGCCCGTCCGCTCGAACAGCTCGACGAGCGGGGCGTCGCCGGCGGAGGTGTAGCCCCAGAGCTTCTTGTCCGGCTCTTTCGTGGTCGCCCGCTGCTCGATCGCCTCGAGCATCACGGGCAGGGTCGCGGGATCGGTGCCCCTGACGTCCAGCCAGACGGCGTCTCCGTGGACGCCTAGGTCCGCATAGCCGCCGAGCCGGCCATCCGGGCTCTCGGCGAGCAGGACGTCCTGGCCGAGCTCGACGTCCGGGGACGTCCAGTACAGGAGCAGGTCGGCGGCGGTCATGTCGTCGGTGCCGTGCAGTCGGCGGGAGTGCTCGTTGAGCATCTCCGCGGCAGCCTCGACGTCCTCCGCGCGCGCGGGTCGAACCACGGTCATGCCGGCACGAGCTCCTCGAGGGTCTCCGGCAGATTCGCGAGGTCGGTCAGCTCGCGGTCCGGCTCGGGCTCGGGCTGCTCTTCGAGCCGGTTGATCCAGACCGTGCGCAGGCCGAGCTCGCGGGCCGGCGCGATGTCGTGGAAGAGGCTCGCTGCAATGTGCACGTGCGTCTCGCGATCGGCCGTCGTCGCCTCGAAGAAGCGCTCCCAGTGGCCGGGCGCGGGTTTGTAGGAGCCAACGTCCTCGGCCACGATCGCGAGGTCGACCGGGACCCCGAGCTGCCTCTGCGACGCCTCGATCAGGTCACGGTCGGTGTTGGAGAGAAGCGCGAGCATCCATCCACGGTCGCGGAGCTCGGCGAGCGCGGGCGGCGCGTCGGGGAACGCCGACCAGCCCGGGAGTGACTTCGCGAGCGCGTCGGCCTCGCCCTCGGGGATCTGGACGCTCTCATCCTGAGCCAACCGCTCGAGCGCGAGCGTGAGTACTTCGCGGTAGGTGTGGAACGGCTCGAACTCGGATTCGATCTCGGGCTCGAGCTCGTGGTAGCGCTCGAGCAGGCGCGGCGCTTCCTGAACGCCGAAGAGCCGCTCGAATTGGCCGCGGATCCCCGCGTTCCAGTCGATCAACGTGCCGTAACAATCAAAAGTCGCCCAGCGTTGCCCGTCCATAGGGCTGCACACTAGTTAAGGCGCACCCGGCCTCCTCCCCACGGCGAGCATATTTGGGAAGTTGTGACGTGTCTGTGGCAGTTCCGCGCCGAAACTCAGTCGGCGAACTCGCTCAGCACGATGCACGCGTTGTGGCCGCCGAAGCCGAACGAGTTCGAGACCGCGACCTTCACCTCGGCCTTCCGCGACTCGTTCGGGATGTAGTCGAGATCGCACTCCGGATCGGGCGTCTCGTAGTTGATCGTCGGCGGCAGCGTGTTCGTGGTCACGGCCAGCGTCGTGAAGATCGCCTCCACTGCGCCCGCCGCACCGAGGCAGTGCCCGGTCGCGCCCTTGGTCGACGAGACAGGCGTCTTCCTCGCGGCCTCCTCGCCGAGTGCGAGCTTGATCACCTTCGTCTCGCTCGCGTCGCCGAGCGGCGTCGAGGTCCCATGCGCGTTGATGTAGTCGACGTCCTCGGGTGCGATCCCCGCATCGCCGAACGCCATCTTCAACGCGCGCGCCGGGTTCGTCCCGCTCGGATCGGGCTCGGTGACGTGAGCGGCGTCCGAGGACAGCCCGTACCCGATCAGCTCGGCGTAGATCTTCGCGCCGCGGGCACGCGCATGCTCGAGTTCCTCGAGCACGATTACGCCACCCGCTTCGCCCATGACGAACCCGCTTCGCTCGGCGTCGAACGGGCGGCTCGCCCGCTCGGGGTCCTCGTTCCGCCGCGCGAGCGCTCGCATGGCGCTGAACCCGGCGATCCCAACGGGCGTGATCCCGGCCTCGGTCCCACCTGCGAACACGACGTCGGCTCGGCCGAGCCGGATCATGTCGGCGGCCTCTCCGATCGCCATGTTCGAGGCTGCGCACGCCGTGCACTGCGAGGACAGCGGCCCGCGCGTCCCGAGCTCCATCGAGACCCAGGCCGCGCCCATGTTCGGGATGATCTGCGGGATCGAGAACGGGTTTACCCGGTCCGGTCCCCGCTTGAGCAGCACGTCGTAGCAGTCCTGGAACGCCTTCAGGCCGCCGATCCCGGTCGCGATCGAAGCGCCGATCCGCTCGGCCTCCGGCTCGACCTCGAGCCCCGAATCCGCCTCGGCCTGCCGCGCTGCAGCCACGATCATCTGCGCGAAGCGGTCCATCCGGCGTGCCTGCTTGTGATCGATCCACGTGCGCGGCTCGAACTCCTTCAGCTCACACGCGAACGTCACCGGATACGCGCTCGCGTCCCACTGCACGATCGGCGCCGCGCCGGACTTCCCGGCGATCAGGTTTTTCCACGAGGTCTCGACGTCGTTGCCGAGCGGAGTCACCGCCCCGAGGCCCGTGATGACGACCCGCGCGCGGCCGTTTTGCGTGTACTCAGTCACATTCCCAACCCACCGTCGACGACGAGAACCTCACCAGTGATGAACGACGCCTCGTCCGAGCACAGGAACCGTACCGCTCCGGCGACGTCTTCCGGATCTCCGAGCTTGCCGAGCGGGGTGTTCGTGAGCATTACCGCACGCGCTTCCTCCGGGAGCACATCGGTCAACCGCGAGTGGATGTACCCGGGCGCGACGACATTTGCACGCACGTTTCGGCTCCCGAGCTCGCGGGCGAGCGATTTCGTGAAACCGATGATCCCGGCTTTCGACGCGCCGTAATTCGTCTGCCCCATGTTCCCGCGCAGGCCGACGATGCTCGAGACGTTGACGATCGACCCGCCACGCCGTTTCATCATCGGCCGCGCGACGGCACGGCACGTGTAGAAGACCGCGCTCAGGTTCGTCTCGATCACCGCGCGCCAGTCGTCGTCGCTCATGCGCGCGAGCAGCGTGTCGCGGGTCACGCCCGCGTTGTTGACGAGGATGTCGGGATCGCCGGCCTCCTCGACGAGCCGCTTAGCGCCTTCGGCGGTCGAGACGTCCGCCTGCACGGCACGGCCCCCGATCTCGGCTGCAACCGCTTCGGCCTCCTCGGCGCCGGAGTTGTAGCCGACCACGACCGAGGCTCCGGCCTTCCCGAGCTCGACCGCAATCGCCCGTCCGATGCCGCGCGACCCTCCGGTGACGAGGGCCGTTCGCCCTGACAGCGAGCAAAACTCAGGCAGAGACGGTCTCCTCCGCTTTCTTGAGACCCGCGAGGTTGTTGACCGAGATCGTCTTCACGGTGCGGTCGATCCGCTTGACGAGGCCGCTGAGCACGTTTCCGGGCCCGACCTCGACGAAGACCTTGACGCCCTCCTCGGCGAGCCCCCTCGCCGCCTGCGTGAACCGCACCGGAGCAGTCAGCTGCTCGACGAGGAGCGACGCGAAGCGCTGCGCCGGCTCGATCTTCGCGGTCACCGTGGACATGAACGGCGCGATCGGATCGCGGAAGCGCACACGCTCGACCGCGGGTCGGAGCCGATCCGCTGCGCGGGCCACGAGCGGGCTGTGAAATGCGCCCGAGACCTTCAGCTTGACCGTGCGCCTCGCACCGAGCTCCTCGGCTTTGGCGCACACCTCGTTCACGGCCTCCTGCTCGCCGGAGACGACGATCTGCCCGGGGCAGTTGTAGTTGGCCGGCCACACGCCCTCGATGTCGTTGCAGATCTGCTCGACGAGCTCGTCCTCGAGACCGAGGATGGCCGCCATCGAGCCGTTGCTGATCCTGGCCGCCTCGGCCATCGCGAGCCCGCGCTCACGGACGAGCGCGATCGACTCGAACGGCGTCAGCGACATCGTCGCCGCGAGCGCCGTGAACTCGCCGACCGAGTGGCCGACGACGTAGTCGGGCTCGAGCCCTCGCTTGCGAAGCGCCGCCAGCACGGCGAGGCTCGTCGCGACGAGCGCCGGCTGCTGCACTTCCGTGTGCACGAGATCCTCGAGCGGCGACTCGAAGCAGAGCTTCGGCAGATCCAGGCCCGCCGCCTTGCTCCCCTCGGTGAAGACCGCCATCGCCTCCGGTTCGGCCTCGGCAATCTCCCTGCCCATGCCCGCTTCCAGCGACCCCTGACCCGGGAAGCAGAACGCGACCTTGCTCATCTTTGCCCACCTTTCCCGTTCGCCGTCCACTCGATCAGGGCCGACCCCCAGGTCAAGCCCGCGCCCATTCCTGTCATCAACACCATTTCACCTGGAACCAATCGCCCGTCGGCCTCGGCATCGCTGAGCGCCAGCGGAATCGATCCAGATGAAGTGTTGCCGAAGCGGTCGACGTTGACCACCGTCCGCTCCTCCGGAATGCCCAGTTTCTTGCGCGCGTGCTCGATGATGCGGACGTTCGCCTGGTGCGGCACGTAGACGTCCACGTCGCCGACGGAGATGTTGCATTCGTGCAGCACCTTCTCGGCGGAATCAACAAGCACACGGCTCGCGAACTTGAAGACCTCGCGCCCGTTCATCTTCGCGAAGTGCTGGCGCGCGGCCACCGACTCGGCCGAGGCGGGCTGACGCGAGCCGCCGGCAGGTATGTACAACTCCTGCCCGCCCGATCCGTCGGCGCCGAGCTCGAAGCCGAGGAAACCGCCTTCGGAGACGCGCTCGAGCACGACCGCTCCCGCGCCGTCGCCGAAGAGCACGCATGTGCTGCGGTCCTCCCAGTCGACGACGCGCGACAGGACGTCCCCGCCGACGACGAGCGCGTGGTCGGCGAGGCCGCTCGCGACCATCGCGTGCGCCTGCACGACCGCATAGACGAAACCAGTGCAGCCCGCGGACAGGTCGTAGGCGGCCGCGTCCTTCGCGCCGAGACGATCGGCGAGGATCGCGCCCGTCGACGGGAAGAGCATGTCCGGCGTCACGGTCGCGACCACGATCAACTCGAGGTCGGACCCCTTGACGCCTGCCTGCTCGAGCGCGGCGAGCGACGCCGGTAGCGCGAGATCGGACATCGCCTCGTCCGGAGCGGCGACGCGGCGCTCGCGTATCCCCGTGCGCTCCATGATCCACTCGTCCGAGGTGTCGACCATCTGCGCCAGCTCGTCGTTCGTCATCACGCGCTCGGGGGCCCGGGAGCCGATGCCCGTGATCGAGACGCGCCCGTTCGAGGTCGCGGTGCCGATCACTCCTGCTCCACGGCGAACGTCAACGTCCCGCGTGCAGCGAGCTCGCCGCCGACACGCGCCTCGGCGCGGCCCTTCCCGATCGGCCCCCGCACACGCTCGAGCTCGCACGTCAGCTCGAGCTCGTCGCCCGGCTCGACGATCCGCTTGAAGCGCACGCCGTCGATCCCCGCGAAGAGCGCGAGCCGTCCGCGATTCTCCTCGCTGCAGAGGACCGCGACCGCGCCGGTCTGCGCCATCGCCTCGACGATGAGGACGCCCGGCATGATCGGCCGACCCGGAAAGTGCCCGGCGAGATACCACTCGTCGGGGCGCACGCGCTTCCGCGCGACGACACGACGCCCCGGCTCCAGCTCGACGACTTCGTCGATCAGGAGAAAGGGGTCGCGATGCGGCAGGATCTCTTCGATCTCCGCGCGCGACCACGGCAACGCTTGCGTTGCCGTCATCAGAACGGACGGGCTTTGCCCGGCCGTTCGTCGGAACTGACCGGTCGAACCAACGCGGATTCAGCCTGCAACATCTTTAGTACGGCAATCGGCACGGGCGGCCTAGTGTAGATGGCCGTGACCTCGTCACTGAGGCCGGAAACCGTGGTTCCCAGGCTGCGCGGGCGTTTCGGGCATCCGTACCTCTTCGTCGACGTGTGCCCGTCGACGCAGCGGCTGCTCCGAGACGAGCACTCCGAGGGTGCGGTCGCGCTGACCGAAGAGCAGACCGAGGGCCGCGGACGGCTCGGGCGCCGCTGGTCGTCGCCGCCGGGAGTGAGCCTGCTCTTTTCGCTCCTGCTCGAACCGCCCGTCGAGACCGCACGGCTTCCGGAGCTGACCCTCGTCGCGGGTCAGGCCGGCGCCGAAGCGATCGCGCAGGTCACCGGCCTGGCGCCCGAGATCAAGCTCCCGAACGACATCCTGGTCGCGGGACGCAAGACCGCGGGCATCCTCGCCGAGGCCCGTGACGGCCGAGTCGTGCTCGGGATCGGGATCAACGTGAACGTGCCCGCGCCGGCCCTACCGAAGGGCATCGACCCTCCCGCGACGTCGCTCCTCGTCGAGACGGGAAGCGAGGTCGACCGCGTCGAGCTCCTCGTCGAGCTCCTTGACCGGCTCGAGCGTGCCTACGACGAGTGGGTCGCGACTACGGGTACCTGACCGGCCGGCTGTCGTTGCCGGCGAAATCCCGAGCGACGGCCGCGAACGACGTGAACGGGCCGCCGGCTGGAAACGTGAACTTGCCCGGGCGCAGCCGGCGGAGGGTCACCGACCTCGTACCGTCGAAGACGGCCGTCACGTCGGCCGGCTCGTTGATCGAGAAGCGAAGCGGCGTAATGGTCACGCGTTTCAACTTCGGACCGGTCGTGTCGGTCGCGAACGCCACGCTGCTCGTGACCGTCGCCACCGGCGAGGTGACCCGCAGGTCGGCCTGGAACTCGTGCTCGCCGACTCCGCGCCGGAAACGGCCGTTCCAGTCGATCGACTGGAGCCCAGGTTGGAGCTGGCCCGAGAAGACCTGGCCGACCGACCGCTTCCCCCGGCGGATCGTGAGCGTCGCCCGGGCGGGCTTGTCGAGTGTGAAGCTGAAGCGCGTCGTGTCCAGCCGGCCGTCGTTGTTCGGCGAGAAGACCTGCGGCGAGACCTGGAATCCGGCGGTCGTGCGATCCACGGTCACCGCCAGCGTGGCGGTCGTCTCGATCCCGATCGCGTTCCGCGCCGTCAGCACGATCCCGTAGCGCCCGTCCGCGATCCCGGCCGCGTCCCAGCGAAACGCGTACGACCCCTTGGTCTTCGACTCGACGAAGAGCGTCGTGATCGGAGTCCCGAACGCGTCGACGAGTGTCCCCGTGACGATCGCCGGCTCGCGCACCTGATAGCGAACGAGCGTCGAGTCGGCCTTTCCGTCGCCGTTCGGGGTGAACAGCGCCGGCTTGGCCAGCGCGGTCAGCATCGAGCGAGACGTCGTGCCGGTGACGATGCCGGTCGCCGGACGAACGGTCGGCCCCGCGTCGATCGCATATAGGTACTTCCCGGCTGGGATCGTCCGCGCGTCCCACGTCCAGTCGACCGTCGTGCCCTCGCCCCGTCCCGAGCCGACGATGTTCCCGTCCGGCTGCGTCACGGTCACCGACCACGGCAGCGACTCGGTGAGCCTGCCCGTGAAGTGGACGGGCTCGCCCGGCGCGCCCGTGGCCGCCGGGGAGTACATCTTGGGCAGGCCGGTCTGCGAGACGGCGCGCGCGATCGACGGCAGCTCGCCGTAGAGCTGGCTGCCCGGGCAGCTCGTATACCCCGTGTCCCGGTGCCCCGAGATCGTGCGCAGCATGATCATGCGCCCCGCCGGGTACTTCGGGTTTCCGGTCGAGCGCCAGCTGAAGGTCGAAAGCGGATCGACGTGCGCGACGTCCAGTCGCCACGCGAGGAGCCGGACGAGCGCGGCGCGAGCCGCGGGTGTGATCGAGGCCGAGTCGTAGGTCCCGATCAGCGCGACGCCGACCGACCCCTGGTTGAACCCCTGCGCGTGCGCGCCGACCACGTTGCGGTCGACACCGCCCCACCGGCCTTCGAAGACCTGGCCGTACTTGTCGACGAGGAAGTTG
>Ga0307305_10000940_pt1 | contig 11194 bp, 15 predicted proteins | sample ER_DNA_186_FD_194512 | JGI IMG/M metagenome (GOLD analysis project Ga0307305, IMG submission 194512) | Bulk soil microbial communities from the East River watershed near Crested Butte, Colorado, United States - ER_DNA_186 | ecosystem: Environmental > Terrestrial > Soil > Floodplain | place... | reverse complement strand
GGGCCGAAAGAGTCCAGACCGTGAACGGCGGCCATCGACGTCCGCCAAGCGTTTCGCGCGCTATTTCGGCACCGCCACGCGCCGGACCATGTCGTCAATATTGATGCGACCGAGCGCCACAGAGACCGTTCGCTCGGTTTCAGCCAGCACAGGCCCAATCACCTCATTGACGAGGATTGAACCGGGCCGCACCGCGTCGGGGTCCTCGGCGGTGATGGCGGCGCGCAGGATGTCGTTGGCCGTGATGCGGCTTCGCTCCCGGCCAAGCTCGTAACCGCCGTGCGGCCCCCGGATACCCTTAAGGATGCCGTCGCGCACCAGCGCCTGCAGGACCGGCTCAAGGTGGCGCGGTGGCAGCCGGTGACGGGCGGCCAATGCCTTCGCTGACACCGGGCGAGCCCGCGCATTAATGGCGACGTCAATGACGGCAGCGATAGCGAGCAGGCCCTTGCGAGACATCAACGACATTTGGGCACGACCCACGGTAGCACCAGATACCAGTGGTATTAGACTACGGCCCGGATAGCTACAAACGGTGGAGGCTGTTAATTCAACAGCCGGTTGATCCAAAACCGCTGCTTCCGCGCTTGGTTTGGTCCAGGGTTGCGACTTCGACAATCTGTGCATGCACAACCGGCGCGATTACCAATTGGGCCACGCGCATACCGCGCGTAATCGTCACCGGCGCATCGCCAAGGTTTGCGAGCAGGACCTGGATCTCGCCGCGATAATCGGCGTCGATGGTGCCGGGCGCATTGAGAACGGTTAGGCCGTGGCGCGCGGCGAGCCCGGAGCGCGGGCGCACCTGCGCTTCGTAGCCTTCGGGCAGAGCGATCGCGATGCCGGTCGGCACCAGCGCGCGCGCGCCGGCTGAAAGTATGACTGGGACGGTGGCGGATACGGCGGCAAGCAGGTCGAGTCCTGCCGCGTGCGCGGTCTGATAGGACGGGAGCGGCAGGTCGTCGCCGTGCGCCAGCTGCGTGACGCGCACCTCGATCGCGTTCACCGCTTGTCTCCTTGCTTGTTTTTATTTTTGTCTTCATCAAGCGCGTCGGCGATGCGCGTGACCAGCATGGTCGCAACCGCATCCTTGCTTTGCGGCGGCCAGGTTTCGACGCCGGATGCGCTTACGAGCGTGATTGTGTTGCGATCGCCGCCCATCACGCCGGATTGCGGCGAGACATCGTTGGCCAGAATCCAGTCGCAGCCTTTGCGCGCCAGCTTTGCCTTGGCATTGGCGACGACGTTCTCAGTTTCGGCGGCAAAACCGATCACCAGTTTCGGCCGTTGCGTTTTGCGTGCGGCGATGGTGGCGAGGATGTCGGGATTTTCCACGAGCGCAAGTTCGGGTGTCGTTTGGCCCGACCGCTTTTTCAGTTTCTGCTCGCCGGCATTGGCGACACGCCAGTCGGCGACGGCGGCGGCGAAGATCGCGACGTCGGCGGGGAGTGCACGCTCGACGGCGTTGAGCATTTCGCGCGCGGTTTCGACCTTGATCACTTTCGCGCCGGGCGGATCAGGCAGGCTCACCGGGCCGCTGATCAACGTGACATCGCCGCCGGCTGCTGCCGCTGCTGCAGCAATGCCATGTCCCTGTTTTCCCGAGGAACGGTTGGCGATGTAACGGACGGGATCGATCGGCTCATGGGTGGGGCCTGAAGTGATCAGAACGCGGCATCCCTGCAATCGACCGGTCATGTCAGCCACAAGAAGTTTCTCAACCGCGGCGGCGATTTCCAGCGGCTCCGCCATGCGCCCGAGGCCATGACTTTCTGCTTCCGCCATTTCTCCTTCATTCGGGCCGACGACGTTGACGCCGTCGGCAACAAGTCGTGCGAGATTGCGCTGCGTCGGCTTGTTCGCCCACATGCGCGGATTCATCGCCGGCGCGAGCACGATCTTCGCCGTCGTTGCCAGCAGCACGGTGGTGGCGAGATCGTCGGCATGACCGTTCGCCATCTTCGCCAACAGGTCGGCGGTCGCCGGCGCCACCACGATCACATTAGTCTCGCGCGCGAGCCTGATGTGACCCACATTGAACTCGCTCGCCGGATCGAACAGGTCGGTGTACACGCGTCCACCGACGAGCGCGCTCGCCGATAGCGGCGTGACGAACTGCTGCGCGGCGCCCGTCAGGATGCAGCGCACGGCAATCCCGCGCTCCTTCAGCCGGCGAATGAGGTCGAGCGACTTGTATGCGGCGATGCCGCCGCCGACGATCAGCAGCACGCGCCACATGTCTGGCGCGATGGGGCGAGCGACACCTGTACCTGATGGCACCGCAGCAACCGGCGCGAGCGCCTCGGCGCCGCCGCCTTCGGCGGCCTCGCGCAGGATGTTGCGCACCTCGTCCTCGACCGACCGCCCACTGCGCGCGGCGCGCAGGCGCAGCTGCTTTTTGAGCCTATCGTCAAGCTGACGGACGGTCAGGGACGCCATGAAAATCCTTAGATCTGCATCACCTAAGCAGATTTTGATTGCAATGCAATCACTGCAATCGTTAGGGCGCCGAGGAAGACACTTTTGCAAGGGCGGGGGCCGCCCCCACGCGCGCCTTGACGCCCCCGCCATCATACTGTATTTAACCGAACAGTTATTTAACCGTATGGTTCAATACGATGACCGACCGCCTCAGCGCCACCTTCGCGGCCCTTGCCGATCCGACACGGCGGGCCATTCTTGCGCGCCTCGCGCTCGGCGAAACGTCGGTACTGAAGATCGCCGAGCCGTTCGAGATGAGCCTGCCGGCGGTGTCAAAGCACCTGAAGGTTCTCGAGCGCGCGGGCCTGATCACGCGCACACGCGACGCGCAAATGCGTCCCTGCCGCATCGAGGCGCGGGCGCTGAAAGAAGCCGACGACTGGCTCGAGGAATATCGTCGGCTCTGGGAAGAGCGCCTCGACCGCCTCGACGACTATCTCCGAATACTCCAGGCGCATAACAACGACGAAAAAGACAAACAGGACGACCACAGCAAACCGCGCAAGCCGAACAAGCAACGCAAACGGGAGAAGCAACGTGGCGGCGAGAAATAGCATCGACCTCGATCGCGATCCGCGCTCCATCATCGGCACACGCGTACTCGCCGCGCCCCGCGCGCTGGTCTTCTCGGTATGGACCGATCCGAAACATCTGCTGCAGTGGTGGGGACCGAACGGATTTCGCACCACGACGCGCGCCTTCGACTTCCGCCCCGGCGGCGTCTGGCGCTTCGTCATGCACGGGCCGGACGGCCGCGACTACCAGAACCGCATCACCTTCGAGGAAATCGTCGCGCCGGAACGCATCGTCTATCGCCACGACGGCGGCGACGACGTCGAGCCGGTGCAGTTCACCCAGACCGTGACCTTCGAAGACATCGGCAACGAACAGACACGGCTGACTTGGCACGGCACGTTCCCGTCGGCCGCGGAGCGCACGCGCGTGATCAGGGAATACGGCGCCGATAAAGGCCTCATGCAGACCATGGCGCGGCTCGACGACTATGTGGTCGCGCTCGCTGCGGAGCGCGCGTAGATGTCCGGCCCGCCACTGTCACGCCAGAGATCGCAGCGCCTCGCGCAGTTCGTCTGCGCCGGCGCGCGGGATCGCTCGCTCGATATCCGCGTGGGTCTGCGTCCACAGCGGGAACGCCCTGGCAAGCAGGGCGCGACCGGCGGCGGTAATCGCAAGACGACGGCTGCGTTTATCCTCCGCATCGACCGAAACCTTCACCAGCCTGCGGCGTTCAAGGGGCTTGAGGGCCGCGGTGAGGGTGGTGCGGTCCATGGCGAGCAGCGCCGCGACACTGCCGATCGTCGGCGGTTCCGGTCGGTTCAGCGACATCAACAGCGAAAACTGGCCATGCGTGAGATCCAGCGGACGGAACACCTCGTCGAAACGCCGCGCCAACCCGCGCGCGGCGCGTTGCACGTGGAGACACAGACAGTTGTCGCGCACCTGATGGGTGGCAGAAAGTGGTAACGCGTTGCGGGTTGACATGCCCTATAATAGGTTGATATCAACCTATTTGTCAATCTGAGAACATCGGAGGAGGATGAGTTATGCAGGTGCAATCCTATTTGTTCTTCGACGGCCGCTGCGAAGAGGCGATCGAGTTCTACAAAAGGACGCTCGGCGCTGAAGTCGGCATGCTGATGCGCTGGAAGGACAGCCCCGAAAAATCGATGTGCTCGCCGGGCAACGAGAACAAGGTGATGCACGCATCGCTCAAGATCGGCGACACCAGGGTCATGGCCTCCGACGGGCGCAACACCGGCAACCCCAAGTTCGATGGCTTTGCGCTGTCGGTCGATGCCAAAGACGAAACCGATGCCGACCGGCTGTTCAACGGACTATCGGCCGGCGGAAAAGTCATCATGCCGCTCGACAAGACGTTCTTTTCGCCGCGCTTCGGCATGACGCAGGACAAATTCGGCGTCAACTGGATGGTTATCGTCGAACCCGATGAACACAAGTGAGACGAATTGAACCGGCAGACGCAAAAGCCATGGGATCTGGAGCGCGAACATGCAGACGATGGTTCAAACAAATCAAACCTCGAATGCCTTGCTCTGGGTTGGCCGCGTCATGAGCGGCCTGGTGATCGCATTCATGCTGCTCGACGGCGCCATGAAACTGGTTCCGCTCGATGTCGTGGTTACCACCTCGGAGCAGATGGGGATTCCCGGTGATCTCGCGCGTCCGCTGGGACTCATCGGTCTTGTCTGCACGATGCTTTACGCGTTCCCGCGCACGTCCGTGCTCGGCGCAATTTTTCTGACCGGCTATCTGGGTGGAGCGATCGCGAGCCACGTCCGGCTCAACGATCCGCTTTTCACGCACACCTTGTTCGGACTTTATCTCGGCCTGCTCGCCTGGGGCGGGCTCTATCTGCGCGATGCGCGGTTGCGCGCACTCATTCCCCTGCGGACGTCCTGAGCGCTTTTTCGCAACGTCAGCTAACCGAGTAGGAGTGCCTTATGGCGACCACTACGAAAAGCTCCGATTTTGTCATCTCGCGCGTGCTCAATGCTCCACGCGACCTTGTGTGGAAGTGCTTCACCGAGCCGGAGCGCATGAAGCAGTGGTGGGGGCCCAAGGGCTTCACGGTCATAGCGTCGAAGATGGATTTGCGCGTCGGCCGTACTTATCACTACGGATTGAAATCGCCCGACGGCTCGCCGATGTGGGGCAAATTCGTATTCCGCGAAATCGTTCCGCCGGAACGCCTCGACTTCATCAGTTCGTTCTCGGACGAAAAAGGCGGCACCACCCGTCACCCAGGCCACGCGTCGTGGCCGCTCGAGATGCACTCGACCTTTACCTTCGAGGAATTGCCCGGCGGCAAGACCAAGTTCACCGTCAGCTGGGCACCGCATAACGCGGCTGAAGATGAACAGAAAACCTTCGAGGCCGGACGTGACAGCATGCGCATGGGCTGGACCGGCACGTTCGAGCAACTCGAAGCCTACCTCGCAAAAGCCAAGTAGCCGCGCACAACGGAGGACATCATGGCAATCACCAAGCAGAAAATTACGCCCTGTCTCTGGTTCGATACGGAAGCCGAGGAGGCGGCAAAGTTCTATTGCTCCGTCTTCAAGGATTCCAAGCTCGGCAAGGTTAGCCGCTACGCCGAGGCGGGACGGGAGGTTCATCACAAGCCTGCCGGTTCGGTGATGGTCGTCGAATTCGAGATCGAGGGACAGACATTCACCGCCCTGAATGGCGGCCCGAACTTCAAGTTCAATGAGGCGATCTCGTTGCAGGTGCGCTGCGAGACGCAGGCCGAGGTGGACTACTTCTGGGGCAAACTCACGCAAGGTGGTCAGGAAGGCCCGTGCGGCTGGCTCAAGGACAAGTACGGACTGTCGTGGCAGGTCGTGCCCGCCGCCATACCGAAGATGATGACTGATCCCGATTCGCGGAAATCCGAGCGCGTCATGAACGCATTTTTGAAAATGAAGAAGCTCGACATTGCGGCGATCGAACGCGCTTACGAGGGCTCGCAATGACAGCCGCAACAAAGACGGCTTCTCATGGAGAAGCGAGCCTCACGCTGACCCGCGAATTCGACGCGCCGCGAACGCTGGTGTGGAAAGCCTGGACCGATCCAAAAATGATGGCGCAGTGGTTCGGTCCGCGCGGGTTCACCATTCCCGTCTGCGAACTCGACGTGTGCAAGGGCGGAAGCCTGCGCATCGTGATGCGCGGGCCGGATGGCAACGACCATCCGATGAAAGGCGTGTTCCTTGCGGTGATCGAGCCGGAACGGTTGGTCTTTACCAACATCGCGACCGACCACGATGGCAAGCACCTGCTTGAGGGCGAGACGGAAGTCACTTTTTCGGAAAAGGACGGCAAGACCACGCTTGTCTTGAAGACGCGCGCCGTCGGCCTCGTTCCCATGGCGCCGCAAATGCTCGCCGGCATGGAAGCGGGCTGGACCCAAAGTATCGACAAACTGCAGGAATTGGTCACGCGCCGCTGAGCTGCAAATCGGAAGGCCCGTCATGCAACCGAACAAGATCGTATCCCGTGATGAATGGTTGGCTGCACGCAAAGCGCATCTGAAGAACGAGAAGGCGCTCACCCGTATGCGCGATCTGGTGAGCGCCGAGCGCCGCGCTTTGCCCTGGGTCAAGGTCGAGAAGGAGTAGAGGGAAAGAAGACGCTGGCAGAGCTGTTTGGCCGCAACACCCAGTTGATCGTTCACCATTTCATGTGGTTGTGGGATCAGGGCCAGGGCTGCCCGAGCTGTTCGCTCGAGGCCGATCATGCCGAGGGCGCTCTCGTTCACCTCGAAAATCACGACGTGACGTATGTCCGACGCGCGCGCCGCTTGGCGAACTGGAGGCATACAAACAGCGGATGGGATGGACCGCCAAATGGGCGTCATCCTATGGCAACGATTTCAACTACGACTACCACGTATCGTTTACCAAAGATGATCTGGCGAAGGGCGAGATCTATTACAACTATCAAATGATCAAGGACGGATTCGACGAGCTTCGGGGCCTGAGCGTTTTCGTCAAGGATGACGCCGGAGCGGTCTTTCACACGTATTCGAGTTACGCGCGCGGCAACGAGGAGGTGAATGCCGTTTTCATCTATCTCGACATCACGCCAAAGGGTCGCAACGAAACTCAGATCATGGATTGGGTGAAGCGCCACGACGAATATGACGGCGCGAAAGCAGCCGGTTGCTCGGCGGCTTGGGACAGACCGGGACGAGGATATGACGCTCAAGTTCTATTTCCATCCGCTGGCGCCTGCGCCGATTCGGACGCGTGGTTCACATCAGACGATCAGCCACACGATCCACAGCAGCAGCGCCGCTATCACCCACAGCGCGATCGCGGTCCATCGATTGCGGCGCGCCTCCGCGGCGCCGATGGCCGCGACGGTTTTCGGCGACAGTACCAGGCCATCGCGCGTGATGTCGTCGCCTTGATCGAGCAGCGTGCCGGCGCGCGCCAACAAGCTTGGAACTTGGCCGAAGAAACGACCGATTTCACCGGCGCCTTCGACTGCGTCCTCAAGCCGCCCCACAGGTCCGAGATTGCGGGCGATCCATTCACGCACGACCGGGTCGGCCGTGGTCCACATATCGAGTTTCGGATCAAGCGAGCGGGCGACGCCTTCCACCACCACCATGGTTTTTTGCAGCAGTAATAGTTCGGGGCGCGTGCGCATATCGAAGAGGCCGGTCACTTCGAAAAGCAGCGTCAGGAGCTTGGCCATCGAGATGTCCTCGGCGGTCCGATTGTGAATCGGCTCGCCGATCGCGCGGATGGCTTGCGCAAAACTCTCGACCGAATGGTGCCGCGGAACATAACCCGCGTCGAAATGCACCTGTGCCGTGCGGTAGTAGTCGCGCGTGATGAAGCCGAACAGAATCTCGGCGAGGAAGCGCCGCTCCTTCGGCCCCAGCCGCCCCATGATTCCGAAATCCACGGCGATCAGGCGTCCGCCATCGTCCACGAACAGATTGCCCGGATGCATGTCGGCGTGAAAGAAACCGTCGCGCAAGGCGTGGCGCAGGAAACTCTGAATGACCTCGCGGCCGAGCGCCGGCAGGTCGAAGCCTTTCGCTTCCAGCGCACCATGGTCGCTGAGGCGGACGCCGTCGATCCATTCCAGCGTGAGCACTTCGCGCGCGGTGCGGTCCCAGTCAACGGTCGGCACGCGAAAATCGGGGTCCTCCTTGGTGTTCTCGGCGATTTCGGACGCCGCGGCCGCTTCCAGGCGGAAGTCCATCTCGATCGCAACCGACCGGGCGAGCGTCGACACGACCTCGATCAGGCGTAGCCTTTGGGCCTCCGCGGAAAAGGCCTCCGCCTTGCGCGCCGCAAAGAAAAAAGCGTCGAGGTCTGATTTGAAGCGCCGTTCGATGCCGGGGCGGAGCACCTTGACCGCGACGGGCTTACGCGTGCCGTCGACTTCGATTTCAGCCCGATGCACCTGCGCGATCGAGGCGGCGGCAACGGCCGGACCGAAGCTCGCGTAAATCGCGGAGAGAGGCTTGTTGAAAGCTGCTGCAACCGCAGCTTCCGCTTCGCTTTGCGCGAATGGCGCCATCTTGTCTTGCAGGCTTTCCAGATCGCGTGCGATTGCCGCGCCGACGACGTCGGGCCTGGTGGCGAGAAACTGGCCGAGCTTGACGTAAGTGGGCCCGAGTCGGGTGAGTGCCGCGGCAAGCCGGCTTTCGCCGCTTTTCGTGCTCGGCCGCTCGAACAGGCGCGCGCAGGCAATGGCGGTCTTGGCGGGCAACGGCAAAGGCCGCGTGTCCACCAGCGCAAACACGCCTTCGCGCGCGAAGACGAAGCCGGCGCGCCCGAGACGGACGAAATGAGAAATACCCGCGATCACAACCGCCAGCCCGAATAGAGCGCAACCACGCCGCCGGTCATCGGCGTAAACGAGACGCGGCGAAATCCCGCAGCTTCGATCATGCGGGCGAAGACGTTCGGCTTGGGGAATTTGCGGATTGATTCGACAAGATACTGATAAGCTTCGCGATCGCCGGCCACTGCCTGGCCGACCCGCGGAATCAGCTGGAAGGAATAAAGCTCGTAGAGCACGTCGAAGCCCGGCACATCGACCGAGGAGAATTCCAGACAGAGAAATCGGCCGCCGATCTTCAGCACACGGTACGCTTCTTCCAGCGCGCGCTCGATGCGCGGCACGTTGCGGATGCCGAATGCGACGGTTACGCAGTCGAAGCTACGGTCCGAATAGTGGAGCTGCTCGGCATTGCCTTCGTCGAAGGCGACGACGCCGTCGAGCCCACGCTGCGCGGCACGTTCGCGTCCGACCGCGAGCATGTCGGCATTGATGTCGCAAACGGTAACGCGCGTGCCCGCGCCACCCGCGTCCACGACCCGGAAAGCGACATCGCCGGTGCCGCCGGCGAGATCGAGCAGCGTAAACGGTCGATCGCTTTTCGGCGGGTTAACCGCCATCACCAGCGCGTCTTTCCAGGCGCGGTGCAGCCCGCCCGACATCAGATCGTTTATCAGATCGTAGCGGCGGGCGACCGAATGAAAGACGTCGTTGACGCGGCCCTGCTTGTCATCGAGCCGCACGCTTTCGTAGCCGAAATGAGTCTGTCCGCCACGCCGGGCCATGCCAATTAATCCTTTGCGGGCAGGACCATAGCGCGGGAGGCCGGGGGGCGCTATGTGTCAGCGCGGGAGCGGTTAATCATGCCCGAATTGCCCGAGGTCGAGACGGTCCGCCGAGGATTGGCGCCCGTCATGGAAGGCGAGCGCTTTGCCAAAGTCGAGGTCAGGCGGGGCGATCTACGCTGGCCGCTGCCGAAGGGATTTGCCCAGAAGCTGAACGGCGAGACTGTGCGGGGGCTCGGTCGCCGGGCGAAATACCTCCTCGCCGATCTGTCGTCCGGCGACGTGCTGCTGATGCATCTCGGAATGTCGGGTTCCTTCCGCATCGGCAAGGAGAGCGCACCCGGTAAATATCATCTCGAGCGCTCCAAGAGCACCGCGCATGACCACGTGATCTTCCACATGTCGAATGGCGCGACCGTCACCTTCAACGATCCGCGCCGCTTCGGTTCGATGAAGCTTGTTCCTCGCGCCAGGATGGACGAGGAGCCGCTGCTGCGTTCGCTGGGACCGGAACCATTGGGAAATGAATTTGACGCAGCGATGTTGGCGAAGGCTTGCGTCGGCAAGAAGACCTCGCTCAAGGCCGCGTTGAGCGACCAGCGCGTGGTCGCCGGCCTCGGCAACATCTATGTCTGCGAGGCATTGTTTCGCGCGCGGCTGTCGCCCAAACGAACTGCCTCGACAATTGCCGACCGTCACGGCTCGCCGAACGAGCGCGCCGAAAGGCTCGTCGATGCCATCAAAGCGGTGCTGAAGGATGCGATCGAGGCCGGCGGCTCGTCGCTGCGCGATCATCGCCGCGCCGACGGTTCGCTCGGCGACTTTCAGCACGATTTCCAGGTCTACGACCGGGAAGGCGCGCCGTGCCCCGCCTGCAAAGGCAAGATCAAACGGATCATGCAGGGTGGCCGCTCGACCTTCTATTGCCCATCGTGCCAGAAGTAGGCCACGCTATGCCTCTGCCGCGGGGTCGATGACATGCGTAAACTTGGCCTCATTGCACTCACGCTTGCCGCAACGCTGACCGCAGCCGGCGCCGCGGAATATCCCGATCATCCGATCCGCTTCATCGTTCCGCAGGCCGCCGGCAGCGCGACCGACACCGTCGCCCGCATCCTCGCCGCCGAGCTGTCCAAGGAACTAGGCCAGCAGCTCATCGTGGACAATCGCCCGGGCGGCGCGCTTACGATCGGCCTTGACCTGGTCGCGAAGTCGCCGCCCGATGGCTACACCATCGGCATGGGCCCGATCGGCGCGTTGGCGATCACACGCCACATGGTGACGAAGCTGCCCTACAACATTGAACGCGACTTTCAGCCGATTGCGATGATTGCCCGCGGGCACCTGCTGCTCGCGGTTTCGCCGAAACTGCCGGTCCATTCGGTGAAGGAACTGATCGACTACGCGAGGAAAAATCCCGGCAAGCTGACCAATGCGTCATCCAGCAACGGCTCGCCCGGACACGTCGGCGGAGAATTGTTCAAATACATGACGGGAACCGAGATCGTGCACGTACCGTATCGCGGCGGCGCGCCGGCCATTACCGATCTGATTGCCGGTCATGTCGACCTCACGTTCGAAAGTCT
>Ga0307305_10000932_pt1 | contig 11214 bp, 10 predicted proteins | sample ER_DNA_186_FD_194512 | JGI IMG/M metagenome (GOLD analysis project Ga0307305, IMG submission 194512) | Bulk soil microbial communities from the East River watershed near Crested Butte, Colorado, United States - ER_DNA_186 | ecosystem: Environmental > Terrestrial > Soil > Floodplain | place... | reverse complement strand
CTCCGTCGGCGATTGCCTGCGACCCGAGAGGCGCGCGACGCGGGGCTCGGAGGGTCTGGCGGGAACTAGGAGCGCAGCCGCTCTCCGCCACGGATGTGCCGCCGGCCCGGCCACATCCGACACCTTTCTCACAGCTCATCATCGCGGGCGCTGACCAAAGGGATCAACGCGGCCGCTAGCCGATGATCGCCTGCACGGCGGCGGGCAAGATCACCAAGTAGAGCAGCAGGTTCAGCACGATTAGCACCGGTAACAGGAGCAGGGCAATCAGCAGGCCCATAAGCCGCACGACCATCCAAAACGCCCGATGGCGTCTTGCGCCGACGACAACCGTGGCCGCGTGCTCGATGGTCATGGTCTCGTGATGGAGATGGGAAGGATCTCTACTCTGCCGAGTAGCGAGTCACCATTCCGACTGTGTTGTACGGCCCGGCTCCAGCCAGAGACCAGTGCAACTCGGGCGTGTCCGGCCTTGCAGTCTTGACGCACTGCCAGCGCCTGGGCGGCAGCATCCGCGCCACTCTCGGCGGCCCGGAGCCGTGCATGCGCGAACTCGTGAACGATCACCGCCCGCCGGTACTGATCTCGTGCTGCTGTGTATGCGCGTGCGCCCGGTCTGTGCTGGCGGGCGGCCGTCGCAGCAGCACCTGCCAACTCCCCCAGCGCAAGTCCCGCGAACATCAGCACTGATGACAGTTGGCTAACAGCCTCAGGCAGCGGGACGAGCGCGCCGACCGCAATGCTCTTCACCGCTAGACCGCTGACCAGACACAGCGAGGCACATGCCAGACATGGTCCGATGATCCAACTCGTTACCCGTTGAGTCGGAGACGGCAAGCGTTCAGATGGAGCCGAAGATAGCCAGGAGCTCACTGCCATCTTGGTCGCCAGGACGAAGACCGGCCCGAACGCAAGCGGCAGCAACCATGCCTCAAACGGAGGCAGGTCCGCGCTTGCGAGAATGCTGCTAATGGTGAAGAAGCTCGCCAGCATCAACAGTGCTGTCACCAGGAAAGCACCAATCCGACCCATGGGCCGCCGCACGGCTGGAGTGGCCGCCAGGTTGCCCCGGGCACTCTCGACGGCAAATGCGGTCCGCTCGATTGCTGCAGTCCAATAACGCTGTCTGGCGCGACGCCGCACGAGGCGGGTTTGCAACCTGTGATCCCGATACGAGGCTTGAGTCCGGCGTACGCCGCGACGATGCCCGGTGAGCAGATCGCTCGCCTGCTGTGCGGTAAGTCCGGTCGCCATGCTCGGGTCTACATCGGCAAGCCGCGACTCAGGTGATCGATACGCCTCGTCGGCTGGCGCGGTGACCAGATGCGGACTCATGGCGCTACCTCCCTCCTTGAGCTGTAGCCCTGACTAGAGACCACCACCTGACGAGCCCCTTGCTTGATGAGCCAGGCATGCCAGCTCCGAGCCAATCTGTCCACCTCAGGGCTGCTGGGCGGCGGCTCGGTCTGTCCAACCCCGTACATTCCAATGCTGCTGAAGTTCGACAGGTCGACGGCGAGCACGGTCTCCGGCAAGGCAATGCCATCCGACAGCATCAGCGCCTCGCGCCGACCCGCGGTTAGCGGTGTCGCATCAGCGAGAGCGACGTAGCCGCCGACCACTGACGTCCCCGGTCGCACCATGGGCGGGCGTCCGTTGCGGACCGCAAGCCAGACTTGATCGCGGGCCACCTGCTTGAGGTAGGCAAGCTTCGCTGGCCGAGCGGCTTCGTTGTGGTAGCGCAGGGCCATCACCGGGCATTCGACAACAGTCCGCGCACTTCCGGCCGAGCCTCCGAAAACGATCACTCGAAGCGCGGCACCCTTGTCGACCGCATCCTCCACCGTGAGCGCGACCTGCTGGGCGACAAAGGCGCGCGATGCTCTGCGATCGCCCATAAACGAACCAGAGCCGTCGACCGCCAAACTGATCTCGAGATCCGGTATCACCTTCGGGTCGACCAGTTGTTGCACGGCATCCGAACACCGCGTTCCGGTGGCTGATGTCATCTCCGTGGTTCCGCAGGCCACAAGGAGCCAGCCAAACAGCGTCAGGAAAGCGACGAGCAGGGCATTCAGCTTTCCCGCGGTCTGCCCTGAGTGCTCGCGTTGTGTCTGTAATTGCGCGTTGCCACTTTTCATTTCTGATGGCCTCCCCTCTTGTCTCAGCGCCCTATGCGGTATTTGATTGGCACTCAGCAAATATCGGATTTGCCACGGATTACAGAGGGAGTCAGCAGGAGTAATGCCGGATCGATAGGAGGTCCGCTCTTGGCCGAGCAGGCGAGACCTATGGGCGGCGGCACTGAATCGTTGAGCCGTCAGGATCGCCTGCTCTGCGTCTTAGTGGAAAAGTTCCAGCCGGTCTGGCGAGAGATCGAGAAGGCGGACGTGTTTCGCCGCCGCGGCCTTGGTTCGCGGGACGAATTGCTGGTGCCACAGAATGTGATGATCGGGCTGGTCATGCTGCGCGGGCTGTTGGCGGAGGCCGGGCAGGGCGTCCTCCCATGGCTCGAACTGGCCGCCAGAAGTACCACGAATCCGGCATTGCGGCGGCAGTTCAAACGCTGGATGAACGCACTGACCGACTACTTCAATGGGAGGCGGGCGCTCGGCGGCGCCGATCTGGCACACCTCGCCCGCGGTTTGATGATCACTCACCCGAGGGCCGATCTCACAGCCGACACTCTCGCCGGCGAACTGCTGAGCTATGCCCGTCCGGAGCCCTCCGCTGCCACGCGGCAGCAGCGGATAGATCTAGTCTCCAATGCGGTGTTACGGCCAGCAGCGGTCACTGTGGCAGACACCTTTCTCGCCGATGTGCCGCCATTGCTGGCCAGTGGTTTCCAGCGACGCGAGGTCCAGCAGCAGGTGACCGAGATCCTCCGGACATCCGGGCGTCCCCCGCTGGTACTGTCCGGGCCCGCAGGAGTGGGCAAGAGCCAGCTGGCGGCCGCCGTAGTGGAGGACTTTGCGCCCGAAAAGGTGATCTGGGTCAGTAACGCCGCTTCCCGCTTTGCGGTCTCCGAGGCATACGCGCGGGCCGCCCAGGCGCTTGGACTCACAACGCCCGACCCCGGCAATCTCGAGGAATCCGCTCGGAGTCTGATGCGAGCTCTGCGCCGCTCCGACTTCGACTGGTGGATCGTGCTGGACGATGTGGATGATCCGGCTCACCTCGTGGGTTTTTGGCCGGGTGGCGCTCGGGGCCGAACACTGTGGCTGACCCGCCGCCGCGGCACAGATCTGGAGGGTGAGGGTCGCCAGATCGTCACGGTCGAGGGCTTCTCCCGACGCGAGGGGCAACGTTATCTGCAGGGTCGCCTGGGGCCGGCAGTCGAAGCGGGCGAGATGGTTAGCCACACATTCGACGAGGTGGATGGCCTAGTGCGTGATCTCGGCGGCACGCCCCTTGCCCTCGCTCTGGCCGCCAGCGTCTTGCATGAGAATCGCTATACCTGTGCTAACTACCGCAGGTTGCTCGCCGACCAACTGGACGGCGTTGATGGCCTGTTTGCTGACCAGACCGCCGAGGGATACGAGCGGCCGCTGGTCGCAGCCTGGGCGATTTCCTTGGACCGGGCAGACCAGCGCGACCCGGCCGGACTGGCCAGCTGGGCTGCCTTGTTGATTGCGGTGCTCAACCCGGCCGGTGTGCAAGCCAAGATCATGAGGACTGATGTCGTGCGCCGTTTCCTGGCTGCCAAGGGCCAGCGGCGCGAAGCCGTGGTCAGCATTGATGATCTGACGCGCACCACCCGGGCGCTGGAGTCGTACACCCTCATCAGCTGCACCCGGTACGACGCCGGGACTGAGTCGAAGATTCGCGAAGTGCATATGCACCCCTTGACGGCCCGGATGACCCGGCATCATATGGGAGCATCCGCGGTCACTGAGGCAGTGGTTGTCGCCGCCGACGCCGTGATGGAGCTGTGGGGAGCGGTAGAGAACGACCCTCGTCGCAACCTGGATCTGCGAGGCAACGCGATCTGGCTCGACGGACTACGCGCGGAGGCACTTGCGTCATCCGATGGGGTACATCCCATCCTGATCCGGCTGGGTTGGAGCCTCGGCGAGATGGGCCGTCCGCACCGTGCCGCGCGCTATTTCGAACGACTCGCGGACCGGATAGCGCCGATGCTCGGGAGCGGACATCCGGACGTCCAGGACGTCCAATATGCCTGCGGGGTCTGGCATTGCAGGGAGGGTAAGATCGCGCGCTCCATCCGTGAGCTGACTGCCCTGCGGGACGCGACGAGTGGCGGCGAACTGGACGCGGAGCGCCGCGTAATCCGTACGCGGGTCGAGCTAGCCACATCTCAGGGCTGGTCGGGCCAAGTCCACACCGCCCGTCGCGAGCTGGCGCAGCTCATCGATTATGCCGAGCACGCGCTCCCCCCCGATGACCAATTGACACTGGACGTCAGGTGCGGCCACGCAGTCTGGACGGGCCGAGCCGGGTATCACGTTGCCGCTGCAGATTTGCTCACCGAGGTGCTCAAGAGACAGCGGCAGATTCTGGGCGACGATCACATAAGTACGCTGAAAACCCGGCTGGAGCTGGCGATCTGGACGGACCAGAGCCCATGACCGTGCGCTGTTGCAGCTGCTCGATCAGCGTGACGACTGGATTCGGGTTTGCGGACCCGACCATCCGGACACCTTGCGGATGCAGCACATCCTCGCGCAGTTCCGAGGCCAGATCGGCGAGCTGAACAAGGCGCACACAGAAATGCGTACGGTCTACCGCCGACGGCGTCGGATCCTTGGAGACCGTCATCCCGATACGCTCAAGAGCCGACAGGATTTGGCCGTTCTGCGAGGACAGCTCAATGATCCGCAGGGCGCGGTGTTCGATCTGATCGACCTGCTGCGCGACCGCCTCAGAATTGAGGGAACGCAATCTATCGAGACGTTTCGCACTCGTCGACATCTCGCCGAGTGGATCGCCCGTGCCGGTCACCCCGAGACCGGCCTTGCCGAGCTGCGCTATCTGCAGGCAGACTTTGCCAGATTCGTGGAGGATGGGCATCCCGAACTTGTCCAGGTTGCGGCAGCCATCGCTGAACTCAGCTGATTCCGAAGGCGGTTCGCCGGTTGACCACTGGGCCTCCAACTTTCGCAAGCTCGAGCCGTCCGCCCTCTACGACTCGCTCTTGCCGTGTTCTGGCAAGACCCACGAGTTCGTCAGCGAACCTTGAGTGCGGATGACCGGCCGGCCGCAGGTCCTTGGAATTTGTTTGTGTAGCGAGCTGCAGCGGGCATTGACAGCTCGCCCAGGCGAGCGTTGATGGCAGCGGCAACGACGTTGTGCTTGTGACCTGATACGCAGGACCTTCCGGTCAGATGGGCAGCGATAACGGGACCACTGATGTCCTCGCCCATCGCGGCCGCCCGGTTCGAGAGGTCGTCGAGGGTTGTCCTGCATGCAATAAACGCCTCGAACAGACGCCTCAGGGCCTCGCTGTCGATCTCGTCGGTGTTCCCAGTGGATTTGACGAGAGCCGGAAGCTGTTCTTTTTGGGCCATGGCTGAGCCTGAGGGGTCGAAATCTCCCCGATTGCTACCTCGGCGCGAGAACTCATCATGGAGAAGCGGTCAACCCAGACGGCGATCTCCAGCCCGAGGACGGCTGTTGCTTCCAGCGACCCCAACCCTACACCTCGCGCATCTAGTGACCACGGGTAGCCTCAGCGCCGCGTCGGTCATGGGGTATACCAGCGCCTGGGTCACGGGCGGCACCGTGACGGGCGTAACGGGCAAACCGACGGCCCAGCCGCCGGACGCCGGGATGGGCCTGTCCCAGGGCCAAGGCGTACTTGGATTCGCCGCCGCCGGGTTATCCGCACTCTCCTAGGAGCTAGCGGCCGCCGGCTGGTCTCGGCGCAACCGTCTCATGATCGTGGTGCCAAGTTTGGCAATGCGCCCGGATGGTGCTGGCTCGACGGTCGCGTGCGTTCCCCAGCCCCCGTCGGGTTCGGCGAGGCTGCGAACGAGCTCGATCACTTCGCGTTCGTCGAGTCCCTGGGAGACCAGCCGTTGAGGATTTTCGGGATCCCGAGTGAAGACGTAGAGCCGGTCGTTCTGTGCTGCGAGAACGATGTCAGCCCTCACCTCCGCGGTCTCCGCGCCGGCCGATGCGGAGTAGTCCGTCACCGTCACCAGCGCTGTACGCTCGGCGGCTCCGAGCACTTTGTCAGGGTCCACGGCAGGATCGCGCCGGGGATCACCGTTGGGGAGCCGTTCGCGCAACCGGCGGAGTGCGTCGTCGATCTCCCTGAGGGAGAGCTCGTGTACGCCGAGCGCGTCGATGAGCACCTCGAGGGCGACCCCCTCGGGCTGCGGCAGCAGCAGGGTGCGCCACGGCTGCCCGGACTCAGTGCCGGTCACACGAGCATCGATGACAGATCGGGCGCGTTGCTGGAACACCACGGCGATGCCCAGGTCTCCCCGGACCTGAAGCCGTTCTGTCTCAGGCAATGCCACCAAGAGCTGCCGGGCGGCAAGCGACCGTACGGCTTCATCGACTGCCTCTTCGGGCGGCATCTCATCGAGGAAGTCGACGACGGCATCCACCGCCACCATCTCGGCGAGGCTGTAGCCGCCGAGCGGTACCGGTCCTGTGCTCACCAGGTGCAGCACCGCATCGATCAACCCGGCCGGTACGCCGATGTCTGACTGTGTCTCGGTCACGAGGCCTCCTCCACGGCGGCCGGAATGCGACTCGCGAGGCGCACCCGACGATCACCAACCTTCACCTCGACCGGCCGCACAGCCTCTGCTTTCGGCAGCGCCCAGCCACCTGTCCTGCTCTCAGCGGAAAGCAGGCGCTTGGCGGCGCCCGCTGCGGTTTCACTAACCCACACCTGCGAGTTGCCGAACAGTCCCCGACCCCGTCCGCGCCCCGGTCCGGGAATCAAGTCGACCAAAGGGTCCTGGCGCATCGGCCCGGGAAACCGGCGGACGAGGTCCGAATGGGTTAGGTCATGGATGACCTGGTCCTCGGCATCCAGCCGGGCGAGCGCGCGGGATAGCCACTGTTGCGTGCTCTGCGGCAGCGGCACTGAGGTACTGAGCTGTGGCGAGAGATACATCGGGCGCCGTTCGGTGGCCGCCGAGAGCCCCCACGGTCCGACGTTGCGTTTGGTTACCCGATAGACGACGAAGTCCACCAGATGCAACACATCGTTCAACGATGGCAGCCGGTGCCCCTTGCCGAACGCCGCCGGCGTCTTCTCCAGCTGCACCCAGGTGCCGCTCGCCGTTCGTCCGTGCAGCTTCTCGCGTACCAATGGCCCGCGCATCCCCAGATCGGGATAGGTCTGCTTGTCGACCGTTTTGTGGTGACTCGACAGCCGCTGGCGCGTCACCTTCGGAAACCGCCAGCGTTCGTAAAGCTCCGGATTGTCCACAAGGACATGCCCGCCGCAGAGCACATCGCGAAGCTGATTGACGTCGAGACCGTGCGCCTCGAGGTCGGAAAGCACCGAAGCCTCTTCCGGCGTGAGAGTCTTGGCCGCCTGGACCAGCCCGCGGCGGTAACGACCGTGGCGGGTGGTCAACTGAACGAGCAGGCGGACCCTGGTGCGTACCCGTTCGGCCTGTTCCTCGCTTGCCTGGGTGCGCCGCGCGGCCGCCCCGATCGACGTGCCTCGCACGGCAAAAGGCTACTGCGCTCGGCATAGCACGAAAGCAGCGAGTAGGAACAGCAGCATCGCGACTGGTCCAAAGGCTGCAGCGGGATCGACCGCCCCGGATGACGCCGGCCAGAGCCAATGGAATCGTTGCGTAGTGCAGCCACCACGGCCCTCGTGGCTCGTGCTTGACTTCTGAGCAAAGATCCGCTTAGATCGATTTAGATCTGTTTAGATCGATCTAAATCCGGAGAGATGAGACTAATGGCACGAGTAACGCTCCTGGATGTTGCCCGGCACTGCGGAGTCTCCCGAGCCACGGTGAGCTTGGTGCTCAACGACAGCCCGCTCGTCGCAGCGAAGACGCGCGACCGAGTACGTCAGGCCATGACCGAGCTGGGGTACGTCTACAACCGCGCTGCGGCATCGCTGCGCACCCAGCGCAGCGACGCGATTGGTGTGGTGCTCACCAACATCACCAACCCCTATTTCGCCGAGTTCGCGACTGGTGTTCAAGACGTGCTGACGAGCAGCGCCACAGTGCCGCTGCTCGCGGTCAGTGGCGAGGATCGCGAGCTGCAGCACCGACTGGTCAAGTCGCTTGTGGAACGCAACGTGGACGGCATTGTGCTGATACCTGCGCACGGCAGCACACCTAATGACCTGCCGGATCTGCTCGGCACCCCACTCGTGTTAATGGCCCGCCGCGTGAAGGGCCTGGATGCGGATTACGTGGGCGCGCAAAACCACGACGGCGGGTACGCGGCCGCGGAGCACCTGTACACGCACGGCTGTCGCCGAATCGCGTTCATCGGCGGGTATGCCGACGCGTCGGCAAGGGAGGAGCGCGCTAGTGGCGTAGAGGAATTTCTCAGCGAGCATGGCTGGACGCTCGACTCGGAGGATTCGGTGGTATGTGAGCCGGCACGGCCGCAGGCGCGTGAGGCGGCGATGCGCTTGCTCACCAACGAGCCCACGGTCGATGGCATCGTCTGCTTTAGCGACGTGGTCGCCTTCGGCGTCTTGGATGCGATTGCGGACATCGGTCGCAGTGTGGGATCTGACGTCCGGGTGATCGGCTTCGACGACGTACACGACGCCGGTCTCAACCGACCCTCCCTGAGCAGCGTCGCGGTACCGGCTCGCGAGACGGGCCGTCGGGCCGGCCAGCTCGTACTCGAGCGCGCGGCGGGATCGACCGAGAAGACCGTACGCGAAGAGTTCCCAGTCAAGCTCGAGCCGCGGGAGACCTGCGGCTGTCCCCGTCCCCAACTGCTCGTCTGACCCAGAGGATCCTGCAGATATGCGAACCGTACCCGTGCTGACCGGCGCCGACGCCGCCACGCTGATCGCCGACTCCGCGGTCATCACCATCTCATCCTCGTCCGGCCTTGGCTGTCCCGACGCTCTGCTGGAGGCAATCGGGCATCGATACGCCGAGACCGGATCCCCCGGCAACCTGACTACCCTCCATCCGATTGCCGCCGGAGACATGTACGGCATCAAGGGCATAGACCACTTGTGCCGGCCCGGCCAGCTGCGCCGAGTGCTGGCCGGCTCTTACCCTTCCGGCGGCTCCAAGCTGGACCCACCACTGATCCGCCAGCTGATTCACAATGATCAAATTCAAGCGCTCAACATCCCCTCCGGAGTGCTGTTCCAAATGCACCGAGCCGCCTCCACGGGGCAGCCTGGCGTGCTGACCGAGGTCGGGCTCGGCACCTATGCCGATCCGCGGATAGACGGGGCCAAGATGAATGCCGTCACCGACGACTTCGTCCAGCTCATGGAGGTGGACGGCAACGAATACCTGTTCTATCCGGCCGTGGACGTTGACGTTGCGATTATCCGAGCCACTGCCGCCGACCCGCACGGCAACCTCTCGTACCAGGAGGAGTGCAGTACCCTCGGAGCGCTCGATCAGGCCTACGCCGCCCACAATAGAGGCGGCATCGTGATCGCCCAGGTCAAGCGGCTGTCTGAGAACCAGCTGCCTACGCAGGACGTGCGTATTCCCGGGATTCTCGTCGACGCGATCGTGGTCGACCCCGATCAAATGCAGACCACGCAGACTTTCTACGACCCGGCGCTATCTGGCGAAGTCCATCGCGATCTCGACGAGATCGAGCCGGTCGAGTTCGGTCTGGAAAAGGTAATCGCCCGCCGGGCCGCGGCCGAGCTGCAGGTCAACGCCACCGTCAATCTCGGCTTCGGGATCTCCGCCGCAATCCCGCGGGTGCTGCTCGAGGAGGGCCACGCCGACGACGTCACCTGGGTCATCGAGCAGGGCGCCGTGGGCGGCTTCCCAGCGACCGGGTTCGCGTTCGGGTGCGCGCTCAATCCACAGGCGCTGTTACAAAGCATCGATCAGTTCACTCTGCTGCAAGGCGGCGGATTCGACGTGGCGATGCTGTCGTTTCTGGAGGTGTCCGGTGCGGGCGATGTCAACGCGTCCTACCTGCCGGCGCGGCCGCACGTCACAGCCGGCGTGGGCGGCTTCAACGACATCATCACCCGTGCTCCCAAGATCGTTTTCTCCGGCTACTTCACTGCCGGCAAGAAGGACATTCAGATCGCCGACGGGCAGCTCAAGATCATCTCCGACGGCTTGATCGCCAAGTTCGTCCCCGAGGTTGCGCAGATCTCGTTCTCGGGCGACATGGGCCGCAAACGCCGCCAAGAGGTCCTCTACATCACCGAACGCTGCGTCATCGAGCTGACCGAAGACGGCCTGACGGTGATCGAAATCGCACCAGGAGTCAATCTTGAAAAGGATGTCCTCGCCAAGGCCGGCGTACCGCTGCTGGTAAGCCCTGACCTGCAGCTGATGTCCTCCGCACTGTTCCGTCCGGCATCGATGGGATTGATCTTGTCCCGCAAGCCGTCCCGAATCGCTGAGTTCATCCGAGAGCCTGTATCCGCACCCGAGCGCCCTGGTCCGAACGGCCATTCCGCTCCCTAATCAGAAGGAATCGTTCACCATGCCCGCTACCCACTACGACTACGTGATCGTCGGCGCCGGAGCCGCCGGCTGCGCCGTAGCCAACCGGCTCTCCGCCGATCCCAACACAACCGTGCTGCTCCTAGAGGCCGGCGGCAAGGACTGGTCTCCGCTGGTCCACATGCCTGTTGGCTTTACCAAGCTCAGCGGCCCGCGCTACAACTGGGAGTTCTCCACCGTCCCACAGCCGGAGCTGAACAATCGAGCGATGTGGTACCCACAGGGCCGCACCCTGGGCGGCAGCACCTCGATCAACGCCATGATCTACATCCGCGGACAAAAAGAGGACTACGAGGCGTGGGCGGAACTCGGCAACAAGCACTGGGGTTATGACCAGGTGCTGCCGTTCTTCCGGCGGGCCGAGGCCAACGAGCGCCTCAACGACCGCTACCACAGCAGCGTTGGCGCGGTGAATGTCACCGAGCAGGTTCAGCACAATCCATTGAGCAAGGCGTTCGTACGCGCCGCTCAGGAGCTCGGCGTCAACTTCGTTGCCGATTTCAACGGCGCCGCGCAAGAGGGCGTCAGCTGGTACGACGTCACCCAGAAGAACGCTCGCCGCGAGAGCACTGCTACCGCG
>Ga0307305_10000931_pt1 | contig 11215 bp, 4 predicted proteins | sample ER_DNA_186_FD_194512 | JGI IMG/M metagenome (GOLD analysis project Ga0307305, IMG submission 194512) | Bulk soil microbial communities from the East River watershed near Crested Butte, Colorado, United States - ER_DNA_186 | ecosystem: Environmental > Terrestrial > Soil > Floodplain | place: USA... | reverse complement strand
CCTGGCCATCATGCTCGGCGCTCAGCTCATGATCATCCTGGATATGACGGTGGTGAACATCGCGCTGCCGCACATCCAGAACAGCCTGCACTTCTCGGCGACCAGCCTGTCCTGGGTGCTGAACGGGTACACGCTGACGTCAGGCGGCCTGCTGCTGCTCGGGGGCCGGGCCGGCGACATCCTCGGCCGGCGGAGAATGTTCATCGCCGGCATCACCCTGTTCACCCTCGCCTCGCTGGCCGGGGGCCTCGCGACCACCCCGGAGGTGCTGCTGGCCGCCCGGGTGCTGCAGGGCGTGGGCGGCGCGTTCGCCTCACCCGCCGTGCTCGCGCTGATCGTGACCAGCTTCCCCGAAGGCCGGGAGCGGACCCGCGCGCTCGGCATCTACATGGGCGTGATCACCGGTGGTTCCTCGCTGGGCCTGGTGCTCGGCGGGGTGATCACCGAGTGGCTGTCCTGGCGGTGGGTGCTGTTCATCAACGTGCCGATCGGCCTGGCCGTGGTCGCGGTCACCCCGCGGTTCGTGGCCGAGACGCCGCGACTGCCGGGCCGCTTCGACCTGGCCGGCGCGCTGACCGCCACCGCGGGCGTGACCACGCTGGTGTACGGGTTCATCCGGGCCGCGGCCGACGGCTGGGGGAACCACATGGCACTGGCCGCGTTCGGCGCCGCCGCGGTCGTGCTCGCCCTGTTCGTGGTCACCGAGACCCGGGCCCGCCAGCCGATCACCCCGATGCGCCTGTTCACCGACGTCAGCCGGGCGGGCTCGTTCATCGCCCGGCTGCTGCTCATCGCGGGCATGTTCGGGATGTTCTTCTTCCTCACCCAGTTCCTGCAGAAGATCATGGGCTTCAGCCCGCTCCGGGCCGGGCTGGCGTTCCTGCCGATGACCTTCGCCCTGTTCGGGGTGTCCCGGCTGGCGCCGAGGCTCATGCCGCTGCTGGGCGCGAAGCCGCTGATGATCACCGGGATGGTGCCCGCGATCGCGTCGATGGCCTGGCTGTCCCGGGTGTCGGCGGAGACGGGCTACTGGTCGGGCGTCTTCGGCCCGATGCTGCTGATCGGCATCGGGATGGGGCTGGTGTTCGTGCCGCTGACCACCGCGTCGCTGGCCGGCGTGCCCGCGGCCGACTCCGGCGCCGCGTCGGGGCTGGTGAACATGCTCCAGCTAGCCGGGGGCTCGCTCGGCCTCGCCGTGCTGGTGGCCGTGTTCGGCACGGCGAGCGGGCACGCGACCAGCCCGCACGCGATCACCCACGGCATGGGAACCGCGTTCGGCTTCGCCGCCCTGCTTGACGTGGGCAGCCTGCTGGTCATCATCGCCCTGATCAGGACCAGGCGGCTCCGGCCCGTTCCGGCGCCCGCCCCGCGGCAGCAGGAGGAGGCCGTCGCCTCCTAGCCGGCCCTCCTAGCCAGCAGCGAAGATCCGGGCCGGCTCCAGGCCGGACACGCCGGTGCCGGGCGGGACGATCGCGGCAGTGCCCTTGTACACCCGCAACGCGGGTGCCACCAGCGGGACCGGCGCCGCCACCAAGGTGGCGCCGGCCAGCAGGGTGAGGTCGAGGAGCGAGGTGTAGGCGGGCCCGCCACCGCACGGCGGGCCCGCCACCACCACGTCCCGGTGGGTCAGGTCGCCGCCCGGGCCCGGCTCGCCAGAGTCCGCCAGGTCTCGCTCATGAGTCAGGCCGTTCCCCTCCGGACGGCCAGACTCATGCGCGGGACCGGACCTCTCAGCGAAGCCGGGCCCGGCGGCCGCTTGCCCGTCAGGCTGGCTGTGCCGGCCCGATCCGAGCAGCGAGCTAAACGGGGTGGTGCCGTCCGCGTCCCCGAACGCGATGACCTGCCGCACCCGGGAACGGTCCGCGCCCTCGGCGGCGAGCCCGGCCAGCGGAGCCGAGGTGATCAGCACCCGCGCCGCGCAGGCGTTGAGCCGGTCGGCGATGTCCGATGGGCCCGCGTCGGACCGGATCAGGCAGGCGCGACCACCCGCGGCCCTGATCGCGTTGACCGCGATGGCCGCGCTGGCCGCATCCTGGACGAACACGCCGGCCGTGTCGCCTTCCGCCAGGCCGCGCCGGGCCAGCCCGGCCGCTGCCGCGCGCACCGTCCGGGCGAACCGCGGCCACGCCGTCACCGAGCCATCGGTGGCGTCGATGAGGGCGGCCCGGTAGCCTGCCTCGTCCGCGACTTCCAGGATGCGCTCGGTCAGCGCGCGGTCTGGCGAGCAATCGCTCACCATGAGCTGGTCCGCCGCCGTGCGTTCCCCGGTACTGACGCGTTCCACCAGAACCTCCAGCCTGGCTGTTTCAGCGGGCGGGTCCCGGTTGACACCGGGACCCGCCCGGCCGCTGCCGTTGGCTCGCCGGTTCCCACCCCCCCCTTGGGAACAGGCCGGCTCCGGGTTTCAGGACCCGGCGCCACCGTGTGATAGCGACAGTTGAACGCTAGGCCCCGGCGGTCGGCTGCACATGCGCCGAACTGTGTATTCCGGTGTGCATATCGCCAGGCTCAGGAGCCGGATCCGCGTGCACATATGCACGCGGAGGTCAGCTGGACGCGTCGTGGCGGGTGGCCCATGAGGCAACTTGTGTACGCGAGCTGAAGCCGAGCTTGGCCAGTATGTTGGCCACGTGCCGGGCGGCGGTCGCCGGGCTGATCACCAGCTCGTCGGCGATCTCCCGGTTGGACAGGCCCTGGGCGATCAGCATCACGATCTCGTGTTCGCGCGGAGTCAGCGGCGTGGGTCCGCGGTGCGCGCCGCCGGTGTCCTGCCGGGATCCGGAACCGGCCAACGCGGTCAGCCGCGACGGGTCGGTCCAGGCGGGTTCGGCGGCCGCCGCGGGTCCGGGCATGAGCTGATCCTGGTCCGGGCTGAGCGCGAAGCCGACGGCGTCCTCGGCGACCGTCTCGCGGCCCTCGGCGAACAGGGCGGCCGCGGCCGAGGCGCCGAGCCGGCCGCGGGCGAACTCGAGCACCTCCTCGATCCGCGGGCCGATGCCGGTCCCGTGCCCGAGGGACTCGCGCAGCTGGCAGGCCGCGCCGGCCAGCCGGGCCGCCCGCTCGGGCTGCTGCCGCGCCGCGGCCAGCGCGGCGAACGCCTCCAGGCCGCGGGCGATGCCTAGCCGCTGCCCGCCGACCTGGTTCAGCCGCAGCGCCTCGGCCAGGCTCTCCTGCGCCTGGTCGTAGTCACCGGTGGTAACCGCGATCCAGCCCATCCCGGCCTGGCAGCGGGCGATCTCCGGCCAGGCGTCGAGCTCGCGGAAGATCTCCATCGCGTCGGCGTAGTACCGGACCGCCATCTCGGCGTCGCCGCGGGTCCTGGCCAGGGTGCCCATCCCGTAGGACACCTGTGCGACGCCCCAGCGGTTGTTGTCGGCCAGCACCTCCAGCGCGGTCTCGTACGCCCGCTGGGCCGACTTCAGCTTGCCCTGCCGGACGGCGATGGCCGCCTTGGTGGCCTGGGTCAGCCCGGCTTCCCAGTCGTTACCCGCCGCCTCCGCCGCCGCGACCGCCTCCTCGATGTAGGACACCGCGTCGCCGGCCCGGCCCCCACGCGCCGCCGCCTGGCTGATCACCCGCAGCGCGGTCGGTATCGGGAAGTCATCGCCGCTGGCCCGGCTGAGCTCCAGGCTCTCGGTCGCGCAGCGCACCAGCGTGTCGTAGTCCTGCAGGTCGAACGCTATCTCGGCGCGGACCGCCAGGGCCCGTCCGCGCACCGGCGGGGACACCTCCGCGTCGGGCAGGACGAGGAACCGGTCCAGCCAGGTGGCGGCCTCGCGGGCGTCGCCGTGCGGCAGCCACATGTTCCGCAGCCCGATGCAGAGCCGCAGGCCCTCGTCTGCGTGGCCGTGCGCCAGCGACGTCTGCAGCGCGATGCGGAAGTTGCCGTACTCGGCGATGCCCCGGCGGTACACCTCCCGGCGCACCGGCCAGGGCGGCTCGCCGCGGTTGAACATCCCGCCGACCGTCTCCTCCACCAGCGTCAGGATGCAGTCCCGGTGCCGCAGCGCCAGCGCGTCGGACTCCCCGGCGGCCTCCAGCCGTTCGGCGGCGTACTCCCTGATCGTGTCCAGCAGCCGGTACCGAGCGTCGCCCGCCGCCTCGCCGTCCAGCACCACCAGCGACTTGTCGATCAGCGAGATGAGCAGCCCGAGCACCGCGTCGGGCCCGATGGCCTCGTCCGAGCACACCTGCTCGGCCATGTCCAGGTTCCAGCCGGAGAAGGTCGCCAGCCGCCGCAGCAGCATCTGCTCGTCGGAGTCCAGCAGCTCGAAGCTCCAGTCCACGGTGGCCCGCAGCGTCTGCTGCCGCAGCGGCGCGGTCCGGTCGCCGGAGTTGAGCAGCTGGAACCGATCCCGCAGCCGGTCGGCGATCTGCTCCACCGACAGCGCCCGGACCCGGGCCGCGGACAGCTCGATGCCCAGCGGGATACCGTCCAGCGTCCGGCACAACCGCGCCACCGACGCCGTGTTCTCCGACGTCAGCGTGAACCCCGGCCGGGCTCCCGCGGCCCGCGCCGCGAACAGCCTGACCGCCTCGTGCGCCGCCAGCTCGGCGCCGCTGGCGCCGTCCGGCGGCAGGTCAAGCGGCGGCACCCGCCACACCGTCTCGCCCCGCACCCGTAGCGGCTCCCGGCTGGTCGCGATGATCCGCAGCCACGGACACCGGGCCATCAGCAGCTGCACCAGCGTGGCGCAGTCGCTGACCTGGTGCTCGCAGGTATCCAGGATCAGCAGCATGTGCCGCGAGCGCAGCGCCTCGGCCAGCGTCTGCGCCAGCGGGACCCCCTGCTCCTCACGGACCCCCAGGGTGGTGGCCACCGCCTGCGCGACCGGGCCGTGCCAGTCGGCCAGCTCGACCAGCCACGCCTCGTCCAGGTCGCCCGGCCCCTCGTCCGGGTTCTCGCCGGAGAGCACGTCGCGGGCCAGCCGCACCGCGAGCCGCGTCTTGCCGATACCGCCCAGGCCGCTGAGCGTCAGCGCGCGGACCTCGCCCAGCAGCCTGGCCAGCTCGGCCAGGTCACGCTCGCGGCCGATGAAGCTGTTCGGCTCCGCTGGCAGGTTGCCGGTGAGTATCGCGGTAGCGGACTGCATAGGCCCTCTGGAAGTCTCACGCTTGAATTCGGGAACAACTAGAGTCTCTCACCGTATCCGTTCGCACGCAGCGTAGCTAGATCAGTTGACCGGTCCGATGACAACGGGTATCGCCTCGGTGTACCGCACCCGGCCGTAGTACATGACCTTCACCAGCGCCCACCACTGTGCGTGACGTGCGGTCACCGGCACGTGCGCGGCGAATCGCAGCACCGTGCTCGTGCCCGGCGCGATGCTGAAGCCCTGCGTCCACGGCCCGAGCATCTCCCAGCTGCCGAACGGCGAAACCAGCTGGGCCTCGCCGCGCAGTTCCGAGGCCAGCCCGCTGGTCACGCGGACCTGCAGCTCGCCGTCGCTCCCCGGTTCGAGCCGCAGCCCGGGGGTCAGCACCGCCACGTCCGCCTCGGCCGCGCCCGCGGCGTAGTCGGCCTGCATCAGCTCGAGGGTGTCGGCGGGCGGCAGGGCGGGATCGGGCCAGCGTCGCTCACCGACCGCCACCATGGCCGTGTCCTCGATCAGGTGGCCGAGGTCGTCGCGGAGCCGTGCCCCGACGAAGTACCGTCCGGGCGCGGTCCCCGGTGGCACCCGCACCGTCAGGCCCCAGGCCGCGTAGCCGCCGGGGGCCAGGTCGTAGCGCAGGTCCCGGCTCGCGGTTACGGTCACCTCGCCGGGCGCCACCAGCTCGACCGTGCCGGAGGCCGACTCGGCCCCGCAGCCCACGGTCAGCGTCAGCGCCGCCGCCTCGCCCGGGTTCGTCAGGGCTACCCTGACCGGGGACAGGTGCACCGCGACCGGCAGGTTCCCAGCCGGCGCCGGGCCCTTCCCGTGCAGCCAGTAGCGTGTGTAGACCGGCTGCACCGGTTCCCAGGGGGGTTCGGGGGGACGGGCAGCCCCCCCGAGAGCGGGGGGTTCCGGGGGGATCAGGGTTTCGTCCCCCCGGACCAGCACCGTTGCGGTGCCGAATGCCGGCAAATCGACAAAAACCACGTCGTCCTCCGCCCGGAGCGGAGCGCCGTCGGATTCCTCCAGCAGGTCGGTGAGCCACGCGGCGGAGACGCCGGGGAACTGCACCCGGGCGGTGACCGGCCGCCCGCTGGTCTCCCGCAGCCGCACGGTGACGGTGTCACCCCCGGTCAGCGCCCCCGTCCGCCCGGCGGCGAGCGGGTTCCCGCGCGGCTTCAGCGCGCCGAGCGTGACCGTGGCCGGCTCCACCGATAGCGATCCGGCCCGGGCCGGACCCGCGGCCTGACCGACGGCCTGGCCCGCACCGGGCACGGTGAGCAGGTCGTGGTTGTAGTCCTCGGCGGCCAGGCTGAAGCCCGCGGCCCGCCAGTCGCCGGGCCCCGAGGCCAGTGCGTACTCGAACGTATGGCTCCAGTGCTGCCAGGCGAAACTGCTGCCGTCCGGCGCCGTGCGGCAGTCCCCGTCGATCCAGATCCCGGACGGCCAGGCGCTGCACGAGCGCATCAGCGACAGGTGCAGCGTCCCGTCCGGCGTCACCACGCAGCCGGGCGTGCCCCGGTTCAGCACCGCGACCGAGCGGTCCGCCAGGGGTACCGCCTCGGTGAGCCCGGCCTCGCCGTTCACCGGGTCGCCGGCGTCCACCACCGCGTCGGCCAGGTCGCCGGTCAGGCCGGCGACCGCCGCGGCCAGGTCGCCCGCCAGGACCAGCACCGGCAGGTCGCCGGGCCCGCGCACGTCGGCGTCAGGGCCGAAGGCGTCGGCCCGGTCCCGGGAACCGGGCACCCACAGCCGCGCGGCCGGCGCCGAGGCCAGCCGGGCCGCCAGCGCCTTGGCGTATCCGGGCCCGGCGGCGGCCAGCACCTCGGCGGTGAACGGGTTTACCTCGGGGCCGCCGATCGCGATCCGGACGTCGGGCAGGTTGGAGTCCACGTCGATCGCGCCGTACCTTGATCCGTCGGCCTGGCTGCAGGTCGCGGTCACGCCCGCCGCCGCGAGCGCTACGAGCAGGTCGCGGAGCAGATCACCCAGCCCGTTCGGTGCCTCCGGGCAGACGACCTCGGCCACCCCGATCGCCTGGGCCAGCCCGCCGCGGTCCGTGACGCGCGCCACCGAACCGAGCCCGAACCACTGGTACGCCGGGTTGTCCAGCGTGTACCAGTGGTCGGCCGAGTCGACGTCCACGACGCCGAACGACCGGCCGATCACCGCCGTCGCGGTCTGGTAGACCGGCAGCCCGCCCGGCACGTCGGCCGGGAAGCCCACCCTCAGCAGACGGTCGCGCCCAGAGTAGGAGTCCACGTGGGTGCGGAACTCGACCCGTTCGGCGTGATCCCAGAGCACCGTCTCCTGGGTCACGTCCAGCCCGTCCAGGCTGAACGAGGCCACCAGCCGGGATCCCGCCGGGCACCGTTCGGCCCGCACCACGGCCGGGACCGAGGCGGAGCCGAGCCCTGGTCCCTTGGGCGCCAGGTGCCAGGGACCCTCGCCGTGCCGGGGGTGCTGCGCGTATTCGTCCTGGATGACCAGTTCGTTGCCGGGCCCGGTCAGGACGCGGGTGCCGGTGCGCTTGTCGGTGACGCTGACCGTCCCGCCGCGCGCCGGATCCGCGGTGACCAGGTAGGCGTCGTTCTCGATCGCCGTCCCGTCGGCCTCCTGCCATCCGCCCGCGCCGGTGTCCGCGGCCTGCAGCCGGTATGTCCGCGTCCCGAGCGCCGGCACGTCCCGGGCCCGGAAGGTCAGGGTGACCTCGGCCAGCGAGCCGTCGTCCCGTCGCCGGACCCCCTCGGCCAGCGCCGGCACCAGCCGGCTGGCGTCGTCGCGGAGCTCCAGCCACCGGATGCCGTCCCGGTTCACTCCGATCGTGACCCGGGCCATCCCGTCCCGCGGCCGGGCCAGCCCGTTGACCACGGTGACGGCCAGGCCGGAGTCCGGGGCCGGGCCGGCCAGGTAGGCCGCGGCGTCCTGGCGGGCGGCGGAGGCGAGTTCCCAGGCCTCCCGCCAGCTGCCCAGCAGGTCCAGGTACACCTGGTCGGACTCGACCCCGGTGATGGCGTCGTGGTGGGCTCCGTAGGCCAGGATCCGCCAGGCCTTGTCCAGCGCCGCGTGCGGGTACGGCGCGCCGGCCAGCCAGGCGAGGGTGCCGAGCCGTTCGGCCTCGGTGACCGCGGTCTCGATCGCGCGCTGACCCTGCTTGGTGTCGATGTAGGAGACGTCCTTGCCGGTGTACACCGGGTTCATGTCCCTGGTCTGCGGGCTGATCCAGGCGGTCGAGCCGGGGCCGGCGGCCTCGGCGCGGACGGCGTCGAAGAACTCGCGGGGCACCGCGGTGACGAACCTGGGCCACACGTAGCGCTGGTTCCAGTCGCGGTGGATGTCGGTCACCCAGCGGGCCGGGATGACGTGGTCCGAGCCGACCGGGAGCAGGACGTTGCGGGTGGTCGCGACCTGCGCCAGCCCGCGGAACTGCCCGTACGCCTCGAGCTCGGCCGCGATCAGGTCCGGCGGCGAGTGCAGCCGCCAGCCCGCGCCGTAGTGGTGCGCCATGTACGCGGTGAGCAGGCCGCCGCCGTCCGGGGAGATCCACTCGAACTCGGTGCTGAACTGCATCCGCCGGTCGCCGCCGTCGGCGCCGGACGGGCCCCACTGGTGGAAAGGACCGCGCGCCCACGCCGAGGAGGTCAGCCCGGCCGCCGCCATCAGGCCCGGGTAGCCAGGGTCGTGGCCGAACGCGTCCAGCATCCACGCGCTGCGCGGGTCGCCGCCGAACACGTCCCGCTGGAACCCGACTCCGTACACGGCGTTGCGGATGATGGCCTCGGCGCTGATCAGGTTGGTGTTCGGCTCGTTGTAGTTGCCGCCGACGATCTCCACCCGGCCCTCGGCCATCAGCCGCCGCAGGTCCTCGCGGTCGTGCGGGAAGGCGTCGAAGTACGGCTTGAGGTAGTCGATCTCGGCTAGCACGAACTTGTAGTCAGCGTCCCGCCTGGCCTTGTCCAGGTGCGCGCCGACCAGCTCGAAGGCACTCCTGACGTCGGGCAGGCTGCCGTCCTCGTCCGGCAGGCTCAGCCGGGCCTCGGTGAACTGGCCCTGGGTGTTCCACCACACCGGGTCGTAGTGGAAGTGGCTGACCATCCACATGGTCCAGCCGGGTTCGGCCACGGTCAGGCCGGCTTCGGCCTGGGTGCGCCCGGCGTCGCTGGTGACGGTCACCGTGACCTGCCGCGTGCTGCCCGGCTGGTAGGGCGCGGCGATCTCCACCGGGACCTCGAACGCCTTCTGTTCGCCGGGGCTCATGTCGCTGATACCGAACGGGCCGGGATCTCGCACCCCCGGACCCTGCACGCTGATCGCGGCGGACATCGCGGGGGTGGCCAGCATGCCAGCTCCCTCGTTCACCAGCGTGACCCGGATCAGCTGCATAGGGCGCTGCGCGGTTCCGGCGAACAGGTCTGTCGATTCGACGCTGACGATCCGCATCTGCCCATGGTTACACGGCCACCGGCGGCCGGTTACACCTGGCGCGACCCGGCCGAGCCGCTACTGTCCATTGCCATGGCGATCCAGTGGTCCGGCCTGGGACCGGAACTGCTCCTGCGGCTCGACCGGGACAGCGACCAGCCGCTCCGGTCCCAGCTCGAGACCGGGCTCCGCGACGCGATCAGGGACGGCAGGCTCCAGCCGGGGGAGCGGCTGCCTTCGTCCCGCGAGTTCGCGCGCGGGCTGGGAGTGTCCCGCGGCCTAGTGCAGGAGTGCTACGGCCAGCTGCTGTCCGAGGGGTACCTGGACAGCCACGTCGGCTCGGCTACCAAAGTGGCGGCGCGCGCCTATCCCGCGGCCACCAGGGGTGGGCTCGGGGGAGCCAGCGGAGCCCCGAAGCCGCGGACGGTCGCACCGGCACCCCGGCTGATCGCGGATTTCCGGTCCGGGGTCCCCGACCTGGCCAGCTTCCCGCGCGGTGACTGGGTGTGGGCGATGCGGGAGGCCTGCCAGTCGGTGGCAACGGCCGACCTGGACTACGGCGACCCGCGCGGCAGCGCTGCGCTGCGCGAGGTGCTCGCTGCGTACCTGCGCCGGGTGCGGGCCGCCGCCGCTATCGGCGAGGACCTCGTCGTCTGCACCGGTTTCGCCCAGGGGCTCAACCTGGTCCTGCAGGTGCTGGGCCAGCTCGGCGTCGGGCGGGTGGCCTTCGAGGAGCCCGGTTACGGCGACGACGAGACGAGCACCTCGGTACGTTCGGCGGCTCTGGCGGGCGCGCCGGCGGTCCGGGTGCCGGTCGACGACCTCGGGGTCGACGTGGCCGCGCTGGCGGCCAGCGGGGCCCGCGCGGTGGTGGTGACCCCGGCGCACCAGTCGCCGACCGGGGTGGTGCTGGCGGCGGCGCGGCGGCACGCGCTGGTGGAGTGGGCCAGCCGTCACGACGGGTACATCGTCGAGGACGACTACGACTCGGAGTTCCGCTACGACCGCGAGCCGGTCGGCGTACTGCAGGGCATCGCCCCGGACCGGGTGTTCACCCTCGGCACGGTCAGCAAGTCGCTGGCGCCCTCGATCCGGCTGGGCTGGGTCCTCGCCCCGCCGGCGTTGTCCGCCGCGGTCGCCGAGGAGAAGCTGCTGTCCGACCGCGGCACCTCCGGTCTTGACCAGCTCGCGCTGGCCGCCCTGATCAGGTCGGGGCGCTACGACCGGCACCTGCGCAAGATGCGCGGGGTGTACGCGCGGCGGCGCACCGCGCTGATCGGGGCGCTGGAGCGGCACGCGCCCGGCGTCCGGCTCACCGGGCTGGCGGCCGGCTTCCACGCGGTGGCGCACCTGCCGGAGGGCGCCGACGAGGACGCGGTCGTGGCGCAGGCGCTGCGGCGCTCGGTCGGCCTGTACGGGATGGCGCCCTTCCGCGCCGCCCGCGTCCCGGCCCCGCCGCAGCTCGTGCTCGGCTTCGGGCTGACCGGCGAGCGCGCCATCGAGGCGGGCATCGCCGCCGTCGCCGACCTGCTGCGCTAGCTGGCCGCATAGAACCGGCTCAGTGTCGCATCGTGCCGGTTCGATGCTCTCCCCTCGGAACCCACGGGCCTCGCCTTTCACAGCAGCATCGGCGATCGAGATGGCCGAACCACGGCAATGTGACTCTGTAGTGGTCCTGACCACCGCGATGTGACATCGTC
>Ga0307305_10000930_pt1 | contig 11224 bp, 12 predicted proteins | sample ER_DNA_186_FD_194512 | JGI IMG/M metagenome (GOLD analysis project Ga0307305, IMG submission 194512) | Bulk soil microbial communities from the East River watershed near Crested Butte, Colorado, United States - ER_DNA_186 | ecosystem: Environmental > Terrestrial > Soil > Floodplain | place... | reverse complement strand
CGTCGAAGCGCCATCCCGAGGTGCGGTACGAGCCGCAGTTGATCGACGCGACGTTCGCCTTGCTGCTCGCGACGAGCGGCGAGCCGTTGGTGATTCCGGCACTGAACCGGGACGGCGACATCCTCTCCGACCTCGTGCTGCCGCTGTTCGGCTCGATCGCGGGATCGGAGTCGCTGCTGGTCGCGTTCGGCGAGGACTACGTGCCCACGGTCGTGCTGGCGGAGGCCGCCCACGGAACGGCGCCGTCCCTCCAGGGCAAGGACGTAGCGAACCCGATGGCGATGATCCTCGCGGGGTCGGCGCTGCTGCCCTACGCGGGCGACGAAGGGCAGGCGGCGGGGCGAGCGATCCGCGAGGCGTGCCTGGAGGCTGTGGCCGAGGGGGTTCGCACGGCGGATCTCGGCGGCAGCGCCGGCACGAGCGAGTTCACGGACGAGGTGATTCGCCGGACGAGAACGAAGCTCGAGGTCTGGGCGACGCTCTAGGAGGGTCAAGCCCTCCTAGGAAGCTGCAGCTGCGGGGAGCTCGGCCCGTTCCGCGAAGAGCTCCAGGAAGATACGGACGATCTCCGGGTCGAACTGCGTGCCCGCGCAGCGCTCGACCTCCGCGAGCGCTTCGTCCCGGTCGAGCGCCGGCCGGTAGGGGCGATCGCTCGTCATCGCGTCGAATGCGTCGGCAACCGCCAGCACCCGCGCTTCGAGCGGAATCTCCTCGCCGGCCCGTCCGGTCGGGTAGCCGCCCCCGTCCCATCGCTCGTGGTGGTAGAGCACGTACGGCAGCGCATCGCGCAGCGCAGCCACCCGCAACAGGATCCGCGCTCCGAGCTTCGGATGCTCCCGGATTTGCGCCAGCTCCTGCTCCTCGAGCGGCCCCGGTTTCGCGAGAACCTCTTCGGAGACGCCCAGCTTGCCGACGTCGTGCAGTGGCCCGCCGAGCTTGAGCAGCTCCAGCCGCTCCTGGTCCCAGCCGAGGCGCCGCGCGATCGCCTCGGCAATCGCGGTCACCCGCGCCGAGTGCCCTCGCGTGTACGGGTCGCGCGCCTCGATGGCCCTGCTGAGGGTGGTGAGCATGACCACGAGTCCGACCTTTCCACCCCGGCTGCGCGATCCCTCCCCGTCTTCTAGCGCCAGATGCCGGTGATCGGCTTCACCTGAGCCGACTGCCCGAGACGCGGCAGGCCCCACGAGTCCTCGATCGTCCGCAGGAGCCCGTAGTGCGAGGTGCGCGCCGAGAACCTCGCTCCCGGCTTCACGAGCGGCCCCAGCGCCATTGCGGGAACCGCCGTGGTCGGTTGGCTGGTCTCAGGCTCGTCTGTGACCACAAAGACCACGCTGTGCGCGAGCTCCGGATTGCGAAGCAGCGGCGAGACGAAGCCCTCGAGCCACCGGTCCCCGGTCTCGACCGAGCAGTCGTGCATGTCGTGGCAGAGATTCGGGACCACGAGCGAGAACGACGGCAGCGAGCCCGAGGCGAGATCCGCGTAGAACTGCCTTAGCGGCACGACACGCCGCAGTCGGGACGGCTTCGAGACGATGTCTCGGAAGTACAGGAACGGGACGTGCTTCTTCGCGTACCGCCCGGCAAAGCCGCCCGTGAACCCGGGCCGCGGGATCCCCTCCGCGTACGCCTTCCAGCTCAGATGCGCCTGCTCGAGCGTGTCTGCGAGGTTCCTCGCCGAGACGATGCAAGTCGTGCAGTCCGACGTGATCCCATGGGTCGAGCCCGAAACAAGCGCGAGGTAGTTCGGCAGGCTGGGATGCGCTACGCCGTCGTATTGCGAGAACTCGGCGTAGCGCTTGGCAAAGCCGTTGAAGTTCGGCGCCTCGTCGCTCCCCAAGACGTTCGACTTCGACTTGTTCTCGAGCACCACGACGATGACGTGGTCGAACCTCGGCAGCGGCGTGCGCGTCGCCGACGAGCCGCCGCACGAGACCGCCGTGACCGCGGTGAGCACGATGCTGACCACGAACAGAGCCTTCACGACTCCGTCTCCGCCCGAAGCGCCCGCTTCTTCAGGAAATGCACCGCGGCCCAGGCGATCGCCAGCAGAATCACGAGCCCTGCGCCCACCCACAGCCCATAGCTGCCGATCGCGTCCGCGGCGGCATGGCCGACGTAGTAGGCGACGAGCCCGACCAACGCGGCCCAGCAGATGCCGCCCGCGGCGTTCCAGAGGAAGAACGTCCACCAGTGCATGCGCGAGATCCCGGCGACCCATGCGGCGGTCACGCGCAGCAACGAGAAGAAGCGCCCGATGAAGATCGTCTTGCCTCCGTGCCGCTCGAAGAACCGCTCGGCCCGAGGAAGCGTCCGCCGGCTCCAGCGGCGCGACGGGCCCCAGCGCTCGAGCAGCCTGCGTCCGCCCTCGCGCCCGGCCCAGTAGCCGAGGTTGTCGCCGATGATCGCGGCGGCCGCGGCCACAACGATCACTTGGACGATGTTCAAGTGCCCCTGGGAGGCGTAGATCGACGCGGCCACGAGCGCCGTTTCGCCCGGGAGCGGCAGTCCACCGGACTCCAGCATCACGATCAGGAAGAGCGCGATCAGGCCGTAGTGGTGGACGAGCCCGGTCACGCGGCCAGTGTAGGTACTAGACGTCGTAGGCCATCAGGACCGCATCGACCAGGCCGCCGTTCCGCCGGTAGTGGCGCTCGCGGAAACCCTCCCGCCGGAAGCCGAACGCCTCGTAGAGCCGGATCGCCGGCTCGTTGTGCGGGAAAACGTGCAGCTCGAGCTTCATCACGCCTGCGCCGCGCGCCCACTCGACGGCCTGCTCGAGGAACGCTCGCCCGATTCCGCGGCGGCGGTAGCCCTTCGCCACCATCAGCCCCAGGTCGGCGACGTGCGCGCTCGCGGGATGCGGGTCCCGCCCGACCGAGAGCCGGCCCACGATGCCTTCGGGCGCCTCGGCGACGAAAACCGCCGCGTCCCGCGAACGCCGCAGGGTGCGTAGGTAGCGGCGCTCGTCTCCCGCGCCGCGCCAGTCGCTCGTCGAGATGAGCCAGCCCTCGGGCTCGGCGCCGACCTCGCGCGCGAGCCGTACGAGCGCCGCCGCGTCGGCTGGAGTCGCCTGCCTGATCGTGAAGTCGCTCACTCGATGACGACGCCGTGGCCTCCGCGCCGGGCATCTCCGGCGGCCGCGAGCGAACCGTCTTCGCGGAACTCGACCCCCGCGGCGCCGCCGAAGTACAGGTTCCGCCGCCGCCAGCGCACGAGCGGGTAGCCCCACGCCTCGAGGCGCGCGAGCTCGTCGGGGTCGTTGCCGCCCTCGCAGTGGACGTCATCTCCGTCTAGATGCACCCGCGGCCGGTCGATCGCCTCCTCTACTCCCATTCCGCGCGCGACCACGTTGACGACGATCTGGAAGATCGCGCCACGCAGGCGCAGCGACCCGGCGCTGCCGACGACCAGCCTCGGCCGGCGGTCGCGCAGGACCAGCGACGGGGCCATCCCGCTCGTGAAGCGAACCCCCGGCTTCGGCACCTGCCCAGTCGCAGCCAGGTCGAACTCGCCGAGCATGTTGTTGAGCTGGATCCCGGTGCCCGGGACGACGACCCCCGAGCCGGAGCCCGTCGAAGCGGTAAGCGACGCTGCGTTGCCCCGGCCGTCGACAACGGCGATATGCGTCGTGCCCGCCACCGCGTCTGGCAGCCGTCCGCGCAGCCGCCGCATTGTCGCGGCCACGGCGCGCGGATCGAGGACCCGGCTCGCCAGGCCGCCGCGGTAGAGGCCGCGCGCAAACGCCCGGCCGCGCGCTCCGTCCTGCTCGCGCATGATCTCGACGAGCTGCGCGATCGCCTCGGCGCTCCCGGGCGGCCCGGCCGGGCCGAGCCGGTCGAGCAGGCGGACGCCGAGACCGATCAGCACGCCTCCCGCCGAAGGTGGTGGGTTCGACTCGAAGTCGTGGCCGAGGAACCGCGCGCGCACTGGCCGCCGGCGGATCACGCGGTACTCGGCCAGGTCGCGCTCCGTGATCGCGCCGCCCCCGTCGCGGATATGCACCCCCAGCGCCCGCGCGAGCTCGCCGCGATACAGGTCGTCCGCGCCGTGCTCCGCGAGCCGCTCCAGGGTTCCGGCGAGGTCCGTCATGACGAGCCGGTCGCCCGCGACGAGTCGGTCGCCGTTGCGGCCGTAGATCGCGCGGCCCTCGCCGGTGTGGCGGAGGATCAGGTCGAGGATCGCGTGGAGGTAGGCCTGCGATTTCGTCAGGACGATGCCCTCGCGCGCGTGCCTGATCGCGGGCTCGAGGAGGGTCGTCCACGGCAGCGTCCCGAACAGGCGGTGCGCCTCCCCCAGTCCCGCCGCCGCGCCCGGCACCGCGCACGACGCGGCGCCGATCCGGAACGCCTGGGACGACTCGGGAGTGAACGCCACGTCCACCGACTCCATCTCGGCGACCTCGCGCCGCCCCAGGCCGAGGCCCGGGACCGTGACGAAGTGGTCGAGCACGCGCGTCGTCCGGTCGCGCGCCCGGTGGACGAGCATGAAGCCGCCGGCTCCCGGACCGGTGAGCGTGCTCTCGGCCACCCACGACACGAACGCGGCCGCGATGCACGCGTCGACGGCGTTCCCGCCCTCCGCCAGCACTGCGGCTCCCGCCTCGGCCGTGAGCGGATGCCCTGCGGCAACCGCACCTCTCATGCGGACAAGCGTAGTTCCCCGCCGCGCGCGCGGGTATCGTGCAGGCGCTTGTCGAAAGCCAGCCCGCTCGCCCGCGAAGCCCTTCTGTCCGCCGCCGCCGCGGCCACGCTTGCCGCCCTCCTGGTTTGGCTCGGGCCGCCCGGGGCCGACCTGGCGGAGCACGCCTACCAGCGGACGCTCTTCCTGCACCACGGCTTCGCTCTCTGGAACAACTTCTGGTACGCGGGGCGCTACAGCTTCGTCACCTACAGCCTCCTCTACTACCCGCTCGCGGCGCTGCTCGGGATCAAGCTGCTCGCCGTCGCCACCGTCTCCACTGCGGCGCTCGCGTTCGCCGTGGTCGTGTGGCGCCAGTGGGGGCCGGCGGTGCGCTGGTCGAGCCGGACCTTCGCGGTCGTCTGGGCCGGGATCGTCCTCTCCGCCGCCTTTCCGTTCGCGCTCGGTGCAGCGCTGGCGCTGCTCGCGATGTGGGCGCTTCAAGCGCGGAAGCTCTGGCGGTTCGCCCTGCTGGCGGCGCTCACCCTCGCCGCCAGCCCGCTCGCGTTCCTGCTCCTGGCCCTGCTCCTGGCCGGCTTCGGGATCGCTCGCTGGCGCGATCGCGCCTTCCTGCTCGTTCCCGGGCTGATCCTCGCGGCTTTCGGCCTCGTCGAGGTCGTGCTCTGGCGGCTGTTCCCCGGTGGCCGCTACCCGTTCTCTTTCGCGGAGCTCGCCGCCGCGCTGACGTTCTGCATCCTCGGCGCCGCGGTGACGTGGCGCGTCGAGCGCGCGCGCTCGATCCGCTGGGTATTTGTGGTCTACCTCGTCGCCTGCGTCGCTGCGTATCTGATCCCGTCCGCGCTCGGCGAGAACGTGGCGCGCTTGCGCTACGCGGCGGTGCCGGTGGCCGTGCTGATCCTGTCGCTGCGCCGGTGGCGCCCGCTGCCGGTCTGTCTCGGCGTCTTTCTTCTCGCGGTTTCGTGGAACGTGTCGCCGATCGCCGCGCAGTACTTCAAGGGCCGCTCGGACCCGGCGACCAAGGCCGCGTACTGGGCTCCCGCGATCGGATTCCTGCACGCGCACCTGACCCCCGCGTACCGCGTCGAGGCCGTCGACACGACCGGCCACTGGGCCGCCGTCTACCTCGCAGAGGCGCAGATACCGCTCGCGCGCGGCGGCTTCCGCCAGGACGACTTTCCGCAGAACGAGCTGCTCTACGACGACCTTGCCCCGAGCGCCTACATGCGCTGGCTGCGCGAGCTCGGGGTGCGCTACGTCGTCCTCGCGAACGCGCCCACCGACTACAGCGCCCGCGGCGAGGCGGCTCTGCTCCGCAGCGGCCGATCGGGCCTGCGCCCCGTGTTCCGCACGCGTGAGCTGACGATCTTCGAGGTGCCCCGCGCTCGGCCGATCCTGACCGGGCCGGCGGGGGCGACGGTGCTCCGCCTGACTGCGACACGGCTCATCGTCGACGTCCCGCGCCACGGCGAGTACCGGCTCGCCGTTCGCTTCTCGCCGTTCTGGCACGCGGACGACGCCTGCCTGGCCCGTCGCACCGACGGGATGACGACGCTGACGCCCTTGCGGCCGGGACGGCTCGAGCTCTCATTTCGGGTCAACGCGGGCAGCGCGCTCGCCGCCGTCGGCGGGCGCACGCGGATCTGCGATACCTCTTAGTTCTGGAGGAAGCTCGGCGGCTCGAGGGCCTCTTCGTCCGCGGCCTGGGCGCGGCGGGTGATTCGCTGCTGTGCCCCCCGCGAGCCGAAGCCCGTCGCGACCACGGTGACCCACACCTGGCCGGTGAGCCGGTCGTCAAGGGTCGCACCGAAGATGATGTTCGTGTCTCCGGTCGAGGTCTCGCGGACCATCTCGGCGGCCTCGTTGACCTCGTAGAGCGAGAGGTCGTCGCCGCCGGCGATGGAGAGCAGAATGCCCTTCGCTCCGGCGATCTCGGTGTCGATCAGCGGCGAGCGCAGCGCGCGTTCCGCGGCTTCCCTGGCGCGGTTCTCGCCGCTGGCCGAGAAGCCGATGCCCATCAGCGCCGTGCCCGCGTCCTTCATGACCGTGCGGACGTCCGCGAAGTCGAGGTTGATCAGCCCTGGGAGCGTGATCAGGTCGCAGATGCCCTGGACGCCCTGGCGGAGGACGTCGTCGGCGATCCGGAAGGCGTCGAGCATCGAGGTGTCGCGGTCGAGTACCTCGAGAAGCCGCTCGTTCGGGACGACGATGACCGTGTCGCAGTTCGCGCGAAGCGAGTCGACGCCGTCGGTCGCCTGCCGGTGCCGGCGGGTGCCTTCGAACTTGAACGGCGTCGTCACGATCCCGACGGTGAGCGCGCCGAGCTCCTTGGCGATCCGCGCCACCACGGGCGCAGCGCCGGAGCCGGTCCCGCCGCCCTCGCCCGCGGTCACGAAGACCATGTCCGAGCCGCGGAGGGCGCGCTTGATCTGGTCGTAGGACTCTTCCGCCGCGCGGCGGCCCAGGTCCGGGTCTGCGCCTGAGCCGAGCCCCTCGGTCAGCTCGCGGCCGATGTGGATCTTCACCGGCGCGTCGCTCGTTTGGAGCTGCTGGATGTCGGTGTTGACGGCGACGAACTCGACCTGCGAGATGTCCGCGTCGATCATCCGGTTGACGGCGTTCAGTCCGGCGCCGCCGACGCCGACCACGCGAATGACGGCGATGTACGCGCCCGGCTCGGGAACGCGATGGAGACGCGGAGGCGGCTCGGGCAGCGGCTCGAGGCGCGGCCGCTCGGGCTCGCGCGCGGGAGGCGGTGCGGTCTTTGGCTCCGGCTCGGGCACACGCTCTGGCAGGCGGACGGGCTCGCGCGGAGCCTGAGGCGCTACTTCCTCCATCCACTCGGGGACGTGCTCGACCGTCTGTTCCGGCGGCTCGACCGGGCTCGCGGCCGGCTGCGCCTCCTCGGCCTCGGTGCGGCCTTCCTTCTCGGCCTGCTTCTGCGCCGCCTCCGTTGCGCGGAACAGCTCGGCGAGCGGGCCTTCACGCATGCTCGCGCGCCTGCGCGCCATTGAGCACCTCCTTCGCAAGGTCGCGGTAGGCCTCGGCGGCGCTTCCGCTGGGGTCGTATTTCAGGACCGAGGTCCCCTTCACCGGGGCCTCGGCGTAGCGAACGGTCTTCCGGATCTTCGTGTCGAAAACCAGGTCGCCGAAGTTCTCCTGAAGGATCTCGACGGCCTCGCGCGCGTGCAGCGTGCGGCTGTCGTACATCGTCGGCAGGATCCCCTCGATCGCGACCTCCGGGTTGAGGTTCTCGCGGATCATCGAAAGCGTGTTCTCGAGCTGCACGAGGCCGCGAAGCGATAGGTACTCGCACTGCACCGGGACGATGACCCCGTTCGACGCGACGAGGGCGTTGATCGTCAGCAGCCCGAGCGACGGCGGCGTGTCGATGAGGACGTAGTCGTAGCCATCTCTCACCACGGCGAGCGCCTTCTCCAGCGCACGCTCGCGGCCGATCATGCTCGAGAGCGCGAGCTCGGCGCCGGCGAGGTCGATCGAAGAAACCGCCAGGTCGACCTCCGCGTGGTGGATCACCTCCTGCAGCGGGAGGCGGTGCACGAGGACGTCGAACATCGAGCGCTCGATCGAGTCCGGATTGAGGCCCTGGCTCATGGTCAGGTTCCCCTGCGGATCGAGGTCGATCAAGAGCACTTTCAGCCCCTGTTCCGCGAATGCGACGCCGAGATTCAGCGTCGTCGTCGTCTTCGCCACCCCGCCCTTTTGGTTGGCGAACGAGATCACGCGCCCCATTGGCGCTCCTTTTGCGGTTTCCGTACGGATTCCCGGTCGCGGAAGCAGGCGTGCAAGCCCCATCGAGCCCCTTTCTTCGCTCTCATGCTAGCTATCCCTCCGGAAATTGCCCGCCGGATTTTCGGCCGAGCTTCGCCCGTTACGCGGCCAGGGAACAGCTGACCGCTAGACCAGCAGGCGCGTGACGGCGGTCGCTGCGGCGGCGGCCACCACGACTGCGGGCAGAGGCGCACGGGCCGCGATCGCGGCCGCGCCGACACCGACTCCGACGAGCCGGGCGTCGAACACGAGGCGGTTGTCGCCGCCGACGGTCTGGGTGACGACGAGTGCCGCGAGCAGCACCGGGGCGAGCAGGGCGACGACGCCGGCCACGTGTTCCGGGAGGCGCCGCTGCCCGAGGAGGAGCGGGCCTGCCGCCTTGAAGGCGATCGTTGCCGCGCCGACGACGGCCACCACGAGCCAGACGGTCACGCGTGCTCCCGTGGCTGCGCGCGCCGGCGCAGGCCGAGCAGGCAGGCAGCGCTCGCTGCGACGATCGGCGTTCCGGCGGGCGTGAACGGGGTCAGCGCGAAGGCGATCGCTGCTCCCAGGACCGCCGCAGCCCGCGCGCGGCCGCCGACGAGCTGAGGCACGAGCAGCGCCAGGAAGAGCGCCGGGAACGCTCCGTCGAGCCCGAGATCCTTGGGATCGCCGAGCGCCGAGCCGCCGGCCACGCCCACAGCCGTGCCCGTGACCCAGGCCGCGTAGAGGACCAGGCCTGACCCGATCAGCATCCGCCGGTCGAACCGGCCGCCGCCGCGGCTCGAGATCGCCCACGACTCGTCCACGATCAGTTGTGCTTCAGCGAGCCGGCGCAGGCGGGGGCCGTGGAAGAGCGATGCGACGGAGATCGAGATCGGCACGTAGCGCGCGTTCAGGAGCACTGCCGCCGCGATGGCGGCCGCCGCTCCGCCGCTCGTGCCGAGGATCGAGGTGACCGCGAACTGCGCGGAGCCGGCGAAGGTCGTCGCCGACATGACGAGCGGAGCCAGGATCCCGAGCCCGGACGAGCGCGCGAGCAAGCCGAACGAGGCTCCGAAGAACCAGACGGTCGCTGCGATCGCGAGAACCGCGCGCATGCCGTCGCGGTAGCTGGGCGCATCCGCCGACACCGTCGCCTCTGCCGACACGCCCCATTGTGCCGGTCACGACCCGGCTCACCCCGGCACCGCCTCGGCAGCCTGCTCGTCTCCGCCACGCGTGGCCACGGTGTCACGGCAACGTCGGAGCGCCTGCTCCGCGAGGTCCGTCCCGTCGCGCTCCACAGCAACCCAGGCCTCTGCCTCCGCCAGCAGCGCGTGCACCTCGGCCAGAACCGACCGCGTGGGCGCTCCCTCGCGCTCGAGCGTCTCGATCCGCTCCAGGCGATGCAGTACTGCTCGCGCTTCGTCCATGACCCGACCGACGCTAGCCGCGAAATCCGCACGGGTGTGTGACGGGACCGTGCCGAAAGGGTCACTGTTCTTCCACAGCAAGGCCGGACCGGGCTAGGAGGGCTTGGGCTAGGAGGCGAGTGCCGCAAAGTAGCCGGCCGGGCGAGGGCGCGCTCCGATCATCGCGTCGTCCAACGACGCGATGAGCGCAGGCCGGTCGCCGTGTGCCAGCGTCTCGACCACCGCCTTCCGCACGGCGTCGGCCGCCGACCGCGAGGCCTGCTCGCCGCGCGCGAGCGAGCGCAGCCGCTCGAGCTCCTCGGCGCGTTCCCGTCCGGTCTCGCCGAGCAGCACCGCCGCGCGAACCGTCGCCGCCCAGAGCCCGTCTACCCCGCCGAGGAGCGCCGTCAGCGCCTCACGTAGCTGCTCCGAGCGGAACGGCTCCTCGGCGAACATCGACAGCTCCCAGCGGTCGAGCGCCTCGGCGAGCTCCGGATCGTCCTCGGCTCGGCCCAGCCGCTCGAGGAGATCGCCTGCCAGACGAGCTCGAAACGCGTCGAGGCGGGTCGGCTCTCCCGGCGGCTCCGTCGCCGCGATCGGCAGCACGGGCCGGATCCCGAGCGGCCGCCAGTCGAGCCGCTCGAACAGGACCGGGCCGGCCGCAACCGGCGCCGCGGTCGCCAGCCGCAGCGCGCTGACCGCATCGCCGAGCTCCCCCGGCGCATCCGGAACGGAAGCGGCGTCGGGCGCAAGCGTGCGCTCGAGCTCGAGCAGGCAGAGACGATCGGTCTCGCGCCCAAACCCGGCAGGCAGCAGCCCGGAAGCCTCGGGCCAATGGGCCGCGAGCTCTCCATCTGCAGCGTGCCGGATACGCAGGCCGTCGCCAAGATCCAGCCGGGTCCCGAGCGAGAGCCCGACCAGCGGCGCGACCGCCGCGTAGACCCGGCGCTCCCCGAGCAGCGTCCGCTCGAAGGCGGCGTAGGCGCGATCGAACGCCTCGTCGCTCCAGTCCGCGCCGCCGGCCGACTCCGCGACGTTGGCCAGCAATGGAAGGAGGATGGTCCGCACCAGCGCCTCGTCCCCGCGCGGCCCACGCCGCCCCACGTGCGCGGAGGCGTAAACCGCCGCGGCCGGCTCGCGAGAGAGCTCTTCCACGGCGATCCGCGCGTCCGCAAGGGCGCCGAGCCGTTCGGCCCGAGCGTCGACGTACGAGCGCAGCAGCGGCCGGTACTCGTGCAGTCCGCCGGCGTGCTCCTCGAACGCAAAGGGAATCTCGTCCCCGCCGTTGACGTCGGCGGCGAGCAGCGAGAAACCCGCGAGGCAGAAACAGCGGAGCGAGCGGTACAGGTGCGTAGCGCGCACGGCCACGGATGTGTCCTACGCGTCCGGTGTCTCCTCTCCTCTCTGGCAGCGAGGGCCGAACG
>Ga0307305_10000928_pt1 | contig 11235 bp, 10 predicted proteins | sample ER_DNA_186_FD_194512 | JGI IMG/M metagenome (GOLD analysis project Ga0307305, IMG submission 194512) | Bulk soil microbial communities from the East River watershed near Crested Butte, Colorado, United States - ER_DNA_186 | ecosystem: Environmental > Terrestrial > Soil > Floodplain | place... | reverse complement strand
GCCGCGATTACGTTCGACTTGAACACGACGATGTCGTCGTCTGCCTGCCGGCCCGGGAGCTCGCCCGCAACGACCTCCTGGAGCTCGTGCACCTCGAGCCAGTCGAGCACCCCGGCCTCGACGGGCTCGATCAGGTCGCCCGACTCGAGGCGCGCCTGCTCGACCGAGTCGCAGCAGACGAAGGCGGCGCGCTCGAGGACGACGTTATCGAGCTCGCGGTGGCGCGCGTCGTTCGCGCCAATCGCGCAGACCAATGCGCCGGGCCGGAGCCACTCCCCACGCAACACGGGATCACGCGAAGTCGTCGCGGTGACGACGATGTCCTGATCGGCCGCGTCGCGGTGGCTCTCGCCGGGCTCGGCGCCGACCTCGCGGCAGAACTTCTTCAACCGCTCCCCATTGCGGCAGTACACGACAATACGCTCGATCCCAGGCAGCGCCTCCCGGATGCACTCGACCTGGCTCCGCGCCTGCCAGCCACAGCCGATCACGCCCAGTGAGGCCGTGCCCTCGCGCGCGAGGTACTTCACCGCGACGCCGGTCGCCGCGCCGGTACGCAGCTGCCCCATCTTGTCGGCTTCGATCACGGCGGCGAGCTCCGCCCGTTCGGTGTCGAAGAGGACGACGACGAACGGCGTCCCACCCTCGAGCCAGGAGTAGGACTTCAGCCCGGCGAAGCCGAGCTCGCGGTCGACCGCGGACATGACCGCGAACATCCCGCCCTCGAGGCGCGTGCGTTGGCGCGGCGTGTTGTCGATCGCGCCGGCCGCCAGTCGCCGGAAGCAGCCCTCGACCGCCTCGAGCGCATCCGCGGGCGTCAGTAGCTCGCCGACCTCCGCCTCGGTCAGATACAAGGGCAAGGCGCTCGCTTGCGACGCCGACCAAAGAGGTCGTGCCGGCTTTGCCGGCGCGACCGTCCAACACACGACCTTGGATTCAGAACGATCTTGCCCTCCTCAGGAAATGCCTCTCATCGAAGTTACTGCTTCGGGATGAAGCTGACCGAGCCGCTCGGCTCGAAGACCGCCCACTGGATGTCCTCGAGCGAGCCGATCTGGCTCGCACGGGCCTGCTCCGCGAGATCTTCGTGCGTCAGGCGCTCGCGCTGGAGGTTCTTCTCGATCACCTTGCCGTCCTGCACCAACACGATCGGTTCTCCGTTGAGCACTCGTCGCGCCCAGGGGAACCTGAAGCTCGTGTAGGACGTGACGACCTGCAGGCCCGCGATCGTCCCCACCGCGATCACCGCGCCCGTGACCGAGTAGTCGTCCTGCGTCAGCCCTTGCTGGATGGTGTCGCCGAGCACGATCAGCAGGATCAGATCGAACGGCTGCAGCGACGAAAGCTCGCGCCGTCCGATCACGCGCGTCAGCAGGAACATGAAGAGGAAGAGCGCGGCTCCGCGGAACGCGATGTCCACTACGGGAAGATCCTCACGCCTCGGGAGTACGTGAGCAGGCGGTCTTTGCCGTCGTTGAGCCAGACCGTCTGCTTGCGGTTCCAGGCGACGTTGGTCGGGTTGACCTGGAACTGCATGAACTGGATGTAGCTCTTGCCCGCGCCGATGTGCCCGAGCTCGAACGAGAGCCGGCCGCTGTTGCTCGCTTCGCTCACCGGGCTCGGCTCGATGGTGTTGATCGACATCCCTTCGGCCCAGCCCGTGCCGAGCACGAGGTAGGCATCCTTGATGTCCTGGCGCGCCGTGATGTGGAAGCGAGCCTCGTAGAGCAGGCCGCCACGCAACCGGGCCGGCGCGTAGATCTTCAGCGAGGCAGCCGGACCGACGAGCAGATGCGTGTCCGGCTTCTGGCCGAAGACGTTGAAGAGCGCGATCACAGGGACGGCGACGACGAGGCCCAGCAGCGCCCGCCGGACCCAGATGTCGTACTGGCGGCCTTCGAGATCGCGGTCGCGCTTGAGGACGATTGCGTCTGGCACGTCCGCCATGGCCCGCGGTTCGGGGCCTGAAGAAACGTTCCTGCTACGAGTGGGCCCAGGCGACGAGCCCGCCGCCGACGACGACGACGGAGCCGACGATCAGGAGCGCAACGAGCAGCGCATCGCCGCCGCTCCCGTCCTTCACCGGCACGACCACGCGCCGAGGCGTGCGTGCGGCCACGGTCTCGTACTCGTAGGTCGCGCGGGTGCGCCCGTCGGCGTCGGGGTCGGCCAGGAACGCCTGGAACTGGTCGGCCCGAACGAGCCGAAACCGTGCGCCGATCAAGCGGCTCAGCAGGTCCGCCGGAGGAATCGATCGGCGCCGGATCGCAGCTGCCCAAGTGGACGCGCCCGGCGGCCGCAGCAGGTTCACCACCGGGGCGGGAGACGCCTCGAGCTGAACCCGCGGCGTCCCGCCTCCGCGGGCGTGGATCTCGAAGCTCAGTGGCCGCCCGTCTCCGAGCACGCGGTCGAACGTCACCGGCTCCCGGCCCGGCAGCCGCAGCTCGCCCTCGACCCGCAGCGGCGCCTCGATCTGGAGCGGCCGTCTGGGAACGTGTACCTCCCCGAAGAAGTTCGCGAAGGCGGCCTTGACGCGCTCGCCCGCCAGGGACGAGCGCCGCGTCGCGTCCAGGAGCCGGGCCATCTCGGAGGCCCGGACGACGCCCTCGTACGACATCACCGGCGCCACGGTCGCGTTCACGACCCGCAGCGAGACCTCGTCGCCGTTTCGCCGCAGATCAACCCGGAGCGGCAAGTACGGCGCCGCGGACGGAATACGGAGCGCAATGTTGGCCGCTAGCCGCTTCCGGCCCGGCGAGAAGCCGGCCCAGAGGACCTGGTCCTTCCGGAACCCTGGCTCCGACTCGGACCCTGCGCCGCGACGCACGTCGTCGATCGGGCCGCCCACAGCGACCTGGTAATCGCCCTTACCGGTGACCGTGAGTCGCTGGATGACCTGAATCGCAGCCGGCCGGCCCGAGCCGTCGATTCCCACCCGCACCCGCTCCGCGCTCGCGAAGTGGATCCCAGGTGCGATGTACACCGAGGGCAGCACCCCACTGCCAACGAGCGGCGGGGTGTCGGTCGGGTACGGCACCGGCCCGGGGAGCACGACCTGTTGCCGCTGCTGTGCGGCCGCGCTCGCGACGATCGCCAGCGCGACGACCCCGACTGCGAGCGCCCTCACGGCGTCTGCGGAATCGCCGGGAGCGTCGACGAGAGCGGGTCGTCCTTGACGGGCTGGTAGGTCATGTCGTGGAAGCGCGCGAAGTACACGTCGTCGTCGACCACGCCTTCGTGGTTGTGCCGGTTGAAGCCCCGCTCGTCGCCGTTCGCGCCCTGCGTGGTGACCTCGTTCAGGGCGGAGAGCACCTTGTCCGCGTCGAGCGATCCGGCCCGCGTCAGCGCCGCGACGAGGACGTGTGCGAAGTCGTACGCGTACATCGCGAACTCCGGCGGCTGGAACACCGCCTTCCCGTCTGCGGTCTTGACGCCGACCTTGTCGACGCCGTAGGTGGACTCGTACTGCGACTCGAAGGCCTGGAAAGGCCCCGTCCCGACCTCGGCGGTGAGGCGGCCCGCGGCGAAGGTCAGGCCGTCGACCCAGCTCGGGTGGTCGGCGAGCTGCTGGCGGATGAAGGGGTCGGCGCCCGTCGGCGGCGCGTAGACGGGCACGTTCCAGCCGATGCTGCGCGCCGCCGTCAGCACCGCGGCGATCGTCGGCGGCTGCGCCCAGACGAGCAGCGCGGTCGCACGTGAGCGCCGTGCGCGGAGGATCTGCGGCGAAAGATCGGTCTCGCCGGCCGGCAGCGTCATCCTGATCGCAACCGATTTCGGGTTCTCGGAAAACGCGCGGCCCACGTCGGCGGCGCCCTCCTGCCCGTAGGCGCTGTCGTCGTGCAGCAGCCCGACCTTGAGGCCCTTCGGAATCAGGTACTCCGCGTACCGGAAGGCGATGCCGTGGTTCGTCGGGGCGATCCGGAAGACGTTGGGGCGCTTCTCCACGTCGACGAGCCCCGTGCCGCCGTCGTAGGTGATGCAGATCGGGACGTGGTCCCGGTTCGCGATCTGCCAGGTCGCGTCAATGCCGGTTCCGTCGGTGACGATCGCAACCGCGTGGGCGCTCAGCGCGCGCCGCGTGTCGTCCACCGCCTGTCGCGCGGAAAGGTGGTTGTCGTAGAGCTTCACGGTGAGGTGGTACGAGTGCGTGCCGACAATCACGCCGCCGCCGGAGTTGAGGTTGTTCGCGGCGAGCGCGACGCCCTGGCGGATCGTCTGGGCGATGTACGGGCTGCCGGTGACGGGGACGTCGACGGCGATCACGATGTTCCCGCCGCTCGCGCGCGAGCTCTTGCCGCAGCCGGCCGCAAGCAGGGCGATGCAGGCGAGAAGCGGGATGACTCGGCGCACGGCGGCTGAGCCTACAGACGCTGCGTACCGAGATACGCCTGACGAACGACCTCGCTGTCGGCCACCTCGGCGACCGAGCCCTCGGCGACGGCCCGGCCCGCCGCGAGCACCAGCACCCGGTCGGCGGCCCGGCGAACGAGCCGCAGGTTGTGCTCGACCAGGAGCACGGCGATCCCGCGCTCGCGAATGCGGGTGACGACCTCGGCGAGGCGCTCCAGCTCGTCGCTGCCCGCGCCGGCCGCGAGCTCGTCGACGAGCAGGAGGTCCGGCTCGCTCGCCAGCGCGGAGGCGAGCGCGACCAGCCGCCGTTGGGAGGTCGTCAGTTGCGGCGTGCCAACGTGCACGAGGTCGGCGAGGCCGACGAATGCCAGCGCCTCGCGCGCCTTCGCCTCGCTCTCTACCGCCTCCCCGCGAGCGTTCGGCGTTTGCAGGGCGGTCCGGACCGCGCCTCCGAAGCGCCGCCGGACGCTGCGGCCGACCAGCACGCTCTCGAGGGCCGTCAGCTCGGGAAAATACGCCGTCGCCTGCAGCGTGCGCGCGACCCCCAGCCGCACGCGCTCCGGAGTCGGCTCGGCCGTCAGTTCACGGCCTTCGAAGAGGACGCGCCCCGCGTCGGGCGGCTCGGCGCCCGAGATGAGGCGCAGGGCGGTCGTCTTCCCGGAGCCGTTCGGCCCGACGAGGGCGACGATCTCGCCGCGGGCGAGCTCGAACGAGACGCCGTCCAGCGCGACGACGCCGCCGAACGACTTGCGCAGCTCGACTGCCTTCAGCACCGGGCCCGCGGCGGCTTCGCGATCGAACGCGTAATGAGGCCCCAATCGCGTCCCGGGCTGCCTGCGGAGCCGGGCCAGGTACGGTTCGAGCCAGGGCACGATCCCTCCGCCGCCGAGGGCCAGGACAAAGACGAGCAGGGTCGCCGCGACCGCCGTGTCGAACCGTTCGAGGGGGAGCTGCAGCACGCGCGCGAGCGGGTCCGAGACGAGCCCGATCAGGCCCAGAGCGGCGACTCCGGCGGCCGGCCCGAGGGTCGCGGCGGCGCCGCCGAGAAGAACCGCGACCAGCAGCTTGAAGGAGAGGAACGGGTCGTAGGCGGCCGGATCGGCCACCGCGGCGAGCTGGACCGAAAGCGCCCCTGCAAGTCCCGCGACGAACGCGGATGCCGCGAACGCGCCGAGGCGCCGGCGGGCGAGCCGGACGCCGAGCGAAGTGGCAAGGCGAGGCGACTGCCGCAGCGCGGACAGCTCCAGCCCCGGCGCCCCGCGCCGCACGGCTGCGATCGCGAGGGCCGTCAGCGCCAGCAGGGCCAGGGCGACTTCGAAGTGCACCGTCGGCGTCGCGTCGAGCCCGAGCAGCGTCTTCGGCGGCAGGATCAGCCCCTGCGAGCCGCCCGAGACCGAAGGGAAAGCAAGCAGGAACAACCAGACGAGCCACGCGAGCAACCACGTCCCGACGGCGACGAACGCGCGCCGCAGCCGGACGACGCCGCCCGAGATCAGCCCCGCGACGAGCGCGGCCGCCGCTCCTGCAAGCACGGCCGGCTCCAGCGGCCAGCCCGAGCGCGCGACGAGCAGCGATGACGTGAAGGCCCCGACCGCCATGAACGCCCCCGCCCCGAGCGAGGGCAGGCCCGCGGCGCCCACGGTGAGGCCCAGCCCGGTCGCGGCGACGGCGAGGTACACCGTGTCTGCGAGCGAGTCGAGCCGCACTCCCGGCAACGAAAGGAACGGCACGAGCGCCACGAGCAGAACCGCCGCCACGACGACCGACGCGCCTCTGCTCCACTCGGCCCGAGCCTCCTCGACGGCGCGCCGAAGCTCGCCGCCGGTCTGCGCGAATGCGTTCACTCCTGTTCCTCGAGCGCGGCGCGGGAAGGCCACGCAGCGATGAGCAGCAGCACGAAGGCGAGCGGCAGCACCTCGCGGTACGACGGCCCGAGCTGCCACGAGCCGAGGTGTACGTTCGCGATCGCCGACTCGACGACGCCCAGCAGCAGACCCGCCCCGAAGGCGAGCAACGGCGGCCCAAAGCGCACCGCGAGCGCCGCGACAAGACCCTTCAGACCAAGCAGCGTTCCGGTACTCGCGTTGACCGCCTCTCCCGGCGCGGCCGCGATCGCCGCGATCATCGCGAGCGCCCCGACCAGCCCGAACGCGATCGCGATCAGGAGGTCAACCGGGACGCCGACGACACGTGCACCTTCGGCATCGTCCGCAACCGCGCGCAGCGCTTGGCCGAACCGGCTCTTCTCCAGCAGCCAGGCCGACCCGAGCGCGAGTGCCAGAGCCAGGCCGATCACGAAGAAGGCGCGCGCCTGCACCTGTGCGCCTGCAATTCGGATGAAGCCCGAGTTGCCGACGCGGTGGAACGGCAGCGGGTCCGGGAAGACGTAGCTCGAGCGCTGGAAGGCGGCCCCGATTGCGGCCCGGATCGCGAAGGCGACGGCAGCCGTCCCCGCGACCCAGCCGATCGTCGACCCGCGCGCGAGGTAGGGCTGCACGAGACCGACGTAGGTGAGGATCCCGGCCGAGACGCAGAAGACGAGCCCGACGACCAGCGCCCCCATGAACCGTGGCTCGTGCGCTCCCGACTGCGTCACGGGCGCCGTCCCCGAGAGCACGAGGAGCGTCGCGAAGACCCCAAGCCCGACAAGGTCGCCGAACGCGAAATTGACCATCCCCGTCAGGCGGTAGATGAGCGTGTGCCCCGCTGCGAAGAGCCCGTAGACCCCGCCGGCCGCGAGGCCGGACACGAACACCTGCAGCGCGATTGTCATTAATAGGAACTCTTGCGCATCCTCCTCGCTCGGCGCCGCCACTCCTTCCGGGCCTCGGACTTCAGCCGTGCGTCCTTGCGGATCTCGAGCGCGCGGATCTCACGCTGGAGCTTCCGGTAGGACGCGAATCGCTCGCGCGGCAGCGAGCCGTCCGCAAGCGCCGATCTCACCGCGCAGCCAGGCTCGTGCTCGTGCGAGCAGTCCGAGAACCGGCACTCACCGGCGAGCTCCGTGATCTCGGCGAAGGTGCTGTCGAGCACCTCCTCGTCGGCCCAGAGCTGGAACTCGCGCATCCCCGGCGTGTCGATCAGCAGCGCCCCCGAGGCAAGCGGAACGAGCTCACGGTGCGAGGTCGTGTGCCGGCCGCGGCCGTCCGAGCGGATCTCCTGGGTCACGAGCAGCTCCCGGCCTGCGAGCCGGTTGACGAGCGTCGACTTGCCGACGCCCGAGGAGCCGAGCAGCGCGATCGTCCGGCCCGGAGCGAGGTGCGGGTCGAGGAGCTCGAGCCCTTCCCCGCTGGTTGCGCTGACCGCGAGCACCGGGATCCCGAGCGCAACGGCCTCCACCTCGGCGATCTCCGCGAAGGGATCATCGGCGAGGTCGGACTTGTTGGCGACGATCACCGGGTTCGCCCCGCTGTCCCAGGCAGCGGTGAGGTAGCGCTCGAGCCGCCGCGCGCTGAGGTCCCCGCCGAACGCCGTCACGAGGAAGACCGTGTCGACGTTCGCCGCGACGACCTGGGCGACGGTCCGGTTCCAGGCCTCCTTGCGCGTGAACGAGGTACGCCGAGGCAGCACGGCCTCGATCACCGCCTTCCGTTCGCCGTCGAGCGGCCGCACCGCGACCCAGTCGCCGACCGCCGGCAACTCGTGGTCTTCGAGGCGCCCCGCGGGGACGCCGCCGAGCCGTCCGAGCTCGGTCAGCAGCTCGCACGGCCCGTGATGGCGCGCCGCGACGCGCGCCGGAATCAGGTTGTCGTTCTCGTAAGGCCGGAACGCGTCCGCGAAGAAGGCGTCCCAGCCGAGCTCTTGCAGGTTCAACGAAGTCTCCTTCGGCTTGGCTTGGGAACGAAAAAGCGCCCAGTGGGGCGCGTGGCGAGCCTCAGGAGTCGCGCGTGCCTAGCAGGCGCAGCCGGAGGCTCGGCGAACGAAGATCTCAGTCATTTGTCGAACCCCCTTTCGTCGCGGAACGGACAAAGCATAGAGCGGCGCTATACCGGGAGCAAACCGCGGCCCGGCAAGATTGGAACGTGAAGAGGTTTCTCGTCATTCCCTTCGGAGCCCTGGCGCTCGCCGGGTGCGGGCAGTCCACGCCGCACACCACAGCCGCCAAGGCCAAAGCGAAAGCCACCCCGGCCGGAAGCGGCGTCGCGATGACGCAAGCCTGTTCGACCTCCGGGCTGGAGGTCTGGCTCGGCGTCGGCGAGGGCGGAGCGGCCGCCGGCTCGACGTACTACCCCCTCGAATTCACGAACACCTCGAACCGCCGCTGCCGCCTCTTTGGGTTCCCGGGAGTGTCGGCCGTGGCGAACGGCCAGCTCGGTTCGCCGGCCCAGCGGAACCGCGCCCATCCCACCCAGACCGTCACGCTCCTCCCCGGCGCGACCGCACACACCGTCGTGCAGTTCGTCGACGTGGGGAACTTCCCGGCGTCGAGGTGCAAGCCCGCGGATGCCAGCGGCCTCCGCGTCTACCCGCCGGGGCAGTTCTCGGCGGCAGAGATCCCGTTCAGCTTCCGTGCCTGCTCGGCGAAGGGCCCGGCCTTCCTCTCGGTCGAGCCGATCCAACCGGGCCTCGGCATCCCCGGCGGCTGACGACCGCATGAGTTGCCAGACTTCGAGGCGTGCCGCGAACCTCGGCTCGTCCGCGTCGCCCGGACGCTGATCGGCCCACAGCGACGGCTGCAGCGAGCATCTACGCCCTCGCCGCCTTCTTCCTGATCCTCGGCGTGGCATCGATCGTCGTCGGCGCGCACGATGCCGCCCTTGCGCAGCCGAGCCTGGGCACGACAGCGGCGAGCGCGCTCTTGCTCGTCGGCGGGATCCTCCTGGTCATCGCCGGGGCTTCCCTGGACAGGCTGGTTCGCCGTGACCCGTGGAAGAACCGCACGCGGCCACCCTGTCACCCGATCGTGCTCGTGGCGTGTCTGGTGACGATCCTCTTCGGCGTCTACGTGCTCTTCTCCGGGCTCGGAACTCCCGCGCAGCAGCGGTGGGTCGTCGTCGCGGTCGCCCTCCTGATCATCGGCGCGGCCGCCCTTGGCCTGATCCTGTTCGGTCGCGAAGTCGAGCTGACGCTTCCGCGCGTCGGCGCCGCGGTGGCGCTCGCGCTTCTCGGCACCACGATCGGCGCGTGGGAGTTCTGGTACCAGCACCAGTACGTCCCGGCGCACGCGGGCGGCGCCGTCTCCCTCAAGGTCGGCCTGTCGCGGGCCGGCGAGCAAGGGGCCTTCGACGTCATTCGAGCGACGGTCGACTACCAGGCGATCGGCGGCAAGAGCGTCTCTGCGGTCGGCTCCGTGTACTCACTGACCGGCTCGCGAATCGTCCGGTGTCCTCGCAGCGCGACGGTGAAGCAGGTCGAGGGCGCGTTCAAGGGCGCCCTCCTCGATCCGCAGCGAATCCGCTTCATGGCCGACGTCCTAGAGCAGCCGCCCTCGGTTCTGGCTGCAGGGAAGTTCGTCGCGGACGGAAAGCGGCTCGACCCGAACGTCCCTGCCAATCGCGAGTTCGTCTTCCTCGTGCCCAAGCACCGGTATCAGCTGCTTCGCTTCCGGGCACAGCTCTTCGCCGTGCCGGCCTCGGTCCCGCTGTCGCACCGGATGCGGCCGAAGTACACGACCTTCCACGGGGATAACGAGCTGTACGGCTACTGGCGCATCGACGACGACAGCTGGCTGCACGATCTCCTGACGGGCAGAGAGCGCTGGCTCGTGATGCGCTATGACCTCGTCGATCCGAACAACAAGGTCAACCTGCGGAGGCCGGCTCAGACGGCGCTGGTGAGCCAGGCCCTGCACGTCGTCGCCCGTTTCCCCGATCCCACCTGGAGCGAGGGACTGCCATCGCGCAAGGCGACGCAGCGGATGTTCAGCGGAGCGCGGGCGATCAACAGCCTCGAGCTCGGCGATGCGAGCGAGCCGTTCGCAGATTCCGAGCTGCCACTCGAAAGCCCGGTCGACACCTGCAAGCGGCGTTAGCGCTGATGCGCCTGCTCGGCGCCCGGAGGCTAGCGGGGCGCAGGTCTCGCGAGTAATCTGTCGGGCGGAGTGAGGGTCGAGCTCCTGAAGCCGTTTTCATCCAAGGAGCCGGCGAAAGCGGCGCCGGAAGGTGAGCGTCATGCGAACGGGACGGCGCGCGAGGACGTCGACGAGCTAATCGCGTCCCTGGCCGAGTCGGTCGGTCTTTCGCGCGAAGCTTCGCCCCCGCCTCGACCGCCTCGACCGGCGCGCGCGGCCACGCGCCGCGTGCGCACGGCACGGCCCAGGATTCTCCCGCGCATCGGGCCGGTCGCCGGCGAGGTCGCGCTCTATATCGCGTTTGCCGTGGCGCTGGGTGTGGTGATCGGGATCCTCGCGCCCCGCTTGGTCCCCTGAGCGTGCCCGCTAGACCCGGCGGTCCCCGAGTGGCTGCGGCCTGAGCGCCTTCTCGAGGTCGCGGCCTTCCGTGCTCGAGGCAGTGGCCCGCTCTTCCCCGAGCACATCCTCGAGCTGAGACGTCAGCGCACGGAAGACACCCAAGAGTCGCTCCAGGCGGGCCTCCGATCGTTGCGCTTCCGCTGTGAGCGCTCGTTGACGCCGAACACCTTCCGAGCTGAGCTTTTCTGCCCGCTGCTTCGCCGCCGCGCGGATCTCGTTCGCCTCCCGTTCCGCCTCTTTGCGCCGTTTCGCGGACTCCTCGTCGATCTTCTGCCGTGTCTCTGCCGCGTACCGGTCGGCCGCCTGGCGAGTGCTCTTGCTGTACGCCTCGGCATCCGCGCGGAGCTTGGCGCCCTCCTGGCGTTTGCCCGCGAGCTCTCGCTCCACTGCCTTGAGCCGGGCGGCCGACGCCTGCTTCGCCTCTCCGCGGATGCGCTCGGCGTCCTCTCGCGCTGAGACCTGGAGTCGCTCTGCCG
>Ga0307305_10000926_pt1 | contig 11238 bp, 9 predicted proteins | sample ER_DNA_186_FD_194512 | JGI IMG/M metagenome (GOLD analysis project Ga0307305, IMG submission 194512) | Bulk soil microbial communities from the East River watershed near Crested Butte, Colorado, United States - ER_DNA_186 | ecosystem: Environmental > Terrestrial > Soil > Floodplain | place: USA... | reverse complement strand
ACAATGGACGTGGCGATCTTCGACTCCGGTTTGCGAGGCGAAGGGGCGCGCGAGCTTTCGGCCGGCTGGGCGTGCTGCTGTTGTTGCCGCCGTGGCGGCGGGCTGTAGTACTCATCTTCGCGTGGACGCGAATTGAATGGTTCGAAGAAATTCCGGAAGAATCCGCCGGACTGGGGCCGCGATCTTTTGTATTGGTACTGCTGATCCCAGAAAAACTGGGCATGCGCATCAAGGCTGGCAGTCAGGCCTGTCGCCAGAATAGCTGCCGCCAAAAGCAAACGCGGGCACCGCACGTTACCGAACATATTGATTATGTCGTAGCTTCCAATTTCGACTGCAATGGGTCGCCAGTGCGTCAATCCGATGAAAATGCTTCGCGGGAACTACCGGAGTAGGGAACTTCAACGGATGCCGATGTCATGGGCCCTAGGTCCATCTCGACATTGAGAATTAGCGAACGGCAATCTCGTTTAATCACGAATGCGGGGAAGAAGAAGTTGTGGAACGACAATCTCGTTCAATCACGAATGCGGGAGTAGACGGCAATGGCCACGAACCTCGTATCACTCATTATGAAGTTTCTGACGCCCGACATGATTGGGCGCATCGCCAGCACACTCGGTCTTGATCGCAACGATACTTCCACTGCCGTTGGCGCCGGAGTTCCGGCGGTGTTGGCTGCATTGGTCGGGGCCACCACAAAACCCGGTGGCCCGCAGAAAATCGCCGACGCTGCAAAGCAGGAAATGGGCACGCTCGATAAATTTGCGGGCATGCTTGGCACCGCGGGCGCCACATCAGTCGCCGATCGGGGATCGAACTTTCTGGCATCGCTTCTTGGAGATCGCGACCAGACCGCGCTGCCAATTCAGTCAGCAAGTATTCAGGATTGGGATCAGCCGCGAGCGATTCTGTATTGGGTCTATTGACCCCACTTGTCATGGGCGCAATCGGGCAGCAGCAGGGCTCGCGCGGTCTCGACGCTGGCAGTATCACCAGTCTTCTCACCAGCCAGAAGGACAATATCGCTGCTGCAATTCCTTCGGGCTTCGGTCGATTGCTGGGAGGGACAGGTTTGCTCGACTCGCTCGGCGATGCCGCAAAAAGGGCGGCCACGGCGGGCAGCGAAACGACACGAGCCGCAGCTGCGTCAGTCGCGCGAACCTTCGACGATACGCGGCGGTCAGCAGCTGAAGCGACGTCCGGGTCGACCAACTGGCTCTTATGGGCCATTCCTGCGATCGCAATTGCTGCGCTGCTCGTCTACCTCCTCGGGCGACCGACGGAGCAGGTTGTTCAGCAGGGCGTCTCTACCGTTCAGAGTTTGACGGTGGGCGGGGTTGATCTAGGCAAGCAGGTCACCGACAGCATCAGCAGCGCCCGATCAACGCTTAACGGCGTCAACGATGTTGCTTCGGCGCAAGCGGCGTTGCCCAGACTGCAGGCCGCCACGTCTCAGATCGACAAGGTCAGCGGCATGTTGGCACAACTGTCGGATGGACAGCGCAAGATGCTTGCCGGCTTGGTCATCCCCGCAATGTCCACCATGAACCAGCTGTTCGACAGAGTGCTGGCGATTCCGGGCGTTGCTGAGGTCATAAAGCCCACGGTAGATGCCTTGAGAGCGAAGCTCGTTACGCTAACCGCGTGAATTTTGGTCAGGCGTCATTGACCGCCGGCTCAAGCCGACGGCCAATGACCCTTGCCGGCGCGCGATCCGGGTTGGAGTAGATGCCGATGGAAATTCAAAAAGGACACCACGCCGCGCGGCCGCGGGTCGCCGAACACGAGGCTCACGCCTGGCATGAAACGGGTTCCGATTTCATTCTGGTTGAGGATTTTCACCCGCCGCCTCGGATTGAATGGGCTCGGGAGCGGATGCTTATGTGCCGCCTTTACATAGGTTTGATCCGGAGCATCAGCGAAGACTATGGTGCAGCCTTTGCGGCCCACAGCGATAGTTCGACTTTTCGAATGATTGGAATTTATGTCTTTCTTCGAGCCGTCATGTGCTCGCCGGTGAGCGCCAGCAAGATAGCGAATACCCTAAAACTGCCACGCGTTGTTGTCGTGCGGCGCCTGCAGGAGATGGTGAAGCAGGGATATGTGGAACGCGTTGGAAATGCTTATCGTGCCACCGACAAGGTCAATGTTCCTGACCTCAAAAATAAATTGCAGCGACGGATAGATATGATCATGGAGACCGCCAGAAAGCTGTCGGAGCTGGGTGAGTCAAATTGATCAAGGCCGTCGAATGAACGACCGCTTTTCCGTCGATAAATAAAGTCGACTATGCGGCTTTTTGCGAACGCATTTGGCGCGGTGTCTTGTTGGTCCATCGCTTGAAGGCATGAGTGAAAGAACTGACTTCCTGGTAGCCGAGGAGCCAGGCGATCTGCGAAATCGACAGATCCTCATCGGCCAGGTAGCGTTCTGCGAGGTCCATCTTAAGGTTTTCCAGTACGGTAGAGAAACTCAGCTGCTCCGAGGAAAGGCGGCGTGCCAGCGTTCGTTGGCTCACGCCAAGCCGGCGCGAGATTTCGTCGGCTCTCGCCTTGCCATGCGGCAGCAGCGGGACAATTGCATTTTCGACCCTTGAACGGAAAGGAGCGCGTTTCTTGGGTCGACGTTGCAGCGCTTCTTCACAATAGCCGACCAATATCTTGTTCAGGTGATGGTCGGCGGTGACGATGGGCGTGTCTCTGCTGGTCGGCGCAAACCAAATTTCGTCGCCGTGCGCGTCGAACTCGACATCGCTGCCGAAAAATTCAGTCAATTCTGGATATTTGCCGTCGCGGCGATGGGCCAGCTTCACGAGGGTTGGCACAAGGCGGCTGCCGGTAAGGTGTCGGCACAGACGGACCAGAGTGGTGGCGAAAAATTCTATCTGATGGCGATCCATATGGCGGCTCACCCCGACATAACGAAAACTCATGCCAAAATGGTTGCCGGCGGAGCATTTCAAGGCGACGCCTTCATTGGCGATCGAGCCGTAACGCGCCAGTTGGTGCAAAGCGTCACCAAAAATGTCTGCCGAAGCGGAGACGTAGTAGAGAAAGCCGAGCTCGCGCAGATCAGGCAGTTGTGCAAGATGAAAACCGAGCAAATCATCCTGCAGCGCATACGCGGTAAGGTTCAGAAAATTGATTTGATCGAAAACGCTGAAGCGCAGATTCGTATTTCTGATTTGGTGAAGCGTCAGGCCCGATTTCTTCAGCAATGGTCTTGGGTCAACGCCGTTCGCTTTTGCATGTGCGTAAGCGAGTCGCGCAATCGTGCCCGTGGCGTTTGGAAGAGCGCCGAAGTGTCTGGCATCAGAGAGGCCCATAGAGCCGCCTTCCTGCCTCAGGGGTGGCACGCACCGACAAAGCTTTGGCAGATAATAACAAGACGCCAGTAGAAAGTCGCGCGTATCAAGCCGCCTTTGCGGGCGTAGCCACACACAAATCTCGCAGTCGAGCACCACTTAGCCTCCGACTTCAGGGTCGGGGTCGAAGGTGACATGTGGTCGCACGCAACCTGGGAATATCATGCCGGACAGTCATAAAATCATAGCGGTTGTCGATGACGACCCCGAAATGCGCGCCGCGATGGCAAGCCTGCTGTCGGCATATGGATACGGCGCGGAAACCTTCGATTCAGCAGAGACATTTCTCACCTGCGCTTCAACGAGCAAGGCGACCTGTCTTGTCGTGGATATCCAGCTCGGTGACATCTCGGGGGTGGAATTGGCCCATCAACTGGCCGCGGATGGCTTCACCTATCCAATCATTTTCATGACCGGCCTCGACGATGATGTGATTCGAAATCAGGCGGTTGCAGCCGGCGGCATCGCATTTCTGCATAAGCCGTTTCCGGCACAAACGCTGTTCGATGCCATCAAAAAGGCAGCCGGTTAGCGTCCCGTGCGGCGCATGAGATGGTGACGGCTCTCTTTGGCGGTATCGCGGTATCGCAATTCTATCGTTGATTGCAGTCGGATGTCCGGCGAATGACCTTCGATAGGAAGCGAGCTAGATGAGGGATGCGTTGCCGACCGGAAGGTCGGTTACAGGTCGTAGCCGCGCACCGACAGGGTCGGACCCCACCAGACTCCCTTGCTCTGGCGTTTGTCGTGATCGCTGCCGGGGCGACTGCGGTATGTAGGGCTTTAGCCAATCGGCCGGGCCACCAGCCTCATCAGTTAGCGCGACAGGCTCGAAATAGTGCTCGAAATCCTCTTGCGAGATGTCGGGCGGGAATTCCTCGTATTGGGGATCGAGCAACTCGCTGCCTGCAAGGTAGGTTCGCGCCTTCGCGGGCGAGGTGCTGGACCAGACAAAGCAGTGCAGATTAGCGGCTGCAATTATGTACCAATGAATTGGGTCGTATGTGCCCGAACGGGCAATCCTGCGCAAAGTTTTCATTAGGATCGAGAATCGGCTGACAATCGTCCAAGGGCGACGGAACAACTTTTCCAGAAAGACAACTGTCGCGTCAGTATCATCGACGAGATTCGAATACGCAATCGTCTCGCCATCGAGATCGCGCAGTCGCAGGTTCGGTCGCAATTGCCCCGAAGCGAGGTCACTCCAGAATCCTTCGGTGCCGGCAAGCGGGGCCACCACGCTCAGATAAACTGGCATAGGCAGTGCGCGATGCTCACCGATCATGCGGATTTGGCGTTCCATATCCTGAACGGTTTGCAAGCGCGGATCGAAGAGATAGCCATAGCCGATGCCGATGCCGTTCGACTCGGCGAAAGCAATATCGTCAATAATATTGTGGCTGCGGCCTAGGTTCTGCTTTTTCTTGTATTTCTTGAGCAAGACCTGATCGAAAGATTCAAGACCGAAAAATAACGTAATGCACTTCGCTTCGGCCATGTATTTGATCAGTTCCCGGTCATGCATGACGTTTTGAGTCACGAGCGCTGCCCACCCGCGGATCTTCGGATGTTTGCGCATCAGTTCGCACACCTGAAGCATGTACTCGCGATCATCAGAAAAATTGTTATCGAGAAAAATTATCGTCGGATACCACCGGCGGAAACTGAAGAACGGGCTGGTCGCGATGGCGTTGTCGATGGCGGCCGAAAGGCTTGAAAGACTGTATCTGGCGTGGCCGCCAACCTCCTGCGGAATCACGCAGAAACTGCACCGGAAGCTACATCCCCGCGATGATTCCATGAGATGAACGCTCGGGCTGATCCCACTCCGGGCAAGCAGGCTGTAGTCGACCGCGTAGGACGAGATGTGCATCGTGGGCGATCGGTAGATGGGCTTGAGCTCGCCCCGTTCGAAATCGGCGACGACCTGCCGCACGCTGTCGACGCCGCCGGAGCAGACGGCGTCGAAAAACTGTGCCGCGAACTCGGGAAACATTGTGCAAACGCTGCCGCCGGCGACGACCGTGGCCCCGGCCCGTCGGAAAAAATACGCAAGCTGTCGCATCCGGTCGAAGTCTGGCTGCAGCCCTGTCAGGAAAACCAGGTCATACTTTTCTGCCTGAAAGGGATTGAAAGGGCCATGCCAGTCCTCGTGATACAGGCGGACATCGAATCGCTGAGAGTCGATCAGCGAGGCGACATGAAGACCGCTTATCGGCTGCATCACATAGCTCGAACGCCGCTTGACTCGGCCAGGCCGGAGATGTGTGCAGATTACAAGAGCGCGCCGTTTTTTCGCGCTGCCGGAAAGGGAACCGTTCAACTGCGCCGGCTGACGTCGTGTGACTGATGCCAAGAACCGCATCATCGCGCCCTTCTGTCAGAATTATTAACAGCAACAATAAAATGTGAGGTGTCGGTCCCTGCGACACCGGGCTCAGCTAGCGGTCATCGCCAGCCTAGCTTACAATCTGCGCTGGTCCCAGCAATTGAATAGTGGCCGGGAAAGAGCACATTGGTTGGCACGGATGAAGTGCTTGGATATGCTCATCCGGAAGGCGTGAAGATGGCGACTGAGTCTAATGGGACGAGTCGGTCCACTGTCCCGCAACGTCGCTACCTAACGATCCTTTTTTGCGACCTTGTGGGGTATACCGAGTTGTCAGAGCAGCTGGATCCCGAAGAATTGCGGGATCTGCAGCTGCAGTACCAGCGCCTCGCCCTGACGGTAATGGAGCGCTATGGCGGCTTCGTCGCGCAGTTCAGCGGCGACGGCGTCCTCGTCTATTTCGGGTATCCGGCTGCCCATGAAAACGATGCCGAGCGCGCGGTGCGCGCCGCGCTTGAGCTCAATGACCGTCTGCACGAGCTCAACGCCGAGCTCCGCGGCCAGCAACTGCCCGAAATTGCCATTCGCATCGGAATTCATACCGGTCTGATCGTGATCGGGTCGGAATTGGCCAGCGGCCGCGCACAGGATCACAGCATCGTGGGTGAGGCGGCAAACCTTGCCGCCCGACTGCAGGCCGATGCCCCGTCCAATTCGGTCATTGTCAGCGGCGAAACCTTCGAAATGATCTCCGGGCTATTCGATTACGAGTCGCTGGGGCCCAAACGGTTTAAAGGCATCAGCCGCAGTATCCCGATCTACAAAATTACAAAAGCTCGCGTTGGGATTGGGCGGACGTACAATCGAGGACGCCGCGGTACACCACATTTTGTCGGTCGCGCGGAGTCCGTGGAGCGTCTGGTCGCTTGCTGGAATAGCGCGAAAGAAAAATCCCGATGCGAAACCATTCTGATCACGGGCGAGGCCGGTGTCGGCAAGACAAGGCTTGCGACCGAGATCGTAAAACATCCTGAGTTCGCCGATGCGAACGTGTTGCAAATACACTGCCACGATATATTTGCGAGCACGCCTCTCTACTCGGTCGGAATGTTCGTGTGGTCCGAAGCGGGGCTGACAGTTGACGACGACAAGGCCATTCGCGCGCAGAAGATTGCGAATTTCCTCGACAACTTCGGGCTTAAGAACTCGGAAAACGAAGACATCATAAGCAGTCTGATAGGCACGTCGCTGACCTCGGCAACCGAGGCGAGCGCGCCGACACCGTTCCTCTTCAAACGAAAGCAGTTTGCGTTGTTGGGCTCGATCTTCGAACAGATGGTGCGGAAACAGCCGACATTGATATGGGTCGATGACATTCACTGGATCGACCCGTCGTCGGCGGAACTGCTACAGGAGCTTGTGAAGCGCCTCGAAAAAACGACGGTTCTCGTGGCGCTTACAGGCCGGTCTTTTCCAAAAAGCCCAAACCTGCCGAGCACAGAGAATGTCATCGAACTCGGCCAACTCAATGCAGACGAGTGCTACGAACTGGCCCGCGCCATTCCGCGCGCGCAAAACTTGTCGGACGAGGAACTGACGCGCGTTGTGGAAGCGGCCGACGGCATTCCTCTTTTTGTCGAATATCTTGTCCTGTCCCTGATCGATCAGAAGGAACAGGCGGACAATGCATCCCGCCGGCGTGGCGATCTGCCGTTGACCCTTGCCGCAATGATATCCGAAAGACTCGACCGGGTTGCCGACGGAAGGCGGGTTGTGCAAGCCGCCGCGTGCATCGGACGACCTTTTACCGCCGATTTCCTGGCCGCACTGCTGCAGGAAAATGCGGGAAACATCGTTGAGCCCCTGGAAGCGTTGATCGATGCGGAGATCCTGCGCGCGAACCACGAAGATCGGGAGGCCCGGTTCGAATTCCGGCACGCGCTGCTGCAGCGCGCCGCCTACGAATCAATGGTGCAAACGGAACGGCGTGCGACCCACGCCAACATCGTCAAAAAGCTGCAGCATGACAGTGCCGCAGGGCCCTTCGTCCCCGAACTGATCGCTTACCACTTGACTGCATCCGGGCAGTTCCAGGAGGCCATCAAAACCTGGCTGGATGCCGGCGCGAACGCCGCCCGTCGCTCGGCTCACATCGAGGCTGTCGAGGATCTGCGCCGCGGCCTCAGCCTGCTGAATGAAATTTCTTCCCCCGAACTGCGCGCAAAGCTTGAGCTGAACCTTCAGGCCGCGTTGATTGCCTCGCTGATAGCGTCGCAGGGCCCGACTTCGCCGGCGCTGTCGGAATGTTGCCAGCGCGGCCTTGCGCTTTGCCGAGAGGGGGAGGCGACGCCACTGGTATTTGCGTTCCTGTTCGGGCAATTCACCTTCGCCATGTGTCGCGGCCGGAATGAAGACGCGGCGCCGCTGGCGCAGCTTTTTCTCAAGCTGGCGACCGACAAGTCGTACGACTCGGGCCGCGTAATCGGACACCGCATGTGCGGCATGACACACATAAACGCAGGGGCGGCTCTGAAGGCCAAGGAGCAGTTGGAGCTATCGCTCGAGCTGTACTCGGCGGAGCGCGACGCCGCGGCAACCCAGTTATTCGGCCAGAACACCCAGGTTCACAGCCGGTCTTTATTGAGTGTCGCGCTTCTTTGCATTGGCCAGGTCGACGAGGCCCTTCAGGTCGGGCTCGATGCGCTCGAGGCGGCTGACGCCCTTCGCCATCCGCACTCAACGGCGTTGGCGCAAGGATACGTGGGCGGTTGGCTGTTTGGCCTGTGTGGCGCCAAGAATGAGATGATGCGCGAGGCGCAGCAGTTGATTGCCGTTTCGGAACAGCACCGGCTTGGCCCGTTCCGTCTGTTCGGATCGGCCTTCCTGGGCTGGGCCTTGTGCCTGCATGGCGATCTCGAAAATGGCGCTGCGATGCTGACGAAGGCCATCGACAAGCTCGAGGGCATTGAGTTTCGGCTTTCGCTTCCGGGACATCTCGCAAACCTGGCTGACGCCCAACGTCTCCAGGGAAAGCTTGAAGAGGCAAAGAAGACCTGCGCACGCGCCCTGACGATGATATCCGAGAGCACCGATCGCTGGATTGAGGCGGAAGTCAGACGCATCGATGCTCTCGTCGAAGCCGACATGAAGGTCGAGAGTGCGGAAAACGTGGAGGCAAAATTTCGCGAATCGATCGAATGCGCACGCAAATTGGGATTTCCGCTATTCGAGCTCCGCGGTCTGCTGAGCTTGCAGAATTTTCTCGGTCTGAATCGGAAAGACATTGAAATCGAAGCCCGGCTCAAAAAGCTGTCGCATCTGCAGAATCTTGATCGTCGTGTCGAGGCTGCGATCAAGGCGCGGGGTTATAATCTTCGTGCGTTAGCACATTAATTCGCACTTTGAGAATTGGAGCCGCGGATATGCTTGGTCGATTTGCCGACCACTTTTCAGCATCGCCGGTTGCATTCGATGTCGTTTTGCCCGACAAGACCCTGCAGCGTTTCGGGTCCGACGCGCCAAGCTTCAGTGTGACAGTAAAAACCCGCAAGGGTCTGCGCGCGATCCGAAGTATCGACGAAGGTCAGATCGGTGACGCGTACCTCGACGGTGATATCGATATCGACGGCGATATGCTGCGCCCGTTCGAACTGCGCGGTGCCATGAAAGATTTCCACCCCCTCGTGGCCGCCTGGCGATTCATCCAGCCTTTACTGTTTGGTCAGATCCACACGAACAAACGCGCCATTGGCGCTCACTACGATATCGACCCGACGTTCTTTCTTAGCTTTCTCGATCCCAAGACGCCCTGTTACACGCAGGGGGTTTATGAAGCGCCAAGCGAGACGCTCAGTACCGCGACGTTGCGCAAGTTCGAATATTGCTTTGAAAAGCTTGGGCTAAAGAGCGGCGATCACCTGTTCGAAATTGGTCCGGGCTGGGGTGCATGGTTTGAATACGCTTCAAAACGAGGCATTCGCTGCACCGGGATCAGCAACTCGCAGACGTCGGTCGATTACCTGACCGGTTGCGCGAGGCAACTCGGTTTTAGCTGGGAACTGATCAAGGGCGATTTCCTGCAGTATCAGACTGATCGAAAATACGACGCGATCGTCATCATGGGCGTCATCGAGCATCTGCCAGACTACGGTCGCGTGCTTGCCAAGTTCACGGAACTGCTAAAACCGGGACGACGCATCTTTCTTGACGCGAGCGCATGCACGCAAAAATACGAGTTGTCATCGTTCATGGTCAAACATATCTACGGCGGGAACCACTCGTTTCTCGTCCTCCACGATCTTCTCGACAAGATGTCAAGAACGCCGCTGCGGGTGCAGGAAATGTTCGATGATCGCTTCAGCTATTTTCTCACATTCCAGCAATGGGCGCGCAATTTCGACCAACACCGTGACACTGTCGTGGAAAAATTTGGCGAGTTCAACTATCGTCGTTTCCGACTTTACCTTTGGGGCGCCGCCTACGAATTTCTCAGTCGGAGCCTCGACTGCTATCGGATGATCATTGCTTATCCTGAGACGTAGCTGTTCCTGAGGGGAGACCAGTCGCGCCGACCTGCCAGATGCTCTTGAGCTTGGCCGCGTGCGGTGCGGCGCGGGTTGACGGGAATATCGGACCTTTGACGGTGGGTGGTTGCGGTGCCTCGTCCAGTTGAATCACGAAAGGCAGCGATTTGCTTTCGCAGTAGGCCGCCACAGCCTGAGCAAACCCTTCAAGTATTTTGCCAAGCTGATCGCTCGGAGGCGGCGGACAGAGATCCCCTACGACCCACACTGCGTGACATTGTTTGAGTACAGGAGCGACCTTGCTGAGGTTGGCGTCGAGCATCGCCTTGAAACGGGAAACGTTTGCCTGGCCTCCAGCGTCATCGACAGCGAGCATTGGCCCAATGCCGTCAATGATGACAACCTGCGACTGGCCCCACCGCCAATATGAAATCGTCGTTGGCCCACAATCGTCTGGAAAGCAAGCTTCCGTCGCATTGACCGCAAATTCAAGCAGTGCATCTAGGCTGAGATACCGGACCTTGTGATTTTTGAACGCGAACTCGGTCCCGATACTTGCAGCCATCGAGGTCCGCCCCGCTCCGATGGGGCCGTCGATCACAATCTGGCATGGGGGTGTATAGGGCGGAGCCCCGCGCTCGATGAGGCTTTGCAGCACCCTGGCTCTCTCTTTGTCGACCGTCGGCAAAACATCCGCGAGACGGAACAGGTAGGGGCTGCTTTTTGCCAGACTATTTTCTGCCGTAACCACCAGGGCGCAAGCCGGATGGCGACGACGAGCACAACCGCACTGATAATCAGCGCCCAAGTGAGATACAGGTGAAAAGCAAATCCAAGCACCCCGCCTAGGATCATGTAGGCTGCGGCCACTTGTGCGTTGGCACGCAACAATGCGGTATCGAGCCGGAAAAGTTTGGTCGCCTGATCGGCGGCCTTGTAGTACGCGAACCACTCCCACGCTATCGCGCCGATAACGACAAATGCCAGACCCCACCATTTGCCGGTGTCATAGTGAAATT
>Ga0307305_10000925_pt1 | contig 11238 bp, 7 predicted proteins | sample ER_DNA_186_FD_194512 | JGI IMG/M metagenome (GOLD analysis project Ga0307305, IMG submission 194512) | Bulk soil microbial communities from the East River watershed near Crested Butte, Colorado, United States - ER_DNA_186 | ecosystem: Environmental > Terrestrial > Soil > Floodplain | place: USA... | reverse complement strand
GCTATACGCACGCTGGCTCCCGTCGATCCGCCCGTGCTCGTCGTGCAAGGCCTCTATCGCTATGTCCGGAATCCCGTGTACCTGAGTGTTACGCTGATCGTACTCGGAGAAGTGCTTCTTATGAGATCGATGGCATTGCGCGCGTACTGGGCGGTCTGGTTTGTCGCGGTCAACCTCTTCGTCATTCGCTACGAGGAACGCGCGCTGCGTCGGCGTTTTGGGCGGGCCTACCTGCGCTACTGCGCAACGGTCGGCCGCTGGTTGCCGCGCCAGCCCACACAGGAGCATTCTGGTTGGAATAGTTGATCGAGGTCCGACTCGCGGCACTTCCCACCGCGTTCCATATTCCATGGAATGCGATACATCATTCGCCAGTCGATCCTCATAACGCTGCTCGCCGGCATCTCCGCCGGCCACGCCTCCGCGCAAACCGGTACACTCGCACGCGACACGCTGGACCGCGCGCAACCTGCGGACACGGGCGGCGGAAAGAGCAACATCCTTCCCGCTCTCGAGATCACCGGCTTCCTCACACTGCTCAGCGCCTACGACCGCATCGCATACGCCAACCAGATGCAGGACGGCAAGAAGGTCTATAGCTCGACCTTCTCGACCACCTGGGACCACCTGCGCGAGCAACACTGGGTCCACGACCAGGATCCTTTCAACGTCAATCAATTCGCGCATCCCTATCAAGGCGCGACGATGTACGGTCTGGCTCGATCGAGCGGCCACAGTTTCTGGACTTCGCTCGCCCACGCCAACGTCGGCAGCTTCATCTGGAAGATGGCCGGCGAAACCGACCCGCCTTCCATCGATGACATGATCACGACCGGTCAGGCCGGAAGCCTGCTCGGTGAAGCGCTGTACAGGATGGCCGATCTCGTGATCACCCAAGGTCACGGGAAAAAACGTGACAAGCGACGCGAGTTTCTCGCTGTTCTGGTTTCTCCGCCGGTCGCCGTCAACCGCCGCGTCTTTCGCGACCGCTTCAGAAGCCAGCTCTCCGACACCCTCCCGGCGACCTCGTGGCAGGTGGGGCTCGGCGCGACGTTGGACGCGCTCGCGCACGATTACTCGGCCCCCGTCACGCTCCTGCGTCGAGATGCAACCGCTGAGTTCTCGATGTCCTACGGTCTCCCGGGGCGGCCAGGCTATGACTACACGCGGCCGCTCGACTACTTCGACTTCCAGATTTCCCTCCTCTCCAGAGCGAGCAATCCGATCGAGAACGTTATGATCCGTGGCCTCCTCGTGGGCAGCAAGACCGGGGAGGGCGTCAAGGCGCGTGGCATCTGGGGATTATACGGATCGTACGACTACATCTCGCCCTACCTCTTTCGAGTGTCGAGTACGGCACTCTCGATCGGCACGACGCGGCAGTTCTGGGTCGCGCCCGATCTTGCCCTGCAGGGCTCAGTGCTCGGCGGCGCAGGCTACGGCGCCGCTGGTTCGACCACCATCATACCAAGTACGCCGACCAACGCGGCAATTCGGGACTACCACTTCGGCGTCACTCCGCAGGCGCTGGTCGCGCTCCGCCTGATCTCGAGTGACCGAGTGATGCTCGACATGACCGCTCGCGAGTATTACGTGAGCGGTCTTGGCTCCGACGACTCACAAGGGTCCGAGACGGTTTTCCGCGGCAACTTCGGAATGACCGTGCGTGTAGTCGGCGGCCACTCGCTCGGCGCGCAGTTCGTCGCATCGACCCGCGATGCAAAATACGGCACGCTGCCTAACAAGAAGCTGCACGAGGGAACCGTCACCGTCGTGTACTCCTTCCTCGGAAGCAACCGATTCAGCGCCGTGAAGTGGCGATGACTGCTTCGCTCGCTCTTCGGAGCATCCTCTGGACGATCCTCCTTCCCGGCCTGTTCGCCGGCTTTCTCCCATGGCGGTACTTCGGACTTGGCCACGTTATGATAGACTGGGGGAGTCCGCGACATTTGCTCGGTTTGGCGGCGATTGGGATCGGTGCCGTGTTGCTAGGCACCTGCATCTGGGAGTTTGCTCGGCGAGGCCGGGGCACCCTCGCACCCGTCGATCCGCCCACGAAGCTCGTCGTCGAGGGCCTCTATCGGTATGTCCGCAATCCTATGTACCTGAGTGTTACCGCGATCGTGCTCGGAGAAGTGCTCCTGACCGGATCGAAGGCGTTGCTCGCTTATTGGGCGGTCTGGTTTGTGGCGGTCAACCTCTTCGTTATCGGCTACGAAGAACCCACGCTGCGTCGGCGCTTTGGGCCAGACTACGAGCGCTACTGCGCAATGGTGGGCCGCTGGTTGCCACGCTGGCACTCACGCGAGGCGACGTGACTGGCTTATTCCCGGCGCCTGCAACGTTCTGGTTGGAGCCGGTGTCAATCTGGAGGGGCAGGCGTAGCGAAACCCTGCTCCATGTAGGCGCGTAATGGCCCGATGGACACAGTCCGTCCATCGCGCACTGCCCCCTCCGCGGAGTCCTCTAATGAGGCGAAACCTAGTCCCAGCCCTCGGCCTCCTGCTGGCCATTGGTGCCACGGTTCAAGCACAGACCGCCAACCGTCCAGCCTCTCCACCGCCTGCCGCCGGCAATGGCGAGGTTCGCGGAGCCATCATCTCGCTCGAGGCGAAAATGCCGGTCACGAGGGCCGCGGTGGCCGTACACAGCGCTGCCGACTCGTCGCTCGTCGCCGGTGACATGGCAGGTACGGACGGGACGTTCCGAGTTCGGGGACTGCGTCCCGGCGCGTACTACCTGCGAGTGACCTCCATGGGGTTCAAGCCGCAGAGGCAGACCTTCGCCATCACCGGAGAGGCGCCGTCGGTCGACGTCGGCACGGTCGCGCTTGCGCAGATCGCCACGCAGCTCCAGGGGGTCGAAGTCGTCGCCGATCGTCCGGCGATGACGATCGAGCCCGATCGAAACGCCTATCGCGCGAAGGACGTTGCGCCTGCCGCGACGAATGCGAGCGAAGTGCTCGACGCGGTGCCTTCAGTGCAGGTGGACGGCGACGGCAAGGTCAGCCTTCGCGGCAACGAGAACGTCGCGATACAGATCAACGGGCGCCCGTCGCCGATTCGTGGCCCGCAGCTCGCCTCTTATCTCAAGAGCCTTCCCGCGAACATCATCGAGCGCATCGAGGTCATTCCGAATCCTTCCGCGAAGTACGATCCCGAGGGCATGGCGGGGATCATCAACATCGTGCTGAAGCAGAACGTCGACCTTGGCGTAAGCGCAGGGCTCAACTTCGGAATCGCCGAGATCGACCGCTATAACGCCGGGGGAAACGTCGGCTATCAAAGCGGTCCGCTGACGCTCTTCACCAATCTCGGCATCAACGCCGACGATCGGGCGATCATCGGCATCAACGACCGCGAGCGGTTCGACGCGCTCCGCGCGCTGACGTCCGTAACAGAGCAGGACATCGACGGGCGGCAGGGCGGCAAGGGCCAGAATTTCAATACGACGGTGGACTACAAGCTTACATCGCGCGACGTCCTCACCAACGGGCTCACGATCAACCATCGCAACGGGACGGACGCCGCCATCAGCAGCTATGTCGAGCTGGATCAGAATCGCACAACTACTGAGGTCTACAGCCGCCCGCGCAATAACGACACGAAGGGCCTGATGGTGGATTACACGCTGGCCCTCAAGCGGACCATCGCGCCACGGAAGCACGAGCTCGCGACGGAGGTGCGCTACAACCACTCGCGCGACGAGGACTTCACGTCGCTCTGGAAGCAGCCGTTCGGCGCGTCGCCGCTCGAGGCAGAGACCGACGACACCGACGCGCTCACGAAACAGCTCACCGCGCAGGCCGACTATACCAGACCGTTAGGCGCGAAGCTGAAGCTTGAAACTGGCTACAAGGGAAACACGCGGTGGCTCGATCGCGACTTCCTGGTCAAAACGGACGCGCTCGGGACGGGTACCTGGGTGCGGAGCAATTTGAGCAACGCCTTCCAGTTCGACGAGACTGTACATGCCGCGTATTCGGTTCTGAGCCAGACCGTCGGGAAGTTCCAGCTCCAAGGGGGACTGCGCGCCGAGCGCGCGTCGCGGACCTTCAGCCTGAACGAGCCGGCACAGCGCTATCCTTACGATTACACGAGCCTCTTCCCAAGCGGCGTCGTGATGTACAGCCCGAGCGAGGCCACACAGCTGAAGGTCAGCTACTCGCGCCGCATTCGTCGTCCGGGAACGCAGGAGCTCAACCCGTTCCCGTCATTCTTCGACGTGCAGAACGTCTTCATCGGCAACCCGAGTCTCAAACCCGAGTACACCGACGCGTACGAGCTCGGCTTCAGCCGCAACGGGAAACTCGGCACGATCCAGTTCTCGCCGTTCTATCGCCGCACGACGAACGTCATCCGTGTCGACATCAACACCGCCGACACGGTGGAGGCTCGCGAGGTGACCTCGATAAGCTTCCAGAATCTCGCGACGAGCAACTCGTGGGGCACGGACATCAACGGCTCACTGCGTCTCGGTCCCCGCTTCAACGGGTTCGCCAGCTTCAACGTCTTCAAGATGGTCACCGACGGCGGCTCGCAGTCCGCTATCGGCTCCAACGCCGTCACGTGGTCCGGACGCGTGAACGGTACGAGCAACCTCACGCCCACCTTCACGGTGCAGGCGAGCTATTTCTATCGCGCGCCGATGAAGATCGAGCGCGGCCGCTTCGAGGCGTTCCAGGGCACGAACATCTCCGTGCGGAAGAAGCTGAACGGCGACAAGGCCATCATCGGCCTGCGCTTCAACGATCCGTTCAACACGAACAAGTTCCGCGTTACTGCGGGTGACGACAATGTCATGCAACTCACGACGAGATCCTTCGGCGCGCACTCGACCTGGCTGACCTTCCAGTACAACTACGGACAGGCGCCAAAGATCCGCGAGACGCGGCCCGAGCAGACTGAGAACAGGCCGGGGTTCCCGTGAGCATCGGTCGAGTTGCGGGCGTAGCGTTATGGGTTACGACACTTGGTATCGTCGCCGGCGCGCTTGTTGGCGCGCTCGGCGGCGTTGCCTTTGGTCTGATATTCGGCGGGTTGCCAGGGATTGGCGGAGTCGCGGCAGGTGGGGCGCTACTGGGCGCGGCGTTCGGGCTCCTTCTCGGCCCACTCGCAGGCTTCGGCGTCCTGCGGGATGTGCCGCTTTGGCGCGCAGTCGTCACCACTGGCGTCGGTTCGTTCATCGGCATTCTGGCTGGAACGGCGATAGGCGGGAATTTCATCGTGCCCTCGCTCGTCGGTTTCGCCGCGGGCGCAGCGTATGCGCGCATGCGCTACTCGACCCGCCGTCTACGCGACCCGGTGGAGAGACACTGGAAGCTGCTGGGACCGAGCAGCTGACCCCGGAAAAGCGGGCCCGGTTGCGCGATTCGGAGCGGGCAACCTAACGCCTTAGTTCAGCTGCAAGCACACTAACATCGTTGCGGCGAAGCCGCATCCGAAAAGTGCTTGTCAGCTGCAACGTTCGTTAGGCGCCAGGTGGTGCGGGGAAGCCGCGGCCCCTGCGGGATAATCCACACTAATGCCCGGCGCGTCACGCTCTTGCGCCCGGCGAGGTTTGCGGCGCCATGAAACCGCTGTAGCTTGCAACATCCCCCACGCCCGGCAGAAGAGCCTGCATGGCCTGCTATACCGACGCCTCGAATCCGAAGAACTACCATAAGGTTGTGGACTGCCAGTACGCTTGTCCGGCCCATACCAATGTGCCGGAATACCTGCGACTGATAGCCCAGGGCCGCTACACCGAGTCCTATTTGCTCAACCGGGAATCCAACGTCTTCCCGGGCATCCTCGGCCGCACCTGCGACCGACCGTGCGAGCCGGCGTGCCGGCGCGGCAGAATAGACGGAAAGCCGGTCGCCATCTGTCGGTTGAAAAGAGTGGCGGCGGACCTGCGGGACGACATCCAGGAATACCTTCCCAAGGCGCCGGCAATCAGGAACGGAAAGCGGATCGCGCTCATCGGCGCCGGTCCGGCCTCGCTCACGGTCGCCAACGACCTCCTCCCGCTCGGCTATGAGGTCGTGATCTACGAGAAGTATGCGCGCGCCGGTGGCCTGATGCGCTTCAACATTCCGGCCTTTCGTCTTCCTGAAAGCGTGCTCGACGAGGAGACGGGCTATATCATCGACATGGGCGCCGAGGTCCGGTATAACACGACGGTCTCGAGCCTCAAGGAGCTGCTGAGCACAAGCAACAATTTCGATGCGGTCTTCGTCGGCAGCGGCGCGCCAAAGGGAAAGGAGCTCGACATCCCGGGCCGCTGGGATGAGGGGGCGCGCGAGAAGATCCACATCGGCATCGAATGGCTCGGCTCCGTCCACTTCGGCCACATCGACAAGATCTCGCCGCGCGTCCTGATAATCGGCGTCGGCAACACAGCCATGGACTGCTGCCGCACCTCACGCCGGCTGGGCGGTATCGATACAAAGGTCGTGGCGAGGCGCTCGCGTCCGTACTTCAAGGCCTCGCCCTGGGAGCTGGACGACGCCGCCGAGGAGGGAATCCGCATCGTCGAGAATCACGCGCCGAAGCGCTTCGTCATCGAGAACGGGAAACTCGTCGGCATGGAGTTCGAACGGCTCCGCTGGACGGACGACAACAGCCGCCAGACCAGCACCGTGATCGACAGGGTCACACTTCCGTGCGACGAAGTCATCCTCGCCATCGGACAGGACAACGCATTTCCCTGGATCGAGCGTGATATCGGCATCGCATTCGATGTGCACGACATGCCCGTCATCAACAAGACCACTTTCGAATCCACGCGGCGCGGCGTGTTCTTCGGCGGCGACGCCGCATGGGGCCCGCTGAACATCATCTGGGCAGTGGAGCACGGCCATCAGGCGGCGATCTCGATACACCGGCATTGCCAGGGTCTGCCGGTCGAGGAGCGCCCCCCAGAGGGAATGCATCTCGAGAGCACGAAGATGGGGCTGCACTCGTGGGCCTACTCGAACGACTTCAATCCGTCGGAGCGCTCGAAGATGCAGCACGAAGAGCTGGTCAAGCGCTTCTCGGCTATCGGCGTCGAAGTGGAGCTGGGCTTCACTCCCGAACAAACGGCGACCGAGGTCGAGCGCTGCCTGAACTGCGATATCGAAACGCACTTCGAGAAAAACCTCTGCATCGAGTGCGACGCCTGCGTCGACGTCTGTCCAGTGAATTGCCTCACGATCACGCCCAACGCGACGAACGAAATGGACCTGCGGGCGATGCTCTCGGCGCCCGCGCAGAACATGACCCAGGATCTCTACGTCTCTGATGCGCTGCCGCAGACGAAGCGCGTGATGGTCAAGGACGAGGACATCTGCCTCCACTGCGGTCTGTGCGCCGAGCGTTGTCCGACGGCGGCGTGGGACATGAAGAAATTCGAGCTGGTAATACCGTATGCCCTGTCGCGTTCGGAACCGGCATCGGTGGCAATCGCATGAGCGGCGTCAACGACTTCGCATTCAGGATGGCGACCGTGAACGGCACTGGCTCGGCCAGTGCCAACAGCCTGCTCATGCAGGCGATCTTCCGGATGGGCATTCCGGTTACAGGGAAGAACATCTTCCCGTCGAATATCCAGGGACTGCCGACGTTCTACGACATTCGTGTGAGCAAGGACGGGTACACGGCGCGGCCCCAGGAGATGGATCTGGTCGTCACGCTCAACCCGAGCACGTACGCCAAGGACGTCGCGTCAGTGAGGAAGGGCGGGTATCTCCTTTATGATTCGTCGTGGCCGCTCGAGCCGGACCTGGTGCGGGAAGGAATCACCATCCTCGGCATCCCCTTCGGGAGGATGTGCGTCGAGAATTTCGAGGGCGATCGAAATCGCACGCTGCTCCGCAATATCGTCTATTCGGGCGCGCTGGCTGCGTTTCTGAGCATCGACATGGATGTCGTCGGTCAGATGCTGACCGAGAAGTTCTCCAAGAAGAAGGGACTGCTCGAGGCGAATCGTCGCGCCATCCAGCTGGGTTTCGATTACGCAAAGGCGCACTTCGAGTGTCCGCTGCCGTTTCATCTCGATCACATGGATGCCACCGGCGACTCGATCATCATCGATGGCAACTCCGCGGCCGCGCTCGGTGCCGTTTACGCCGGTGCGACAGTTGGCGCATGGTATCCGATCACGCCATCGACCTCGCTGATGGAAGCGTTCACGTCGTTCTGCAAGAAATTCAGAACCGAGCCGGAGACCGGGCTGGCCAGATACTGCATCATCCAGGCGGAAGACGAATTGTCGGCGGCGGGCATCGCGATTGGAGCCGGGTGGGCCGGCGCGCGGGCCTTCACGAACACGGCGGGACCGGGTATCTCGCTGATGCAGGAGTTTGTCGGGCTCGCGTACTACACTGAAATCCCGGCTGTCTTCTTCGACATTCAGCGTACCGGTCCATCTACGGGCATGCCGACGCGCACGCAGCAGGCAGATCTGTTGTCGCTGGCGTACGCATCGCACGGAGACACGAAGCACATCATACTCTTTCCGTGCAACCCGGAGGAATGTTTCTACATGAGCGTGAAGGCGTTCGATCTCGCCGATCGCTTTCAGACGCCGGTGTTCGTGGCGAGCGATCTCGACATCGGGATGAACGACTGGATGTGCAAGCGATTGCAGTGGGACGACAACTTTCGTCCGGACCGCGGCAAGTGCCTGACCGCTGACGAGCTCGAGTCCGTGAAGAAGTTCTCGCGCTACGTCGACGCCGAAGGCGACGGCATCGCAGCGCGATCGCTGCCTGGTGTCCACGGCCATGGCGCGTATTTCGTGCGCGGCTCGGGTCACGACAAGCACGGCACGTACACCGAAGATGCCGACGCATATCAGGAGGTCGTTGACCGGTTGGCGCGCAAGTTCCGGCTTGCCGCCACCGCCGTCCCGGCGCCGGAGATTCACACTGTTAAAGGTGCCAAGCTCGGGATCGTGTCGCTGGGCGGCTGCCACGCCGCGGTGCTCGAGGCGATCGATCGCCTGCGCGACATGGGAATCGTCGCCGACTATATGCGGATCAGGGGGTTCCCATTCGACGCGCCTGTTCGCGCATTCCTCGATTCACACGCCGTGACTTTCGTCGTCGAGCAGAACCGCGATGCGCAGCTCCGGTCACTGCTGGCGATAGAGACGGGCAAGCCGCGCGACGAGATGATTCCGGTGCTGGACTACGGCGGGATGCCGCTCACGGCGATGTGCGTCGTCAACGCGGTATCGGGTCACCTCTCACCGCCATATACCAAGCGTTCGCCGCGCAAAAAAAGAGAGGCCCGGGCATGACTTCGATCACCAAGCCACAGGTTCGGCACCCGGGCCTCAAGAAGAACGCGCTGGGCTTCACTCAGCGCGATTATGAAGGCGCGATGTCCACGTTATGCGCCGGCTGCGGGCACGACTCGGTGACCGCTGCGCTGGTTCAGGCCTGCTTCGAGCTCGCGCTGCCGCCACATCGCTCGGCGAAGATGAGCGGCATCGGCTGCTCGTCCAAGACGACCGCGTATTTCATGCGGGAGTCGCACGGGTTCAACTCTGTTCATGGGCGCATGCCGTCGGTGACCACGGGCGCCAACGCCGCGAATCGCGATCTCACCTATATCGGCATCTCGGGCGATGGCGATTCGCTGTCGATCGGACTGGGGCAGTTCTGTCACGCGATTCGACGCAACGTGCGGATGCTGTACCTGATCGAGAACAACGGCGTGTATGGGCTCACGAAGGGCCAGTTCTCCGCGTCAGCCGACGTCGGCTCGACCTCCAAGAAGGGTGAAACGAACATCCAGCCGCCGATTGATCCCGTGCTCCTCGCGCTCACACTCGGCGCAACCTTCGTCGCGCGCAGTTTTTCCGGAGACAAGGCGCAGCTCATACCCATCCTGAAGGCGGGGTTGTCCCACAACGGCCTCGCGATGGTGGACATAATCTCGCCGTGCGTGACCTTCAACGATCACGAGGGTTCGACGAAGAGTTACAAGTTCACGCGCGAGCACGAGGTGGAGATCTCGGCGGCGGATTTCGTCCCGCTGCGGCGGGAGATCACGGCGCCGGTGACGAACGAGGCGATCTCGACGGTGACCATGCATGACGGAAGTGTCGTTCGTTTCCGGAAGACGCCGGACGGCTACGACCAGACGAATCGCGAGGCAGCGTATGCGCACGTGCGCGCGTGCCAGAAGCGGGGTGAAGTGGCGACGGGGTTGCTGTTCATCGACGAGAAGGGCGCGGACATGCACGCTGTCTGGAAGACAGTCGAGACGCCGCTCGTCGATTTGACGTATGAACAGTTGTGCCCGGGTAATGCGGCGCTCCAGGCTTTGATGGAGAAATACCGGTAGCAGCTGATTTCGGCCTAACGCCAGTTATCTAGCGGCGAGGTGCCGCCACACCTGCGACCGAATCGGGTTGCGACCAGGGCCGACAGCCCGGGCGCGGATCAGTTGGCATCGGCGGCACCGGAAACGCTTCAGGGTTCGCCGCTCTGAGGCGAGCAGCGTCGCTCAAGTCGTACAGCTCGATGACTGCGGTACCCCAGGTCAGCGATGGGAGTGACAGTGAATCCCGCTTCACCCCGATCGTGCCGAGGTACTCCCGGACCGATGCGCGAGCAACACGGAAGGGCCGCCCTCCCGACGTGAGAATCCACAGACGTGACACACCACGAAAACGATCGACGTCGCGAATGTAAGCCCGTGCGTCGTTGCGATCGCATATGCCGGTGATCCATTCGTGCGGCTGCAAACCGTAGCGCGGGCCATAATACAGCGCGCCAATTCGCGACAGCGGGAACACGTACACGACATCGCCTGGTTGCCGGTGCTGCTGGAGGTAGCTGAGCACTTCCCGGGTGTGCTCGATATCGTAAGGCGGCGGAGTTCCGATCACCGCCAACGCGGGCGGCGCGATCAGCGCGATCATCAGCGCGCCCCCTAACGCGGGATGAAGCCGACTTGCGGCTCGCCTGATCCACTCGGCGCCCGCCGCCACGGTGAGCAGCAGACAGGGCATGAGGCACATAACGAGCCGGTCGCGGAAGGGATACTGTTGCGCGATCGCCGCCGCGAAAGCGACGACGACAGGTCCAGCGAGGACGAGCGCAGCCACGCGTCGCCTGCGCCACAGCGCGACGAGTCCCAACAGCGCCACCACGAGAAAAGGAGCCGGCCATCGATAGTGCAGCGAGTTCTGAGAAGTGAAAAGCGAAAGTGCCCGATCCCAGAACCACCGAAGATCCACGACCGACTTGAGCGGCAGAGG
>Ga0307305_10000922_pt1 | contig 11242 bp, 9 predicted proteins | sample ER_DNA_186_FD_194512 | JGI IMG/M metagenome (GOLD analysis project Ga0307305, IMG submission 194512) | Bulk soil microbial communities from the East River watershed near Crested Butte, Colorado, United States - ER_DNA_186 | ecosystem: Environmental > Terrestrial > Soil > Floodplain | place: USA... | reverse complement strand
CCCGACGATGAGGATGACGAATGGAAGCGCCATCGCGGCGTGGACGAGAGCGACGCTGATGAGGTTGTCGTAGAGGCCGAGCCGAACGAAGATCACCGCCAGCGGGATCGCGAGGATGGCGATCGGGAACATCTTGGTGACGAGTACGACGGCGCGGAACGCCTCGCGGCCGCGGAAGCGGAGCCGCGCGAGCGCGTAGGCGGCCGGGACGCCGAGCGCCAATCCCACGACGACCGTCAGGAGCGCGACGATGACGCTGTTCAGCACAGCCGGAACGATGCCGCTCGACTCGAGGAAGAGCTGCATTGTCGCGATCGACACGGCACTCGGCAGGAGCGGCTTCGGGTAGTCGGCGATGTTCGACTGTGGCGTGAATGCGGATACCGCGATCAGGTAGAACGGGATCAGGACCCAGATCGCCAGAACGACGGCGCTGCCGTAGAGAAGCGTCCGGTCGAGCACCCGTGCGTTCATCGCTGGACCTCCGCCTCGCGGGGGCCGAGCAGGCGCAGATACACGACGATCGCGGCGATGCTGAGACCGAGGATGACCACGCCGTACGCGGCGGCGAGGCGCTCGTCCTGGTTCGTCGCGTACCAGCTGTACGCCTCGCCGGCGAGCACCGGCAGGTTGCGGCCGGCGAGAGCGAACACGACGGCGAACGTCTGGAACGCGAAGATCGTCCGGATGACGAGCGCCGACTGAAGGCTCGGCCGCAGGAGCGGGAGCACCACGTGGACCGTGCGGCGGAATCGGCTCGCGCCGAAGAGCTCGGCCGTCTCGAGAACGTCGCGCGGTATGAGCTCGAGACCTGCGATGAGCACCAGCAGGACCATCGCGGTCGTGCGCCACGATTCCGCGATGACGATCGCGGTGACGAGACCCGCGAAGTTGTCGAACGACAGCCACAGCACCGGCTGACCGATCACGCCGGCGTTCTGCAGCACGCTGTTGAGATAGCCCCGCTCGGTGAAGGCTGCGAGCCACAGGAGTCCTGCGGCGAGATCGGAGACCGCAAGCGGGATCGTGTAGATCAGGAAGAACCAGCGGTGGCCGCGGAAGCGAGAGTTGACCAGCAGCGCCATCGCCAGTGCCAGCGCCACCTGTAGCGGGACGATGAGGAGGAGGAGAAGGAAGGTGTTGCGCCAGGCGTCGCTGAAGCTGACGTCCGCGAGCATGCGCCGGAAATTCTCGAGCGTGAATCCGCCGCTGTCGGTCGCGAATGAGAGCAACAACGCTTGCGCCATGGGGATGACGATGAGGACCGCGAGGAAGACGATCGAAGGGAGAAGAAGCGTGTAGGGCAGGAGCCGCCCCGTTCGGGTATGCATCCGCGGTCCAGCGTAGCCTCGACCGATGCCGTACGACCTCGAACCTCGCTATCCCGTCATAGGCGGCGGTATCGACTACGGATACGAATCGCTCGTCGCCGCTCTCGTCGGAAGCTCAGGGGTGGTGGCGATCGATGGGCCGGCTGCGGCTCCGTGGACACGGTTCATGGCGAGACTGGTGACCGCGCTCGAGGCAGCCGGAACAAAGCCACATGTGGTTGACATGCGCGAGGAATTCGCGGCCTGGCCCGAGATCGAGAAGCGGACAGACGCGACGGTCCTGCGGGGTGACCCGGTCTTCGCGACCATCCATGACGCGCCGCTGTCGTCTCTCTTCAAGGGACTTCCTGATCCGGACGCGTCGCCGGCGATCACGGTCGTGTTCGGGCCTGGGAGCGCGCTCGTTCGGCACGACCGCCTCTGGTACGCCGATCTGCCGAAACGCCTTGGGCTCGAGGAAGTCCAAGCGGGGCGTGCGCCGAACCTCGGCCAAACCGCGCAGGCACGTGGTGACGTGCGTCGTCTCCTTTTCATCGACTGGCCGATGGAGGATCGGCACCGGCGCGAGCTCGCGGAGCGCTGGGGGCGATACATCGATCTGACCGACCCGGATGAGCCACGCTCGATGAACGCGAACGTGCTCTCGGCCTCTCTCCGGGATCTCGTACGCGGACCATTCCGAACGCGCCCCACCTTTCTGCCCGAGCCGTGGGGCGGACGATGGTTGGCTGAGGAGCTCGGTGCGCCCGGCGGGCCGAACCTCGGCCTCGGTTACGAGCTGATCGCACCGGAGGCCGGTGTGCTCTTCGGAACCGATCGTCCAATCGAGGTCGCACTGGACATCGTCGTCGCCAGAGAGCACGTCGCGTTGCTGGGCGCCGGACGGGCGGCGGCGGGCGCATTTCCGATCCGCTTTGATTACCTCGACACCGTGGGCGGCGGCAACCTTTCGGTTCATTGCCATCCGCGCGAGACGTACATGCGAGAGGTGTTCGGACACGAAGTGGCGCAGCACGAGAGCTACTACGTGATGGTCGAGGGCACGCGACGCTCGATCTTTCTGGGCCTGCGCGACGACACTGACGTCGCCGCCTTCAAGAACGCGGCCGAGGTCTCGCTGCGCGATCGAACAACGCTCGACATCGAGCAGTTCGTGCGGACCGTGCCCGCGCGCCGGCATCAGCTCTATCTCGTGCCGGCCGGAACCCCCCACGGAAGCGGCGAGGGGACTGTCGTTCTCGAGATCAGCGCGACTCCATACCTCTACTCGCTGCGGTTCTATGACTGGCTTCGTGCCGACCTCGACGGCGACCTGCGTCCGGTCCAGCTCGATCACGCGTTCGCGAATCTCGTCTCTGAGCGACGCGGCTCGGCCGTGCGCGACCTCGTCCCCGAACCGATCGGCGTCCGCGCCGGAGACGGGTATGTCGAGGTGGCGTTCCCCCGGCACCCGGAGCTGTTCTTTTCGGTTCACCGCATCGACTTCGAGAGCTCGGTGCCCGACCGGACCGGCGGTCGCTTTCACGTGCTCAACCTCGTGGAGGGCGAGGAGATCGAGGTGCGCACCGCGGAAGGCCGCCGTCATCGACTCCGATACGCGGAGACCATCGTGGTGCCGGCTGCGGTCGGCGAATACGAGCTCATCCCGCTCAGCCCGAGCCCGCGAAAGGTCGTGAAGGCTTTCGTGGTGTGACCGGTCTCGTCGGAGCGCTCGAAATCGGGGGAACCCACGTGAGCGCCGCCCGCGTCGATCTCAGGAAGTCAAGCCTCGAGCCGAAAAGCCTGCGCCGTTTGTCACTCGACCCGCGAGGTTCACTCGAAGAGACGCTCGGCACGATGGTCAGCGCGGCGAGGGACGTGGCCCTCCCTGCGACCGCGCGTTGGGGGGTCGCGACGCCCGGCCCGTTCGACTACGAGCGCGGCGTCTCGCTCATCCGCGGCCTCGGGAAGCTTGATGCGCTGTACGGAGCCGACCTCAAGGCGCGACTCGCGGAAGAACTGGGACTCGCGCGGCCGGAGCAGGTGAGATTTCTCAACGACGCGCACGCCTTCGTCCTCGGCGAATGGTGGGCCGGCGGTGCCAGAGGACATGCGCGCGCGATGGGCGTGACCCTCGGGACGGGTTTGGGCTCGGGCTTTCTCGCCGACGGCAAGATCGTCGCGTCCGGACCACTGGTACCGCCCGAGGGACGGGTCGACCTCGCGCCGTTCCGCGGTCGCGCGGTCGAAGATTCGCTGTCGAGCCGCGGCATCACCGCCGCCTTCGGCGGCGCGGGTGAGGTGATCGAGATCGCCCGTCGCGCACGCGAAGGCGAGGCGGACGCTCGCGCGGCATTCGCCGGATTCGGGTCGGGGTTGGGCGAGTTCCTCGATCCGTGGATCGTCCGGTTCGCGCCGACGTGTCTTGTGTTCGGCGGGTCCATCGCGCGGGCGTGGGATCTTTTCGGCGGCGCGTTCCTCGAGGCGTCGCGTGCCGCAGCGAGCCTGGACCGCTGCGCGCCCGGCGAACGGGTGGATGAGGCACCCCTTCTCGGCGCGGCGCTGCACGCGACCCGCTCTCAGTCCGACGTCTCCTGAGTCGCGAGCCAGTCGAGCGCGACCGCGGCGGTCCACGATTGATCGAGCGATCCAAGCGGCTCCGCCGTGAACGGCTCGAAGTATTCGGCGAAGTGCGCCTCCGGTCGCGACAGCAGCGCAAGATTCGGCGCGCGCAGTCTCGCCGCGGATCCGTCCGATCCCCGCTGGGTCAACCCCCACCAGAGAAGCCAGTTGATGACGGGCCACGCTGGACCGCGCCAGTACGCGCGCGGTCGGAACTCCGGTGAGCTGCGCGCGGTGCTCAGAACGACCGGAAACGCAAGGCCGGCTGCTCCCGCGAAGTCCGGTCCGAAGAGTGTCTGCTCGGTGCGCTCGGCGATCGCTCGATCGATGTCGGGCACGAGGAGGCTGCAGAGGCCGGCGCTGGTCGCGACACGGATCGGCTTGCCCGCGCGAAGGTCCGTGTCCAGCGCGAGCCCGAGCTCATCGTCCCACGAGCCCTGGACCGCGCGAGCTGATCGTTCTCGCCATCGCGCGATCTCCGATCGCTCTTCCCCAGGCGCGCCGACGACCTCCGCGATGCGCTCGAGTGAGCGGCAGGCCGCGCTGAAAACCGCGCTCTTCTGGACGTCCTTGATGAGGAACGGGTGCGTCTTCTGGATCGTGGCGTCGTCGTATCCCGCGTCGCGCAGGAGCGACACGAGCCAGACGTAGCGGTCGTACTCCGCCGTGGTCGGACGCTCGTCCGCGCTGACGACGCTCACATCGGTCCGTGCGTACGGCGGTATGGCGCCGACCGGAATCCGCGCGAGCGCAGCGTCCCACCGCGGCGAGTTATCGGTGCCTTCCCAAGGGTGATAGATCGTGATGAGCCCGGAGCCCTCGGGGTCGCGCCGCTCCGCGAGGTAGCGGTGCCAGGCGAGGAGCTTCGGGTACAGGACGGCGACGCGCACACGGATCGCCTCGCTCGACGCGACCTCGAGCAGGCGCCACACCGCGATCGCGTGCACCGGCGGCTGGATGATTCCGCTCGTCGCGACCGCGCGCGGCGCGAGCTCGCTCACCGCGGCCGACGCCCAGAGATCCGGCCCCGGCCGATAGTCGCGGGCGTTCGGGTCGAACACGATGTGCGGCACCCGCCCGTCGCCCCACTGCGCGCTGAAGAGATGCTCGAGCTCACCGAGCGCGCGGCCGGGTTCGGTGTGTGCGAGACCGATGGCGATGAACGCCGTGTCCCAGCTCCACTGGTGCGGATAGAGGCGCGGAGCCGGCTTCGTCCAACCGCCGACGTCGTTCCGCGCCAGGACGGCCAACGCCTCGTCACGTAGCTCGCGGGCGCTCCAGGATGGAGCGGGTCGACTCAGTGCGGCGCCGTCAGGGCCTTGCCGGAGGCGGCGTCCATCCAGCGGATCTTGTGCGGCTCGGGCGTGAGGCGAAGTTCCTCATCGGCGCGAACGGCGGTGTCCGCGGGCGCCACGACCTTGATGGAGTCTTTCCCCACCATCACGGTGAGGAGGGCGTGCGACCCGAGCGGCTCCACCACGAGCACACGGCCCCGGAATGGACCATCGCCGATCCTGATGTTCTCCGGCCGGATGCCGAGGAGGAGCTCCTTGCCGTCCATCCCGGGCGGTCCCGGGACTTCGAACGCTTCTCCGACCGCGGTGCCGTTCCGGGCGCGCGCCTTGAGGAAGTTCATCGGCGGCGAGCCGATGAACGATCCGACAAAGACGTCCGCGGGCCGGTCGTAGAGCGCGCTCGGTGTGTCGAGCTGAACGATCTGGCCCTCTCGCATGACCGCGATCCGATCGCCCATGGAGAGTGCCTCGATCTGATCGTGCGTGACGTACACGGTCGTGCGCTTGACCTCGCCGTGCAGGCGCTTGAGCTCCGCGCGCGCGTGGAGCCTGAGCAGCGCGTCGAGGTTGGAGAGTGGCTCGTCCATCAGCAACACCGGCGCATCCGTGACGATCGCGCGCGCGACGGCAACGCGCTGCCGCTGGCCACCCGAGAGCTGGGCCGGGTAGCGATCGAGGAAGGGCTCGAGCTGCAGCAGGGCGGCGCCCTCCTTCACCCGGCGCTCGATCTCAGCCTTTGGTTTCTTTCGCATACGCAGACCGAACGCGATGTTGTCGTAGACCTTCATGTGCGGGAACACGGCGTAGGACTGGAACACCATCGCGATGTGCCGATCCCGCGGCGGCAGGTCGGAGACATCGCGATCGCCGATGCGGACCGTTCCGCCGTCGATCCGCTCCAGGCCTGCGAGGCAACGGAGCAGCGTCGTCTTTCCGCAACCCGATGGCCCGAGGAGGACCATGAACTCGCCGTCGCGGACGAGCAGGTCTACATCTTTGAGCGCGGTGGTCTTCCCGAAGATCTTGCGAACGGATTCGAAGGCGACACTCGACATGTCAGCTCACCTACCCGGTCCCCACAGATTGAACAGGTACTTGCGCATGAAGAAGATGAAGAAGAGCGACGGGATGATCATGAAGAAGCCGCCGGCGAAGCGGAAATAGAGCGGCGAAATGTTGAGCGACGCGAGGACCTGGGCCGGCAGCGTGGTGTTGCGCACCGTGAGGATCGTCGCGGCGAACACCTCGTTCCACGAGGTCACGAAGCTGAAGATCGCGGCGGCCGCGAGGCCCGGCAGCGCGAGCGGGAGCGCGATGCGCGTGAACGCGCCGAAGCGCGAGGTCCCGAGCGTCTGCGCCGCCTCCTCGAGCTCGCGCGAGACGGCGAGGAACACGCCCGAGGTCACGATCACGATGAACGGGAGGACCATGGCGGTGTGGACCAATATCACAGCGATCAGGCTGTCGTACAGGCCGAGGTCGATGAACGTCACCGCGAGCGGGATGGACAGGATCGCGATCGGGAACATCTTGGAGATGAGGACACCCACCTGAAAACCGTCCCGCCCCGGAAAACGGAACCGTGCGAGCGCGTAACCGGCGGGAGCGCCGATCAGAAGACCGAGCACGATCGTCGACACCGCGACGATGATGCTGTTGCGCACCGAGGGCAACACGCCGGTCGAGTTCACGAAGAAGCTCATGGTGTCCGTCGAGAAGCGCGTCGGCAGGAGCGGCTTGGGGAATTCGTAGATCGCGGCGCGCTCGCTGAACGCGGCGAGGGCGATCAGATAGATCGGGACGAGCGTCCAGAGGGCAAGCAGGACCGCAGCCCCGTACAGGAGGATGCGGTCGATGATCACGCGGCGCGAGGCGGATCGGCGACGAAGGGCTGGAGCGGCTGCCGTCATTTGCCGAGCTCCCCCTCGCGGACTCGAAACAGGCGGAGATACACGACGGTCGTCAGGATCGTCATCACGAGAATGAGCGTCGCGAAAGCCGCGGCCACGTTGCTGTCGCGGATGTTGTAGTACCAGTCGTACGCCTCGTATCCGAGTACCGGCAGCTGCTTGCCCGCGAGTGCGAGCACGACGGCAAACGCATTGAACGCGAAGATCGTCCGGATGATGAGCGCCGACTGCAGACTCGGCTTCAGCATCGGCAACACGACGAGAAGGGTTCGCTTGATCCGGCTCGCGCCGAAAAGCTCGGCGGCCTCGAAGTATTCACGTGGGATGAGCTGCAGTCCCGCCAGTAGGATCACCAGCACCAGCGCGGTCGCGCGCCACGACTCAGCGACGACAACGGCCGTGAACACCCACTGGAGATTCTCGACCGAGAGGAACGCCATCGGCTCTTTGATGAGTCCGAGCCCCACCAGGATCGTGTTGAGATACCCCTGATCGGTGAAGATCGAGAGCCACACGATGCCGGCGGCGAGATCCGAGATCGCGAGCGGGATCGCGAAGAAGTACAGGAAGATGCCGTGGCCGGGAAAGCGTGAGTGGATGAGAAGGGCCATGGCCAGGGCCAGCACCATCTGGATCGGGACGATCGCGATCAGCAGGAAGATCGTGTTGCGGAACGATTCGATGAACGCGATGTCGCTGAACATCTTCCGGTACGCGCCCAGCCCGAGGCTGCCATCTGCGGCTTGGAACGAGAGCAGCACCGCCTGACCGATCGGAATGAGGATCAGGAGCGTGAGGAAGATGACCGTGGGCGCGAGAAGGCCGAGCGGGAGGGCCGCTTCCGACCGGACGATCGCCGCCGGAAAAGAGGCCGCCCTCCGCGCTCCGACCGCCATCTAGGTCACTTGACCTGGCAGGGCCCCGTGCTTGCCGGATCCGGCCGCCAGCACGGAGCTTTGGTGTCGTTCATGACCGTTTGCAGAATGGCCGCTTGCTCATTGAGCACTTTCTGGATGTCCTCGTTCTTGACGACGATCCGCTGGAACGTGTCGAGCTGGACCTTGTTGAACTCGCCGCCCTTCGCGCCGAGGCCGATCGGCAACAGCGCGACCTTCGCGTCGGGCGACTTCGACTGCGCCTGCACCGCATCCGCTTCGGCCTTCAGGTACGCCGGGAGGTCGCTCGGTAGGGGCTTGTCGAGCACGGGGAAGAACGCGACCGCGTTCAACGTCTTGCCCTGAACGTCCGGGGTCGTCATGTAGTCGATGAAGGCTTCCGCGCCGGCCTTGTTCGGAGAGCTCTTCGGGATCGCGAGACCTGCGAGCACCGACATGTAGTAGAGGCCCTTGGGACCCTTCGGTGCCGGTACCGCGATGATGTCATTCGGCTTCTGCTGGAGCGCCGTGACCAGACGCGCGACGTGATCGAAGCCGACCCAGATCTGCCCCGACAGCAGCGCTTCCTGCATGAAGTCGGTGTTCAGCGACACGGGGTTCATGTACTGCCACATGTCCTTCAGGTCTTGCCACATGGTCACCGCATCGGCGCTCTTGTAGGTGGTGACGAGCCCGCCGGTGTACGCCGGGTACATGTAGCCCTGGATGAGCCGGTGCAGCAGCGACATCGGGCCCGCGGGGAGTCCGCACTTCTTCTGCCCGGTCTTGTCGAAGATGTTCTTGCACCAGTCTTTCATCTGCTTGTAGGTGATGTCGCTCTCTTTGACGCCGGTGGGCAGGTACTGGAGGGCCTGCTTGTTGACGCCCATGATGTAGGTCGCCTGCATCCACGGGATGTAGACCTGCCGGTTCGTTCCGAGCTTCCCGAGGTCCAGGAATTCCTGTGCGATGCCGCGATCCTTGAGCTTCGTTGCGAGCGGCGTCAGGTCCTCGAAGATCGTCAGATCGGGGAAGCCAGCGAAGTCGCCGTGGACTCCGCCAATCACACCGACCTGGCCCTTCGATGTCTTGGTCTCGGCGGTGATGCGGTCGACGAATGGCCCGGCGGCCGAGCCGAGAAAGTCCACCGGCGCGACCGTGAATCCGGCCAGGATCTGCTTCCGGACGGCCTCGGATTCGGTCACGGTGTTGAACTGCGTCGAGAGCATCACGAACGGTTCGCTCGAGATCGCTCCCGAACCAGACGGAGTTGGAGTGGCGCTCGGGCCGCAGGCGACCGCGAGCATGCTGATCGCCAGAGCGAGCGCGAATGGGGTGCGCAGCTGTTTCATACCCTCTCCCCCGCTTAGAACTGCGGCGACTATAGGCGAGTCCTCACGAACCGCGCAGTTTCTTAATAGGCGAGCGCCGCCTGCAGGACCGTCTCGGGCTTCTTGACGGCGGCGAACGCCTCGGCCGCCTTCTCGACGGGGAACGTAACCCGCGGCAGGCTCCCGAGGGCGACGCGTCCAGCGACGACAAACTCGATGACGCGCGCGCGCAGGAGCGCCATCGACCAGGCGGGGTGGATGTTTCCGATCTGCGCCGAGCGGATCTCGACGCCGTTGTGATGGAACTCGTCACCGAGAAAGAGTCCCGCCGCCTCGCCCTGGTAGAAGCCAACGGCCACGACGCGCCCGCGGCGGCGTACCGTCCGGATGGCCTCCTGCAGCGCTCGCGTGGAGCCCGTGCACTCGAAAACGACGGCGATCTCTTCGGCCCCAAGGCCTAGCTTGAGCTCACGCGCAACATCGACCCCCTCGGCCGACAGCACCGTCTCGAGACCGAGAGACCTCGCGATCGCGAGACGGGACGCGAGCCGGTCGACGACGTGGACCGCGGACGCGCCAGACGCCGCCGCGAGCTGCGCGATGATCAGGCCGACTGGGCCGGCTCCGAAAACGACCGTCGGCGTTCCGCGAAGCTCGTCGCCCGCATAGGCGACGGCGTTCATCCCGATCGGTGCCATCTGCGCGAGATCCACGGCATCGTCGAAGGAGAGGCCGTCGGGAACCCGCTGGTCGGCGGCGATCTCGACCGGCAGCGCGACGAGCTCCGTGTGGCGCCACTTGCCGTAGACCCGAGTTCCCGCCGGGACCGTCGGGGCGCCGTCCACGACCTGTCCCACGGCGCGGTAGCCGAACACGATCGGGTACTCCACCTCCGGCTTCCCCGAGACGAAGATGCGCAGCAGAGGGTCCCAGCGTTTATGGAGGTAGGGATTCGTCGCGCCCTTGCCGATGTACGTCATCTCCGTGCCTGGGCTGATCGCCGAACTCACCGTCCGGACCCGGACGTGCCTCGGCGCGAGCGGCGCGACCGGATATTCGTGGCAGTCGACCTCGCCGTTTTCCAGAATGCGCACCGTGCGGCCCCCGATCTCGCCGCGGGCGATGAGCTCGTCGATCTGACTCATACGGCGAGCTCGCTTTCGCGGATGAGATCGCGGATGAGCGCCGCCGTTCGTGGCAACACGATCTCCGGATCACCGGAGAGCCCCGCGCATTCCATGCCGATGTCGCCGTCGTAGCCGATCCCGGCAAGCGCCGAGAAGATCGACGAGAAGTCGATGTGGCCCGCCCCGGGCTCGAAGCGCTGCGAATCGGCCATCTGCACGTAGCCGAGCCGCTCGCCGGCATCGGCCAGCGACGCCGCCATGTCAGCCTCTTCGATGTTCATGTGGAACGTGTCACCAACAACGAACACCGCCGCGCTGTCGATGTCGTCGCGGAAACGCATCGCATCGGCGATGGTCACGCATACGTCGTTCTGATAGCGATTGAGCGGCTCGATGAAGATCCGCGCGCCGGCACGCTCGGCGCGCTCCGCAAGGGGCCGCAGGCCTTCGAGAAAGAGCGTCTCGTCCTCGTCGCGGGTGCGACCGGTCGCGATGCCGGGAAGATTCCGCGTGCGTCCCCAGATGGGCACGACGACGATCCCGGTGCCCAGCTCGCCCGCGAGATCGAGCAGCGCGGCGATGTCGGTCCGCGCCGCAGCGATCTTCTCCGGGTCCGGGTCGATGAGCCACCCGCGGTAGCCGCCCGCGATCGCGGTCACCGGGATCTTCTCGCGGATCGCGGTGCGCGCTTCATCGAAGGCCGGACGCTCCGAGAGCTCGAGCGCGTCGAAGCCAAAACGCCGCGCCGCCTCGTACTTCTCGCCGAGCGTCG
>Ga0307305_10000921_pt1 | contig 11250 bp, 9 predicted proteins | sample ER_DNA_186_FD_194512 | JGI IMG/M metagenome (GOLD analysis project Ga0307305, IMG submission 194512) | Bulk soil microbial communities from the East River watershed near Crested Butte, Colorado, United States - ER_DNA_186 | ecosystem: Environmental > Terrestrial > Soil > Floodplain | place: USA... | reverse complement strand
ACGCGACGGCGTCGCCGTCCGGCATCCCACTGACGGTCCACGGCGCGGCCGCGGTAGCCGGCGGGGCCCGGGCCGCCTCGGCGCGCGCCCGGTACGGGTCGATCGCCCTGATCAACGGAGCTCCCGGCCTGATCATGGCGCCGGGCGGACGGCTGCTGATCGCGCTCGCCTTCACCTTCTCCGGCGACAAGATCAGCCAGATCGACGTCGTCGCCGACCCGGACCGGCTGGCCGCGCTCGACCTGGCCATACTCGACTAACAGGGCATCGACTGACAGTGACCGGGCCCGGCCTCGCCTACCAGCTGCTCGACGGTGCGCAGGCGGCCGGGCACGCGGAGGAGTATCACGGGCTGCACGCCGAGGTCTACGCGGACCCGCCGTACCGGCAGGCCGGTGACGAGGACTACCCGCGCCGGCTCGCCGTCCAGCGGCGGCAGCCCGGGTTCGTCCTCGCCGAGGCCAGGAACGGCGGCTACCTAGTCGGATACGCGGCCGGGATGCCGCTGCGGCCGTCCACCTCGTGGTGGCGGGAGCTGACCACCCCCCTGCCGGACGAGGTGACCGCCGAGCACCCGGGGAGGACGTTCGCGCTCGCCGACCTGGTGGTGCGTGCGTCCTGGCGGCGGCAGGGCATCGGGCGGGACCTGCACGACCTGATCCTGGACGGGCGGCCCGAGGAACGCGCGACGCTGACCGTGCGGCCGGCGGCCGCGGCGGCGCAGCACGCGTTCCGCGCGTGGGGCTGGCGCAAGGTGGCCCGGGCGCAGGCCGGGCCGGACGCGCCAGTGACGGACGTGCTCGTTATCCCGCTCGGCTGAGCCGCACGACCTCGCCGCGGGCGGCGCTGCGGCGGGCGGCGTCCAGGACCTCGAGCGCGGCCACCGCGTCCCGCGGGTCCACCGGCAGCGGGCCTTCGCCCCGCACGGCGCGGGCGAAGGCGGAGTAGAAGCTGCTCCAGCGGCCCCGCTCCGCCGGGACGGGCTCGGGCGGGATGTCCTCGCCGCGGTAGATCCGGCCCCAGCGGGCTTCAGGCACGGTACCGAACGGGCCGGGTATCTCGGTCTTCCCGGACAGCAGCCGCTCGGACTGGCCGTCGTCCGATTCCACGGCGAACGTGCCGGTGCTACCGCTCACCCGGAACCGCGGTCCGGCTGCGCCGTGCAGCGTCCAGTCGCCGCGCAGGTGCGAGGTGACCCCGCCGGCGTGCTCAAGCGCGAGGAAGAACCGGTCGTCAAAGCCGTCTTCGGGCCGCATGTGCATCTCGGCGTACACCGCCGCGGCCGGGCCGAACAGCTGCAGGGCCTGGTCGACCACGTGGCTGCCGAAGTCGCGCAGCACGCCGCCGCCGGTCACGGAGAAGCCGTCGGGTGGCGGGTACTGCTCCATCCGCGACTCGAACGCGGTCACCTGGCCTAGCGCGCCGGATTCGACGAGCACGCGGACGGTGCGGAAGTCCGCGTCCCAGCGCCGGTTCTGGTAGACGGTGAGCGGCACGCCCGACCGTTCGGCCTCATTGACGAGGGTCAGGGCGCTGGCCGCGTCGGGGGTGAAGGGCTTGTCGCACACCGCCGGCAGGCCGAGCGCGATCGCCTCGCGGACCAGGACCTCGTGGGTGTCCAGCGGCGTGCTGATCACCACGGCGTCGATGCCGGCCGCGGTCAGTTCGGCGAGGCGGCCGGCGGCGGGCAGGCCGGGGAAGTCGTCCGCCAGCTCGGCCCGGCGCTGCGGCGAGCGGGTGAGGACGCCGGCCAGGGTGCACTCCGGGGCGAGCCCGATCAGCGGCGCGTGGAAGAAACGGCCGCCGCGACCGTAGCCGGCCAGCCCGATCCGGACCGGGGTCATGACGGGTCCCGGAGCAGGGCGAGGATGCGGGCCAGTTCGGCCCGGTCGGCCGGGCCGAGGCGGCCGAAGACCCGGCCGGCTTCGACGCTGCGGGTGTCGCGGATCGCGGCCAGGATCTCCGCGCCGTGCTCGGTCACCTCGACCAGCGTGGCGCGCCGGTCGCCCGGGTCGGCGCGCCGCCGGACCAGGTCCCTGGTCTCCAGGGCGTCTACTACCTCGGTGGTGGAGCGGGGCGCGATGTGCAGGTGGTCGGAGAGCTCGGAGAGCCGCATGGTCCCGTGCCGCCGCAGCGTGCGCAGGGCGCGCAGGTGGGCCGGGGTGATGTCCCAGGGCGCCAGCGTCTCCTGCGACCGCTCGCGGAGCTGACGCGCGACCGCCCAGAAGACTTCGGACAGGGCGTCGTCGCGGGCCTGATCCGCGCTCGCCTCGTCGCGGTCCTGGGTCACGGGGAATAGCGTACCAGCGGTTTCTGTTGTAGCCTCATATTGAGGTAACCTCAGCATTGTTCAGTAGCCGTAGAGGAAAGGGAGTAGCTCTTTGGCAGCCACTCAGACGAACCGAGATACGCACGGCCGCGGACGCAGGACCGTCACCGCAGCGGAAAAGGCGCAGGCCCGCGAGGTTTCGCTGCGCCGCATCGGCCGGTTGTTCGGCCCCTACCGGTGGCAGCTGGCCGTCGTCACCGCGATCATCGTGGCCTCCTCGCTGGTCGGGCTGGCCTCGCCGTTCCTGCTCCGCGCGATCATCGACACCGCCCTGCCGGACCGCAACGTGCGGCTGCTGGCCTGGCTGGTGCTCGCCATGGTCGCGGTGGCCGCGATCACCTCGGCCTTCGGCGTCGTGCAGACGTGGATCTCCACGAAGGTCGGACAGCAGGTCATGCACGGGCTGCGGACCAGCGTGTTCGGGCACCTGCAGCGGCAGTCGATCGCGTTCTTCACCCGTACCCGCACCGGCGAGGTGCAGTCCCGCATCACCAACGACATCGGCGGGATGGAGTCCGTGGTGACCTCGACCGCGACCTCCATCGCGGCCAACCTCACCACCGCGATCGGCACCGCGGTGGCCATGGTCGCGCTGTCCTGGCGGCTGTCCCTGATCTCGCTGGTGGTCATGCCGCCGGCCATCTACCTGACCCGCAAGGTCGCCCGGATGCGCCGGGCCATCACCGCCGAGCAGCAGCGCGAGCTGGCCGACCTCAACGTCACCATCGAGGAAGGACTGTCGGTCAACGGCGTGCAGCTGGCCAAGACGATGGGCGCCGGGCCGGCCCTGGTACGCCGGTTCACCGGCTCCTCGGCCCGGCTGATCGACCTGGAGCTGCGCTCCCAGCTGGCCGGGCGCTGGCGGATGTCCTCGCTGACCATCATCTTCGCCGCCATCCCCGCGGTCATCTACCTTGCGGCCGGCCTGCCGGTCACGGCCGGCGCGGTCAGCATCGGCACCCTGGTCGCCTTCACCACCCTGCAGGGCAGCCTGTTCCGGCCGATCACCGGCCTGCTCAGCACTAGTGTCTCGGTGATCAGCTCGCTGGCGCTGTTCGCGCGGATCTTCGAGTACCTGGACCTGCCGGTCGAGGTGGACGAGCCGGCCCGCCCGGTCAGCATCGACCCGGCCACGGTCACCGGGCACGTAACCTTCGACGCCGTCGGCTTCACCTACCCCGGCGCCGACCGGCCCGCGCTGGCCGGCATCGACCTGGACGTCCCGGCCGGCAGCACGCTCGCGCTGGTCGGCGAGACCGGCTCGGGCAAGACGACCCTCGGCTCGCTGGTCGCGCGGCTCTACGACCCGAGCGCCGGCACCGTGTTCATCGACGGTGTCGACGTCCGTGATATGCGGCTGGCCGACCTGGCCGCCATCGTCGGCGTGGTCAGCCAGGAGACCTACCTGCTGCACACCACCGTGCGGGAGAACCTGCGCTACGCCAGGCCCGGCGCCACCGACGCCGAGATCGAGGCGGCGGCCCGCGCCGCGCAGATCCACGAGCTGATCGCCGGGCTGCCCGACGGCTACGACACCATGGTGGGGTCGCGCGGGCACCGCTTCTCCGGCGGGGAAAAGCAGCGCATCGCCATCGCCAGGACCCTGCTGCGCGATCCGCGCGTGCTCGTGCTCGACGAGGCCACCAGCGCGCTGGACACCGAGACCGAGCGGGCCGTGCAGAAGGCGTTCGACACCCTGGCCCGGGGCCGGACCACCATCACCATCGCGCACCGGCTCTCCACCGTCCGGGACGCCGATCAGATCGTCGTGCTCGACCACGGCCGCATCGTCGAGTCCGGCGACCATGGCAGCCTGCTGGCCAGCGACGGCCGCTACGCCGAGCTGGCCGCCGCCTAGAGTCAGGGCGCCTTGACGACGTTCTCCAGCGGCTGGCCCGCCATGAAGCGGTTGAGCTGCGCGGCCATCAGCCGGTCCGCGCGCTGGAAGAAGGCCGAGCTGGCCCCGCCGACGTGCGGCGAGATCAGCGCTCCGGGCTGGTGCCAGAGCGGATGGTCCGCGGGCAGCGGCTCGGGGTCGGTCACGTCGAGCGCCGCGCGGATCCGTCCGGTTTCCAGCGCTGCTACCAGGGCATCCGTGTCGACCAGCTTGCCGCGGGCCACGTTGACCAGCAGCGCGCCGTCCGGCAGCAGCGCCAGCTCGCGGGCGCCGATCATGCCCTCGGTCTGCGGGGTGTACGGGGCGATGACGAACGTGACGTCGGCGTTCGGCAGCAGCCGGTGCAGGTCCTCGATCGGGTACACCTCCGGCGGCCCGGTCCGGGCCCTCCGGGCCACCCGGGTGATCGAGGCGACCTCGAACCCGTTCAGCCGGTGCTCGATCGCCTGCCCGATGTGCCCGTACCCGATGATCAGGACCCGCTGGTCGGCCAGGGCCCGGCCGAAGGCGAACCGCCACGTGCCGCTGGGCTGGTTGCGCGCGAACTCGTCCAGGTGCCGGCCGCTGGCCAGGGCGAGAGCTATGGCGAGTTCGGCCGTGCTGGTGTCGTGCAGCCCGGCCGCGTTGCACAACGTCACCCCGGGCGGCACCAGCGGCAGGAACTCCTCGTAGCCGGCCGTCAGGGTCTGCACCACCTGCAGCTTCGGCATGTTCGCGGCCCGGTCCAGGACGTCCGGGCCCTTCATGTAGGGCAGGACGTAGAAGGCGACCTCGTCGAGGCTGCCGGGAAGCTCGTCTCCGTCCGCGCGGTAGAAGTCGAGCTCCAGGCCGGCCGGGATGCCGTTCAGGCGGCGTTCGGCTTCGGCGCGGTCGGTGTACGGCACCCAGGCGAGCGGCATGGACCGGCCCCTTTCCCTCTGCTGGCGTGGTTCCCATCAGTAACATAACCGGCCCTTACGGCGTGGGCGCGTTCACGTCCCGGGGGAGCAAATATCGCGATTTGGTCTCAGTGCCTGCAGAGCGGTCATTTCTCCCAATACGATGCTCTCGCAATGCGGCGGGGACGCCAGATGGCCTGGCTGGGTCGGCCGCAGATCGGGGATTGCATCAATGTCGTTCCGCGCCGGACTCGTGTCCGCGGCTTCGGCCACCACGGGTTTCCCGCTCGCCGCCGGGACCAAGCTCCGCTAAAGCCTTCCCCCAAGGCTGGTCTGGCCAGAGCGGTCGCAGGGTCCGCTCTGGCCAGCCGGCGTATCCAGGACTCATCGCAGCAGCGCCGCGCCCCGCGCGGCGCTGCTCGCCTGTCCGGCGAAAACTGGGGAACCGGAACGCAAAACTGGGTAATGCTCCCGATCCTGAACGCGGTGGTCGCGCCATAGCGTCGCAGTGTAAGGAACGCAAGCGGTCCGGGCTGACGCCCGCGGCCGCGTCCCGGGGAGCCGGGGAGGGAGAACCATTCAATGAGCACCATCAAGAGCCTGAGCCGGCTGGGAGCCGTGCTGGCGAGCCTGGCGGTCATCGCGGTGAGCTTCGCCAGCAGCGCCTTGGCGTCGACGTCGATGATCCCGGTAGGGGGCAGCGGCAGCCAGGACGGGGCCACCGCTCCGGCCACCGTGGTACACACCGTGGTCGTGGGGGGCATGCCGGGCTGGCAGATCGCCGCGATCGCGGTCGCGGCCGCGCTGGTCACGGGGATTGCGGCGGTGCTGGTCGAGCGGGGCCGCACGGCCCGCCGCCGGCCGGTCCGCCCGCTGGCCGGGTCGATCCCCGGCCCGGGCCTGTAACCCTCCGACCTGGAAAGGAGAACTGACATGCCCAGGTTCATGGATTTCCACGCCGATCTCAAGCTGCCGCCCGAAGCCGTCGCGCAGATCGCCGACGACACCCGCAACGAGCGGGCGGACGAGTTCGGCGTCCGCCAGGTCGAGCTGTACCACAACCCCGACGGCCAGGTGTACTGCCTGCTCGACGGGCCGGACGAGGACGCGATCCGCAAGCACCACGCCGCGCTCGGGCTGGACTGCGGGGCCGTCCACCGGGTGGACGGCATCGCCTGACGGCTTGACCCGCACGACGTGTGCCCGGGGCCGGGAAACCGAGCCCCGGGCACACGGCTGTTCCGGGCGCGGATGTCAGTGCTCCATGGCAGGATCAGACCCGCCATGTTCCACGCCGATCTGCACATCCATTCCAAGTTCTCGCGGGCCTGCAGCAAGGACTGCGATATCGAGCACCTGTCCTGGTGGGCACTGCGCAAGGGCCTGCGGGTGCTTGGCACCGGCGACTTCACCCACCCCGCGTGGGCGGCGGAGCTGAGGGAGACCCTCGTGCCGGCCGAGCCCGGCTTGTTCCGGATCCGGCCCGACCTGGAGAAGCGACTCTTCCGCGACACCCCGGGCAGCTGCGCGGGTGACGTCAGGTTCATGCTCTCCGTAGAAATCTCCACGATCTACAGGCGTGACGACCGGACCAGGAAGGTGCACCACCTGCTCTACGCGCCCGGCTTCGATGAGGCCGACCGGATCACCGCGGCGCTGGCCAGGATCGGCAACCTGGCCTCGGACGGCCGGCCCATCCTCGGGCTCGACTCGCGCGACCTGCTGGACATCACGCTGTCCGCCGGCCCGGGCTGCTTCCTGGTGCCCGCGCACGTGTGGACGCCGTGGTTCGCCGTCCTCGGCTCGAAGTCCGGCTTCGACGCGGTGCGGGACTGCTACGCCGACCTGGCCGATCACATCTTCGCGGTGGAGACCGGCCTGTCCTCCGACCCGCCGATGAACTGGGCCTGCTCCTCGCTGGACGGGTATCGCCTGGTCAGCAATTCCGACGCGCACTCCCCGCCGATGCTGGGCCGCGAGGCCACAGTCTTCGACACCGAGATGGACTACTTCTCCATCGCGGCGGCGCTGCGCACCGGGCACGGCCTAGCGGGCACGGTCGAGTTCTTCCCCGAGGAGGGAAAGTACCACCTGGACGGGCACCGCAAGTGCGGGGTGCGGGTCGACCCCGAGCAGACGAGGGCGCTCGATACCCTGTGCCCGCAGTGCGGCAAGCCGCTCACCGTCGGCGTGCTGCACCGGGTGGCCGAGATCGCCGACCGCCCGCCCGGATACCGGCCGCCCGGCGCCGCCGGGTTCACCAACTTGATCCAGCTGCCCTACATCATGGGCGAGATCCTGGCCACCGGGCCGAAGAGCAAGAAGGTGACCGGCGAGGTCGGGCGGCTTGTCGCCGCGCTGGGACCCGAGCTGAGCATCCTGCGCGACGTCCCGCTCGATGACGTGCGCCGGGTGGGCGGGTCGCTGCTCGGCGAGGGCATCACCAGGCTGCGCCGCGGCGAGGTCATCAGGGACGCGGGGTACGACGGCGAGTACGGCACGATCCGCCTGTTCCAGCCGGACGAACTGCACGAGGTGGCCCTGTTCAGCCTGGCCGGCGCCGGGGAGAAAAAGAAGGACGCCGAACGGGTCAGGCCCTCCCGCCCCACCTCTCCCCACCCACCTCCCATGCCGGACCAAGCCGACGCACTCGCGGGGGTTCCCGCCCCCGCGACGACCGGGACGCTGCTGGACGGGCTGGACGAAGACCAGCGGGCCGCGGCCATCGCGGACGGCCCGCTGCTGATCATCGCGGGGCCGGGCAGCGGCAAGACCCGCACGCTCACCTACCGGATCGCCCACCAGATAGCCGACCCCGCCCGCCCCGCCGAATCCTTCCTGGCCATCACGTTCACCCGCCGCGCGGCCCAGGAAATGCAGGACCGGCTGGCCGCCCTGTGCCCATGGGAGAGGGGCCCGGAGGGCCAGCCCACGGTGACCACGTTCCACGGCCTGGGCCTGCGGATCCTGCGCGAGCAGCCCGAGGCGGCCGGGCTGTCCCCGCGGTTCAAGGTGGCCGACGAGGTGACCGCGCTCCAGGTCGCGACCGAGGTGGCCGGTTCCGAGCGGGACGGGCGCAAGCTGCTGGGCAGTGCGGAGCTGCGGCACGCGCTTACGGGCCGGGACCTGGTCGACTTCGACGGCCTGGTGGAGCTGGCCGCCGCTGTGCTCCGCGACGACCCGGCCGCCGCGGCCGGGCTGCGCGCCCGCTGGCCGCGGATCAGCGTGGACGAGTACCAGGACATCGACCCCGTCCAGTACGAGCTGCTGCGGCTGATCAGCGGCGACGGCGCCGGGCTGACCGCGATCGGCGACCCGGACCAGGCCATCTACGGTTTCCGGGGCGCCGATGTCGACATCTTCAGCCGGTTCGCCGCCGACTTCCCCGGAGCCAGCACGGTGGAGCTGGCCAGGAACTACCGCTCCAACCCGGCCATCGTGACCGCCGCCATGCAGGCCATCGCGCCTGCCACGCTGATCCCGGAACGGACCGCGATCGCAGTCCGGGAGGGACCTACGGGCGTTGTCACCCTGGACGAGGCGGCGGACGAGCACGCCGAGGCGGCCTGGATCGCCGCCACCGTGGACAAGCTGCTCGGCGGGGCGTCCTTCCACAGCCTGGACAGCGGCCGGGCCGACGGGCACGAGCACGGCAAGCTGGGCCTGGCCGACATCGCCGTGCTGTATCGCACCGACGCGCAGGCCGGGCCGCTGGCCCAGGCGCTGACCCGGGCCGGGCTGCCGTACCAGAAGCGATCGCACGACCTGCTGGCGCGCCGCCCCGGTGTGGCCGACGTGGTCCGCGAGGTACGCCTGGCGGAGGGCGGCGACGTGGCCGGGCGGGTGACCGCCGCGGTGCGCTCCATCGCCGCCGCCCGAGGAGGGGGCTGGGGAGGTGGGCGGGGGGACGCCACGGTTACCGACGTGCGCGCCGCGGGCGAACTGCTGCTGCCGCTGGCCCGTCGCTGCGGCGAGGACCTGGAACGGTTCCTGACCGAGATCGCCACCGGCGCCGAGACCGACGCGCTGGACCCGCGGGCCGAGGCGATCACGCTGCTGACCCTGCACGGCGCCAAGGGCCTGGAGTTCGACGTGGTGTTCCTGGCCGGCTGCGAGCGCGGCCTGCTGCCGCTGCGCCTGCCCGGATCCGGGCCGCTCACCCCCGAGGACGCGGCGGAAGAACGGCGGCTGCTGTTCGTCGGGATGACCCGGGCCCGGGAGCGGCTGCTACTCAGCTACGCCGCCCGCCGGACCAGGCACGGCGCGGACGGGACGACCGGCCGGTCCTCGTTCCTGGCCGCGCTGGACCCGGTCCCGCCCGGGCTGACCGCACCGCGCCGTCCGCGACGGCCCGCGGACCGCCAGCTGCGGCTGCTCTAGCTAGCCCGGGTTTCCTGCGGTGTCATTTCCTCAGGCATAACTCCTCCGGTGTAGGTCGCAGGCACCCCTACCCGTTCGGGTTCAATTCGAACATGTGTTTCGTCCTGGCGCGCGCCGGCCCGTACGGCGCCCAGCCCGGCCGCCACCACCAGGGCGACGCCGGCCAGCGCCGACAGCCCGGGCACCTGGCCGAGCAGCACCAGCCCGGCGAGCAGGGCCAGGGCCGGCTCCAGGCACATCAGGGTGCCGAACGCCGCCGTGGTCAGTCGCCGCAGCGCGTACATCTCCAGGGCGAACGGGATGACCGGCAGCAGCAGCGCCAGGCCGAGACCGATCAGCAGCAGATGCGGCGTGAGCGCCCGGCCGATCTCGGGCACGGCGAACGGGGTCGACACCAGCGCCGCCACCGGGATGGACACCGCGAGCCCGGCCAGGCCCGCCACCTCGTCCCCGACCGCCTGGGTGAGCAGGATGTAGGCGGCCCAGCAGGCGGCCGCGCCGAGCGCGAAGACGATGCCGAGCGGGTCGCCGCCGCCCTGCCACGGATGGGTCAGGACCAGCACGCCGGCCGCGGCCAGGCCGGGCCAGAGCAGCCGGCGGCGTCCGCCGCCCCGGGCGACGGCCACGCCGAGCGGGCCGAGGAACTCCAGGGCGCTGGCCGTCCCGAGCGGCATCCGGGCGATGGCCGCCATGAACAGCATGGTCACCCCGCCGGTCACCACGCCCAGGGCGATCGCGGCGAGCAGGATCGGGCGCCGGAACCGCCACGGCCGGGGGCGCACCGCGACCAGCAGGATCACGGAGGCCCAGGCCAGCCGGAGCCAGACCGTTCCCAGCGGGCCGAGCTGGCCGAACAGCGGGACCGACAGCGCCAGGCCGATCTGGACGCAGGTCATCGAGCCCACGGCCATCAGGGTGCCGGTGCGGGCCGGCGTCGCGCCCTTGATCATGATGGCCAGTAGATACGACGGAATCGTCCGTGTCCACGTGAGATTCATGGACATACCGTTCATGAATAATGAATGATTTACCTCGTGGACCCGCGCCGCCTCGAGCTGCTGCTCGAGCTGTCCCGCCTCGGCTCGATGCGCGAGGTCGGCGAGGCGATGCAGGTCACCACGTCCACCGTGTCGCAGCAGATCGCGGCGCTGGCCCGGGAGTCGGGCACGCCGCTGATCGAGCCGGACGGGCGGCGGGTACGGCTGACCCCGGCCGGGCGGCGGCTGGCCGGGCACGCGGTCACCATCCTGGCCGCGATCGAGGCCGCCCGCCGCGACCTGGACCCGGAGGCCCCGCCGGCCGGGACGGTCAGGGTGGCCGCTTACGCCTCGGCGTTCCGCCAGGTCCTGCTGCCGGTGGCCCGGATGCTGGCCGGACGGCAGCCGGAGGTCCGGCTGCACCTGCTCGAGCAGGAGCCGGCCGAGGCCCTCGGCCTGCTCGCGGCGGACGAGGTCGACCTCGCGCTGACCTACGACTACAACCTGGCGCCGGTCGGGTTCGGCCGCGACCTGCAGGCCGAGCCGCTAGCCAGTACTCCGTGGCACCTGGGCACGCCGTCCGGGCCGGGCCCGCGCGGAACCGCGGTGGAGGTCTTCCGCCGGTACCGGGACGACGCGTGGATCGTCAACTCACGCAACACCGCCGACGAGGACGTGGTGCGCATCGTGGCCTCGCTGGCCGGCTTCGAGCCGCGGATCACGCAGCGCGCGGACAGCTTGGACCTGGTGTATGACATGATCCTGGCGGGCCTAGGGGTCGGTCTGCTC
>Ga0307305_10000919_pt1 | contig 11256 bp, 10 predicted proteins | sample ER_DNA_186_FD_194512 | JGI IMG/M metagenome (GOLD analysis project Ga0307305, IMG submission 194512) | Bulk soil microbial communities from the East River watershed near Crested Butte, Colorado, United States - ER_DNA_186 | ecosystem: Environmental > Terrestrial > Soil > Floodplain | place... | reverse complement strand
GGGGACCGACCCGGGGTGGTCGCTGCCCGTCCCCGGCACGGCGGGACCCCTCCGCTCACCCGAGGGCGCCTCCTGGCTGGAGCCGGTCGATGGTGTACCCGGCCACTGGCTGGAGCTGGCCGGCGGGTCCGAGGACGAGCTCCGGCGGGCGGCGCCCCGAGTGATGCCGATTGTGGCCGCCATGCTGGATGCTGAGCGGCAGCGGGCGTTCGTAGCAGAAGAGCTGGCCGGGCGGTATGAGGAGATCGACCTCCTCTATGCCATCAGCGAGATCCTCGGTCGTACTGTCCGGCTGGACGAGGCCGCGCAGATCATCGTCCGAGAGGTGAGTGCGGTGGTGGGAGCGCGCCGAGGCTCGATCATGGTGTATGACGAGTCCGGCCGGACTCTTCGAACCGTCGCGGCCCGAGGCTTCGAGCCTGAAGGTCTCATCCCGGTGGATGTCGAGGACCTCAGCTCGGTGGCCGCCCGGGTCTTCCGGGAACAACGAATCGTGACGTTTGATCCGGCAGATCCAAGCTCGGTCATCACGGACGCTGCTGCCAACCGTGGCTATCGTGGCAACTCCTTCATCAGTGTGCCGATCTGTTACGCGGCTCCCGGCACCGAACTTCGCTGCGTCGGTGTGATCAACCTGACCGACCGCATCGGTGGGGACCGCTTCACTCTGGACGATCGCAAGCTGGTGAGTGCGGTGGCCAACCAGATCGGCGCGGCGATCGAGAACGCCCGACTGGTGGAGCGTGACCTCCAGCAGCAACGCCTCCAGCGTGAGCTCGAGCTGGCCCACGATCTCCAGCTCAAGTTGCTTCCGTCGCCCACCGTGCTTCAGGGCGATGCCGAGGTCGCCGCGCGGTGCCTTCCCGCGGATTCGGTGGGAGGTGACTTCTACACATTCAGCCGGCTTGGCCGCGGCCGCGTCGGCGTCATGCTCGGCGACGTGGCGTCTCATGGATTCTCGGCTGCGCTGGTCATGGCACTGATCATGTCGGCCGCGGGCATCCACGCTGCCGCGGCGACAACTCCCGATGAAACACTCGCCGCGCTACTCGACAGCTTGGCCACCGAGCTCGCCAAGACCGAGATGCACTTCAGCGTGTTCTACGGCGTGCTCGATCCGCGCGCGGGGCGTCTGTCCTATGCCAGTGCAGGGCACCCCCATGCTTTCCGGGTACCGCCTACCGGAGCACCGGAACGGCTCGAGGCCACCTCTCCGCCGCTCGGATTGGCCGCGATAGGTACCATCCAGCGCCGCCAAGTGCCGTGGACCACCGGGGCCGACTTGCTGGTGCTCTGGACGGATGGCCTGGTGGATGCGCGAAACGACTTGGGAGAGCCGTTCGGCGAACAGCGGCTGCTCGACGAAGTCTGCGCCCAACGGAGGGAGACCCCCGAGGCCATCGTCAAGGCGGTGCTTGCGCGAGCGGACGAGTTCGGCGCTCAACCGACCGACGATCGCACGCTGCTGGTGATGCGGATCTAGTCGTGCCCCGGGCCAAGCGCCGTCTGGGACAGCATTTTCTCGCCGATCCCAGGATTCTGGCGCGGATCGCCGATGCGCTCGAGGCCGGCCCAGCCGATAGAGTGCTGGAGATCGGGCCGGGACCGGGGGGACTGACCGGAGCGTTGCTTGCGCGAGCAGGGCAGGTGATCGCCATCGAGAAGGATCGCGATCTGATTCCGCCACTGCGCGAGCGCTTCCCCGAGGTCCGGCTGGTGGAAGGCGATGCGCTCGACCTCGACTGGCACGAGCTGGTCGAACCCCCATTTCTCGTCGCCGGCAACATTCCCTACAACATCACTTCCCCACTGCTCGACAAGGCGCTGCTCCCGCCCCGCCCCGCGCGAATCGTGTTTCTGGTGCAAAAGGAAGTGGCCGACCGGGTGACGGCCGAGGCAGGGACGCCGGAGTATGGGGCTCTGAGCATAGGAATTCAGGTTGCCGCCCAAGCCGAGCGGCTCTTCACGGTGCCGGCGGGGGCATTTCACCCTCGGCCGAAGGTGGATTCGGCGGTGCTCCGGCTGACGCCGCTATCCGACCAGCCGATCGCAGACCAGGAGCGGGACAGCTTCCGCGCGCTCGTGGTCGGCCTGTTTGGTTTCCGGCGGAAACAGATGCTCCGAGCTCTGCGTGGGTTGACCGGATGGGACGCACCCAGGGTAAGTGGAGTGCTGGCGGGCGTGGACATTGCCGAGACGTCGCGGCCCGAGGTTGTACGACCGCTGGACTTCGTGCGCCTGCATCGGGCACTCGTTGACGGGGGGTGGTCCGCGCGGTAGCTTTGTGAAACATTTCACATAACAAGGCTGCATGCGCAAAGTCGCCGAGTCCACCGTCCGCCGCTTGTCGCTCTACCTCCGGTTTCTGGAGGAGTTCGAGGACCAGGGGATCGAGACGGTCAGCTCTGGAGCGCTGGCGTCTCGCGGCGGCACTACGTCGGCGCAGGTGCGGAAGGATCTCTCCTTCTTCGGCTCGTTCGGTAAGCGGGGGCTAGGCTATCCGGTGCCGGAGCTGGCGAATCGGCTCCGCGAGATCCTCGGATTGAAGCGCCGCTACCGGGTCGGCATGATCGGAGCGGGGAAGATCGGAAGCGCGCTGGTGCAGTACCGCGGGTTCAAGCAGCGCGGGTTCGATATCGTGGCCATCTTCGACAGTGATGCGGCCAAGATCGGCCGGCAGTGGAACGGGCTGACGGTGCTCGATATCGCTTCGCTCGAGAAGGAGCTGGCCCGCCATCCACTCGACATGGCCGTGCTGGTGGTTCCCGGCGATGTGGCCCAAGCCGTTACCGACCGATTGATCGGCCTCCGCGTGAAAGCCATTCTCAACTTCGCTCCCGTACAGCTCTCGGTCCCCGATGATGTGGTGGTGAAGACGGTAAACCTCGCCCTCGAGCTGGAGACGCTGAGCTACGCGCTCGCGAATCGCTAACGCGGTCCAATCATAAGACGTGTCATCCTGAGCCCTTCGCTGCGCTCAGGGTAAACTCCGCGAAGGACACGACCCGCAGGCTAAGATCTGGATTCTTCGCGAAGCCTGTCCTGAGCGCGAGCGAAGGACTCAGAATGACAACGCTCCTCGGAGAGCTTATGGGTAGACTCATATGGCTCGCAACAGCCTTAGTCGGCTGTTCCACTGCCTACGCCCAACAGCAAGAGCCGTACGATCTCATCATTCGCAACGGACACATCATCGACGGCACCGGCTCTCCCTGGTATTCCGGCGACCTCGGAATCCGGGATGGGCGGATCACCGCGATCGGCGCGCTGTCGAGTGCGAGCGCGCCGAAGACCATTGACGCAGCCGGAATGGTGGTCGCGCCGGGCTTCATCGACATGCTGGGGCAGTCCGATCTGAGCATTCTGGTCAACCCGCGCCTCCCCTCCAAGATTTTTCAGGGAATCACCACCGAGTTCACCGGTGAGGGCAGCAGCGTCGCCCCGCTCGACGACAAAGTCGTGGCGGCGGATCGGCTGGCGTACGATCACCTGAAGATCACTCCGGATTGGCGGACCCTGGCGGAGTACTTCGCTCGACTGGAGCGGCAGGGGATCGGGATAAATGTCGGGGACTACGTGGGTGCGACCCAGGTGCGCCGGATCGTGCTGGGCGACGATGATCGGGCGCCGTCGGCCGAGGAGCTCAGGCGAATGCGGGCGCTGGTAGCGCAGGCGATGCGCGACGGGGCGGTGGGCCTGTCGACCGCGCTGCAGTATCCGCCGGCGCCGTACGCCAAGACGGATGAGCTCATCGCACTGGCGGCGGAGGCATCTCGCTACGGCGGCGTCTACGCAACCCATATGAGATCCGAATCGGACGAGATCCTCCCGGCGCTCGACGAAGCCATCAGGATCGGACGGGAGGCGCGAATTCCGGTTGAGATCTGGCACCTGAAGGTGGCAGGGAAGCGGAATTGGGGTCGCATGCCTGAGGTGGTGGCGAAGATCGAAACGGCGCGCGGGGCCGGTGTCGATATCGCCGCTGATACGTACGCCTATCCGGCGTGGTTCAACTCCCTCTCCGCCATGGTGCCTCCGTGGGCTCACGACGGCGGCACCGCCAAGCTGCTCAGCCGTCTGCGCAATCCGGCAGCACGCCGGCGAATCCGCCGGGACATGGAGACGCCCGGCTCATGGGAGAACAACTCCTGGCAGGAGATATCCGGGCCCGAGGCGATTCTGATCGGGGCGGTGCAGAACCCGAAGCTCCTCCCGCTTCAGGGAAAGACGCTGGCGGAAGTGGCTAAGGAGAGGAAGTCCGACGCGATCGATGCCTTGCTGGATCTGCTGATCGAGGACCAGGGGTACACGTACGTGGCGGTCTTCGGGATGTCCGAGCCTGACGTGCTCCTTGCGTTGCAACAGCCCTGGGTCTCCATCAACAACGACTCGCAGGGCACCGCGCCGGACGGCATTCTGGGCCAGGACCATCCCCATCCGCGGGCGTACGGGACCTTTCCTCGCATTCTCCGCAAGTATGTGCGGGAAGAAAAGCGGCTTACCCTGGAGGACGCCATCCGCAAGTTCACCTCGCTGCCGGCTGAGCGGATGCGGTTGGGAGATCGCGGGGTTCTCAAGACGGGTATGTGGGCCGACGTGGTGGTCTTCGATCCGGCACGCGTGCGGGATCTAGCGACCTTCGCCAAGCCGAACCAGCTCAGCGAGGGGATGCGCTGGGTGCTGGTGAACGGCGTACCGGTGATCGCGGACGGCAAGGCGGCGGGGACGCTTCCGGGCAAGGTCCTACGCGGGCCAGGTGCCGCCCGATGAGCTTCGTGCGGCGCTGAGGGTGCCTCGCCGAACGACTGCGTTCTTTTGTCGGGAGGCGAGGCCCCTCAGTGCCGCTGGAACAAGCGAGACTAGACAACACGGCTCCGATGTTCCTCGCGAGCCCGCCGGCTTCTGCTCCGTCACAAAAGAACGCAGTGCCTTCGCAGAACCAGGCGGTCTCGCTGCCCAGGCTCCGCGAGCTGCTTGGCACTAGACCCAACTAGCCCGCCCTAGCCCTTACTCCGTGACCCCGAATAGCTTGTTGTATGTCCGTTCACGTTACCTCTGAGATCGAGCCACTCCAATCGGTACTGGTGCACACCCCGGGTCGCGAGCTCGAGGCGGTGACGCCGGGGAACCGGGAAGACTACCTCTATGACGACATCATCGATCTCGAGATCGCGCAGCGGGAGCACCGCCAGTTTGTGTCGAACCTGAAGCGGTTTGCCCGGGTATTCCAGGTGCGCGACCTGTTGACCGAAATTCTCCAGCAGCCCGAGGCGCGCGACCATCTCATCACCAAGACCATGGACGTGGTACCCTCCGATGCCCTCGCCCAGCGGCTCAGTGCGCTGCCGGCAGAGGAAATCGTGGGCATGCTGATCGAGGGTACCGAGGAGGAGAGCGGTCCGATCTCCCGGGCACTGAACGAGGTGGGGTTCGCCTTTCCACCGCTGCCTAATCTGTTCTTCCCCCGGGATATCGGGATGGTCATCGGGGAGCATGTAGTTGTCGGGTCGATGCGCTACGGCGTACGATGGACCGAGGAGCTGCTGATCAAGGCGCTCTTTCGCTTTCATCCGGAGCTCTCGAACGCGGGGCTGCTCTACGATGGCTCCGAGGAGCGACGAGACACCTACACTCTGGAGGGTGGCGACGTTCACTACCTGCGTCCGGACCTGCTCGTGTTGGGCTTCAGCGAGCGAACCTCACCTGCGGCCCTGGATCAGCTGTGTGAGACGGTGTTCGAGCGCGGCCTGGTGACCGATGTGCTCGTCGTCGTCATGCCGAAAGCCCCCACCGCCATCCATCTGGATATGATCTTCAGCCAGATCGACCACGAGTTGTGCGTGGTCTATCCTCCATTCTTCGTCGGGCCGGAGCGGCTGCCCGTCCTGCACCGCCGGAAGGGAACCGATTCGGTGCACGAGATGCCAAACTTCTTTGCCGCCCTCCGCGCCGTTGACCTGCCGCTGGAGCCGGTGTTTGCCGGTGGCGAGCGGCGCATCAGCCAGGAGCGAGAGCAGTGGAGCTCCGCCTGTAACTTCCTGGCGGTACGGCCGGGCACTCTGGTGAGTTATCGCAGGAACGACGCGACCCTCTGCGAGCTCACGTCGGTCGGCTTCCGGGTGGTCCCCGCGGTGAACTTCCTGGCCTTCGATGACTGGACCGACGCGAAGCACCGCACCGTGATCACTATAGAAGGAAGCGAGCTGGCCCGGGGGGGAGGGGGTCCTCGCTGCATGTCCCTTCCGCTCCGACGGGCGGCCTCATGATCGGCATCTCCGCGCATCCGGAGAGTACCCTGCTCGATCGGGTCCTGGCCCACCTGCGTTTCGGCCCGCGCACGCCGGCAACGCTGTGCCATGAGATCCTGGGGCTGCTCGGCGCGCAGCCGGCCATATGCGACCGGGTGGCGATTGCCCTACTAGGTGCAGATCCGCGGGTCCGCCAGCTCGCCGATGGGCGCTGGACTTTGGTCCCCGAAGCGCAGGGGTCTCCGTTGATCGACGATTGTGCCTTTGCGGTGGTGGATGTCGAGACCACCGGGATGCGGGCCGTTGGGGGCGACCGGATCACCGAGATCGCGGTGGCCGTCGTCCATGGTGGACGCCGGGAGATCGTGTTCGACTCGCTGGTGAATCCGGGCCGGCCGATCCCGCGTGCCATCCGCGCCATCACCAACATCACCGACGAAATGGTACGCCACGCGCCGCGCTTCTCCGACCTTGCTGGGCAGCTGATGACGGCACTCTCCGGCCGCGTCTTCGTGGCTCACAACGCCAGGTTCGACTGGAACTTCGTGAGCGCCGAGCTCATGCGCTCCCGGGCGCTGACACTCGACGGCAGCCGGCTCTGTACCGTGCGACTCGCCCGGCGGCTGGTGAAGGGCGTGCGCTCCTGCGGGCTCGATAATCTGTGCCGCTTCTTCGGCTTCGATAACCGGGCCCGTCACCGCGCGGCAGGCGATGCGCTGGTCACCGCCGAGCTGCTTTACCGCCTCCTGGCGCTGGCGCGGGAAGAGGGTGCCCGCACCCTCCAGGACCTCGCGTTGATCGAGTCGCGACGCACCCGGGCTCGACGCCGCAAGCGGCGCGCGATGCCCACCGAGCCCCGAGCCGACTCGTGCGAGGAGTTGATGTGACCCTGCTTCAGTCATTCCAGGTCGGTGGTTTGCGTTGCCATACTCTCGAGGGCGGACTCCAGCGGCTCGACGGTGGGGCCATGTTCGGGATAGTACCACGGACCCTATGGCGCACGCGCATCGAGCCGGACGAGCGAAACCGCATTCCCCTCGCCATGCGCTGCGTCCTCGTTGAGCACGCTGATGGCCTGGTCCTGATCGATACCGCGCTCGGCAACAAGGAAAACGCCAAGTTCCTCGACATCTATGGGATCGAGAACCAGGGTCTGGAAGGCGCCACCCAACTGGAGGACGCCCTCGCCTCGGCCGGGTTCCTGCCCAAGGACGTGAAATGGGTAGTCAATACGCATCTCCATTTCGACCACGCCGGCGGCAACACCACGATGGATCCGGACCTGGAGAACGATCCGAGACGGCATATCCGGCCCACCTTCCCCAACGCCACGTACGTGGTACAGCGAGGCGATCTCGAGTTCGCCCGGCACACCAACGAGCGAACCCGGGCCAGCTATCTGCCACATAACTTCGAGCCGGTGGCGGCAGCCGATCGGTGGCGCCTGCTGGACGGCAACACGGAGGTGTTACCGGGCATCTCGGTGCGCCTCACCCCCGGACACGTCCCGTTTCATCAGGTGGTACTGCTCCGGGATCGGGGCGAGACTGCCGTGTTTGTGGGCGACCTCTTCCCGACGACGGCGCATCTCGCGCTTCCCTGGATCATGGGCTACGACCTGGAGCCGCTCCGGACGCTGGAGAGCAAACGCGCGTTGCTGGCCGAGGCGGTGGCCGGGGAGTGGCGCTTGATCTTCGAGCATGATGCCAGAGTGGTGATGGGTACCCCGGTCCAGGAGGGAAAGGGCGTTGGGCTCCGGGATGTCACGCCCGCGCCTGAGCCGGCGCACGCGCCGTCCCGTTGACAGTCATGGGTGCGGTGGCTAGGTTCCGCACCCTGTGAAAGTGGGGAGGTAAACTCCCCCACCCTGAGCCTGCCGGCCCGATGCCGCAGCGCAACCGGGTCCTGGCTTCGAAGCCTATCGGTCGGTCACCGCCACCGTGGCTTTGCGTCGTGGGCACCCGGTTCATCGCCGGGTGCTCTTTTTCTTTTTCACGTTGGAGGCACGCACTGTCCACGAACGATCGCGAAAAACGCATCCGCGTGAACCGTATGATCCGGATCAGCCCCGTGCGCGTGATTACCGCCGCCGGCGAGCAGCTCGGAGTCCTGCCGATCGAAGAGGCCCTCGCGGCCGCTCTGGAACGCGGGTTGGATCTCGTGGAGGTTGCCCCTACAGCTCGGCCTCCCGTCGTCAAGATCATGGACTACGGGAAATACAAGTTCGAAGAAGCGAAGGCGGCCCGCGCCGCCAAGAAGAAGCAGCACATCATTCAGCTCAAGGAAGTGAAGTACCGGCCCGGCATCGACGATCACGACTTCGACTTCAAGACCCGGCACGCACGGGAGTTTCTGGGCGACGGTAACAAGGTCAAGGTTACGATGATGTTCCGCGGGCGGCAGATGGCGCACCTGGAGCTGGGGAAGGCGGTGCTCGACCGGGTGGCGGCAAACCTGGCCGATGTGGGCAAGATCGAGTCAGACGCCAAGCTCGAAGGCCGCAACATGACGATGGTGATCGCGCCCAAATAGGCGGAACGGCGGTAAGGCGGTAGATAAGGCGGCGGTAAGGCGGTAGATGATGCGGCGGTAGATAGAGCGGCGGAACCTACCGCCCCTACCGCCAGGGTGGAGTGGAATGGTGTGGGGTACCGCCGTACCGCCTGCCCGAGTCGAGCAATAGCGAGACGAGGAGAAAATGCCGAAGCAGAAAACCAAACGTGCGGCCATGAAGCGCTTCAAGACCACCGGGTCTGGGAAGCTCAAGCGCTGGCATGCCAATCATACGCACATCCTGACGAAGAAGTCGCGCAAGCGGAAGAACCGGCTGAAGAAGGGTGACCTCGTCAGTTCGGCGGATTTTCCCCGCGTCAGCCGTCTCCTCCAGGCGTAAGGACAGACTATGCCCCGGGTCAAAAACGGCGTCGCCCACCACGCCAGGAAGAAGAAGATCATGGAGGCCGCCAAGGGCGCTCGGGGCGGCCGGAGCAAGCTGTACAAGGCGGCCAAGGAGACGGCCGAGCGCGCCATGCGCTACGCGTATCGCGACCGCCGGAAGAAGAAGGGCGAGTTCCGCTCGCTCTGGATCACCCGCATCAACGCGGCGGCCCGCACCCAGGGCATGAGCTACAGCCGTTTCATGGCCGGGCTCAAGAAAGCGGGCGTCGATATCAACCGCAAGGTTCTCGCAGACCTGGCGGTGCACGATCTCGACGCGTTCGCCCGCATTGCCGAGCTGGCGAAGGGCACCGACCGCACCTAGGCGCGCACGGACCCTCGCCTGGCTCGGAACAGGCTGTGGGCCCACATTTCTAGCCCGCATGGGGCCGTTCGCACGGGCGGGCGGCCCCATCGATTTTCTGAAAGAGGGTATTGGCCTTCATGCCCGAACCCACCGGTTACCCCGATCTCGACGCGCTGTTGCCCCGACTCGATGCCATCGCGAGCCTGGACTCGGACGGGGTTGCCGCCGAGAACACCTCGGTGCTGGGCCGGAAGAGTGGCGTGCTCACCGCCGCGTTGCGTTCCGTCGCCACCCTTCCGGTGGAACAGCGGAAAGCGTACGGCGGGGCCGTCAACCGGCTCAAGTTGCGGTTCGAGGAGGCGTTCGCCCGGCGCCGCGAAGAGCTCGACGCCGAAAGCGGCCGGAGCGACCTGGCCGGTACCGATCTCACCATGCCGGGCCGTCGGCGGTGGATCGGGGCGGAACACCCGGTCACGCGGGTCGTGGACGAGATCGTGGACATTTTTCGGGGGCTTGGCTTCACGGTCGCCGTAGGTCCCGAAGTGGAAACCGACTGGTTCAACTTCACCGCCCTCAACTTCCCGGCCGATCATCCGGCGATGGACATGCACGACACGCTGTATGTCGATGCTCCGCCGGTGCCGGGCGAACGGGGCGGACGGCTGCTACTCCGTACTCACACGTCACCGGTGCAGATTCGAACTCTCCTCGAGTCACCTCCGCCGGTGCGGGTGGTGATTCCGGGGCTGGTCTATCGTAACGATCCGTTCGATCCCTCCCACGCGCCGGCGTTCTCCCAGATCGAAGGGCTTGCCGTGGACGAAGGAATTTCCTTCGTGGATCTCAAGGCGACGCTGGTGCATTTCGCCCATCGCTTCTTTTCGCCCACCACCAAGGTGCGCTTCCGGCCCTCGTTCTTCCCCTTCACCGAGCCCTCAGCGGAGATGGATGTCGAATGCCACCTGTGCCACGGCAGTGGCTGCCCGGCCTGCAAGGGAACCGGGTGGATGGAGATCCTGGGCTGCGGCATGGTGCACCCGGCGGTATTCGAGCATTCGGGGGTTGACCCCGAGCGATACACGGGGTGGGCGTTCGGCATGGGGCCGCACCGGATCACGATGCTGCGATACGGCATTCCCGACATCCGGCTGCTATATGACGGGGATATGAGATTTTTGGAGCAGTTTACTGCGGGGAAGCGGGGAAGCGGGGAAGCGGGGAAGGGAACGTGAACGTCTCCCGGCGCTGGCTCGAAGCGTTTCTCCGCCGCCCGCTCGAGGTGCGGGATCTCGCCGAGCGCCTGACCATGCTCGGCGCTCCGGTAGATGCGGTCGAGCCACTTCACGCCGACTTGGATAACGTGCTCGTGGCTCTGGTGGAAGAGGTCCGCCCCCACCCCAACGCGGAGCGCCTGCGGGTCTGTGTCGTGAACGGCGGAGCGGCCGAGCGCCTGAACGTGGTCTGTGGAGCGGCAAATGTGGCCGCCGGGCAGAAGTATCCCTTCGCGCCCGTCGGGGCCACGCTCCCTGGAGGTCTTCGGATCGAGAAGCGGAAGCTCAGAGGGGAGACCTCGGAGGGCATGCTCTGCTCCGCGCGCGAGCTCGGGCTCGGCCAGGACGGGGAAGGGATCTGGGAACTGGACACCGACGCGGCCCCAGGCACTCGGCTGCTCGACGCGTTACCGCTTGCCGATCACCGGCTGGTGGTTGACGTCGGGCCCAATCGGCCGGACCTGCTGGGCCACAAGGGAATCGCGCGGGAGCT
>Ga0307305_10000918_pt1 | contig 11267 bp, 13 predicted proteins | sample ER_DNA_186_FD_194512 | JGI IMG/M metagenome (GOLD analysis project Ga0307305, IMG submission 194512) | Bulk soil microbial communities from the East River watershed near Crested Butte, Colorado, United States - ER_DNA_186 | ecosystem: Environmental > Terrestrial > Soil > Floodplain | place... | reverse complement strand
GGGCGCAGCGGCTGCTGTGACTGAGGCCGCGCGCGGCGTATCGCGCGAGCTTGGCGCCCCTCGCTGGCCTTACGCCGCAGACGCTTAGGGTTCAGCCCCGGACGCTCGGGGGGGTTTATCTTCTGCGCGTGGCCGATTCCGAGGTTCTTGGTCTGCTGATTGCTGCGCGCGACGAACCAGGCGTGCTCTACCGCCTGTCCGAGACGATCTTCCGCCATGGAGCGAACGTCACCTACGTCGCCGGCGGCGCACACAGGGAAAAGTTGGCAGAGTTGCAGCTGGAGGTGTCGGGCGCTCCGGACAAGGTGCGATTGATCGCCGACCTGGAAGGCCTGGAGGGGATCACCAAGGTCAGCACGGTTCCGACTTTCGAACGCATTTATGGCAAGCGCGTGATCGTCATCGGCGGCGGAGCGCAGGTGGGCATGGTCGCGCAGGGCGCCATCTCTGAGGCTGATCGCCACAACATCCGCGGCGAGAGGATCTCAGTCGACACGATCCCGCTGGTGGGCGAAGAGCAGCTGGCGGCTGCGGTTCGCGCAGTGGCCCGCCTTCACCGTGCCCGTGCTCTGGTCCTGGCAGGCGCCTTGATGGGCGGCGACATCAGCACCGCTGTGCGAGAGATAAGGGAGGCGGGGATCGTCGTCCTCTGCACCAACATGGCGGGCTCGGTGCCTGACGCCGCTGATGTTGTGGTCAGCGATCCCGTCGAAGCCGGCGTCATGGCCGTGATGCTTATCGCCGACACGGCCAGCTTCTCGATCGACCACGTGCGAGGGAGACGCTTCTAAACCTCGCGGGTCCGGACCTTGACTTCCATCGTGCCCGTCGCCGACCCGACATAGATGCCACGGGTCGGCGCCGCATCGCTGTAGTCCCTACCCACCGCGAGCCTGACGTGGTTCTCCGATGTTCTCACGGGGTGGGTGGCGTCATACCCCATCCAGCCTCGGCCTGGCAGCCATGCCTCCGCCCATGCGTGCGACGCAGTGGTGGCGGCGCCCGGCGCATGGATGTAGCCGCTTACGTACCGGGTCGGCACGCCCATCGCCCGTGCCACGGCGATGAACAGGTGCGCGAAGTCCTGGCACACTCCCGCACGCAGCTCGAGAACGTCGTCAACCGCGCTGTACACGTTGGTCACCGCCCGGTCGTAAGTGAACTCCCGGCTGATGGTCATCGTGAGGTCGTCGAGCGCCTGCTCGGTGGCGTGCGCGGATGCCGTGTCGGCGACGGCGTGGCGGCGGGCGAGCTCGCGGACGCCCGGCACATCGGTGACTGGCGAGCGGAAGCGGAGAAAGTCCTGCACCAGGTTCTCGCCGGGGTCTGTATCAAGGGTCAGACCGGTCTCGACCACGGACTTGCTGGTGATGTTGAGCCTCGTGTGCGGGCGGACCAGGTTGAAGTAGTGGACGTTGTTTCCGTAGCCGTCTCGGTAAATCCGCGGCTTGATCCCCGAGCTCACGTCAAGGTCGAACTCGAGGCAGCGCTGGCCGTTGCCATCCATCGGCCGAAGACGCACCTCCATCACCGTTTCGGCGATCGGGCCGGTGTAGCGGTAGTGGGTGCTGTGCACGATCTCCAGCTTCATTGCTGCTGCTGTGGCATCGCTCGCCCCTCGTCTCCGATCACGTTGGCGGGGACCTTGCTCGGGTGGAAGTACGCCTCGCGCATCGCGAGCTCGAGCTGCCGCAGCATGCCCTTGAACTCGGTTTCGAACTCACGAGGCTGTTCGACCACCAGCTTCGCGCCAGCGTCCTTGAACATGCCGTGCAGCCGCGACAGCAGTCGCTTGGGCTTCGAACGGCGCCCCGGGCCGTCGATCCTGGAAACGGAGTCGAGCGCAACCTGCGCGGAAAAGCGTGCGGATCGCGGCAAGGTCGGGTCGAGCAGCAGGCATTCGATCACGCTCTCTGGCGTCACGCCGCCGGAGTAACGCGACTGGTAGGACTCGAACGCGAAGCAGGATTTCAGCACTGCTGACCATTCAAGGGTGTCCTCAGGGGCGTCAGCGAGCTCTGTTGTCTTACGCGTGACGATGGCTGTGACGTTCGCGGTGCGCTCGAGGAACTTGCCAAGACGGACGAAGTCGCGAGCCTCGTCGTGCTGCATGGTGTCCATCAGCAGCCCGTCAAACAGCCTGATGCTCAGCTGCACATCCGAGAGGAACGGGTACAGGTCGGTTTTCCACGTGGATTCCTGCACGCGCCAGTGCAGCGCGTTGACCTGCTCATACAGCTCGCTGGGCAGTGACGGGCGCACCGCTTGGGCGGCGAGGCGGGCGGCGGCGACGCTGGCTCGAACTGACGGGCCCAGGGAACCGGTGATCACCACCTCGACTGCCTGGTCTCGGAACCTGGTGTCGCTGCCGGGCCACCCCGCCAACTCCATGAACCGCGTCCAGAACTCGGGCCCGGGCTCGTCTGTGCGGTCGAGCGAAAGAGCGACGTGAACGCCGAGAATGCGGGCGAGGTGGTCAGCCCGCTCGAGATGCCTGCCAAGAAGGGTAAGTGAGGTGGCGGCGCGGCTAAGCATCCGACCGCTGGGCCTCGTCTTCGGCCATCACCCACGTGTCCCGGCTGCCGCCGCCCTGCGAGCTGTTGACGATCAGGGAGCCCTCCTTCAGCGCGACTCGCGTGAGCCCGCCCGGCGTGACGTGAACATCGGGACCTGTGAGGACAAATGGACGGAGGTCCTGGTGGGCAGGGCGCAGCCGGCCGCCGTCGAATACCGGCTGCACTGACAGGGGCACGACCGGCTGCGCGATGAAGCTGCGGGGCCGTGCTTCAATGCGCCGCCGGAAGTCTTCTTGCTGCTCCTTTGTCGAGTCCGGGCCGATGAGCATCCCGTATCCTCCCGATCCTTCGACGGTTTTGACCACCAGCTGTTCGATGTGCTCGAGGACGTAGCGCCGATCCTCGTCGATCGAGCAAAGGTATGTCTCTACGTTCGGGAGGATTGGGTCCTCGCCGAGGTAGTACCTGATGATCTTGGGGACCAGCGCGTAGACCGCCTTGTCGTCGGCGACGCCGTTGCCCAGGGCGTTGGCGAGCGCCACATTGCCTGCTCGGTAGGCGTTGACCAGGCCTGCCACTCCAACCAGGGATTCCTGCCTACCGAAGATCGGGTCGAGCCACGCGTCGTCGAGCCGCCTGTAAATGACATGGACGGGCCTGAGGCCTCGGGTCGTCCGCATGAACACGTGGTCCTGGTCGACCACCAGGTCCGTGCCCTCGACCAGCTCGATCCCCATCTGCTTGGCGAGATAGAGGTGCTCGTAGTAGGCGGAGTTGTTGATGCCGGGAGTGAGGAGAACGACAGTCGGATCGTCGATACCCTCCGGCGCCAGCCAGCGAAGATAACGCAGGAGCTCGTGGACGTAGCCCTCGACAGGACGTACCGGGTAGCCGGCAAAGAGATCCGGCAGAACGCGCTTCATCACATGGCGATTCGCCAGCACGTACGAGACGCCTGACGGTGTCCTCAGATTGTCCTCAAGGACGAAGAACTCGCCCTTGCCGTCCCTGATCAGGTCGATGCCCCCGATGTGGCAATGGATGCCGTGCGGGACGGGGAGACCTTCCACCTCCCTCATGTAGAGCGGGCTGGAGAGAACCGTCTCAGCGGGGATCCCGCCCTGGGTGAGGATCAGCTTGCGGCCGTACACGTCGTCAAGGAAGAGGTTCAAGGCGTGTGTCCGCTGCTTCAGTCCCTTCTCCAGCCGCTTCCAGGCCCGGGCTGAGATGACGCGCGGAATGATGTCGAAGGGGAACACTTTCTCGATCCCCTGCTCGTCGGGGTAGACGGCAAAAGTGATCCCGTGGTTGCGGAACATCTGCAGGGCCAGGTCGTGCCGCCGCTCCAGCTCGCGGGGCCCCAGAGCGTTCAGGCTGTCGTATATGCGGCGGTAGGCGGGACGAGGTTCGCCCGAAGGCGCAAGCATTTCGTCATAGAAGCCGTTGGACTGATAGTTGGCACCTAGAGAATTCACGGGGGGCACAGCTATAGTGTCTGCGCCATTCGGATGTCAGGTAAGACGATCAATTTGCGGGTTGGCTGCGAGTTCAATTACGACGTGAACGCGCCCACCCCCGTCACCGTCCAGGTCCGGCCTCGGTCAGACTCCAGCCACCGGCTGGTCACCGAGACCTGGTCGACCATGCCGTCTGTGCCGGTCGATGAGTACAACGACATCTATGGCAACCCCGTCAAGCGCCTCGTGATGCCGGAGGGACCCCTGGTCCTACGCTACGACGCGATCTGCGCCGTTCCCGACCAGCCCGACCCCGACGCCTCGACGGCCGGCCAGCCTCCGGTGGAAGAGCTTCCGGGCGAGATTCTGCACTTCACGCTGCCCAGCCGATATTGCCTCTCCGACGAGCTGATGGGCACTGCCTGGGAGCTCTTCGGCCAGACCCCTTCCGGCGGAGCGAGAGTGCAGGCGATCTGCGACTGGGTCCACGACAACATCAAGTTCAAGTACGGCACAAGCAACCCGCTGACCACGGCGGTCGACGTATACAAGGACAGGATCGGCGTCTGCCGCGACTTCGCGCACCTGGCGATCTCCTTCTGCCGCGCCATGAACATCCCCGCTCGCTACGTGTTCGGATACCTCCCTGACCTTTACGTACCCGTCGACCCGAACCCGATGGACTTCGCGGCATGGATGGAGGTCTATCTCGGGGATCGGTGGTGGACGTTCGACCCGCGCAACAACACGCGGCGGGTGGGCAGAGTTCTGATCGGACGCGGCCGCGACGCGCTCGACGTGGCGATGCTGACCACCTTTGGGCCCGCGGAATTCCGCAAGATGATCGTGTGGGCCGATGTGGCGGAGGAAGCAGCGTGAAACCCCTGGAGGGCGTCGCGATCGACTGGTCGTCCGCGCGGCGGGCCTCCTTCCAGATCACGCAGAGCTTCCGGTACGAGTACCCGTCTCCAATCCGGAACTTGAACCACCGCCTGGTGGTCATCCCGCCCGAGCGTTTTGGCGATCAGCGACGAGTGCGTCACAGCGTTTCGGCCGGCGGCGAACGCGTACGCTTCGAGAACCGGCAGGATCGTTTCGGCAACGTGATAGTCGACGCGTTTGCGCCGCGGATCAGCTCGGCGATCGAGTTCCTCGCAGAGGTGTCTGTCGAGCGCAGCTCGTCGGAGCCCAATCGACTGCCCAGAGGTTGGCAGGAGCAGTCATACCTCCTCGAGCCGACGCTGCTCACCGCCGCCGACCCTCCGATCGACAGGGTCGCGGACGAGCTGAGAGAGAAGGCGGAGTGGGGTCTGGACCTCGCCGACCGGATCAACGACTGGGTCTACCAGTCGATCACCTACAAGGGTGGGATCACCGGAGTTCGGACCACTGCAGCCGAGGCGCTCGCCCAGGGCTTCGGTGTCTGCCAAGACTATGCCCACATCATGCTCGCCATCTGCAGGTCTGCCGAGCTGCCCTCTCGGTATGTTTCGGGACACCTCGTCGGACAGGGCGGAACCCACGCGTGGGTCGAAGTCATCCTGCCGGTCGATGACGAGAGCGGTGACGCGATCGCCTGGGCTTTCGATCCCACCCACGCCAGCAGGGGAGGCTTGGAGTACGTGACCATCGCGGTCGGCGCCGATTACTCGGACGTGGCCCCGACGTCAGGGACCTACCAGTCCCGAGCCGCGGGGCGCTTGGTCACAAGCAAGCGAGTCACCCTGACCGACGTGGAGTACGCCATTTAGATAAGTTCCACCGATCCTCCCTCGCCCCTCCAGGCAGGGGGGTGTGCCGGGAACTGGCTCCGCCAGGCCTGGCGCCCCAAGGGGGGACGTCCCCCCTCAGACAGAGGGCTAGGGGAGACGGGCTTTAGGCAGCCGGCTTTCAGGCGTATGTCAGCCGGTGGAGAGACTCTTATCGAATCCTCACCACAGGCTTATATATCTGTGCATATGGGCCGCCCTCGCATTCTCATAGTCGAAGACGACGTTCGCCTTGCCGCGACCCTCGAGCGCGTGCTCGCCGCCGAGGGACACGACGTGGAGCTGGCGAGCGATGGTTTGGAGGCGCTGCGGCGGGCTCGAGAGCATTCTCCTGACCTTGTCGTCCTTGACGTGATGCTTCCCGGCCTTGACGGGATCGGAGTCTGCCGCCGCCTGCGCGCCACGGCGCAGTTTCCGATCCTGCTGCTTACCGCCTTGGGCGGCACCGAGGAACGAGTAAGGGGCCTCGACAGCGGAGCCGACGACTACCTGGTGAAGCCGTTCGCCTACCAGGAGCTGCTCGCGCGCGTGAGAGCGCTCCTCCGCCGCACCGGTCCGGCTGACCACCTGCGCTTCGCCGACCTCGTGCTGGAGCCTGCAAGCCGAGAGGTGTGGCGTGGCTCGCGCCCGATCCTGCTCACAGCAACCGAGTTCGAGCTGCTTGAGCATTTCCTCCGTCACCCCCGGCAGGTCCTGACTCGCGAGCAGCTGTTGGAGGCGATCTGGGGGGGTGAAACTGAAAGCGACAACGTGGTGGCGGTCTACGTGGGCTACGTCCGCCAGAAGCTGGAGGCGGCCGGGGAATCGCGGCTCCTGCACACGGTCCGCGGTGCCGGCTACGCGCTCAAGGAGGTCTAAGGGTCTTGTCGCTACGGCTACGGCTTGCCCTCTTCGGGGCCGCCGTCGTCGCGCTGGCGCTGGTGCTGTTCGGCCTTGCCGTTTACGGCCTCGTCGCCAGGAGCGTTGAGACCAACCAGGACAAGGAGTTGAGCGCCCGTGCCGGTGCTGCAGTCGCCGAGCTGACTTCAACGCCCGCGCCGGACCTCACGCCACGGCCCCCGGTGGCCCCCGTCGACCTCCGCAGCAGCACCGAGGTATTTCTCGAGGTGCTAGGTCCGACCGGATCGTTGGTCTACTCGACGGGAATCCTCAACGGCGCGCCGCCGGCAGTCTCCGCCCAGGTTCTTGACGATGCCGCTCGCAGTGGTGGCGCTTTCATCACGCAGGGTGACGCCAAAGCAGGCACTCAGCTACGCCTTTACGCGAAGCCATTCGTCAGGGGCTATGTCGTCACAGGACAGTCGACTCGCGTGCCGCAGTCGAACCTGTCGGGCATCGTTGGCTTCCTGATCATCTCGGGCGTGCCGACGCTGCTGGCGGCGCTGGCGGCATCCTGGTTGGTTGCGGGCCGAGCGCTCAGGCCGCTGAAAGAGGTAGCCACCGCCGCCGACGAGATAGGGCGAACCCGCGACTTCGGCCGCCGGCTCTCCGGCCGGCGCAGCAGGGACGAGGTCGCCCTGGTGGCGGCGAGCTTCAACCGAATGCTCGACGAGCTGGAGGATGCGTATCGCGGCCAGGGTGCGGCTCTCGACGCCCAGCGCCAATTCGTGGCTGACGCGTCGCATGAGCTGCGCACGCCGTTGACGACCATCCAGGGCAACGCCGGCCTGCTCGCCCAGGGTCCGCAGATCACCGAGGAGGTGCGGCGCGCGGCGGCAGCTGATATCGCTGCAGAAAGCGAGCGTATGGCACGCCTCGTCGATCGCATGCTCACGCTTGCGCGCGCAGACTCAGGGCTCAAGCTCGCGATGACCCCAGTCGATCTGCGAAGGCTGGTTGGTGAGGTTTGCCGGCAGGCAGGCGCTGTGCACACTGACAAGACGATCCAGGTTAAAGCGGCTGAATTGACAGTCGCCGGCGACGAGGACGCGCTGCGGCAGCTCGTGTGGATCTTGCTCGACAATGCGGTCCGCCACGCGCGTTCCACCATCGCGGTCAGCCTTGAGATGGAAGGTGAGTGGGCCCGCCTCATGGTTGGCGACGACGGGGCCGGCATTTCGCCCGACGACCGCGAACGCGTCTTCGAGCGGTTCTACAAAGCGGACGCCGCGCGGGTACGAGCCGGCACCGACCGTGAGATGCAGGGCGCCGGGCTCGGCCTTGCCATTGCTCGCTGGATTACCGACCAGCATGGCGGCCGCATCATCGCCGCCGGCAGCCCTGACGGCGGGGCAGGTATTTTCGTCGACCTCCCGCTCTTACGGAGTTCTTAATTCCGGCGGCCAAGCTGATGCCATGTTCGAAATCGCACCGGATCACGCAATAGGATTCTTTGCCGGCCTCCTCGCACTCCCCATCGCGCTGATCGCGCTCCGTTTGATACCCGCCCGACGTTCAGTGCCCGGAACCGCGCAGGCGGCCGCCGTCCTGATGGCGTTGTCCGGGGCGATTCATCTCGGCCTCGTGACGACCCATCTCGAGGAGCCTGTCACCGCTGCCTTGTTCGTGATGAACGGCGTCGCCTACCTCGGCCTGTCGGTGTTGCTCACGTGGCGGTGGTGGCGCTTGGCATCGGCGGCGCTGCTGACCGCCACCGTTCTCGGGTACCTCGTCTACATCGCCCTCAGGTTCGATACGCCTGACCAGGTTGCGCTCTCCACCAAGCTGATCGAGCTCGCGGCGCTGGGCCTTGTCCTCGTCCCTGTGCGTGGGGAATCGCGCCCGCGTGACAGGGCCTGGTACTGGGCCACGCTGGCAGCCGGCGTGCCGTTGCTGACTGTGCTGATGGGCTCGACGGTATGGCTGGTCGACCTCGCAAACCCAGACGCCCAACATGTCCATGCGGGCGCAGTCCTTCAGGCCACCAACGAGGTCGCCACGCCTGAGCAGACCGTCGCCGCGGCGCAGCTGTACGCCGAGACCAAAGCCGCCATCCTTCCGTACCAGGACTGGCACAAGGCGTGGGCGGCCGGCTACAGACCCGGTGGGCCGTCAAACATGCCGTCGCAGCACTGGATGAACGAGGCCTACGAGAAAGCGGGATACGTCATGGATCCGCAGCGGCCGCAGGGGCTTGTTTACGCCAACACGCGACGCGGCCCTCTGCTGCTCGGGGCGATGTTCCAGATGCAGCACCTCGACCAGTTCGGCCCTGACCCGGGCGGTCCGTTGACGGCTTGGCACCAGCACGAAAACATCTGCTTTACCCCATTCGGATTCGGGTTCAGCCTCATGACCCCATTTGCGATCTGCCCGTTGGGCGCGATCGACATCAGCGCTTCGCCGATGCTTCATGTCTGGATCGTCGACAACCCGGGTGGCCCGTTTGCTGTCGACATCGACCCGGCCGCCTTGGCGGCAGTTCGAGCGCGAGCATGAACACGAGCCGCCCTGAGGCTGCGTTTGTCCTTCTGCTCATGCAAGCGACGTTCTGGGTCGCTGCCGGGCTGTCGGCAATTCCCTTCGCGCTCGCTGGCGAGGTGTTCATGGTCGTCCTCGGCCTGGCTTCCATCCTTCTCGCCTCGTTGACCTGTTTGCTGGCGATTGGACTGGTCCGACGCTGGCGGCGGTCGCGGCGGTGGGTCATTGCACTTGAAGCGGTCTGCCTCGGGGGCTCCGTCCTGTTGCTGGCGGTGCCGATCGGCGCCAATCGCGGGCCGGTGTCCCTGTTGGTGAACCTCGCCCTGCCGCTGGTGGTGATCGTTCTATTACGCGGGAAGAGGATGCGCGCAGCCTTCACGCGATAATCGACCATCGCCGACTCACTGATTCGCAGCCGCAGCGGCGGCCTGATCGCCGCTTTGACCTTCTCGACCCTTGCGCTGGGCTTTCTGCTGATCTGCTTACCGCTGGAGCTCCGCGAGCTGCATGCGACTCCCAACCAGATCGGGCTCACGCTCGCGATGTTCGGGTTCGGGATGTTCGCTTTCGAAATGGTCTGGGGGGTTCTGGGGGACCGGATCGGCTACCGCATTCCGCTTGTTTTGTCCCAGCTGCTGTTCGCAGGGTGCATCGTCCTGCTGTCCCGGGCCGACACGATCGTACTGATCGCGATCGGCTACTTCGCCGCTTCAGGGATGTTGGTAGCGGCCGGCCCGCTGGCTCGCTCATACCTCGGCACAGCCCTTCACTCGCGCCTTCGGGCCACCGGGCTTGCCCTTCTCACGGCGCAGTGGGTTATCGCAGAGGCAGTCGGCTCGGGAGCGGGCGGCCAGCTCATAGAGCACTTTCCAATCCGCAGCGTCCTGCTCGCCAGCGCCGTCCTTCCCGTCGTGTCGGCCCTCCTCGCGCTGTGGGTGTTCAAGGGTTATTCGCACTCCAAGCACGTCGACAGCTGGACCGCGGACGACGAGGCGCGGATGGAGGAGTCGCGCGGCGGCGGCAGCGTCATGCGGGTCCTGATGGTGACCGCCTCGATGGTCTTGTTGCTCCAGATCGGAGCCGGCGGGGAGCTGGCGCTGCTGCCGCTCCTGGTCACCGCGCACCTCCACCTGTCGGCGGCCAACGCCGGCGCGGCCATGCTGGTCGCAGGGGTGGTGGGAGGGGTGCTGCTGGTGCCGGGCGGGATGGCCTCGGATCGCTGGGGCCGCAAGCCGACGATGATCGCCGGAGGCTTGATCTCGGCCGTGGGGTTCGTCGTCTATGCGACGGCGGGCGCGTTTGGCCAGGTCGTCGTCGGGGTTGTCATCCGCGCTCTTGGGGCAGCCCTCATCTGGCCCGCCGCCACGGCCTGGATCGCGGAGTCGATGCCGCGCCGCCGCCACGCATTCTTCATGGGCCTCTTCGGAGAGTTCGAGAATGCCGGCGTGACGATAGGGCCTATCCTGGGCGGCCTTGCCTGGTCGCTGGCGGGGATCCAGAGCGCCTTCTACGCATACGCAGCCGCCGCGCTCCTGGCGGCGATCATCGCCGCGCTGGCGGTTGGTCGATCGCCAAAGGGACTCAGCCGTTCGTCGGTCGCCGTTCCGCGTTAGATCGGGGTGGCGGCAAGATAGAAGAGGCCGATCACCCCAACAATCCCAAACCACAGGAGCGGGACCGACGCCACAGCGCTCAGCGTGATCAAGAGGCGGCGATTCCCGCTCCACAGCCAAAGCGCGCAGGCCAGCCAGAACGCCGCGGGGGCATAGGTGAAGATACCGAGGGCCGAGATCAAGCTGAACCCGATGAGCGCCAGTGAGATCGCTGCCAGCACGAGCGCCCACCTCTTCCAGGAGATCACGTAGATGGCGAGCGCGGCGACCAACCAAACCACTGCCAGCCATCGCGACGTCACCCAATCGCACGTCACGACAGGTGACTGGCTCGATACCGAGCAGCCCCACGGCCTTGACCACATCACAAAGACCGAAAGCAAGGCCGCCAGCAACGCAAGGGCGGCGAACACTAGGGCGATGAGGGTGGTTGGACGGCGCGTGGCCCTTCGCGAAACCGCCATCAGCTGAAGTGTATGTGTGGCGGGCGGCGCCTCAACGCGTCGGGGATCTGCGCCTCCGCAACGCGAGGTCTGCGTCCGCCGTCGAAAC